>Ga0164290_1000096_pt1 | contig 321316 bp, 293 predicted proteins | sample Micstemetagenome_FD_108782 | JGI IMG/M metagenome (GOLD analysis project Ga0164290, IMG submission 108782) | Contaminated culture microbial community from soil near Moab, Utah, USA - Microcoleus steenstrupii SON62 (Illumina Assembly) | ecosystem: Environmental > Terrestrial > Soil > Soil crust... | reverse complement strand
CGCTTGCCAAGATGATCATCGACCGGGCGCCGGCCGGCATGAGCCGCGTCTATTTCGGCCTGTCGGGATCGGACGCCAACGAGACCAACATCAAGCTGATCTGGTATTACAACAACGTTCTCGGCCGGCCGGAGAAGAAAAAGATCATCTCGCGCTGGCGCGGTTATCACGGCTCCGGCATCATGACCGGATCGCTGACCGGGCTCGCTCTCTTCCACAACGCTTTCGACCTGCCGCGCGCACCGATCCTGCACACCGAAGCGCCGTATTATTTCCGCCGCGAGGACCGCTCGCTGAGCGAGGAGCAGTTCTCGCAATTCTGTGCCGACAGTCTGGAGGAGATGATCCTCGCCGAAGGTCCGGACACGGTCGCGGCCTTCATCGGCGAGCCGATCCTGGGATCGGGAGGGATCGTCCCGCCGCCTGCCGGCTACTGGGCGAAGATCCAGGCGGTGCTGAAGAAATACGACGTGCTGCTGGTGGCCGACGAGGTTGTCACCGGCTTCGGGCGGCTCGGCACGATGTTCGGCTCCGATCACTACGGCATCAAGCCGGATCTGATCACCATCGCGAAGGGCCTCACCTCGGCCTACGCGCCGCTCTCCGGCTCGATCGTTTCGGACAAGGTCTGGAGCGTGCTGGTCGAGGGGTCGGACAAGCTCGGCGCGATCGGGCATGGCTGGACCTATTCGGCACATCCGCTCTGCGCTGCCGCAGGCATCGCCAATCTCGAGCTGGTGGACGAACTCGGCCTGGTCGAGAACGCCGCCACGGTCGGCTCCTATTTCCGCAGCGAGCTGGCACGCGCCGTGGGCGACCACGCCAATGTCGGCGACGTGCGCGGCGACGGCCTGCTCGCTGCGGTCGAGTTCGTCGAGGACAAGGACGAGCGCAAATTCTTCGACCCGTCGCGGAAGATCGCTCCGCAGGTGGCCGCCGCGCTGCTGGAGCGCGGCGTCATCGCTCGAGCGATGCCGCAGAGCGACATTCTCGGCTTCGCGCCACCGCTCTGCCTGACGAGGGAAGAGGCCGACATCGTCGTCGCCGCGACCGCCGATGCCGTGCATGGCGTGTTCGGCTGATTTCCAACCAAAGCCTGAGGGAGATAGCTTCATGAGCCGCCCGATCACCATCGATGAGGACATCGTCGCGGAAGCCACCAAGTGGCGCCGCCATCTGCACGCCAATCCCGAGACCGCGTTCGAGGAGCATGCGACGGCGGATTTCGTCGCCGCCAAGCTCGAGGAGTTCGGCATCGAGGTGCATCGCGGCCTCGGCAAGACGGGCGTGGTCGGCACGCTGAAGCGCGGCTCCAGCCCTGCCGCTATCGGTCTGCGCGCCGACATGGACGCGCTCTTCATCCATGAGGAAACCAACCTGCCATACCGCTCGAAAGTGGATGGCAAGATGCATGCCTGCGGGCATGACGGGCACACCGCCATGCTGCTGGGTGCTGCCAGCTATCTCGCCCGCCACGGCGAGTTCGACGGCACCATCCAGTTCATCTTCCAGCCCGCCGAGGAGACGGGCGACGAGCGCTGCGGCGGCAATATGATGGTCAAGGATGGCCTGTTCGAGAAATTCCCGGTGGAGGCGGTGTTCGGCATGCACAACATGCCTTACTTCCAGGCGGGCACCTTCCGCATGCGCACCGGCCCGATGCTGGCATCGATCGACACGTTCGAATACCACGTGATCAGCCGGCTTGCGCATCCGGCCACGCAGTTCGGCACGCCGGATCCGCTGCTGATCGCCGCAAGGATCGTGCAGGACATGCACGCCTTCAAGGCACGCTACGTCAACCCGGCCGAGCCGGTGGTGCTTTCGATCACGCAGTTCCAGAGCGGCAATCCGGCCGACCGGCAGAGCGTGCATGTGACGCCTGAAAAAGCCGTCGTGCGCGGCACGATCTACACGCTGAACGATGCGGTGCGCGACGAGTTCGAAACGGGGCTGGAGAAGATCGTGCGGCACGCCGCCGACGCATCCGGCGCCAGCCACAAATTCATCTTCGAGCGCGGCTACCCGGTGATGCGCAACACGGCGAAGGAAACCGAGTTCGCGGCGAGCGTGGCCAGGGAGGTCGTCGGCAACGACCTGGTCGAGACCAACATGCAGCCCATCATGGGCGCGGAAGATTTCGCCTTCCTGCTCAACGGTGCGCCCGGCTCCTATGTGCTGCTCGGTGCGGCCGTCGAAGGCGAAGCTGCGCCGCGCGCGCTGCACAATCCGGGTTACGATTTCAACGACGAGATCATCCCGACCGGCGTGCGCTACTGGGCCACGCTGGCGGAGCGTTATCTCAGCCAGGCGCGCCAGGGCTGAGCGGCCATCGGATCGAACGGGATCGCGGATGCGTGTCGCATCCTGCATGATGTGGTGAGGCAAGCATGGGGCTGAGCTGGCGGGAAATCCCCGACGAGATGCGCGCATTCATCGAAGCGCAGAAGCTTTTCTTCGTGGCGACGGCGCCCAAGGACGGCAGGGTCAATCTCTCACCCAAGGGCCTGGACACATTGCGCGTGCTCGGCCCGCGGACCGTTGTTTATCTCGATCTCACGGGCAGCGGCAACGAGACCGCTGCCCATGTGACCGAAAACGGCCGCATGACGATGATGTTCTGCGCGTTCAACGGGAAGCCGATGACGCTTCGCCTCTACGGGAAGGCCGAGATCGTCAGACCCGACCACGCGGCCTGGGCCGGGCTGCGAGGACTGTTTTCCGACTTCCCGGGCGTTCGGCAGATCTTCCGGCTCGACGTCGAGAGCGCCGCGACCTCGTGCGGCTGGAGCGTTCCGGATTTCGGCGGGATGCGCGAGCGCAGCGAATTGATCGAGTGGGCAAGCGCCAAGAGCCCGGACGAGATCGAGGCTTACCGGGTCGCCAACAACGCCGTCAGCATCGACGGACTGACCACCGGCTATGTGAGCGACGATTTCTGATGCAGGCGAGGGACATCACCCTCACCTTCTCCGACGGCGAGGCCATGCATTTCGCCGCGGTCGCTGGCCAGAGCGTGCTGGTTTCCGCCGAGAAGGCCGGCAATCTGCTCGCCAGCGAATGTCGCGAAGGCACCTGCCGTACATGCGTGGCCCGCGACGACGGCGGCGAGGAAATCCTGCTTTGCCAGACACCGGCCGAGATCGGGTTCCGGGCGAGACTGCCTTACCGGCGCGCCGACGTCGCCCCGCCGACGCTGCGGCGGGCCAAGATCAACGGTTTCGGACGGGTTTCCGCCTCGGTCTGGGAAGTCCGCTACAGGCTGCAATTCCCCCTGCCCTTCCTGCCCGGCCAATATGTCGAGGCGACATTCCCCGGCATGGATCAGCCGCGCCGCTTCTCGATGGCCAATCCGCCCGACGCGAAAGAACAGGTCTTTCACGTGCGCGACCTTCCGGGCGGCGGCATGTCCGACTATCTCGCAACACGCGCGAAACCGGAGGATGCGTTCACTGTCCGCGGCCCGTTCGGCGTATTCTACCGTCGCGCGACGCCGAGCCCAAAGCTGTTCGTCGCGGGCGGCACGGGGCTGGCGCCCATGCTCTCGATGCTGTCCAGCCTCGACGCGGCAGCCTGCCCGCCGCTCGCGCTCGTCGCGGGTTTCGCCTCGGCGGAGGACGCCTACGCGCTCGGGCAGGTGAACGAACTGGCGGCGCGGTTGCCGCTGGAGGTTGTCTTCACTGCCGATACGCCGGCGGATGGCTGGCGCTGGCTCACCGGCAATGCCGTCGCGGCAATCGACGCGGTGTCATCGATTCCGCTCGCGCAACAAACGGAGGCCTATCTTTGCGGACCGCCGCTGATGGTGCGGGCCGCGCGCGAGGCGTTGCTTGCTCGTGGGCTCATCGCTGAACGCATATTCAACGAAGAGTTCACGCACGCGCGCTGAGGTTGAGCAGCCTCGCCAGTATCGCAGCATGACAGCGCCCCTCCCCCCGTCCTGAGCCAGTCGAAGGGGCGGAGAGAGGAGTTCTGGAGCGTTGGCGCTTGCGCTCAGGACTTGTTGTTTTTGCCGCCTTCCGAAGGCTTGACCTTCAGCAGCCCGCGAATGCGCGTTCCTTCCGGGCCGAACAGCGCAAGCGCCGGGGAGCAGTCGAACTCTTCAGCGGGCGGCGGCGGCCGGGCCGCTTCCGGCGGCGGGGGTGGAACCGGCTCAGGAGAGGGCGGCGGAGGTGGTGGCGGCGGAGCGCCGGCGAACGTGTCGATCGACTCTCCGGCATCGGCGAGCATGGACGGTGCGCCCTGCTGCGGAGCCGCGGCCAGCTCCATTGCGCGGCGATCGTCGAGCACCAGCTTCGGGCATGAACGGACGTATTCCATCGCCAGCGCCAGGTCGGCGTTGACGACGGGCGCGTCGTCGGCCCAAGCAGATGGCGTGGCGGCGAGGACGGCCAAAAGAGAGGCGGCTAAGGCCTTCATGTGGAGGATAAGGTTGCACGGTCGCGGCCGGCGAACAAGCAAGGCCCTCGCGCCTCCTGATTTCTGGTTGACGCGGCGATCCTTCGCGCCCCCCTCTGGCCTGCCGGCCATCTCCCCCACAGGTGGGGAGATTGGCTGTCATTACGACCTTCGCCAACCTTCTACGTTGAAGATTGGCGGAGTTGGCGAAGCCGCTGATCTCCCCCCTTGTGGGGGAGATGTCCGGCAGGACAGAGGGGGGCGCCTCGCGCCGCCCGATTCCGGCCGTCGGCATCACGCCGCCCAGCTACCGCGACTACGTCTCCAGCGAGGCCACGGTCTTCAGCGCGCCATCCAGCATGGTGCCGGCCTCGTCCTTCAGCGCCGCCTCGCGCAGTCTTCTGATCCAGTCGGCGGCGTCCGGCCTTCCCTTCAGCACGGGAAGCGCGGAGAGCACGCGGTCGAACTTGGAATGGCCGCGGAGATGCGTGTCGCTGTAACCCTTGATCAGGCGGCGGCAGTTCAAAATCTCGACGGCGAGATTGTAGTCTTGGGGCACGTGGTCGAGCGCCAGCCTGTACCAGCGCTCGAGATGCTCGACCTCGACCTGGTGGCGCAGCAACTTGCGGCGCCAGCGGCGCAGGCCGCCGACGAACCAGAGCATGAAGAAGCCCGAAAAACTGTCGGTGCGGATGCGTCGGCCGCGGTTGATGCGGCGGTCGAGGAAGGCGGCGAGCTTGGGGTGGGATTCGATGTAGCGGCCAAGCCGCACCGGCATCGAGCCGCAGAATTCCTCGATGCGCGGATGGAAGAACTCCGTCACCTGCACGACGGCCTCGTCGGCGACGCCGACCTCGCGGCGGAGCCGCGTCTCACGCGTGGAGCGCGTCTTCAGATCGGCGACACGGATCATGTCGTCGTAGCACATGGCATTGGCGAGATGTTTCGCCGCCGCGTTCGACAGCGCGTAGTCCTTCGCGGCCGCGTCGAGCGCGACCGCCTTGTCGAGCCGGTCGAGATACTCGGCGCCGTAAGCAGCGTCCTGGAAGTCGACGACCTTGCGCAAGCCGCGCATCGCCATGTCTTTGACCGGCGCGGGCAGCTTTTCGATGCGCGCCGCGAGCGCCTGCCAGGCGGAGAGCTTGCGGCCGGGCCCGGCGACCGTGGCCATCCCGCTCGGCTTCGCCGCCGGTTCGGAGGCAGTCGCGGAGCTCGGCGTCAGGTGCGCTTCGCCTTCCGAGGTGACTTTCCTGGGTGCGCCGGGCAGCGGGATCGAGCCGTGCCCCTGCGCGCGGTCGTGAGCGGCGGCGAAGGCAGCGAGGCTCTGCTTCACGCCGCGCCCGCCGGCCGCGATCGCGGCCTCGTAGGCCTCGCGCGGGAATGGCAGCGCGCCGGAGCCGGCCAATGCGCCGAGCAGGCTCGACGAGATCACCGAGCCGGCATCGACGGCGATCTTTTCCATGTCGAAGGCGATGAAGCGTTTCGACGCGGTGCGGGCAGCCTCGCGCACTTTCGGCGACGATGCCCTGCCGTCGCCCGGCTCGACCTTTTCCGACACCGCGGCGATGCGGTGCGAGGAGGCGATCAGCGTCGTGCGATCCGGCGTGACGAAACCGCGCATGATGGCGCGGCCCGCTTCCATCAGCTCGGCCGCAACGAGGATGTCGACGTCGCCTTGCGAGGGCGCCAGCGCGAAGACCGGCAGCCGGCCCGTGTCGGGCGCCATCTCGATATAATAGATCGTGGCGCCGGTGCGCTGCGCGACGCCGGCCACGGAGGTCGACTGGGCGACAAAGCCGCTGCGCTCCGCCACGTCGACGATCCAGTCCGACAGCACGCCGCCGCCCTGCCCTCCCACGGCCAGGATCGCGAGCTTGATCACCGCCTGGTCGGCGGCGCCGCGCGAGCCTTCGGGGAGGACCCGGTCAAGCATCGGCAAATCTCAGCCGGCGGCTCTCGCGGAAACGCTGCATCCCCCCGATCAGGCCGCGGCGGACGCTGCGCATGAAGCGATCCCAACGGCTAGGATTGTGCACCACGTCGGCGCGATAAAAACTCGGGCACAGCACCGCGGCATCGGCGACCTCGCCGCAATTGCCGCAGCCGACGCAGTTCTGGTCGATGCTGGCGACAGGATCGTCGCGCAGCGGATCGTCCAGCGATTTCACCGACAGCGACGGACAACCGGACAGCCGCATGCAGGCGTGGTCACCGGTGCAGACATCCTCGTCCACGCCGAATTTCGGCTTCACAACGCGCTCGCCGCCCTTGATCGCCTTGTCGATGACCGGCCGCTCGCGGCGCTGCTTGTTCAGCATGCATTCCGACGAGGCGACGATGACCTTCGGCCCCTTCTCCTCAGTCGTCAGCGCCTCGCGCAAAGTCGCCTGCATCTTCGGCACGTCATAGGTGCGGTCGAGCTGACGCACCCATTTGACGCCGATGCCCTTCACCGCTTCCGTGATCGGGTGTTTCGTCGATTTCGAGCGGTTGGTGGCGCGCGACGACAGGATGTCCTGGCCGCCCGTCGCGGCCGAATAGAAATTGTCGACGATGACGATGACGCCGTCATTCTTGTTGAACACGGCATTGCCGACCGAGGAGGTCAGGCCGTTGTGCCAAAAACCGCCATCGCCGACGAAAGAGATGGAGCGGCGTTTCGCGTCGGGCGTGTTGAAGGCGGAAGCGGAAGCCGGCCCGAGGCCGTAGCCCATGGTCGTGGCGCCGAGCTCGAAGGGCGGCATGATCGAGAAAAGATGGCAGCCGATGTCGGAAGCGATGTGGTGCTTGCCGAGCTCCTTCTCGACCAGCTTGGTCGCGGCGAAGATCGGCCGCTCGGGGCAGCCGACGCAGAAGCCCGGCGGACGTCCCGGCACGATGGCCGTGAGGTCGGGTATCTCGACGCCGGTGCCGGGTGCGTTCGGCGCGCGCACTTCGGCCGGCAGCAGCTCCGGCGCCTCGGCGCGGAGAAAACCGCGAATGCCGTCGAACATCACCTGCCCGGTGTACTCGCCGGCCATCGGCAGATGCTCCTTGCCGACGATGCGGGTGTCGCGCCCGGCCTTGTGCAGCATCGAGCCGAAAGCCTGCTCGAGATAATTGGGCTGGCCTTCCTCGACCACCAGCACCGAATCCTTGCCTTCGCAGAAGGACAGAAACTCGTCGTCGATCAGCGGATAGACGGCGTTCAGAACGTAGAGCGGGATATCGGTGCCGCCATACATGTCGGCCAACCCGATGCGCTGCAGCGCGCGGATGACGGCATTGTACATGCCGCCCTGCATCACGATGCCGACCCTGCCTGCCGTGTCGCCGAAAAACTCGTTGATCTTGTTGCGGCGGATATAGTCGACCGCAGCCGGCCAACGCTTCTGCACCTTCTCCTTCTCATGCATGAAGGAGGCCGGCGGCAGCACGATGCGGCCGGTGTCGCGGCGCGGCGCGTCGAGCGCATCCGCCACCGTCATCGGCGGGCGCTTGTTGTCCTTGGCGGTGAAATGGCCATGCACGTGGCAGCAGCGGATGCGCACCAGGAGCATGACCGGCGTGTTCGACGCCTCAGAAAGCTGGAAACCATCCTCCACGGCCTTCACGATCGAGGGCAGGTTCGGGCGCGGGTCGAGCAGCCAGACCTGGCTTTTCATGGCGAAGGCGTGGTTGCGCTCCTGCATGATCGAGGAGCCTTCGCCATAGTCCTCGCCGACGATGATCAGCGCGCCGCCGGTCACACCGCCCGAAGCAAGATTGGCGAGTGCGTCGGAGGCGACGTTGGTGCCGACGGTCGACTTGAAGGTGACCGCGCCTCGGATCGGATAGTGGACCGAGGCGGCCAGCATTGCGGTCGCGGTCGCTTCCGATGCGCTCGCCTCGAAATGCACGCCGAGCTCGCCCAGAATGTCCTGCGCGTCGGCGAGCACGTCCATCAAATGGCTGATCGGCGCACCCTGGTAGCCGCCGACATAACCGACGCCGTTCTCGAGCAGCGCCTTGGTGATGGCCAGAATGCCTTCGCCGGCGAACTTTTGGCCGGCCCCGAGGCGGAGCTTTTCGACTTCCTTGGCGAAGGAACGTTCAGCCATCAGGCGTCTCCGGTTTGGACGTCCCAGAGCGTATTGCTCATCCGTCGATGCTGGCGCCGCCCCTCACCCTTACCCTCTCCCCGTGAAAAACGGGGAGAGGGGGTCGCCGGCGTTGGCGCCAACATCTCAGAAACCCCTCTCCCCGCGTTGCGGGGAGAGGGTAAGGGTGAGGGGCCTTGGCGCCGGCCGATTTCGACCATCGTCAAATCTCGTGCTGCCTGATGTTCTTCAGCATCTTCTGGAGCGTGGCGATGAAGGCCGCGTATTCGCTGTCGTCGATGCCGTCGAACATGTGCTCGAACGCTTCGTGCATGGCCGGCCAGGCGCGCATGAACTCGGCGCGGCCCTCATCGGTGAGGAAGACTTTGCGCACACGGCTGTCCGTCTCGCCGGTCTCGCGGCGCACCAGCCCGTGGCCCTCGAGCGCATCGAGCGTGCGCGACAGCGTCGACTGCTCGATGACGGTGTAGACGGACAGATCGCCGACCGTGACGCCATCGGTCACCGACAGCACGGCGAGCGTGCGGACCTGCGGAATGGTGCGGTGCTGGCGGCGAAAATCCTCGCGCAGCGTTGCATTGTAGCGGCCCATGATGCGGTTCATCAGATACGGCGCGAATTGCGACAACCCGATCTGACCGAGGGTCGAGATGCGCTGCTGCTTTTCGACCTTCTGGTCCATCAGAGCCGGCTCGCGAGCAGGAAGCCCGATCCGCCACCCAGGCCTGCGCCCGGATGGGTGGAGGCGCCGATCTGATAGAGCCCCTTGATCGCGGTCTCGTGGTTGATCGAATCCTTGAACGGGCGCCACAGGAAGGCCTGGTCGATCGAGGAGAACCCGCCATAGGGGTCGCCGCCGACCAGATTGATGTTCATCGCTTCGAGATCGCCCGGCGAATAGGCTTTGCGCGCGATCACGCCGTCGCGAAAATCCTCGATATGGTTGGCGAGGATCGCCTCGATGCGGTCGGCGAAGGCTTCACGCAGGCTTTCCGTCCACCTTCCGTCGGCGGGAGCCGCAAGCTTGCCGGCGGCATCGCCCTTGATGTGCGTCGGCGCTTCCGGCATCTGCAGCCAGAGGATCGCACTGCCTTGCGGACAGCGCGACGGATCGAAGGCGGAAGGCTGGCCGACGCAGATGGTCGGCGTCTCCGGCAACATGCCGCGCGCCACCTCGTTGCAGGCCTTCGACACGCCGTCGAGGCCGGGCGTCAGGTGCAGCAATGCAACTTTGCCGAGCCCTTCGCCGCGCCATTTCGGCGGCGACTTCAGTGCGTAGTGCAGCTGGAAATTGCCCTTGCCGTAGCGGTACTGCCTGACAGCCTCGACCGCAGGCTGCGGTGCGCTCGGGCCGAGCAGCCGGCCATAGAGCTGTGTCGGCGTCACCGAGCAGATGACGCTTTTGCCGGCGCCGATGGTCTCGCCCGACGCAAGCTTCACGCCGCTCGCACGCCCGTTCGTCGTCACGATCGATGCGACATCCGCATTGGTGCGGATCTCGCCACCGCGCTCCTTGATCAAGGCTTCGAAGGCCGAGAGCAGATTGCCGGCGCCGCCCTTGACGATCGGAGCGCCGGCGGCTTCCAGGGCAAAGGCGATCACCTTGGCGATCTGGCCGGAGAAGGCATCCTCCGGGCCGAGGCCGGCATGCAGGGTCCAGGGCGCCCAGAGCCCGCGCATGGCTTCCGACCGGTAGCCTGATTCCAGCCAGCTGCGCGCCGGCGTCAGCATGCCGCCGGCAAAAGCCTTGAGCCCGCGCGGGCCGCGCCGCCAGGCCTGTCCGATCATCAGCTTCAGGGTTTGCCACGACCACAACCGCCCACCGAGCAGGGCAAAGAGCAGTCCGGCATTGGCGCCGATCTCGCCGACGTCGCGGGCATACTGGTCGCCATCGCCCGGCGCAGCCTGGTTGAAGGCGGCGACATTTGCCGCCTGGTCCATCTTCTGCACCAGATGCGTGCCGTCGGGCATCAGCACGCCGGTCGGCGTGTCGGTGTGGCAGAACTCCAGCCCATGCCGGGCGAGATCGGCGCCGAGCGCGCCGAAGGCCGGCCCGGTGATGAACAGCACGAAGGTCGTCGCCATCACATCGTGCACGAAACCCGGCGCGGTGATCGCATCGGTGCGGATGCAGCCGCCGATGCGATCGTTGCGCTCGAGCACGAGAACCTTATGGCCCTTGCCCGACAGCATCGCCGCGCAGACCAGCGCATTGATGCCGCTGCCGACGATGATGTGGTCCGGCGCCGCGCTCATGACGCCCTCTTCGCCCTACTTCCTCGCCACCAGCGCCATGGCGCGGATCGGGCTGCCGGTGCCGTTCACGATCTTGAGCGGTGCCGCGATCAGGATCGCGCCGCGGGTCGGAAGCCTGTCGAGGTTGCAGAGGCTGGCGAGGCCGTATTTGTTGGCCTTGTGCATCAGCGTGTGAGCCGGGAATGGCGGCTCCATGCCGCCGGCCTTGCCGGCGTCGGTGCCGATCGTCTCCGAGCCCCAGCCGCAGACATCCTTCCCGATCAGATAGCTGATCGCTTCAGCCGTCGGTCCGGGCGTGTGCGGGCCGGTCTCGTTGGCGTTCAGGAACTCGGCTTCCGAGCCGTTGCGCTTGTACCAGTCGGTGCGCATCACCACCCACTCGCCGGGGTTGATGGCGCCGTTCTTGGCTTCCCAGGCCTTGATGTGGTCGACGGTCAGCAGGAAGTCGTGGTCGGCGGCTGCTTCCTTCGAGCAGTCGATGACGTTGACCGGGCCGACGAATTTCTGGGCCGGGATCGTGTCGGTGCGGCCGTCCTTAAAATCCTTGCCGGAGATCCAGTGGATCGGCGCGTCGAAATGCGTACCGGAATGCTCACCCAGCTTGAGCCAGTTCCACGCCCACCAGGGACCGTTCTTGTCGTAGGCGGAGATCTCGTGGATCTCGACCTTCGGCGTATCGACCGCGAGATCCGGCGGCAGCTTGATCAGCGGGGTATCCGGTCCGAGCGGCGCCGAAAGATCAACGACCTCGATCCCACCCGACAGGAGCTGGCCGGCGACTTCGCCGAGGAGTTTTTGGCTGTCCATGATCCCTGTTCCCTCTTTGACGGCTCGTTTGTGGCCTGTTGTCATACCTACTAGACGAAAACATATGCATCTGCAATTATCTTTAAGCTTAAAGCAATCGGGTCTGGGGGCGTGAGCGAGTTCGACGCCATATTTGTCGGGGCGGGCCACAACAGTCTGGCATGCGCAGCGCATTTGGCGGCGAAAGGCTGGAAAACAGCGGTTTTCGAACGCAACCGGAAGATCGGCGGCGCGGTGCGCACCGAAGAATTCACCCTCCCCGGCTTCCGGCACGATTTCGCGGCGATGAATCTGAGCCTCTTTGCCGGCTCCGCCTTCCACCGGAAATATGCAAATGAATTGAAATCGCATGGGCTCGAATTCGTCCCTGCGGCGGATTGCTTCGCCAGCGCGTTTCCGGACGGACGCTGGTTCGGCGTCAGCACCGACATCGAGAAGACGGTCGCGCGAATGCAGCAGTTCTCGCCGCGGGATGCCGAGGCATGGCGGCGGCTGGCCGGCGGCTTCATGGGCGAGGCCGAGCATCTCTTCCGCCTGCTCGGCTCGCCGATGACGGCCTGGTCGCTCGCCGGCACCGCCTGGAAGCTCTGGCGCAAGAAGGGTGTTCTCGGCTCGCTCGACACGGCGAGGATGCTGCTTTCGTCACCCCGCGCCTGGCTCGACGCGAATTTCGAGTCCGCGCATGTCAAGGCGACGCTCGCGGCCTGGGGCATGCATCTCGATTTCGCGCCCGACATTTCGGGCGGTGCCGTGTTCCCTTATCTGGAAGCCATGGCCAACCAGAGTTTCGGCATGGTGATCGGCAAGGGCGGCGCCGACACCATGATCCGCGCGTTGGAGAAGATGGTGGTCGCGGCGGGCGGCACGGTCGCCACCGACGCCGAAATTGCCGAGATCGCCACCAGCGGCGGCCGGGCGACCGGGGTCCGGCTCAAATCCGGCGAAACCCACACCGCCACCAGGGCCGTGATCGCGGGAATAGCGCCGCGGGCCATGTCCAGCCTGCTGCCCGGCGGCTCGGGCGATGCATCCTTCGACGGTTCGATGCAGTCGTTCCGCTACGCGCCGGGTACGATGATGATCCACCTGGCGCTCGACGACTTGCCGGCATGGTCGGCGGGCGCGGAACTTCGGCAATTCGCCTATGTCCATCTCGGCCCGTCGCTCGACGCCATGGCGGCCGTCTACCAGCAGGCCACCGCCGGCCTGCTGCCGGCCGAGCCGATCCTCGTCGTCGGCCAGCCGACCGCGATCGACGCCAGCCGTGCGCCGGCGGGCAAGCATGTGCTCTGGGTGCAGGTGCGCATGCTGCCGGCCGAGATCAAAGGCGATGCGAAAGGCGAGATCGCAGCCGGCCATTGGGACGCGGTGAAGGAATTTTATGCCGAGCGCGTGCTCGACATCATCGAGCGCTACGCGCCGGGTCTGCGCGGCAAGATCATCGGCCGCGCGGTGTTCTCGCCGCTCGACCTCGAGCGCGAGAATCCGAACCTGGTCGGCGGCGACCAGCTATGCGGCAGCCATCATTTGGCGCAGAATTTCCTTTTCCGGCCGGCGCGCGGTTTCGCGCGCGGCAACACGCCGGTGAGGCACCTGCACCTCGTCGGCGCGGCCACATGGCCCGGCGCCGGCACGGGCGCGGGATCGGGATTCCTCCTCGCCCAGCAACTGGGCGGGAGGTGACGGCGGCTTTCGGGCCAGGAAAAGAGCATCAGGCGACGGTAGAGCCGAAGCCGAACATCAAACGGGAGCAAGAAGGGGAACGACGATGACGATCAACAGACGAAAACTTCTGGGCTACGGCGCCTCCGCACTCGGCGTCGCCGCGGTCGGCATGCCCAAACTCGCTTCGGCGCAGGCCGGCGAGCTCACCATCGCCTACAACGTCAATCTGCCGGCCTGGGACCCGACCACCGGTCCTTCCGCCGTGAACCCGACCATCCAGGGCATCTACCAGTCGGTGTTCGACCAGTTCATCCTGCAGAAGCCCGACCTGTCGCTCGACAAGGGCCTGCTCACCGAATGGGGCTGGAACGAGGACCGCACCAAGGTGATGATGACCGTGCGCGACGGCGTCACCTGGCATGACGGCTCGCCCTTCACCGCCGAGGACATCGTCTGGTCGCTGACGCGGGCCGGGCAGGAAGCCACCGGCAATCCGATCCAGTTCGTGTGGAAGAACGTCACCAACCTGAAGGCCGAGGGCAACAAGATCACCGGCGACGTGGTGCAGTTCGACCCGACCTACTTCAAGTGGATGGCCTTCCTTACCGGCTACGTCCTGCCGAAAGCCTATTACGAGAAGGTGGGCGCGGAAGGTTTCGAGGCGGCACCCATCGGCACCGGCCCGTACATGGTCGAGAAGTTCGAGCGCAACGCCTTCATCCGCTTGAAGGCCAACGCCAATTATTGGGGCGGCAAGCCGGCCTTCGACGCCGTCACCATCAAATTCGTGCCGGATGCGGCAAGCCGCGTCGCCGAGATCGAATCCGGCTCCTCGCAGGTCACGCTGGAAGTGCCGTTCGAGGAATATGACCGTCTCATCGCCAAGGACGGGCTCGCGGGCGTGGTTACCGGCATCTCCGACATCGGCATGATCTTCTTCAACGACATCGACGCGATGAAGGACAAGAACGTCCGTCAGGCTGCGGTGATGTCGGTGGACAAGACGCTGCTGGTCAACCGCCTGCTGCGCGGCTACGGCCGGCCGCTCGATACGCTGGACACGCCGGAATACGAGGCCTTCGATCCGTCGATCAAGGTCGAGTACAATCCGGACAAGGCGGCGGAGCTGCTCAAGGCCTCGGGCTATTCGCCGGAGAACCCGGTAAAATTCACCATCCAGACGACCAAGGGCTTCAAGCCCAAGGACTACGAGATGGTGCAGGCGATCGTCGGCATGTGGCGCAAGGTCGGCATCGACGCCACCATCGAGGTCTACGAGATCGCCAAGCATTACGAGCTGCGCGCCGCCGACCAGCTTGCGCCGGCCGCCTTCTACAATTGGGGCAATTCGATCGGCGATCCGACCACTTCGATCGGCTTTGCCATGTACGGCCCCTCGCCGCATTCGGTGTGGGACGGCCAGGATGTCATCGACGCGATCAACCCGCTCTGGGGCGAGCCGGACGAGGCCAAGCGCATCGCCGGCTGGAAGGCCGTCAGCAAGCTGATCGCGGACGAGGCCTATGTGCTGCCGCTGCTGCAGTATGCCCAGCCGATCGTGCATTCGAACGCGGTCAAGGTCACGCCGCACGTTTCGGGCGCGCTGCTGCCCTTCCTGATGACGCCCTCATAAGGCTCGACTAACATTGTCGGCGCGCCGTTCCTGACGGGACGGCGCGCCGTTTTTGTGTTTTGGGTTGGCCGGCGCCGATGATCCTGCAGAGATTCATGATCCGCCTGTTCACCATGGCGGTGACGCTGCTCGGCGTCGCCGTCGTCGTGTTCGTGGTGATCCGCATCGCGCCCGGCGACCCGATCGCCATGATGCTGCCGCCCGGCGCAAGCCAGGCCGACATCGACCGGCTGCGGGCGCTCTACGGCCTCGACAAGGGCATCGTCGAGCAATTCTTCATCTGGGCCTCAGGCGTCGTGCGCGGCGAGTTCGGCACCTCGATCTCGCTGCGCCAGGACGTGCTGTCGCTGGTGCTCGGCCGGCTACCGGCGACGCTGGAGCTGTCGATCGTGGCGCTGCTCATCGCGGTGGTCGCCGGCGGCCTGCTCGCCATACTCGGCGCCCGCGAGCGCGGCACCGCGGTCGAGGCCGGCATCGACGTCGCCAATGGCGCGGCACTTTCCATTCCCGATTTTCTCTGGGGCCTGCTGCTCATCCTGCTGTTCGGCGTGCTCTGGCCGATCTTCGAGATTTCCGGCCGCGTCTCGCCAAGCCTGCAGCTGCCTTTCGTCACGCAATTCTACCTGTTCGAGAGCATCGTGCGGCTGCGTTTCGACCTCACCGCCGATCTGATCAGCCACATGTTCATGCCGGCGCTGGCGCTGGCTCTGCCGCTCGCCGCCATCATCGCGACGCTGCTCAAGCAGTCGCTCAAGGAACTCATGGGGCTCGACTATGTGGTGCTGGCGCGGGTGAAGGGTTTTTCCGAAACGCAGGTCATCCTGCGCGAGGCGCTGAAGAACGCCGCGCTGCCGACGCTGACCCTGATCGGGGTGCAGTTCACCTTCCTGATCGGCGGCACCGTCATCGTCGAGCGGCTGTTTTCTTACGAGGGGCTGGGCAACATGGCGATCGACGCGGTGATCAACCGCGACCTGCCGCTGATCCAGGGCATCGTGCTCTGCTTCGCGCTGATCTTCGTGCTCATCAATCTCGCGGTCGACATGATGTACGCGCTGCTCAATCCGCGGCTGCGCCATGGCTGAGCCGCGGCAGCGCACGCGCACCGGCTGGAACCCGCGCCTCTGGCTGGCCGGCGGCTGGCTCCTGTTCGCGCTGGCCGCGGCGGCTTTTGCGCCTTTCGTGGCGCCGCACGACCCGCTGGCGCAGGATCTGCTGCTCGAAAGGCTGCCGCCCTTCTGGCTCGCCGGCTCGGAGCCGGGCTACTGGCTCGGCACCGACAGCCTCGGCCGCGACCTCCTTTCCCGACTGATCTATGGCGGGCGCGTCGCCTTCACCGTCGCCTTCATCGCGGCAAGCGCGGCCTGCATCGTCGGCTCCGCCCTCGGCCTCGTTGCCGGCTATTATCGCGGCTGGGCGGACCGCATCGTGTCGCGCATCGTCGATATCTGGATGGCGTTTCCGCCGGTTCTGTTCTCGATCCTGCTGGTTGCGGTGCTCGGCACCGGGCTGACCTCCGTCATCCTGGCGATCGCGATCATCGACTGGACGCGCTCCTGCCGGGTGGTGCGCGCCGAGGCGATGGGCCAGGCGCGGATGGACTATGTCGAAAACGCCCGCATCGCCGGTTTTGGCCGCTTCGCCATCATGCTGCGCGAGGTGCTGCCCAACGTGCTGCCCTCGATCATCGCCCTGCTCTCGCTCGAGATGGGCATCGCCGTCATCGTCGAGGCGATCCTCTCCTTCGTGAACCTCTCGATCTCGACCGACGACCCGACCTGGGGCGGCATCATCGCGGAAGGTCGGCTGTCGATCCACCAGGCCTGGTGGGTGCTGGTCTTCCCGCTGATCGCGCTGTTCCTCACCGTGCTCTCCTTCAGCCAGTTCGGCGAAGGGCTGAAGGCCCGCTTCGACCCGGTGCTGCGATGAATGTGCACGGGGCGAGGGCGTCGCGATTGGCCGATCTCCCCCCTCGTGGGGGAGATGTCCGGCAGGACAGAGGGGGGCAACGTAGAGCGCTCACCTTCAAGATTGCGCCTTTGGGGAGCAGGCCGGATTCGCTTGCGTTCCTTCGCGCCCCCCTCTGGGCTGCCGCCCATCTCCCCCACGAGGGGGGAGATCGGCAGCTTCGCCCTTGGTGCTCAACATGAGCGGCAGCCCTTGCCTCGATATCGCTTGTCTAAGTGCCACCCTCGCGAACGGCACGCGCGTGCTGCGCTCCGTCTCGCTCACCGTGGCGCCGGGCGAGGTACGCGCGCTGGTCGGCGAAAGCGGCGCCGGCAAAAGCATGATCGGCAAGGCCGTGCTTGGCGTGCTGCCGCCGTCCGTGCACATCGTCGAGGGCCGCATCACGCTCGAAGGCACCGAGCTTTCCGCCATGCAGCCGAAACCGCGGCGTGCGCTGATCGGCGCAAGGACGGCGCTCATCCCGCAGGATCCGCTCACCGCGCTCAACCCGTCGCGGCGCATCGGCCCGCAGATGACGGACCGGCTGGTGAAAATCCTCGGCTGGGAAACGGTGCGGGCCGAAACGCGCATCCGCCAGCTGCTGGACGAAGTGCAGATCCGCGATCCCGGTCGCGTCGTCCGCGCCTATCCGCACGAGCTCTCCGGCGGCATGCGCCAGCGCGTGCTGATCGCCGCCGCCTTCGCGGCGGAGCCGCGCCTGATCGTTGCCGACGAGCCGACCACGGCGCTGGACGTCACCGTGCAGAAGCAGATTCTCAAGCTGCTTGCCGAGATGCAGCGCGACCGCGGCACCGCGATCCTGTTCGTCACCCACGACCTCGGCGTCGTGGCCAAGATCAGCCAGAAGGTGTCGGTGCTTTATGCCGGCAAGATCGTGGAGGAGGCCGATACGGCGGCGCTCTTTGCCACACCCCGTCATGCCTACACGCGCGCGCTGATGGCGGCGACGCCGCGCTACACCGATCCCTTCGCCTCGCTGAAGCCGGTGGACGACGCCGTGCTCGCCGGCCTCGCCGCCGAGATCGCCGAGGCCGACCGGAGCTGGAGGGCGCCGCGTGGCTGACGCTCTCTTCAGCGTTCGCGGCCTCAAGGTCGCGCTGCCCGACATGACGCGCAAGCCGCTGCTGGGTGCGGCACCCAAGGTCGAGATCCTGAAAGGCATCGATGTGGACCTGCCGAGGAATTCGGTGACCGGCATCGTCGGCGAGTCAGGATCGGGCAAATCCACGCTCGGCCGCACCCTGGTGCGGCTGATCGAGCCGACCGAAGGCACGGTCAGCTTCAACGGCCGCGATATCGCGCATCTCGGCGAGGCCGGGCTGAAGCCGTTGCGCAAGGACCTGCAGATGATCTTCCAGGACCCGATGTCGTCGCTCAACCCGCGCCGCACCATCGGATCGATCATCGCCGCGCCGCTGCGCCACAACGGCATCGCCGAAAATCTGCAGGGGCGCGTTGCGGATGCCTTGAAGCGGGTCGGCCTGCCGGAGAATTTTGCCGCCCGCTATCGCCACGAGCTTTCCGGCGGCCAGCGCCAGCGTGTCGGCATTGCACGGGCGCTGGCGCTCGCGCCGGCCTTCGTGGTCGCGGACGAGATCGTCTCCGGCCTCGACGTCTCGACCCAGGCGCAGATCCTGACGCTGCTCGAGAAGCTCGCCGCCGAGATGGGGCTGACGGTCGCCTTCATCAGCCACGATCTGTCGGTGGTCCGGAGGCTTTGCCGGCAGGTGATCGTGATGCGGAACGGGCTGATCGTGGAGGCCGGGCCGACCGACGCATTGTTCGCCGCGCCGAAGGAGCAATACACGCGCGACCTGATCGCTGCGATCCCTCTGCCGGAAGTGGATGCGAACTGGCTGGGGGTTTAGAACCGTCGCTGAAGCAGGCCGGATCACCAACTGGGATCGCGGCCTTCGAGCTTTTCGCCCGCAACGATCTTCGGCCGGCCACTGCGATTGCTATAGGGATCGACATAGGCCGCCTTGAACGCATCGCCGATCAAACCGGCTACGGCAAGGAGCGAGGCGCCGAGGCGGAGCCTCGGAAAGCGCATGCCTGGCAGCTTGAGGCGGCGGATGGCGATCGGGGCAGCGGTGGAGATGTCGGTCATGGCGTCCTCCTGTGACGCCAAGGGTGACACCGATCCCGGACGAGGTCCCTGGGCCGGATCTGAAGAGTCCTGAACTGTCCTGAAGTTCCCCTTGGAGATGCTTGTGCGTTATGCTGTCTCCTTAGAAAACTAGGCCGGCCATGGACCTCGAGTTTGGAAACTACCGGCTGAAGCGCGGCAAGCGGCTGCTCATCGGGCCAGAGGGGCCGGTGGAGCTTTCGGCTCGTTCCTTCGACATCCTCGCCGTGCTGCTCGACAGGCCGGACGAGGTGATCGGCAAGGGCGAGCTTTTCGATGCGGTCTGGCCCGGCCTGGCAGTGGAGGAGAACACGCTGCAGGTCCACGTTTCGGCACTGCGCAAGCTGCTGGCCGCCGGGATGATCGTGACCGTGCACGGCCGCGGCTACAAATATGCCGGCCCGAAACCCTTCGTGGTTGCGGCCGATACGGCTGCCCCATCCAGGCCGTCCATCGCCATCCTGCCGTTCGACAATATGAGCGGCGATCCGGAACAGGCCTATTTCAGCGACGGCATCACGGAAGACATCATCGCCGAACTCGGCAGGTTCAAGGAGTTTCTGGTCATTGCCCGGGGCTCTTCCTTCCAGTTTCGCGGCAAGACGAACGACGTGGCCGAGGTGGCAGGCAAGCTCGGCGTCCAGTACGTCGTCGAAGGCAGCGTGCGAAAGATCCACAACCGGGTGCGGGTCGCCGTGCAGCTCACCGATGCGGCCTCGATGGCGCATCTGTGGGGCGAACACTACGACCGCCAGATGGACGACATTTTTGCGATCCAGGATGAAATCACCCAGATGATCGCAGCCCGCCTGGCCCGACAGACCAGAACCGCGATCGCATCTCGCACCCGGGCCCGCCCCACCGGCAACATGTCGGCCTATGAAAGCTATCTGAGGGCGCTGCAGCTGGCTGCCGAATATGAGACGGTGGTCCAGGCCGAACCCTTTCTGCAGAAAGCCGTCGACCTCGACCCCGAATTCGCAGGCGCGCGCGCCATGCTGAGTTTCGTCGAGTCGATCAAATACTGGTGGTCATCTGACCCCGGATATCTGGATTCCGGATTGCGGATCGCGAAGACTGCGCTGCAGCTCGACCCGGAGGAGGCCTATGGGCACCTCGCCAGCGGTTTTGCCCTGATGTTCATGCGCCGGTTCCGCGAGGCCGAAACGAGCCTCGACCGCGCCGTTGCGCTCAACCCGAACGATCCCTTCATCCTCAGCATGCGCGCCCTGCTGCTCAACTATGTCGGCAAGTACGACGAGGCACTCGTCGAACTGGAGCAGGCGCAGCGACGCGACCCGTTCGCAGTCGGATGGTTCGAGGATTTCCTCGGGATCTTCCTGACAAACGCCGGCCGCTATCGCGAGGCGCTTGCCAGCTTTGCCAGGATGTCGACGTCGACGTCGTGGTCGCGGGTCTATTCCACGATCTGCAATGCCGAGTTGGGCGAAACGAGACTGGCCGCAGCCTCCCTCGCAAGGATCAGGTCATCTTATCCGCAATTTCCCGGCATTACGCTCGACGGCATCCTGAGAGAGGAAGTCTTCCACGAAGACCCTGCCATCTTCGATCGCTACCGCGCGATCCTGGAGCGGATCGACACGCCGGATTAGTTTTTTGCAGGCAACGGCAGCGCCGCCCCTGTAGAGCGCTAACCCGCCAGCAACGTCCGCGTCAGCGGATGACCAGGATCGGCCAACCCATCGATCACGTTGAAATGATGCCGGTCAGGCTCCTCGACCTTTTGCGTCATCGCGCCCAGCCCCACCCAGACATTGGCGAGCAGCTCGTTCTGGCGGATGAACTCGGCGCGCTCGCCGGCGCCGACCCAGCAGGTCAGCCGCGCGCCTTGCATCGGCCTTTGCAGCGCCGGGCTTTCGGCCAGCGCTTCCTGCTCGTCGAGCCTCAGCGTTGCGTTCATGCCGGTTCGCATCAGCGGCCGCAAATCGTGCACGCCCGAAATCGAGACGACGTTGACGATTCTCGCGCGTATCTCTGCCGGCAGCGGCGAGGTCGCGGAAATCATGCGTGTCGCCAGATGCCCGCCGGCGGAGTGGCCGGTGAGATGGATCGGACCGCCGAAGCGGCCGGCGATCGTCGTGATCGCCTTGCCGATCTCGGCAACGATGCCGCCGATGCGGATGTCCGGGCAGAGCGTGTAGGTCGGCATCGCCACGACATATCCGGCCTCGACCGGACCGTTCGCCAGATGCGACCAGAAACTCTGGTCGAAACGCATCCAGTAGCCGCCGTGAATGAAGACCACGAGACCCTTCGGGCTGCCCTTCGGCATGAAGGCGTCGAAGCGATGCCGCGGCCCATCGCCATACGCCGCACCGAGGCTGGCGCGACCTTCACCGGCAAGCCGCTCGCGAAAGACTTTCGCCGGCGCCACCCAGGCATCCGGCCAGAGCTCGCCGCGCGGGATGTTGGCGCCGTTCGTATAGGCGTTGTCCCAATCCGAAATACCGTGCAGCATCGAGCCCTCCCGCGCCCTGCCCGCCTGAAATTGCGGCCACGCTGAGCGACCACGGGCGATCCGCCCTGTCAACCTTCCGTGGTCGCCTCGAAGAATTTTATTTTATGCTTGAAGCTTCAAGCTTGAAATATGACGCGGAACGCGCGATAGTTGCGAAGCGAAGCAAGAGGAGATCGCACGATGAAGGTTGCGGTTCTCGGCGGCGGTCCCGCCGGTCTCTATTTCGCCATCAGCCTGAAATTGCGCGACGCCTCGCATGAGGTGACCGTCTACGAGCGCAACAAGCCGGACGACACCTTCGGCTGGGGCGTGGTGCTGTCGGCCGAGACGCTGGAAAACCTCACCCGCAACGATCCGGTGAGCGCCACCTGGATCAAGCGCTACTTCGCCTATTGGGACGACATCGCCGTCATCCACAAGGGGGTGCGCACGCTCTCCACCGGCCACGGCTTCTGCGGCATCGGCCGCAAACGGCTGCTGCTGCTGCTGCAGCGGCGGGCGCGCGAGCTGAAGATCAATCTCAATTTCGAGACCGAGATCTCCGATCCGAAGCCGTTCATGGAAACGCACGATCTGGTGGTCGCGGCGGACGGGCTGAACTCGCGGGCGCGCACGGCCTTCGCCGATGTGTTCAAGCCCGACATCGACGTGCGCAAATGCAAGTTCGTGTGGCTCGGCACCCACCAGAAATTCGACGACGCCTTCACGTTCATCTTCGAGCATACCGAGCACGGCTGGGTGTGGGCGCACGCCTACCAGTTCGACCAGGACACCGCGACCTTCATCATCGAGTGCAGCGAGGAGACCTGGGAGCGTTTTGGCTTCGGCGGCATGTCGCAGCAGGAATCGATCGCGGTCTGCGAGAAGATTTTCGCAAAGCATCTCGGCGGCCACCCGCTGATGACCAATGCCAGCCACATTCGCGGCTCGGCCTGGATCAATTTTCCGCGCGTGCTGTGCGAGCGCTGGTCGTACAAGAATCTGGCGCTGATGGGCGATGCCGCGGCGAGCGCGCATTTCTCGATCGGCTCGGGCACCAAGCTCGCGCTGGAAAGTGCGGTGGCGCTCGCCGACTATGTCGAATCCGAGCCCGACCTCGAGGCGGCGTTCCGCAAATATGAGGATGCGCGCCGCACCGAAGTGCTGAAGCTGCAATCGGCGGCGCGCAACTCACTCGAATGGTTCGAGGACGTCGAGCGCTATTTCGAGCTCGATCCGGTGCAGTTCAACTATTCGCTGCTGACCCGCTCGCAGCGCATCAGCCATGAGAATTTGCGGCTGCGCGATCCCGAATGGCTGGGCGACGCCGAGGCCTGGTTCCATCGCCGTGCCGGCAGCCGCGACAATCTGCGCCGTGCGCCGATGTTCGCGCCGTTCCGCTTGCGCGACATGGAGCTGAAGAACCGCGTCGTCGTCTCGCCGATGGCGCAATACAAGGCCGTCGACGGCTGTCCGACCGACTGGCATTTCGCCCATTATGCCGAGCGCGCCAAGGGCGGCGCCGGGCTGCTCTACATCGAGATGACCTGCGTCAGCCCGGAGGGCCGCATCTCGCCCGGCTGCCCCGGCTTTTACGCGCCCGAGCACGAAATTGCGTGGAAGCGCCTGGTCGATTTCGTCCACGCCGAGACGGAAGCGAAGATCTGCGCACAGATCGGCCATTCCGGACCAAAAGGCTCGACGCGCGTCGGCTGGGAGGAGGACAATGCGCCGCTGCCTTCCGGCAACTGGCCGGTGATGGCGGCGTCGGCCGTTCCCTGGTCGCCGCAGAACCAGGTGCCGAAGGCCATGGATCGCGCCGACATGGACATGGTGCGCGAGCAGTTCATCATCTCTGCCGAGATGGCAGCGCGCTGCGGCTTCGACATGCTGGAGATCCATGCCGCGCACGGCTATCTGCTCTCCTCCTTCATCACCCCGCTCACCAATCTGCGCACCGACAAATATGGCGGCTCGCTGGAAAATCGCATGCGCTACCCGCTGGAGATTTTTCACGCAGTGCGGGCGGCATGGCCGGCCGAAAAGCCGGTGTCGATGCGCATTTCCGCCAATGACTGGGTGGGCATCGAAGGTGTGACGCCGGCCGAGGCCGTCACGATCGCGCGCATGCTGCACGATGCCGGCGTCGATATCTGCGACGTCTCCGCCGGGCAGACCTCGATCCGGGCGCAGCCGGTCTATGGCCGGATGTTCCAGACACCGTTCTCCGACCGCATCCGCAACGAGGTCGGCATGGCGACCATGGCGGTCGGCAACATCTTTGAGCCCGACCATGTCAACTCCATCCTGATGGCCGGCCGCGCCGACCTCGTGGCGCTGGCGCGGCCGCATCTCAGCGACCCCTACTGGACGCTGCACGCGGCCGTGCAGCTCGGCGACCGCGAGGTGAAATGGCCGAACCCGTATCTGCCCGGCCGCAACCAGGCCTATCGCCTGGCTGAACGCAACGCGACGATGGGGCTGAAAGTATGAGCGCGGCGGCTTCTCTTCCTTCTCCCCGTTCACGGGGAGAAGCTGGCCCGAAGGGTCGGATGAGGGGCGGCGCAGTTCCTGCAATGTCGGCGCTGCCCCTCATCTGCCTGCCGGCATCTTCTCCCCGTGAACGGGGAGAAGACCGACGGCCGCAACGTTTGGGACACATCCGATGATCGTCGGGCGGCATGCACTTGTAACGGGCGGCGGCACGGGCGTCGGCAAGGCGATTGCGCTGGCGCTGGCGAAGGCGGGGGTCGAGGTCACGATCTGCGGCCGCCGGCAGGATGCGCTCGACGCGGCCGCGGCCGGGAATGCGCGCCTGCACGGCATCGCTGCCGACGTCACGGATGAAGCGTCGATGCTGGCGCTCTACGAGAGGGCGGCAGGCGCGCGCGGGCCGATCGATATCGTCGTCGCCAATGCCGGCATCGCGTCCAGCGCGCCGGCCCACAGGGTGAGCCTCGCCGACTGGCAGCGCATCATCGACGTCAACCTCACCGGCGCGTTCCTGACCGTGAAGCCGGCATTGGCCGGAATGGCCAAGCGCAAAAGCGGCCGCATCGTCTTCGTGGCCTCGATCGCCGGCTTACGCGGCTCGGCTTACGTCGCACCCTACGTCGCCTCCAAGCATGGGGTCGTCGGGCTGATGCGGGCGCTCGCCGCGGAGCTCGCGACCGCCGGCGTTACCGTCAACGCCGTGTGCCCGGGCTTCGTCGAGAGCGACATGCTGGAAGAATCGATCCAGCGCATTGTCGAGAAGACCGGCCGCAGCGCCGAGGAGGCGCGTGCCGGCCTTGCCTCGACCAACCCGCAGGGCCGCATCATCCAGCCGAAAGAGGTGGCGGATGCCGTGCTCTATCTCTGCGGCGATGGCGCAGTGTCGGTGAACGGTCACGCGCTCGCCATCTCGGGCGGTGCCACATGGTAAGCGCCCCGCTCTCCGCACCCGGCATTTCCAAGGACGGCAAGGAGAGGCTGCGCCTCTGGATCAGGTTGCTGCGCGCCTCCCGCACCATCGAGGCAGAGCTGCGCGACCGGCTGAAGAAGGATTTCGACACAACGCTGCCGCGCTTCGACGTGATGGCCGCGCTCTATCGCGCGCCCGACGGCATGCTGATGAGCGACCTGTCGCGTTTCCTGCTGGTTTCCAACGGGAACATCACCGGCATCGTCGACCGTCTCGTCTCGGAGGGGCTGGTCAAGCGCGCGCGCCGCAATGGCGACAGGCGCACGTCGATGGTGCGGCTCACCGATGAGGGCAGCAATGCCTTTGCGCAAATAGCCGCAGCGCATGAGCGCTGGGTCGGCGAGTTGCTCGGCGGCGTCACCGACGACGATACGAAGCGGCTGTCGGCCATGCTGAAGTCGTTTCGCAGCAATTGGGAAGGTCGGGAATGAAAAGCGCATCGATGAGCGGCTTCAAGCCGAGCCACTTCCTGTGGGAGGTGAAGGGCCGCATCGCGCGCATCCGGCTCGACCGGCCGGAGCGCAAGAACCCGCTCACCTTCGAATCTTACGCCGAGCTGCGCGACACCTTCCGCAGCCTCGTCTACGCCGACGACGTCGACGCGGTCGTGTTCCTGCCGAATGGCGGCAATTTCTGCTCGGGCGGCGATGTGCACGACATCATCGGCCCGCTGGTCAGGATGGAGATGAAGGAGCTGCTCGCGTTCACCCGCATGACCGGCGATTTCGTCAAGGCGATGCTTCATTGCGGCAAGCCGATCATCGCAGCGGTCGACGGTGTCGCCGTCGGCGCCGGCGCCATCATCACAATGTCGTCCGACATCCGCATCGCCACGCCCGAGGCGAAGACCGCCTTCCTGTTCACGCGTGTGGGGCTCGCCGGCTGCGACATGGGCGCCTGCGCCATCCTGCCTCGCATCATCGGGCAGGGCCGCGCGGCCGAGCTGCTCTACACCGGCCGCACCATGACCGCGCAGGAAGGCGAGCGCTGGGGTTATTACAATCGCCTGGTGGATGCGGCCGCGCTCGAGGCCGATGCGCTCGACATGGCCGAGCGCATCGTCTCCGGTCCGACCTTCGCGCACGGCATCACCAAGACGCAGCTCAACCAGGAATGGTCGATGGGGCTGGACCAAGCGATCGAGGCGGAAGCGCAGGCGCAGGCGATCTGCATGCAGACCAAAGATTTCGAACGCGCCTACAATGCGTTCGTGGCGAAGCAGAAGCCGGTGTTCGAGGGGAATTGAGGTGGAAGCGGCGCGACAGATTGTGATGTTGGCGGGACAGCGCCCCCCTCTGTCCTGCCGGACATCTCCCCCACAAGGGGGGAGATTGGCTGTCATCGCGACTTTCGCCAATCACCATCGTTGCAGGTTGGCGAAAGTAGAGCGGCAGTCCGATCTCCCCCCTCGTGGGGGAGATGTCCGGCAGGACAGAGGGGGGCAACGTAGGGCGCCGACCACGACGAGGTGGTCCGATGCCTGACCGCTCCTTCCTCGCCTGGCCCTTCTTCGAACCGCGCCATCGCGAGCATGCCGAAGCGCTCGAGGGCTGGTGCGCAAAAAACCTGCCGGCCGCGCATGGCGATGTGGATGCCGCCTGCCGCGATCTCGTCGCCATGCTCGGCAAGGGCGGCTGGCTGAAACCCACGGCTCTCGACACCGCCAATCCCGGTCCGCTCGACGTGCGCACGCTCTGCATCACGCGCGAGACGCTGGCGCGGCATGACGGGCTGGCCGATTTCGCTTTTGCCATGCAGGGGCTCGGCACCGGCGCGATCAGCCTCTACGGCTCGGCCGGGCAACAGCGATGGCTTGACAGGACGCGTGCGGGCCAAGCGATCTCGGCCTTCGCGCTGTCCGAGCCGCGCTCCGGCTCCGACGTCGCCAACATGGACATGACGGCCGCGCGCGATGGCGACAGCTACGTGCTCAATGGCGAGAAAACCTGGATTTCGAATGGAGGCATTGCCGACCTCTATGTCGTGTTCGCCCGAACCGGCGAGGCGCCGGGCGCCAAGGGCCTTGCCGCCTTCCTCGTGCCGGCCGACAGCCCAGGGCTGACGATCGCCGAGCGGTTGGAAGTGATCGCACCGCATCCGCTGGCGCGGCTTTCCTTCAGGCATGTCCGCCTGCCGGCATCGGCGCTGATCGGCAAGCCGGGCGACGGTTTTCGCATCGCCATGTCGGTGCTCGACGTGTTCCGCTCGACGGTCGGCGCTGCAGCGCTCGGTTTTGCGCGCCGCGCGCTCGACGAGAGCCTGAAGCGTGCCAGCGAGCGAAAGCTGTTCGGCGCGCCGATGGCCGAGCTGCAGATGGTGCAGGGTCACATCGCCGACATGGCGCTCGACATCGACGCCGCGGCGCTGCTCATCTACCGCGCCGCCTGGACCAAGGACATGGGTGCGCCGCGCGTGACGCGCGAAGCCGCGATGGCAAAACTCTTCGCCACCGACAAGGCGCAGGAGGTCATCGACAGGGCGGTGCAGCTGCATGGCGGCGACGGCGTGCGCCGCGGCCATATCGTCGAGAGCCTCTACCGCGAGATCCGCGCCTTGCGCATCTATGAAGGCGCTTCCGACGTGCAGAAGGTCGTGATCGCGCGGCAAGTTTTGGGGACGTCGTGATGGCTCTCGGACCCAGCGCTCACACTGATACCTTCGCGCGCGACAACCTGCCTCCGTTCGGCGAATGGCCGGACTTCCTGCTCGACGGCTTCGACTATCCCGAGCGGCTGAATGCCGGCGTCGAGCTGACCGACCGGCTGGTGGAACAAGGCTTCGGCGACAACACGGCGCTGATCGGCAATGGCCGCCGCCGCACCTACAAAGAGCTTTCGGACTGGACCAACCGGCTGGCGCATGCGCTCACCGAGAATTACGGCGTGAAGCCCGGCAACCGGGTGCTGATCCGTTCCGCCAACAACCCGGCCATGGTGGCGTGCTGGCTGGCCGCAACCAAGGCCGGCGCGGTCGTCGTCAACACCATGCCGATGCTGCGCGCCGGCGAGCTGGCGCAGATCGTCGACAAGGCCGAGATCGCGCTGGCGCTCTGCGACACGCGGCTGATGGACGAGCTGGTGGGCTGCGCCAAGACCAGCCGTTTTTTGAAGCAGGTGGTCGGCTTCGACGGCACCGCCAACCACGATGCCGAGCTCGACCGCATCGCGCTCAACAAACCGGTGCGGTTCGACGCGGTGCCGACCGGCCGCGACGATGTCGCGCTGCTCGGCTTCACCTCCGGCACGACCGGCGTGCCGAAAGCGACGATGCATTTCCATCGCGACCTGCTCATCATCGCGGACGGCTATGCAAAAGAGATCCTCGCGGTGACGCCCGACGACGTGTTCGTCGGCTCGCCGCCGCTCGCCTTCACCTTCGGGCTCGGCGGCCTCGCCATCTTCCCGCTGCGCTTCGGCGCGGCGGCAACGCTACTCGAGAATGCCTCGCCGCCCAACATGGTCGAGATCATCGAGACCTATCGCGCGACGATCAGCTTCACCGCGCCGACCGCCTACCGCGCCATGTTGCAGGCGATGGAGCAGGGCGCCGACCTTTCCTCGCTGCGCATCGCGGTGTCGGCCGGCGAGACGCTGCCGGCGCCGGTCTACGAGGACTGGGTGAAGAAGACCGGCAAGCCGATCCTCGACGGCATCGGCGCGACCGAGATGCTGCACATCTTCATTTCGAACCGGCTCGACGACCGCGCGCCGGCGACGACAGGCAAGCCGGTCACCGGATACGAAGCGCGTATCGTCGACGACGAGATGAACGACGTGCCGCGCGGCACGATCGGCCGGCTCGCCGTGCGCGGCCCGACCGGCTGCCGCTATCTCGCCGACGAGCGCCAGCAGAAATACGTCCGGAAGGGGTGGAACCTGACCGGCGATTCCTTCGTCCAGGACGAGAGCGGCCGTTTCCATTTCGCCGCCCGCTCCGACGACATGATCATCTCCGCCGGCTACAATATCGCCGGGCCGGAAGTGGAAGCCGCGCTGCTTTCGCATGCCTCGGTCAAGGAATGCGCCGTGATCGGGGTGGCCGACGAGCAGCGTGGGCAGATCGTGGAGGCGCATGTCGTGCTGGCCGCGGGCGTGGCCGCGGACGAGGCGACGCGCAAGGTGCTGCAGGATCACGTGAAGGCGACGATCGCGCCCTACAAATATCCGCGCTCGGTGAAGTTCATCGAGGCGCTGCCGAAGACGCAGACCGGAAAGATCCAGCGCTTCCGCCTGAGGCCGAAGCCATGACCGATTTCGCCGCCACGCGCGCGCAGTTCCATCTCCCCGACGGCGTGATCTATCTCGACGGCAATTCGCTCGGGCCCTTGCCGATCGCAGCCGAACGACGCGTCGCGAAGATGCTGCGCGAGGAATGGGGCGAGCAGCTCATCCGCGGCTGGAACACGGCCGGCTGGATGGTGCAGCCGCGCAGGATCGGCGACCGCATCGGCCGGTTGATCGGCGCCGAGCAGGGCGCGGTCACGATGGGCGACACGTTGTCCATCAAGGTGTACCAGGCGCTGGCCTCCGCGCTGGAGCTCAACCCTTCGCGCAAGGTGGTGCTGTCGGACAGCGGCAATTTTCCTTCCGACCTCTACATCGCCCAGGGTCTGCTCGCCTCGCTCGGCCGCGGCCTGACGCTGAAGGTGGTCGAGCCGGAGGAGGTCGAAGCCGCGATCGACGGAAGCGTCGCCGTGCTGATGCTGACCGAGGTCGACTATCGCACCGGGCGCCTGCACGACATGCGGGCACTGACAGGCAGGGCGCACGCGGCCGGCGCGCTCACCGTCTGGGACCTCGCGCATTCGGCCGGCGCGCTGCCGGTGGACGTCGCGGGTGCGGGCGCCGATTTTGCCGTCGGCTGCACCTACAAATATCTGAATGGCGGACCAGGTGCGCCGGCCTTCATCTACGTCGCGCCCCGCCATCATGAGACCGCGCGCCCTGCCCTTTCCGGCTGGCTCGGGCATGAGGCGCCCTTCGCTTTCGATCTCGACTACCGCGCCGGCCGCGGCATCGAGCGCATGCGCGTCGGCACGCCGCCGGTCATGGCGCTCACCGCGCTCGATGCGGCGCTCGATGTCTGGGACATAGCCTCGATCGAGGACGTCCGCGCCAAATCCATCGCGCTCTGCGACCTCTTCATCCGCGAGGTCGAGGAACGCTGTCCCGACCTGGCGCTCGCCTCGCCGCGCGACGGCCAGCAGCGCGGCAGCCAGGTCTCGTTCCGCCACGGGCAAGGCTACGCCATCATGCAGGCGCTGATCGCGCGTGGCGTCATCGGCGATTTCCGCGCGCCGGACGCGATCCGCTTCGGCTTCACGCCGCTTTACATCGGCGAGGAAGAGGTGCTCGGCGCCGCCCGCATCCTCGCAGAGATCGTCGGCGGCCGGCTCTGGGACCGCCCGGAATACCACAGGAAGGCGCTGGTCACATGACGGCCAAGCCCTACGATCCCGCCCAGGAAGGCGCCGAGATGTCGTTCGCCGGGCGCATGTCCTATGGCGACTATCTGCATCTCGAGCAGGTGCTGGAAGCGCAGAAGCCGCTTTCCACCGCGCATGACGAGCTGCTCTTCATCATCCAGCACCAGACGTCCGAGCTCTGGATGAAGCTGGCGATCCACGAGATCCAGGCGACGCTGCGGGCGATCCGCGAGGATCGGCTGCAGCCGGCCTTCAAGATGCTGTCCCGCGTCGCCCGCATCTTCGAGCAGTTGACCGGCGCCTGGGACGTGCTGCGCACCATGACGCCCAGCGAATACACGGAATTCCGCGAATCGCTCGGCCAGTCCTCCGGCTTCCAGTCCTGGCAGTACCGGGCGATCGAATTCCTCGCGGGAAACCGCAACCTCGCAATGCTCAAACCGCATGCGCACCGCCCGGAGGTGGTTGCGAAGCTCGAGGGCATCCTCGCCCAGCCGAGCCTTTACGACGAGGCGCTGGCGCTGCTGGTCCGCAACGGTTTCGACATCGGCGCCGACGAGCTCAAACGCGACTGGCGCGAGACGCGCAGCGAGAACCGCCAAGTGCTGGCGGCGTGGAAGATCGTCTACGCCGCGCCGGAAGAGCACTGGGCGCTCTACGAGCTCGCCGAGAAGCTGGTCGATTTCGAGGACTATTTCCGCCGCTGGCGCTTCAACCACGTGACCACGGTGGAGCGCATCATCGGCCTGAAGCGCGGCACCGGCGGCACGGGCGGCGTTTCCTATCTGCGCCGCATGCTGGACGTCGTCCTGTTCCCCGAGCTGTGGAAGGTTCGGACCGAGCTTTAGCCCCTGGAGGCCTGACACATGCACACCATCCTGCAGCCCGAGGGTTGGGCAAAACCGGTGGGTTACGCCAATGGCGTCGCCGCGCGCGGACGGCAGATCTTCGTCGGCGGACAGGTCGGCTGGAATGCGCAATCGAAATTCGAGACGGACGATTTCGTCGGCCAGTTCCGGCAGACGCTCGAAAATGTCGTGGCCGTGCTTGGGGCGGGCGGCGCCGGACCCGAGCACATCACGACAATGACCTGGTATTTCACCGACAAGCGCGAATACCTCGCCAATCTGAAAGGCGTCGGCGAGGCCTATCGCGAGATCATCGGCCGCAATTTCCCGGCCATCGCCGCGGTGCAGGTGGTCGCGCTGGTCGAAGACCGCGCCAAGGTGGAAATCCAGGCGATTGCGGTGGTGCCGGATTGAACCGCACCTCTCCTTCTCCCCGTTCACGGCAGGGCAATCGCACATGACGTCGAGGGGCGAAGCACTCCCACTCCGTCACGCTTCGCGTGCCACCTCTCCCCTGCCCGGGGGAGAGGAAAGGCGCCAAGAGTGCGGCCGTCCTTCCTCTCCCCCGTCGATCGGGGGAGAGGTGGCGCCGCGAAGCGGCGACGGAGTGGGGGTCGATCGCCATATGCGATTGCCCTGCCGTTCACGGGCAGAACGTGGCCCGAAGGGTCGGATGAGGGGCGGCGCCGGGATCGCAGAACTCGGCGCCGCCCCTCATCTGCCTGCCGGCATCTTCTCCCCCGTAAACGGGGAGAAGACCGACTGCCGGTTTCGGGATGGTTTAAGTCCTCAACCCCGCCCTCTTCAGCAGCGGCAGCACCGTGTCGCAGAAATAGGGTAGTTCCTGCGTGTAGTTGACGAAGGAGAGCGCGATGCCTTCGTAGCCCTTTTCGGCGATCGCGATCATCTCGTCGACGATTCTTTGCGCTGTGCCGATCAGTGGATAGGTGCCGGCGCCGCCGGCGAAACGCTGGCGGTAGCGGTCGTAGGCGTGCGGGTCGTGCGACTGGGAAAATTCCTTCTTGCCGGCCATGTGCTGGTCGACGGCTGCGTGGTCGGCCAGCGTCACCGCATAACGATCGTAATAGGCTTGCGCTTCGTCCTGCGTGGGACGGCAGACGACATGGGCGACAGTGTAGCAGCCGACGGTGCGACCGAGCTTCTCGGCCCGGCCATGGATATCCGCGACGTGCTTGCCGGCATCGGCAAGCTCGGAGAAGGTCGTGAAGAGGTAGTCGCATTTGGCCGAGGCGAAATCGCGCCCTGGGTCGCCGAAGGCGGCGTTCATGGTGAGCGGGCGCGGTGACTGCAGGCTCGCTGGGCGGCTCACCGCATCCTTGAGATGATAGTAGGTGCCGTCATGGTCGAAGGGCGCGTCGGAGGCGTAGAGCCGCTCGACGATGTCGATCCATTCGGAGGCCTGGTCGTATCCCTTCTCGACAAGCTGCGTGCCGAACATGCCGAATTCCTTCGGGTTCCAGCCGCAGACGATGTTCAACCCGGCCCGGCCCTGGCTGATGTGATCGACGGTCGCCATGGCCTTCGCCGCATAGAGCGGATGCACCAGCGGCACGTGCACCGTCATGAACAGGCCGATCCGCTCGGTCGCAGTCGCCAGGCCGGCCGCCCAGGTGAAGGTCTCGAACGACCATTCGCGCACGCGGTTCCTGCCGCCGAAACCCTTCCAGCGGGCGATCGGCAGGAAAAACTCCAGGCCGGCGCGATCGGCGATCTGGGCGGCGGTCAGATTGTCCTGCCAGCCCGCCGGCCAACGCTCCGGCACGTCGGTGATCGCAAGGCCGCCATCGGCATTGGTCGAGAAGACGCCTAATTTCAGCCGGTTGGGGCCTTTGAGCGGATGCGGTTTCAAAGCTGTCGGCCTCCCCGGCACAAGCCACGCTGTGGTGGCGGTAAAGTATTTCAAGCCTGAAATAGCTTCGCAACTCTGCTGTTTGGCGTTACCCATCGGACCACAAGAACCGGCATGGGGAGCTTGGATGAGTGGCTTTCGGCAGAAATGCCTGAACGGCAGCAAACTGGTCGGCACCTTTGCCTCGATCCCGCATCCAGTCGCAGTCGAGGTCAGCGCGCAGGCCGGTTTCGATTTCCTCTGCATAGACTGGGAACATGCGCAGATCGCGCGTGACGCGATCGAGAACCTAGTGCGGGCTGCCGACGTTCGCGGCGTGCCGGCCATGGTGCGCGTGCCCGGCCATGGGCAAGAGGCGATTGCGGCCGCGCTCGATGCCGGCGCGCGCGGCGTGCTGGTGCCGCGGGTTTCGACGGCCGAGCAGGCGCGCAACGCCGTCAGGGCGACGCGCTATCCGCCCATCGGCGAGCGCGGTGTCGGGCCGGGGCGGGCAGCCGGATACGGATACCGGATTCCGGAGTATCTGGCCGCGGCGAATGCGGAGCTGCTGCTGGCGGTTCAGGTCGAGACGGCGGAAGGGTTGGCGAATGTCGATGCGATCGCGGCGGTCGATGGTGTCGACGTCATGTTCGTCGGGCCGGGCGATCTGTCGGTGTCGATCGGGGCGATGGGGCCGGCTGGGGCAGAGAAGCTGGGCAAAGCGATCGAGACGATCCTGGCTGCGGCTCGGAAGCGGAAGAAGATTGCCGGCATCTTTTGCGCCGGACCCGAGGATGCCGGGCGTTGGGCCGTCAAAGGCGCCAGCTTCTTCATCCTCGCCAGCGACGCGATGTTCCTGGGTGCGAGCGCGAAGGCTGGGGTGGATGAGGCGCGGGCGCTTTTGGCCACGCCTCTGAAACCGGCCCGAAAGCGCAGCAAGCCCCAGTAGCCCTCATGGTGAGCTTTGTCGAACCACGAGGGCGCCTGGCGCATACCGTGGTGCGTTGCCCTCGTCCTTCGACAAGCTCAGGATGAGGGCAAAGGGAGCGCTTTCGCCTAGCGTTGTCGAGCCTGGAGCGGCCAATGTCCGTGGCCTTCAAAGAGGGTAGTTGAGGCGTAGCGGCCTTCGCCAAAGCCCCTCACCTGTATCCTCTCCCCGCTCGCGGGGAGAGGGGTCGTCATCGTCGCGCTAAACCGCAAACATCTTAGTCCAGCGCGCCCGGAGCGGCGGCGTCTTGCCGCCGTGGGCGCGCAAGCGCGCCCGTGGTGCGCGGGGACGCGCACCCTCCAAAAACCCAAATCTTTTTAAGCTTAAAGTTTTCGCCTTGAAAAGCGCCGGGCTTCGGATAGCATTTCAAACGATTGGGCTGCCGGGGGATTTGGCGCCCTGCGTCGCTTCAAAGGTCCAGTCCTTGTCTTTCATGCCGCCCCAGCAGTCTTCCGTGGCCAAGGCGCGCTACGCATTTGACGGCATTCGCGCGCAGATCCGCGATCTGCGGACCGAGAACATCGCCAACCTGGCGGTTCGTGCGCGCGAACTCGGCGACGTCGTCGCGCTCTGGTACGGCGAAGGCGACGTGGTCACGCCTGCCTTCATCCGTGACGCCGCCAAGGCGGCGCTGGACGAAGGGCTCACCTTCTACATCCCGGACATGCGCGGCCACGGCCCGCTGAACGAGGCGTTGTCTGAGTACCAGTCGCGCCTGCACGGCAAGGCAATCCCGATCCGGCAGACGACGGTGACGCCAGGCGGCATGCAGGCGCTCTACCTGGCGCTGGAACTGCTCGTCGATACCGGCACCAACGTCGTCTACGTCGCGCCGCAATGGCCGAACATCCACAATGCCATACATCTGATCGGCGGCGAGCCGCGCCCCTTCGCGCTCGATTTCACCGGCGGCGACTTCCGTCTCGACCTCGACCGCCTGTTCGCTACATGCGACGCCCGCACCCGCGCCCTCTTCCTGTCGACGCCGTCCAATCCGACCGGCTGGACTGCCAGCCGCGAAGAAATGCAGGCGCTGCTCGACTTCTCGCGCCGCACCGGCATCTGGATCATTTCCGACGAGGTGTACGGCCGGCTCTATTTCGATGGCGACGTGGCGCCGTCGATCCTGCAGGTCGCCGAGGACGGCGACCGGGTGATCTCGGTCAACAGCTTTTCCAAGGCCTGGGCGATGACCGGCTGGCGGCTTGGCTGGCTGACGCATCCTTCGGGTGTCGCCGACCAGCTCGGCGCCATGACGCAATACGTGAATTCAGGCACGTCCGGCGCCGTCCAGGCTGCCGGCGTCGCCGCGATCCGCCAGGGCGAGCCGTTCGTCGCCGAGATCAGGGAACGCATCAGGACGGGCCTCGACCTCGCCTATGAGAGACTGGCGGAAATGCCGCGCGTCATCCTGCCGGCAAAACCGCGCGGCGGCATGTATGCCTTCTTCGCGCTCGAGGGCGAAAGCGATGCACGGCGCGCCTGCGCCGACATCCTCGAGAAAGCGCATGTCGGCCTGGCGCCCGGCCATCTGTTCGGCAGCTCGTCGAATGCATTCATCCGCATGTGCGTGTGCCGCGACCGCGAGCAGATCGCGACCGCGCTCGACCGCATGCTCGCCATGGGAAATTGACGCCCGGCCGGGGTGCCGGGTTTCAAAACGACGGCGGGACGAACCCGCCTGGAAAGAAACGCCAGCAAGAGGGAACACCTGAAATGAACCTTACCCGTCGCACTCTTCTCGCCGTCGCCGCGGCGATCGGCTTCACCTCGCCAGCGCTTGCGCAGGACGTGCTCAATGTCGGCTCCTATCCGAACAACCCGCCCTTCGAGTTCAAGGGCGAGAGCGGCAATTTCGAAGGTTTCGAGGTCGACATCGTCACCGAGGCCGCCAAGCGCATCGGCATGACCGTCGAGATCCAGGGCCTCGACTTCCAGCCGCTCTTCGCGGCGACCAGCTCCGGCCGCATCGACGTCGCGATCTCCTCGATCACGATCACGGCCGAGCGCCTCGGCTCGCAGTCCTTCACGCAGCCCTATTATGATTCCGACATGGGCGTCGCCGCGCGCAAGGACGGCGGCGTGAAAGGGCTCGCCGATCTGAAGGGCAAGATCGTCGGCGTGCTCTCCGGCTCGACCGGCGAGAAATGGGCGAAGGAGAACCAGGCGGCTCACGGCTTCACTGAGGTGAAGGGGTACAACACGCAGCAGGAGGTGCTGCTCGACCTCGTCGCCGGGCGCGTCGAAGGTGTCATCAGCGACGTGCCGGGCATGGAATATGCCTTCACCCGAATGACCGACCTCGCCGTGGTCGAGCGCATCAAGACCGGCGAGCAATACGGGCTGATGATGACCAAGGATCATCCGCTGCTCGGCAAGATCAACGACGCGCTGACCGAGATGAAGAAGGACGGCACGCTGCCGGCCATTCACAAGAAGTGGTTCGGCACGGACGCTCCGGCGGATTCGTCCACGGTCAAGGAAGCTCCGCTTCCGAAGGCCTGATCGGGCAGCGATGTCACGGACAGATCGTGCCGGCGCTTCGCCGGCACGATTGTTTCAAGGGCATGCTGCAGATGACCGGGAACGGTTGGCGCAAAGGATCGCCGCGTCAACCGGAAAGCAGGATGCCATGGCGGGGGACAGCCGATGACTTTGCTCGACACCTTCTTCAACAGCCAGGTGATGATCGCGGCCATTCCGGCCCTGATCCGCGGGCTCATCAACACGCTGCTGCTCGGCCTGGCGGCGATCGGCATCGGCATCCCGGTGGGGCTGATCATCAGCCTGATACGGCTCTATGCGCCAAAACCATTCCGCTGGCTGGTCATCGGCTATATCGACATTTTTCGCGCCATGCCGGTGCTGGTGGTGCTGATCCTGATCTATTACGCCCTGCCCTTCCTCGGCATCCGGCTGTCGTCATGGGTCTCGGCCATCATGGCCTTCACTTTCGTCATGTCCGCCTATTCCGCGGAAGTTTTTCGCTCAGGCATCGAAAGCATCCCGAAGGGGCAGTTCGAGGCGGCGCAGGCCCTCGGCCTGCCGTTCCTGCTGACGCTGCGCAAGGTCATCCTGCCGCAGGCGATCCGCCTCGTCATCCCGCCGACCACCAGCAATTGCGTCTCGATGTTCAAGGACACGTCGCTGGCCTCTGCCGTCGCGCTGCCCGAGCTCCTGAAAGAAGCCAATGATGCGCAGGCTTTCTACGCCAACCCCTCCCCGCTGATCGCGGCGGCCTTTGTCTACCTCCTCTTCCTGTGGCCGATGGTCCGCCTGGTCGGCTACGTCGAGAAGCGCGCCAAGGCGGCTGCGCGCTGACCGATTTCCTGGAGACGGCCCGATGAACCAGCACCAGACGACCTCCACCGGTTTCCCCGTCGATCGGCTGCGCGCCATGTTTCCGGCGCTGCGGAAGGCCGGCGACTTCATCTTCTTCGACAACGCCGCCGGCGCGCAGATTCCGCAGAGCGTGCTCGATGCGGTAACCAATCACCTCGTCTCGCACAACGTGCAGCGCGGCGGCCGCTATGGCCGCAGCGTCACGGTGGATGCGTCCGTCCAGCAGGCGCGCGAGAGCGTGGCGCTGCTGATCAACGCCTACAGGTCGGAGGAAATCTGCTTCGGCATGAACGCCACGTCCTTCATCCGGCTGGTGAGCCTCGGCATCGGCCAGCTGATCGCCTCGGCGAAGGATGGCCGCGACGAGATCATCGTCACCGATATGGACCACGACGCCAACATCGCCACCTGGCTGGCGCTCGCGCCGCAAGGCGCCACCTTCAAATGGTGGCGCATGCGCGAGGACGGCAATCTGCATGTCGAGGACCTCGCGCCGCTCGTCTCGGAGCGCACGCGGCTCGTGGCCTGCACGGTGACGGCGCATTCGATCGGCTCCATCGTCGATGTCGCGTCGGTTGCAGGAATCGCGCACGCGGCCGGCGCGGAGATCTTCCTCGACTGCGTGCATTACGGGCCGCACGGGCCAATGGATGTGCAGGCCTGGGATTGCGACTACCTCGTCTGCTCGGGCTACAAGAATTTCTCCCCGCATATGGGCTTCCTCTGGGGGCGCTTCGATCTCCTGAAGAAACTGCCGACCTTCCGCGAGGATTTCATCCCGAACGAGCCGCCCCACAAGATCGAGGCCGGCACCTTCATCTACGAGAACGTGTCAGGCATGGACGCGGCGGTGCGCTACCTCGAGCTGATCGGCCGCAATCTCGCGCCGGCGAACAACCGCACAAGGCGCGAGAACATCGTCGCCGGCATGGGGGCGATCCGCGCCTACGAGATCGAGCTGGCGCGCGAGATGCTGAAGCTGCTGAAGAGCGTCGGCGCGACGGTCTATGGCGTGTCGGAGGAGTCGCGCCTGGCCGAGCGCGTGCCGACCTTCTGCTTCAACATCGGCGAGCTCTCGCCGCAGATGGTGGTGGAAGAGATGGCGGCGCGCGACATCGGCGTCCGCGACGGCCACATGTATGCTCCGCGCCTCATGAACCGGCTCAAGCTGTCGATCGATTCCGGCGCGATCCGCGCCTCGCTGGTGCATTACAACACGGTCGAGGAGATCCGCCGGTTTGGCGAGGCGTTGAAGGAGATTGTGGCGAAGGCAGGTTGAGCCTCTTCCTTCCCCCCTTGTGGGGGAAGGAAGAGGGCGCTTAAAACGCCCGGAAGGTCAGCGTGGTCAGCGAGCGGGAGATGCCGGGCACCTTGGCGATGTGGTCGTTGATGAACTTGCCGATATCCTCTTCGGACTCGACGTAGATTTTCATCAGCAAATCGTACTCGCCGCTCGTCGAATAGAGCTCGGACACGATCTCGCGCTCGAAAAGCTCGGCGGCAACATCGTACGTCTTGCCAGGAAGGCACTGCAGCTGGACGAAAACGGCTCGCATCGGCACCCGCGAAAATCCGGAGCAAATCCAGGAAAAGTGGAAACCGGTTTTCCGTCCGGATTTGCGTCAAAACAAGAAACCTGGAACGTTTTTCACGATTCTATGAATCGTGAAACGCTTGAGGTCGACGCGACCTTTGCGCCCGCAATAGCGGGTGTCAACGCCGAACGCCAGCGTGAGGGTTCGGCCAGAGCACGACAAATGCGGTTTTCCTCGGCAGTCCGCGCCCGGAAACCACTTATGCTGCACTGCAACGCAAACGCCGGCTGGTTCCGAAACCGAGCGACGCTCAGCGGTAGAGATCGGGCCGGCGGTCCTGGCGGTAAGTGGCGATGCCGGTCCAGCGGTCCAGTTCCTTGGCCGCGATGTCGATGCGGCCGACGACGATGCCTTCACCGGCATCCAGGCGCGCCAGGAACTTGCCGGACGGCGAGACCACGCAGGACGGGCCGGTCGAGTCGAAAGCAAGGTCCGGCGCCGCATGCTCGCGCCCGGTGCGGCAGGCCATGGCCAGCGGGATGACGTTCTCCAGCGCGCGCGTCGAGGCCAGGCCCTGGATGCGTTCGGCGTTCCAGCCCCAGACGTCGCGCTGGTAGGGATCGTTGATCCAGTCGGTGCTGTTGACGATGAAGTCGGCGCCCATGTCGACAAGCTTGCTCACGAAGCCGGGGAAGATCAGGTCATAGCAGATGGTCAGGCCGAGGCGGCCCACCGGCGTGTCGACGACGACCGGCTGGTCGCCGGCACGATAGACGGTCCGCTCGGAGGCGAAGAGATGCGCCTTGTGATAGGTGGCCAGCAGGGCGCCGTCCGGCCCGAACACCTTCTGGGAGTTGTAGAAGACACCGTTCTCCTGGGTGTAGAGCCCGCAGATCAGCGTCAGGCCGTTGGCGCCGGCAATGGCGCCGAGGCGCGCGGCAGCGGGGCCGTCGGGGCCATCCGCCAGATCTTTCACCCGGTCGCCGATGAAATAGCCGGTCGTGGCGCATTCGGGAAAGATGACCAGCTCCGCGCCGAGCCCTTTGGCGAGGCCCGCATAATTTTCGATCCTGTCGAGGTTGGCTTCGAGGTCACCCAGCACGCAGTCCATCTGCGCGACCGCAATCGAAGCACGTATGTCCGGCATGTCCCTCTCCAATCCTGGTGCATTCAGCATACGAACCAACCAGTTGGTTGACAAGTGCGACGCGACACCTAAAATCGCATCCGCAGCTGCCGACGCGGCGAAGCCCGGCCGGAATGCGAGAAACGTCAGGATAGCCGAATGTCCCACATCAGTGCCATTCCAGAGCAGATCACCAGCGAGGCCCTGCTCGACGACTTCATGTCGACCCCGTCGCCCGAGCTCATCCGGGACCTCGAGGCGCTGAAGGGCGATATCCTGATCCTGGGTGTCGGGGGCAAGATGGGGCCGACGCTCGCGCGCATGGCCAAGCGCGCAGCACCCGGCAAGCGGGTCGTCGCAGTGGCGCGCTTCAGCCAGGCCGGGCTGAAGCAGGAGCTCGAGGCGAACGGCATCGAGACGATCGGCTGCGACCTGCTCGACGCGCAGGCTGTCGCGGCCTTGCCGCGCATCGACAACATCGTCTTCATGGCAGGCTTCAAGTTCGGGGCGCAGGCGGACCCCGGGCTGACCTGGGCGATGAACGTCCAGGTCCCGGCGATCATCGCCCAGACCTTCAAGGGCTCGCGCATCGTCGCTTTCTCGACCGGGTGCGTCTATCCCTTCGCCACGGTGAGCGATGGCGGCAGCTCGGAGGAGGTCGCGCCGGAGCCCCCCGGCGAATACGCCGTGACCTGCCTCGGCCGCGAGCGCATGTTCGAATATTATTCCAGGCTGCACGGCACGCCCGGCCTGCTCTTCCGGCTCAACTACTCGATCGACCTGCGCTACGGCGTGCTGCACGACATCGCGCTGAAAATCGTCAAGGGCGAGCCGATCGACGTGACGATGGGGCATGTCAACGTCATCTGGCAGGGCGATGCCTGCTCGCAGGCGCTGCGCAGCCTCAACCACTGCACCACGCCGACCAGCCCCCTCAATGTGAGCGGACCGGAGATATTGTCCGTGCGCTGGCTGGCGCAGGAGTTCGGCCGCAGGCTCGGCAAGGAGCCGCTGATCACCAGCACGGAATCGGATCGCTCCTGGCTCACCAACACCAGCCGTGCCGCACGGCTCTTCGGCTACCCGCAGGTGCCGACCGGGCGGATGATGGACTGGGTCGCCGACTGGGTTTCTTCCGGCCGCCGCAGTTTCGACAAGCCGACCAAGTTCGAGGTGAGAAGCGGGAGTTATTGAGAGGAGTGCGGTTGCGCGGGCGCACCCCCTCTCAAGCCGCCTGCCGCCCCAGCGGCGCCGTCGCGGCGACCAGCAGTGCGTGCTCGTCGAGCCCCTCATTCGCCATGACTGCACCGATCCGCCCATGGCGCACGATGGCGATGCGGTGGCTGAGCGCCAGAACCTCGTTCAGCTCGGACGAGATCAGCAGGATGGCGACACCTTCGGCCGACAGGCGGCGGAGCACGCCGTAGATCTCCTGCCGGGCGCCGACATCGACGCCGCGCGTCGGCTCGTCGCAGATCAGCACTTTTGGCCGCGCCATCAGGGCGCGGGCGAACAGCACCTTCTGCTGGTTGCCGCCGCTGAGCGAACCGATCGGCGTGTCGAGCGAGGCAGCGATCAAGCGCAATCCGCGCAGCACCTCGCTTGCCTCGGCGCGCTCGCGCCGGAGCCGCAGCAGCCCGCCGGGCGAAAAGCGGCGGAGCGAGGCGGCAGAGGCATTGGCGGTCACGGCAAGCGGACCGAAAATGCCGTCGCGCTTGCGATCCTCCGTCATGTAGACCACGCCGGCCGCAAGCACCTTCGCCGGATCGTCCGGCAGGTTTGTGCCATTGAGCGCCACGCTGAAGCCGGAGCGCGGGGCGAGTGCGGCGATGCGGTGCGCGATCGAGGTGCGGCCGGCGCCGACCAGCCCGGCAAGGCCGAGGATTTCGCCCTCGCGCAGATCGAGCCTGCTTCCGTCCTCGCTGATACCTTCGAGGGAGAGCACGGCGCGCTTGCCGTCGGGCAGTCGATCCGGCGCGCGATTGACCGCCACCTCGCGGCCGGTCATCAGCCGCACCAGCTCGGCAGCGGTCAGCTCCGCCTTGCCGCGCGTGGCGACGAGCGCGCCGTCGCGCATGACCGATACGCGGTCGGCGATTTCAAAGATCTCCTCCAGGCGGTGGGAGATGTAGAGCACCAGCAATCCCCGCTCCCGCAGGGTGCGGATGACCTGGAACAGCTTGCCCTGTTCGGAAATGGAAAGCACCGCAGTCGGCTCGTCGAGGATCAGGATGCGCGCGTCGGTGGACAGCGCGCGTGCAAGCTCGACCAGTTGCCGATCGGCGACGCTGAGCGAGCCGGCCAGCGCATCGGGCGGCAGCGCGATGCCGAAACCGGCAAGCAATTGCGCGGCAGCCCGCGAGGCTGCGCGCCGGTCCACCCGGCCGAAACGGCCACGGAACTCGCGGCCGAGATAGATGTTGTCGGCAACGCTCAGCTCGGGAATGGAGCTGAATTCCTGGTAGACGATCGCGATGCCGGCGTCGCGCGCTTCCGCCGGCGAAGCGAAGGCGATCGGCCGCCCGTCGATCGAGATCGAGCCGGAGCTCGGCGGGATCGTTCCCGCAAGCAGGTTCATCAAGGTCGATTTGCCCGCGCCGTTCGCACCGCACACGGCATGAACCTCACCGGCTTCCGCGGCGAAGCTCACCTGGTCGAGCGCCAACACGCCGGGAAACCGGCGTGTCAGCAGATGTGTTTCAAGCAGCGGCACGAGGTGTTTCCTTGTTTGCCGCATGATCCCTGTCCGAGAAGCCTGCAATTTCTCGCTGCGCGGACCTCGGGGTCATGCCCTACTGCGGCAGGAACTCGGCCGGCAGGTCCGTCTTGAACCAGTCGTCCGGCCGCGCCGGGTCGTAGAATTTTGCCGCCTCGGCCGGATCGAGGTAGCGGGTCGGCACGACGATCGCCGTCGTCGTCGGCTTGCCGGTGAGGATGGCGACCACCTGCTTCACCGCCTCGCGTCCGACCTCGAGGCCGCTGGTGACCGAACCCCATTTGCCGTTGCCGGCAACGAGTTTCGCCCAGCCATTGTAATCGTCTCCGGGAGAGATGGTCAGCTCGGCGAGCCGGCCGGCCTCGTCGAACGCCTCATAGATGCCGATCGACATCTGCCCGGCGGGCGAGAACGCACCGTCGATGTGCGGGAAGCGCTGCAGCAGGTTCTCGGTCAGCTGCTTGGCCTTGGCGCGGTTCCAGTCGCCGTATTCGACGCTGACCAGCTCGATCCCGGGATGGTCCTTCAGCACGTGCTGGAATGCCGCGAGCTGCACCACCGCGGCCGAAGAGCCGGCGAAGGGCAGCATGGCAAACACCTTGCCCTTGCCGTTCAGCGCCTCGACGAACTTCTCTGCGCCCTGGACCGTCTGATCCCACTGATTGACGTAGGCGTTCGAGGTCACCGCATCGTCGCGCATGAAATTGTAGCCGACATTGATGGTGACGACGCCCTTTTCGTGCGCCTTTTTCAGCGCCGGCAGAAGGGATTTTTCATCCACGGGCCAGAACAGGATCGCATCGACGCCGGCGGTGAGAAGATCTTCGATGTCGGAGACCTGCTGGGCCGGATTGAAGGCAGCGTCGGTGATCTTCAGCTCCTTGATCTGCGGATGCAGCGAGACCTCGTACTTCACCATCTGCGCGGCAAAATTGATCCAGGCATTGCCGAGATAGCCGGCCGAAAGCCCTATCCTGAGATCGCCGTCCTTCTTGTATTTCGACGTGTCGAGCGGCTCGCCCGACCATTGCATGATCTGGTCGTAGGTCTCCTTCTTCGTCAGATCGAGGTCCTGCGCGTAGACGCCGCCCGCGGCGAACGCCCCGATGACGGTCGCCGCCATCACTGTCTTCAGATGTTTCAACACGTTCTCGTACTCCCCTTTTGGTTTTCTATTCTCCGGTGCGGGCGCTGCCCCGCCTGCCGATCCATGCATGCGCCGCCGAAGCCGCGATGATGATCAACCCCTTGATCGCGAGCTGCGCGGCGTAAGGCAGGCCGGCGACGTTCGCGAGGTTGAGGGCGATGAAGAGAACCATCACGCCGGCGAAGGTTCCGCCGACGCCGCCGCGACCGCCGGCGAAGGTCGTGCCGCCAAGCACGATCGCCGCGAGCACGTCGAACTCCATGCCCATGCCGGGATTGGTTCCCGACACGCCGGTCCTGGCGAGCAACGCCAGGCCGCCGAGCGCGGCCGCGAAGCCGGACAGGACGTAAGCGGCAACGGTGATGCGGGTGACCGGCAGGCCGGCGAGCCGAGCGGCGTCCGGGTTGGCGCCGACCAGATAGGCGCTGCGGCCGAAGCGTGTGCGCGACTGCACGAAGATGCCGATGGCGACGGCGAGCAGCAGGCAGATGACGAGCACCGGCACCAATCCTGCCACACGGCCGTTCAGCGCCTCGCGGAAGCCGGGCGAGACGATGCCGCGCGCCGTGCCGCCCGTGCCCATCTGCACGAGGCCGTAGACGACGATGGACATGCCGAGCGTGAGGATGAAGGCGGAAACCTTGCCGTAGGCGATCAGCAGCCCGTTGGCGAGGCCGACCAGCGCCCCGGCGGCGGCGGCCGCCGCGACGCCGAGCCACAGATTCTCGGGCCTCCCGTCCATGACCAGCGCGCAGATGACGGCGCTCACCGAGACGATCGCGCCGACGGAAAGATCGACACCCCGCAGCAGCATCACGAAGGTGACGCCGACGGCGACGATGCCCACGGGTGCTGCCTGCCGCACAAGGTTCGTCAGATAGTTGAGCTGGAAGAACGCGTCGGAGGCGAGACCGGCGGCGACAAGCAGCAGCGCGAGCACGATCCAGACCGCCGCACTCTCCAGCGACGGAAGCCGGCCGGGGCGCGGGGAGGTTTCCGCCATGGCGCTCATGCCGGCTGCGCCAGCCGACCGGGACGGTCGGCGAGTATGGCGGCGATGACGATCAGGCCCTTGACCAGGATCTGCGTGAAAGCAGGCACCTGCAGCAGGTTGAGCAGATTGCTCAGCACGCCGAGGAACAGCACGGCGCCCAGAATGCCCACGATGCTGACGCGGCCACCCTTGAGCGGCGTGCCGCCAAGCACGACCGCGACGATGGCGTCGAGCTCGAAACCGGCGCCGGCATTGGGAAAGCCGGTGCCGAGGCGCCCCGCGACCAGGAGCCCGGCGATTCCGGCAGCGAGGCCGGACACGACGTAGGCGATGCGGGTCAGCCCAGAGAGGTTCAGTCCGGCCTTGCGGGCGGAGTCGGCGCTGCTGCCCATGGCCAGCAGATGCCAGCCGAACACCGAGCGCTGCAACGCATACCAGGAAGCCACGGCCACGAGTGCAACCAGCAGCAGCGATGCCGGCACGCCGAACAGCCGGCCATTGCTGAGGAAGGAGATGAAGGGTGCGGGCTGCCCGACGCTGCGGTCGGTCAGCATGAAGATGGCGCCCTGCAAAATGCTCAGCATGCCGAAGGTGAGGATCAACGGCGGCATGCGCAGGCGGTTGATCAGCTCGCCATTCACCAACCCGATGGCCGCGGCAAGCGCCAGACAGCCGGCCGCGACGGCGACGCCATAGCCGGGAAACGCCTCGAACATCATGCAGGAGAGAACCGTGACCAGGCCGACGAGCTGCCCGACGGAAAGGTCGATGAGGCCGCCGGCGATGACGAAGGCCTGCCCGCAGGCGAGCACCGCCAGCGCTGCCGACTGATCGATGACGTTGGCCAGATTGGAGAGGGTGCGGAATTCGGGCACGAGGGCCACGCCCCCCAGAACCAGCACCAGCAGCGCCCAGTAGATGCGCGGCAGCTTTTGGTAGGTGGAGGTGCCCACCGAAATTCCCTCTGGACCCGACACAAGTAACCAAGTAGTTGGTTATCACCACGCGGAAGGGCCGTCAATACGATCTGTCCGCACTGGACGAACGCCGCACGATGGCGTTGGATTCTCAGGCGACGAGACGATTGATTCCATGAAGCTGGTTATTTCAGTTAGGCGAAGGTCGGAGGGGCGGCGTCCCGCGGCCCTCCGCAGAATGAGCGGAGAGTAGACGAATGGCCGGGCCAGCGTTGCGCCAACGGGCGCGCAAAGAGAGCGCGCAGACACCGGCGCGCCCTGCGAAGCAGCGCGACTCGGCGGCGACGCGCGCAGCACTTCTGGCAATGGCCATCAGCGAGTTCGCCGACAAGGGTTTTGCCGGCGCGCGGGTCGACGAGATCGCCAACCGCGCCGGGGTGAACAAGCAACTGCTCTACCACCATTTCGGCAACAAGGACGATCTCTACCGGGTGGCGCTGGAGACGGTGTATTCGGAAATCCGCGAGAAAGAGAAGGCGCTGCATCTCGGCGACCTCTCGCCGCTGGAGGCGATGCGCGCCCTGGTCGGCTTCTCCTTCGACTACCTCACGGAACATCCCGAATTCATCAAGCTGGTGAGCGACGAGAACGGGCAAGGCGCGCCGCATGCCAAGACGTCGGAGGAGCTGACGGAAATGCACTGGCCGCTGGTCGAGCTCTTGCGCGAGACGCTGCGCCGGGGTGCTGCCGACGGCGTGCTGCGCGACGACATGGACCCGATCAACGTCTACATATCCATCGCCGGCATTTCGTATTTCTTCTTCTCCAACAATCCGACGCTCTCGGCCATCTTCGGCAAGAAACTCAACACCCGCGAAGCGATCGCGCAGCGGCGCAAGCATGTCATTGAATTCGCCCTTGCCGCACTGCGAACAAACCAACCAGTTGGTTGACAATCCGCTCCGACCCGCTACGATCCGTCCGCAAGCGATTGCGCACTGTCGGCGACGGACCGCGCGCGATCCGCGTTGAAGCGCGAGGGGCATGCATGGGACTGCACCGCAACGACCTGCCTGGGCCAGTGACCGACCTGCTGCGGGCGGGGACGGTGATCCCCGCGCAGCCGCTGGCGCTCGATGCGCAGCGCCGCTTCGACAACCGTCGCCAACGGGCGCTGACGCGTTATTACATCGATGCCGGCGCCGGCGGCCTTGCCGTCGGCGTGCACACGACCCAGTTCGAGATCCGCGATGTCGGGCTTTACGAGCCGGTGCTGACCTTGGCGATGGAATCGGCGCGGGCATGGACGGACCGGCCGCTGGTCATGATCGCAGGCGTGGTGGGACGCACCGAGCAGGCCCTGCGTGAGGCGCAGATCGCCCGAAACCTCGGCTACCACGCGGGGCTTCTCAGCCTGGCTGCGATGAAGGGCGCAAGCGAGGACGAGATCGTCGCCCACTGCAAACGGATCGCCGCCGAGATCCCGCTGGTCGGCTTTTACCTGCAGCCGGCGGTCGGCGGCCTCGAGCTGAGCCCCGGCTTCTGGCGCTGCTTCTGCGAGATCGACAATGTCGTGGCGATCAAGGCGGCCCCGTTCAATCGCTACCGCACGATCGACGTGATGCGCGGCCTGGTGGAGGCCCGGGCGGAGGAGCGCATCACGCTCTACACCGGCAATGACGACCACATCGTGCTCGACCTCGCCCTCCCCTTCACGATCATGCGGGACGACCAGCCGGTCGAGGTGCGTTTTCGCGGCGGCCTGCTCGGCCACTGGTCGGTCTGGACGCAAGGCGCGGTGAAGCTGCATCGGCGCATCCAGGCGGCGGTGGCGGCCGGCAGCATCCAAAACGACCTGCTGGCGCTCGATGCGCGCGTCACCGACTGCAATGCCGCCTTCTTCGACGTCGCCAACAGTTTCAGCGGCTGCATCGCGGGCTGCCATGAAGTGCTGCGGCGCCAGGGCCTGCTCCAGGGGATCTGGTGCCTCAATCCGCAAGAGACCCTCAGCCCCGGGCAAATGGAAGCGATCGACCGCGTCTGCCGCATCCACGCCGACCTTGCCGATGATGCGTTCGTGGCGGCCAATCTGCAGCGCTGGCTCGCTTAGACTAGGCACGCTGCTGCTAAAGCGTGTCGCGTGAAACAGGATTCACGCGACACGCTTTAGCCTGTTGATTTTGCGCATGTCTTTATCCCGAAACCGCGCACACTTTCGGGAGACATGCTTTAGGCCGATTGCGTCTCCGTCACGACGGCCGGATCAATCGTCCGGCGGGCTGCCCATTGCGCCAGGCCCGGCGGCCGGTAGGTGGGGTCCTTGCGCCAGCGGTCGAACACCGTTTCGTCGATCGTCTCGTTGACCGTCGTCGAAGTGCCGGGCGGGCTGGCGACGGCCCGAGAAGCCCGTCCGATCTCGCGGGTGAAACGCCGCCCCAGCGTGGCGATCCTGTAGAGCCCGTAAGCGAAACCCGAATAGGAATCCACGACGCGATCGAGATGCGAATCTTCGTCGACCCGCACCGGGTAGCGGAAGGTCAATCCAAGCGCTTCGGCCTTCGACACGAGCCATTTGAGCGGGGCTTGCGACAATCGGTCCTCGAGATAGCCACCGCCGACGTTGGCGTGCGCGCCGACAAACCAGCGCTGTTCCACGACAGGCTCCTTCCTCGACCGCCTTCCTGCCGAAGGCCTCTGCGGCACAAATCTCGTCCATAACGTCGGCTGGTAGTGGCTGCGATGCTCATCGATCGCCAATGCCTGGTAAGCGTGCCGGTAGATGTTGCTGAGATGCGTGTTGTGAAACTGGCTACTCAGCCCGAAAAAGCCGCCGAACGGAACGCCGAGCGCGCCCACCGTGTCGAAGACGCCGGTGAAGGCGATCGGTATGCGCTGTGAGTAGGCGAGCAGCCAATCCTCTACGCGCGAATTCGGCGGGACGGCTCCCGCATTGGCCGTCTCGCCCTTCCTTTCGCGGCGCAGCCGTTCCCGCCTTTCGAATTCGAGCTGGTGAAGCGGCCGCGCTTCCTTTGCCATCCGGTAGCGCGTGAAGACCTCATTGATCGACAAGGGTGCACCAGGCTGAAGCAGGCCGCACCTGGCGACGAGGCCGGTCAGCGATCGAGCCGTGTAGGCTCCGCGACTGAAACCGAAAACGAACACGTCGTCGCCCGGCGAGTATGTCTCGATCAGCCAGCGGTAGGCGGCAACGACATTCTGGTCGAGCCCGAAGCCGAACAGCCCGCCCCGCCAGCGTTCACCGGCACGCGTCCCGACGCCCTCATTGTAGTAGACGGCCTGCGCGGCGCCGTCGGCGCTCGCCGGTGCGCACAGCGCGCGCATCCGCCACACATTCGTGTTGCTGTCGACGCTGTTCCAGGTTCCGTCGAGAAAGATCGCAATCCGCTTGCCGCCAGAGCGCATGGTCCGCCTGCCTTGATGGTGAGCCCGATGTCCCTCGATCTGCAGGCGCGCCCTTTTCAGCACGGTCTGCGAGGCGCCGGCCGCTACATTTGATGCTACACGGAACTATTGGCCCGATGCTACATGGGCAGAACGATACACACAGTAGTTCTGCGATTTCGTCTGCAGCAGCTAGAGCAAATCCAGGAAAAGTGGAAACCGGTTTTCCGTCCGGATTTGCGCAAAAACAAAGACTTAGAGCATTTGCGCGATTCTATGAATCGTGAAAATGCTCTACGCGCGCTTCCAGTTTCCCGTGGCGTCGGCATCTTCGCTTTGAAGAGCCTGGCATATTTGCGCCGCCAGGGCCGCGCACGGCATTTAAGCAAGTGCTAACCAACGATCGAGATCGCGCTGCAGGCCCCGGAACGGCGTGCGCGCCATCCCGTTTCCCGCCCGGACGCAAAAGGTGGCGAGGTTCAATCATGAGCCAGACACTCCCGGACGGCGATCTCAACAGCGCAATACTGAGCCGCCTGGCGGGCTTCAGGCGAGGCTCGGTCGTATCGACCAACGCCATCATCGACGATGTGGAAAGCGCATTTAGCGATCGGAAGACGGCGCCGGAACTTGCGCGGCTCGTTTGCGAGGCGGCGATGCTGCTTGGGCTCGTGCCGGTCTACGATCCGGCGCGGCCGCGCGCAGGCGGCTGCGTCAGGCGAAGCTATTTCCCGCCAAGGGCCGGGATGGCGGCAGCGCGCTGACGGCCAGAGGGCGCTGCAGGCAACCGGATCGGTTGGCGCGAGGCGCCCCCCTCTGTCCTGCCGGACATCTCCCCCACAAGGGGGGAGATTGGCTGTCCCGGCGACTTTCGCCAGTCGCCAGCGTTGCAGGTTGGCGAAAGCCAAGCGGCCGTCTGGTTGCTTTAGCTCGAACGCGGCTGCCGCCAGGTGGGGTCGGGCCAGAAAATCACGTTCGGCCGCGCCTGGCCGCCGCCGATGCCGACCGGGGCGCCGTCGCCGCGCCAGCAATTCGCGCCGACCATGCGGCCATCCGGCTCGAAGGCGATCGCGGCCATGCATCCGGCCACGCTGTTCACCGCCTGCGCCGGATGGCCGAGCGCGCGCAAACCTTCCGTCAGCGCCGGACCATAACCCGCTTCCACCTCGGCCAGCGGGCCTTTGGCAAAGACGCGCGGCGCTTCGACGGCTTCCTGGAGGGTCATGCCGTGATCGACGAGATTGACGATCGCCTGCGCCACCACCGACGGGATCTTGAAGCCGCCCGGAAGGCCGAGAGCGTAAACCGGAATCCCGTCGCGCTTGCAGATGGTCGCAGCGATGTTGCCGGTGATGCGCTTGCCCGGCGCGATCGACGTCGCATGGCCCGGCTGCGGGTTGAACACATACATGTAGTTGTTGAGGATCGCGCCGGTGCCCGGCACGACCGCGCAGGCGCCAAAAGTGCTCATCAGCGTCTGCGTGGAGGAGATGATGTTGCCGTCGCCGTCGGCGACTGTGAGGTGGGTGGTGTTTGCCGATTCCACCGAGTGAAGCCCCGGGCCAAGCGGGCTGGCGCGGCCGGGATCGATCTCGGCACGGCGTTGGGCGGCGTAGTCCTTGGAGATCATGCGCTCGCCGGGAACGGTCACGAAATCCGGATCGCCGATCGCCGTGTCGCGGTCGGCGGTCGCCGCCTTCAGCGCCTCCATGATCAGATGCGTCGCCTCGGTCGAGCCGTAACCGAGGCCGGCAATGTCATAAGCTTCGAGAATGTTGAGGATCTCGGCCACGCACAGGCCGCCCGAGCATGGCGGCGGCACGCCCACGATCTCGAGTCCGCGATAGTCGAAACGGACCGGCTCGCGCTCGATCGCGGCGTAACGCTCGAGGTCGGCAATATCGAGCATACCGCCATGGCGCTGCATGTGCGCGGAAAGAGTGCGCCCAAGCTCGCCGCCATGCAGGAATCGGGCCCCTTCCCCGGCGATCCCCTTGAGCGTTGCGGCGTAGTCGCCCTGCACCAGCCGCTCGCCGGCCCGCAGCGGTTCGCCGCCGCGGGTCAATATCGCGGCAATGCCGGGATCGCGCACGATATCGGGCAGGCGGGTGGCGATGCAGTCGGCAAGGTGCGGCGAGATGGCGAAGCCGCGTTCGGCATGGCGGATCGCCGGCTGCATGACGTCGGCAAGGCTGAGCCGACCGTAGCGCTCCACTGCCGCGCACCAGGCGAGCAGATTGCCGGGCACTGCGACCGACGCCAGCCCCACGCGGTTGCGCTCGCCGACCGTCTCCTGCGACAGCGGCCATTCGGTCGAGATCGGCTGATAGCTGTCCGGCCGCGCCTTAAGCGGCGCGGCGGCCATTCCGTCGATGACGGTCTCGCGCCCATCGGCAAGCCGCAGCAGCGCCGTGCCGCCGCCGACGATGCCAACCATGGCCGGCTCCACCACGGTCAGCGCAAACAGCGCGCCGATCGCGGCATCGATGGCGTTGCCCCCTGCCGCCAGCATCTCGACACCGGCCGCCGAGGCAAGCGCATGATTGGCGGCGACCATGCCGCGCGAGGCAAAGACCGGGGTCTTCTCGGTTTCGAAAACGCTACGTGCGCGTCCACGCCAGGAAGCCATTGCCGCTCCTATTCGATCTTGCGCATGTCCTTGTCCCGAAACCGCTTGGCAGTTCCGGAACGCATGCTTCAGGCGCCGTCGTTTTCGAGGCAGGCCGCCAGGGTTTCGGAGAAGATGCGGATGCCGAGCGGGATCAGCCCGTCGGGAAAGTCGTATTCCGGCGTATGCACGCGCGCCGAATCCTTGCCGGCGCCGAGATACACCATCGCCGCCTTGGCCCCGCTGAGCGCGAACTGGCCGAAATCCTCCGAGCCCAACGACGGAACGTCGTGCAGGATGTGGTGGAGCCCCGCACGCTCGACGCCGTTGAGAAGAATGGCGCTCGCCTCCGCATCGTTGACGCAGCCGAGGAACACGTCGTCATACTCGCGCTCCCAGGCGAGCCCGTGGCGTTCCGCCGTCGCGCGGACAAGAGTTTCGACCTGATCGACCAGCGCATCCATCTCGGCGTCGGCAATGGTGCGCAAGGTTGCAAAGATTTTCGCTTCGCCCGGAGCAACGCCGAAGGATTCGACGCCGAGCGCTGCATGCGTGACCGTCACCATCGAAAAGCCCGGCCCGAGCGGCTTGCCGCTGCCCGAGGCCTGCAGGGCCGGCATGAGCTCCGCCATGGCCTGCATGGGGGAGCGCCCGTCCCAAGGGCGCGAGGCATGCGCGGTGCTCCCGGTCAGGCGGATGCGGATGCCGCGCGAGGCGCAGTTCGCCGGCCCTATGCTCAGCCTGCCCACGCCGAAATCGATGCCCGGGAAATTGTGCAGCGAGAACGCCCAGTCGGGCCTGATCTCGGCATAGCGCGGGTCCTTGACCACGGCGGCGGCGCCGGCGCCGTTTTCCTCCGCCGGCTGGAACATGAGGACGACGCGTCCGCTGGTCGGGCGGGCGCGCGACAGAATGCGGCCGAAGCCAAGCAGGATGGTCGAATGCCCGTCATGGCCGCACAGATGTGCCTTGCCCGGCACGGTCGAGCGGTGCTCGATCCTGCCCAGCTCCTGGATAGGAAGCGCATCCAGCTCGGAGCGGAACAGGATGGTCGGACCCGGCGCGCCGCTGTCATAGATCGCCGCGACGCCATGACCGCCCATGCCGGTGATGATTTTGTCCGGCCGCGTCGGCTCCAGCATCTCGGCGACGCGCCTCGCGGTCTCCCGCTCCTCGCCGGAAAGTTCGGGCGTGCGATGCAGCTCGCGGCGAAACTCGGTCAGCTCGCGAACGTCGTCTTCGGTCGGCAGCGGAAAGGAAAGGCGATTGGTCATGTCAGGCGGCAGCTCGCAGCAGCATTCCGTAAAGGTCGCGCGGCTCGTCCGGATCGGCAAGCAGATCGAGCGAGGTGAAGTGCGCCGAGCCCTTGATCCGGTCGTGGACGTAGCGCAGCGCGGAAAAATCCTCGATCGCAAAACCCACGCTGTCGAACAGCGTTACCTGCCGCTCGTCCGTGCGGCCGGCCGCAGTGCCGGTCATCACGCGCCACAGCTCGGTCACCGGATGGTCGGGAGCGAGCTGCTGGATCTCGCCTTCGATGCGGGTCTGGGGCGGATATTCGACGAAAATCGCGGATCTGAGCAGGATGTCGCGATGCAGCTCGGTCTTGCCCGGGCAGTCGCCGCCGATGGCGTTCAAATGCACGCCGGAGCCGACCATGTTGTCGGTCAGGATCGTCGCGTTCTGCTTGTCGGCGGTCGAGGTGGTGATGATCTGCGCCCCTTCGACCGACTGCTCCGCGCTCGTGCAGGCGACAACCGCCAGCCCGCTGCCCTGCAGGTTGGCCGCGGCCTTTGCCGTCGCGGACCGGTCGATATCGTAGAGCCGCACCGTGTCGATGCCGCAGATCGCCTTGAAGGCCAGCGCCTGGAACTCGCACTGCGCGCCATTGCCGATGATCGCCATGACGCGGCTGTCTTTCGGCGCCAGATATTTCGCAACCACAGCCGACGTCGCCGCCGTGCGCAATGCCGTCAACAGCGTCATCTCGGTGAGCAGCATCGGATAGCCGGTGTCGACATTGGCCAGCACGCCGAAGGCGGTGACGGTCTGCCGTCCGTCGCGCATGTTCTTCGGGTGGCCGTTCACATATTTGAACGCGTAGGTGATGCCGTCGCTGGTCGGCATCAGCTCGATGACGCCGTCATGCGAATGCGAGGCGATGCGCGGCGTCTTGTCGAACTGCTCCCAGCGGCGAAAGTCCTGCTCGATATAAGCCGCGAGATCGGACAGCACCTGCTCGACGCCGGCGTCATTGACCAACTGCATCATGTGCTGGACGCTGACGAAGGGGACGAGGCTGAGAGGGCCGGGCGGGCTGAGAGGCATCTTTTCACCGTTTCGCGGTCGACTGCGCGGATTGATGTCATTGAGCCGCTACCTCGAGAGCGGCGCGGCCATTATGTCCTGCAGCAACATTGCTTCAATAATCCCCCTCCAGCGACATTGATAGGCGGGACTTATCGAGCAGCGATGGACCTGCTGGGTCCGGTCGGGAGCCGTTTCGGCAGTGCCGCCGAAGGCCCGCCAAGCCGCGCGACCGCTTCAGCCGCTATTCAGCCGCCGCCCTGATCGGCACCGGAACCGCGAGCGATGCCGCAGCCGCCGAGAGCGCGCCAGTTGCATGGGCAAGCCCGAGCCCGGCCATGGCGGCTTCCATCGTGCCCAGCACACCCAGCGTCATGTGCGCGTTGACGTGGCCCATATGCGCAACCCGCAGGAAATCGTGCGGGCCGGTCGAGCCCGGCGCGGTCATGCCGAGGCCGAGCCCAAGCGTGACGCCGGCATGCGCCTGAACCCATTCGCGTATGCTCGCCGCAAACGGCGCCTTGAAGCGCACCGTCGTCACCGCGTGCGAGCGCAGCGCCGGATCGGCGATGTTGAGCCGGATGTCCGCCCCGCCGGCGCCCCACGCCTCGATCGCCGACCAGACGGCGCGTGCCAGGGCTTCATGGCGGGCCCACACAGCCTCCAGCCCCTCTTCCTTGATCAGATCGAGCGCGGCGCGCAGGCCGAACAGATGATGCGTCGGCGCGGTGCCGCCGAATTGCTGATAAAACTCCTGCGGCTGCGAGCGCGCGTGCCAATCCCAGTAGGGCGTGCGCCAGCGCGACCCCCGGCATGCGGCGAGCGCCTTGTCGCTGATCCACACGAAGCTCAGGCCCGGCGGCGTCATCAGGCCTTTCTGGCTGGCGCTGACCATCACGTCGACACCCCAGGCATCCATCTCGAAGCGATCGCAGGCGAGCGAGGCAACGCCGTCGACGGCGAGAAGCGCCGGGTGGCCCGCGGCGTCGATCGCTGCGCGCACGGCGGCGACGTCGTTGCGCACCGACGTGGTCGTATCGACATGCGTCATCAGCACGGCCTTGATGCGCCCGCCCGAATCGGCAAGCAGAGCCTTCCTGACCTCACCCGGATCGACAGGATGCTGGCGGCCGAAGTCGATGCGCTGCACGTCGACGCCGAGCGCTGCAGCCCAATTGGCCCAGCCTTCGCCGAAACGTCCGGTGATCAGGCAAAGTGCTGAATCGCCGGGGCTGAACATGTTCGTATTGGCTGCCTCCCAGGCGCCATGCCCGTTCGCGATGTAAAGCGCCACGTGCTGCCGCGTGCGGGCGACGGCGCGCAAATCGGCAAAGATACCGGGCACCATTGCGGGCAGCTCGCCGGCATAGATGTCGGGCGAGGCGCGATGCATCGCAGCAAGCACCCGATCGGGTATGACGGAAGGTCCGGGGATTGCCAGATAGGTGCGGCCGGCTGCGTAGGTCATGCTTCGATTTCTCCTGCACAACGGGCTATCCGCGCGGAGGCAGTTCGGTCAATAAGGCAGCAGGACATGGTGCAAGGCACCAGCCGCCGGCGCCGCCCGGCAACTGCAGAACACCCGGATGGAGCGAATTCATGGCCGGCGACCTCATCACTCCCATCCCGGGGGACATTCGCGAGGCCAATCTCGGCACGCACCGGATCGCCTATGCTGAGATCGGATCGGGCGAGCCGGTCATCTTCATGCATGGCGGGCTGATCGACCATCAGAGCTGGGGCAACCAGCTGCCCCTGGCCGAGCATTTCCGCATGATCCTGCCGGACACGCGCGGGCATGGCCGCAGCGGCGGCGCCGACCTGCCGGCAACCTATGCCGCTTTTGCAGACGACGCGATCGCACTCATGGACAAGCTTGATCTGGCACGCGCCAGCCTCGTCGGCTTCAGCGACGGCGGATGCGCCGCACTGCACGCCGTGCGGCGCCATCCGGATCGCGTCGCCAATCTCGTCGTCATCGGCACGCCGTACAACATCGCCAACTACAATCCGGGCGTGGTCGACCACTTCCACAGCATGACGCCCGAAGGCGTCGAAGCCTCGGCCTGGCCGCTGCTCAAAGAGATGATCGCCAAGATCCGCGCGCATATGAGCGACCAGCAATGGAAGGATTATTGGCAGCGCGTCGTTAAGGGGCTCTGGGTGTCGGAGCCCAATTTCGCCCTCTCGGAGTTCGCCGGCATGCGCGTGCGAACCCTCATCCTGCACGGCGAAAACGAGCAGTCCTTCGACCGGCAAACCTCCGAAGAGCTGGCCGCCACCATACCGGATTGCCGATTGCTCTACGTGCCGGCGGCCGGCCACGCCTCACCCCAGGAAAATCCGGGCTTCGTCAACGACGCGATCCTGCGGTTCCTGCGGCCGTAGCGGGAGACGACTGCCGCTTCCCGCTGCATACGTCTTTGGATAGTCGCTTGCCGCGAGCGCCCCGCCCGGCCGGTATCATGTCGGGTCGGGCATCCCTCGCCAATATGACTTGGCTGCCTCGACACGATCAAATTACCGAACTATTCTCGGCTTACTACGCAATCGGCAGTCGCGGCACTGGCATAGAGTTTCTGGGGAATTCTTGAAACTCATGGAGATTTTTTTCCTCAACAGCTCGGTGCAGAATCGAACTTTAATCGGAATGCAGAGTTGACGACGGCACATCCCTCGCCGGTTTCAATCGCATTCGCGGATGCGCCCGCCGCCGGTGAGTTGCGGGAAATCGCGGACGGTATTCTATGGCTGCGCCTGCCGCTTCCTTACGAGCCCGGGCATGTCAACGCCTATCTGATCAAGGACGACGATGGGTGGCTGGCCGTCGATGCCGGGCTCTTCGACGCGGCGACCTGCGCCATCTGGCGGCAGGTTCAGGATCGTCTCCCCGGCAACGGCATCACCACCGTGCTGGCGACCCACTGGCATCCCGATCATCTGGGCGCGGCCGGCTGGCTGTGCGAGGCCTTCGGCGCGGTGCTGGCGACCAGCGAAAGCGAATATCTGCGCGGTCTTGCCATCCAGTACATGCCGGGGGACGAGGGCGATTCGCTGGAGCGGGGATTTTATCTCTCACATGGGCTGGCGCCGGAGGAGACCGAGCTCTGGGTCGCCAACGGCCGCCGCTTCATGCACGAGACCTATCGTTTGCCGCCAACCTACCGGAAGCTGACCGCGGGCAGCGCGATCAGCGTCGGCGGCCGGTATTTCGGCATATCCGTTGCCGGCGGCCACTCGCCCGAGGAAGTCATGCTGCACGATCGCGAACGCGGCCTGTTCCTGTGCGCCGACCAGCTCGGCCCGCGCATCGCACCGACAATGGCGGTGTTGCCGATGGACCCGTATGGCGATCCGCTGGCGCATTTCCTCGCCGGCCTCGACACGATCGCTGTGACATGCGCGCCCGACGATCTGATCCTGCCCGGGCATGAAGCGCCATTTCGGGGGGTACATGCGCGTATCGAGGAAGTGCGCGCGTTCTACGCCCGGCGCTGCGGCCAGGTGGAGACGGCGTGCCGGGACGGAGCCAAAACCGGAACCGAGCTGCTCGCCGCGCTCTATCGCAGGCGGCCCGGCCCGGTCTGGATCGGTTTCCTGATCAGCGAGGCGCTTGCCTACGCGAACCATCTCGTCGGCCGCGGCGTCCTCGAGCGAGACATCCATCACGACGTCGTACGCTTCGCCATCCGCTCGTGATTTCTGCCGGGCGACATCTGCCTGAAGCGTGTCTCTTTCCCAAGACCGCTGCGCACTTTCGGAGACGTGCTTTCAGAGGCTGATTTTCAGGCGCCGCGACAGATTGCCCACAATGCCTTCGCGGAACATCAGCACGATGACGACGAAGATCGCGCCCTGAACGACCGTGACCCAGGAACCCCAACTGACCAGCAGCGTCTCCATGGCGATGATGATCGCGGAGCCGACGACCGGGCCGAACACGGTGCCCAGCCCGCCCACCAGCGCCATCAGGACCGGCTCGCCGGACATCGACCAGTGAATGTCGAACAGGGAGGCGCTCTCGAACACGATCGCCTTGGTCGAGCCTCCCAGCCCTGCGATCATGGCCGACAGGACGAATGCGAGAAACTTGTAGCGGTTGACGCGATGGCCGAGCGAGACGGCCCGTTGCTCGTTCTCCTTGATCGCCCGCAATACGTGACCGAAGGGCGAGTAGATGATGCGGTAGACGCACAGGAAGCCGGCCAGGAATACAGCCGAGACGAACGCATAGAGCGCCACCTCGGAATTCAGATCGATGATGCCAAGCAGATGGCCGCGCGGCACGCCCTGCTGACCGTCCTCGCCGCCAGTGAAGCCCGGTGTCCGCAGCGCAACGAAATACACCATCTGCGCGAAGGCGAGCGTGATCATCGCGAAGTAGATGCCGTGGCGGCGGATGGCGAGCGCGCCGATCGGCACGCCCAGGATCCCCGCAGCAAGCGTGCCGGCAAGGACCGCAAGCTCGGGCTGGGCGATGAAATTCTTCGCGGTGTAGGCTGCGACGTAGGAGGACAGGCCGAAGAAGGCGGCATGGCCGAACGACATGAGCCCGGCATAACCGAACAGCAGGTTGAAGCTCAGCGCGAACAGGGCAAAACACATCACCTTCATCAGGAAGATCGGGTAGATGCCGAAGGGCAGGACCACGATCAACGCCAGCATAGCCAGCATGAGGATGCGGTGCGTCCGCCTGGACGCGTCCTCGGCCCGGTCCGGGAGTGCGGCTTCCGTGGTGACGGCGCTCATCGTTTCCCCCTACCGCCCGAAGAGACCGGCAGGCCTGGTCAAGAGGACGATGGCCATCACGATGAAGATGATCGTCGTCGATGCCTCCGGGTAAAAGACCTTGGTGAGGGCCTCGACGATGCCGAGGCCGAGGCCCGACAGGATCGCTCCCATGATCGAGCCGAGGCCGCCGATAACGACAACGGCAAAGACGACGATGATGAGGTCAGCGCCCATGTTGGGATTGACGGAGTAGATCGGCGCGGCGAGCACGCCGGCGAAGGCGGCAAGGCCGACGCTGACGCCGTAGGTCGCGGTGATGAGAATGCCGACATTCACGCCGAATGCTTCCAGCAGGGACGGGTTCTCGGTGGCGGCGCGAAGATAGGAGCCGATCTTGGTCCGCTCGATCAGGAACCACGTGCCGAAGCAGACGACCAGCGAGACGAGCATCACCCAGAGGCGGTAGTTCGGCAGGTAGACGAAGCCGAGGTCCTGGCCGCCGGCAAGCTCCGGGGGCGGCGCGTAAGGGGCGCCGGTGCTGCCGAAATAGTTGCGGAACACGCCCTGCAGCATCAGCGCGATACCGAGCGTCATGATGAAGGCGTAGAGGTGGTCGAGCTTGGCGATCCGGCCGATCAGCGTCTTTTCCAGCAGCACGCCGAACAGGCCGACGACGACCGGAGCGATCAGCAGCGCCCACCAGTAGCCGAGGCCGAGATAGGTGAGCGACAGCCATGCCGTGAAGGCGCCGAGCATGAAGAACGCGCCGTGCGCGAAGTTGACGATGTTCAGCATGCCGAAGATCACGGCCAGGCCGAGACTCAGGATGGCGTAGAAGCAGCCATTCACCAGGCCGAGCGCCAATTGACCGGCAAGGGCGGAGAGCGGGATGCCGAACACGATCATTGCGGTCACACCCCCAGATAGGACTGCACTTTGGCGGCGTTCGCGGCAAAGGCCTGCCGATCGAAGGTGTCGACCACGCGGCCCTGCTCGAGCACATAGTGCCGATCCGCGTGCTGCGAGCAGAATTGCATGTTCTGCTCGACCAGCAGGATGGTGAATCCCTTCGCCTTCAGTTCGGCGATGATCTCGCCGATCTTCTCCACAATGACCGGTGCGAGGCCTTCGGTCGGCTCGTCGAAGAGCAGCAGCGTCGCGCCGGTCGTCAACATGCGGCCGATGGCGAGCATCTGCTGCTCTCCGCCGGAAAGCTTTGCGCCGGAGTTGGAAAGCCGTTCGCGCAGGTTCGGGAACAGGTCGAGGACGGCTTCGGCCGAAAGCCCTCCCGGCGCCACCTTCGGCGGCAGGAGCAAATTCTCCTTGACCGTGAGGCTGGCAAAGATCCCGCGCTCCTCCGGCACGTAGCCCAGGCCGATACGGGCGATGTCCTTGGCGCGCAGGCCGATCGTCTCACGGCCGACGACACGAACCGAGCCCCGGCGTTTCTGGATGATGCCGATGATGGACTTGAGCGTGCTGGATTTGCCCGCGCCATTGCGGCCGACGAGGGACACGACCTCGCCACGCTCGATGAAGAGCTCGACCCCGTGCAGCACCTGGCTCTCGCCATACCAGGCCTCGAGGCCGGCGAGCTCGAGCATGCGTGCCTGCGCGGTGCCCGGCTGGCGAGCCTGCTCAGTGCGCATGGGCTTTTCCGATATAGGCTTCCTTGACCAGCGGATCGGCCGACACCTCCTCGTACGAACCTTCGGCGATGACCTTGCCGCGGGCGAGCACGGTGATCGTCTCGGCCAAAGCGGCCACGACGGAAAGATTGTGCTCGACCATCAGCACCGTGCGCCCCGAGGCGACCGCCCTGATGATGCCGACGATGCGTTCGATGTCGCCATGCGCGATGCCCGCCATCGGCTCGTCGAGCAGGATCACCTTCGGGTCGAGCGCGATCGTCGTGGCGATCTCGAGCGCACGCCTGCCTCCGTAGGAAAGCTCGCCAGCCGGCAGCGCTCTCTTGGAGTCCAGATCGATCATCGCGAGCAGCCGGACAGCCTCCTCGTTCAGCCTGTCCAGCACCCGGTTGGAGCGCCAGAAATCGAAGGACATGCCGCGACGGCTCTGCAGCGCGATGCGAACATTCTCCAGCACGGAGAGCTTCGGGAAGATTGCGGAAATCTGGAACGAGCGTACGAGCCCCATGCGGGCCACGTCGGCCGGCGGCGTGCGCGTGATGTCGCACCCGTCATAGGAGATCGTGCCCGCGGAAGGCGCGAGGAACCTGGTCAGGAGGTTGAAGCAGGTGGTCTTGCCGGCGCCGTTCGGCCCGATCAGGGCGTGGATCGAGCCGCGGCGGACATTGATGGACACCCCGTCGACCGCGCGGAAGCCGGAGAAATCCTTGGTCAGGCCGGAGGCGCCAAGCACAATGTCGGTGGCTGTCGTCTGCGACAAGACGGTCGCTCCGCTTGATCGATGCCGGCGGCAGTCGATGAGACCGGAATGATGCCCCGGCGCTCCCGCAGGGTGCCGGGGCGCTGCGGCTACTGCCCTGCGACCATCTTGCAGAGGTTCGCATCCATCGCGACCACCGCCTTTTCCGGCGGCACCGCGCTGACGAGGCGATAGAGATCCCACTCGGACGTGCTCTCGCTCGGCTTCTTCACCTGAAAGACATACATCGGCTGCAACTTGCGGCCGTCGGCGCGGATCGTGCCCTGGCCGAACAGCGGATCATCCGTCGGCAATTGCTTCATATGCTTGACAACGGCGGCGCCGTCGTCGGTCGCCGGCATGTCCTTGAGCGCCTTCAGATAGTGCAGCACGGAGGCGTAGACGCCGGCCTGAAGGAAGGTCGGCATCTTGCCGTTGTGGCGTTCGGCGAAGCGCTTGGCGAAGGCGCGCGTGCCCTCGTTCATGTCCCAGTAGAACGAGGCCGAGAGGTAGAGCCCCTGCGTGACCTCGAGACCCAGCGTATGGATGTCGGTGATGAAGATCGTGCCGCCGACCAGCTTCTGGGTGTCGGTGATCTTGAACTCACGCGCCTGCTTGATGCCGTTCTGGAGATCGACGCCAACGTTGATCAGGCCGATCACGTCGGCGCCGGAAGCCTGCCCCTGCAGAAGAAAGGCGGAGAAGTCGGGCGTGTTCATGGGATTGAGCACCCCGCCGAGCACCTGGCCGCCATTCTCCTCGATCACCTTGGTCATGATCTCCTGGGTGACGTGGCCATAGGTGTAGTCGACGGTGATGAAGAACCAGGACTTGCCGCCCTCTTTCAGCACTTCGAGGGGAGTGGACGCGGAGAGGCCATAGCTGTCGGATGGCCACAGCACGGTGTTGGGCGAACAGGCGTCGGTGACGAGCTTCGGCGTGCCGGCGCCGGCGACGAGCAGCACCTTGTTCTTCTGGCGCACGACCTCATTGACCGCGAGCGCGACGGCCGAGTTCGGCACGTCGGCAATCGCATCGACGCCTTCCTGGTCGATCCAGCTGCGGGCGATCTGGGACGCCTTGTCGGTGTTGTTGCCGGTGTCGGCCGAGATGATCTCGATCTTGCGATCTCCCACGGCGCCGCCGAAATCTTCGGCCGCCATCTGCGCCGCGACAATGCTGCCATTGCCGGTGATGTCGGCGGAGAAGCCACTGAGGTCGGTCAGCACGCCGATCTTGACCGTGTCATCCTGCGCTGCCGCCGACAGTGTCGCGGCAACGAGCAGCGTCGATGCGGACAAACCTTTCCAGAAGCGATGCATATCAGTGTTCCTCCCTTTGCATTCACACGACGTCGCCGCCGGCGAGCCCACCCGGCTCCGGTTGCGCCTCTCCCAGTCCGGCCGATTGCCGGCAAGCCGTACCGCCGCACGCACACATGCGCCGCCGATCGGCGATATCCGAATTTTAGTCGACTTTATTGGCGCGAAATTCGTATGTCAATCGCAGAGTCCGCACCAGCAAGAAAATCTGCACGTTCCTCATGGGTTCGAAATATGCAAGCTTTTTCATGTAGATAGTTGATATGCGATGCGATCGCATGGCCCTTGGCGCAGCCAGGATTGCAATCGCGATTGACGTCGCCGCATCTTGCCATAAAATCAAATACTGTTCGGAAACTCGAAGTCCGTGATGCAAGGGAGGATGGGTTGGATTTCTCGCTGCCGAAGGCTGTGCGTTCGTTCCAGTCCGATCTGCGCGCATGGGTCGACAAGGAATTGCCCAAGAACTGGACGCGCGAGCTGGAGCGGGCGGACCACTACCCGCTCGCCCTGTGGGACAAACTCGCCGACAGGGGCCTGCACGGCATCGCCGTGCCGCAAGCGTATGGCGGGCATGGCGGGGACAATCTGCTGCAGATGGTGGTGGCGCGGGAGCTGGGCCGGTCGCTGTCCGGCATGCTGTGGGTGTGGGGCTCGACCTCGTTCGCCGGCGCCAACTCGATCGGCCTCTACGGCTCGGAGGAGCAGAAGCGCCGCTTCCTGCCCGAGATCGCGAAGGGCAAGGCACGCTTCACCATCGGTTTCACCGAGCCCGGCGGAGGCACCGATCTGCTGGGCGGACTGAAGACGACCGCGGTGCGGGTCGACGGCGGCTGGCGCATCAACGGCCGCAAGACCTGGTGCGCCTCGGCGGATGCGTCGGATTACATACTGCTGCTGGCGCTGACCGATACGACCGCGACGAAGCGGCACGGCGCCGTATCGCTGTTCGTGCTGCCGGCGAAATCCAGGGGCATTTCATTGAAACCCCTGACGACGCTCGGCATGCGTGGGCTCGGCGCCTTCGACGTCTTCCTCGAAGACGTCTTCGTTCCCGACGACCTGCTGCTCGGCGAGCCGAACCGCGCCTGGTACATGCTGCTGCCCACCCTCAACAATGAGCGCCTCGTGCTGCTCGGCCTGTGCTGCGGCATTCTCGACGGCGTGTTCGAAGATGCGTTGGCCTATGTGAAGCAGCGCACCGCTTTCGGCAGCACGATCGGCTCGTTCCAGGCGATCCAGCACCATCTCGCGAACATAGCGATGGCGCGGCGCCAGACGGAGTTGGTGGCGAACCATTGCGCGTGGCTCGACATCACCGGCCAGGAGGCGTTCACGGAGCTCACAATGGCCAAGGTGATTGCGACCGAACATGCGGTGAACGCCGCCGACATCGGCATCCAGCTGCTCGGCGGACAAGGCTATTCGGGAGACACGGACATGCAGCGCTATTGGCGCGACGCGCGGCTCTACCGGATGAGCCCGGTCACCAACGAGATGGCGCGCAACCTCGTGGCCGAGCGTTTCGGCCTGCCGCGCTCGTTCTAAAGCCGTGATCAGGCAGCCGCTCGACCATAAGACAGTCTTCGGGCTCGTCGACGAGATGGCCCACATCAGGCCACGCGCACGGGCATTCTCAGGTGCCGACGGGGCGCTGACCTACCAGACGCTGGCCGCAGCCTCCTTCTCGGCGGCCCGCTGGCTGCACGCCCGCGGCGTGCGTCAAGGGGACCGCGTGGCGCTGCTGCTCGCCGGCGTGGACCGCGACTATCTCGCTTTCGCCATCGGCGCGATGCGGCTCGGCGCGATCGCCGTCTGCGCCAATGCCCGGTACAAGGCTGCCGAGCTCGGCTATCTGATGACGAAGGCGCAACCCGTCATCCTGATCGCTTCGCAGCGCTACCGGTCCCTGATCGAGGAGACCGGCCATGCTTGCGAGTGCCCCGTCGTGCTGCTCGGCGACAGGACGCTGGAATGGGACGGTGCGATGGCAGCGTCGGACGCGATCCATCAGGCTCAGTCCCTCGTCGATCCGCACGCGCCGGCAAGGATCATCTTCACGTCGGGTACGACGGCCAATCCCAAGGGTTGCATCCACAGTCAGGCCGCGATGCTGCATCAGGGTCGCGCCGTCGCTGCCCGCCTCGAGCTGACCGACCGTGATCGCTTCTGGACGCCGTTGCCGATGTTTCACACGGCAGGGTGGTCGACGATGCTTGCGGCCTTCAGCAGGGGCGCCTCGATGCATCACCCGGGCGTGTTCGACGCCGGTACGGCCCTCGACCAACTGCATTCGCAAAGATGCACCGTCGCCTTTCCCGGATTCGAGACCATCTGGCTGCCCATCCTCGACCAGGCCGCGACGACAGGCGCCGATCTCGGCAGCCTGCGCGTGGTCATCATTGTCGGCGTGCCCGAACGCCTCGAGGCGATGCAGCGGCGCCTGCCGAACGCCATCCAGGTCGCCAATACCGGTTCCACCGAAGCGTGCGGCTGGCTCGCCATCGGCTCGCCTCACGACAGCCAGGATTCGCGCCTGGCAAGTTGCGGCAAGCCGCTCGAAGGCATGGAGATCCGACTGGTCGATCCCGAAACGGGAAGCGATGTGCACGGCGAGACGAGCGGCGAGCTGCTTTTCCGCGGGCCCTGCCGCCTCAGCGGGTATTTTGACGATCCGGAAGGCACGGCCGCCGCAATCGATGCGGACGGCTGGTTCCATTCCGGCGACCTGGTGCGGCAGACGGCGAGCGCGGAGCTCGTATTCGTGAGCCGGTTGAAGGACATGCTCAAGGTGGGCGGCGAGAACGTCGCAGCCGCCGAGATCGAAGGTCACCTCCTCAAGCTGCCCGGCGTGCGGATCGCCCAGGTGGTGTCGGCGCCCGACGATCATTACGGCGAAGTGCCGGCTGCCTTCATCGAGCTCGAGAAGCGGGGCGTCCGGCTGCAGGCGGACGAGGTCATCGGGCACTGCCTCGGAAAGATCGCGACCTTCAAGGTTCCGCGCTACGTGCGCTTCGTCAGCGAGTGGCCGATGTCGGGCACCAAGATCAAGAAGGCCGAGCTCCGGCAGATGATCGCCGACGAGCTTCGCCAGTCGGGGGTTCGCAGCGCACCTCGATTGCGTCCGCCAACCCGGCCGGACCAGCGGGGCGCCGGCGATTGACCGGGCCGCGCGGGACGCCTGCCCTGCGCTATGCCGCCTTCGGCCAGTATTTCTTCGAGGCGATGCGGGCGCCGTCGGCGAGCGCGCCAAGCTTGGCGTAGGTGACGTCGGGGTCGACGCCGCCCATGCCGACGTGGATGGAGAAGCCGCAGTCGACGCCGGCCAGCACGTTCTCGCGGCCGCACAGATTGGCGTAGCGGTCGATGCGCTGCGCGATGAGCTCCGGGTGCTCGATATAGTTGGATTGCGGCTCGATCATTCCCGGCACGATGACCTTGCCTTCGGGAAGCTTCACAGTCTCGAAGATCTGCCACTCATGCGCATGGCGCGGATTGGCGGCCTCGACCAGATAGGCGTGCGGCTTGGCCTTGAACATCAGGTCGATGACGTCCGCGAGCGGCACATCGTAATGATGCGGTCCGGGATAGTTGCCCCAGCACATATGCATGCGCAGCTGCTCGGCCGGGATGTTGCGCACCGCGTGGTTGAGCGCCTCGATGTGGATCTGGAAAACTTTCCGGAACTCGGCGAGGCTGGCATCCTGGTAGTGCACGTGGCGGCCCATGGCGAGGTCGGGGCAGTCGAGCTGCACGTAAGCGCCCGAAGCCGCGATCGCCTCATATTCGTGCTGCATCGCCTCGGCGATGGCGAACACATAGGCCTCGTGGGTCGGGTAATATTCGTTCTTGAAGAAGAAGGAGATCACGCCGGGCGACGCCGCGGCCGTGAAGATGCCATGCGCTCCGGCATCCTTCGCCGCCGCGTTCAGGCGGTCCATGTCGTGCTTTGCCGCATCGAAATCGGCCACGGCGACAGGCGCGTTGCAGCCCGGCGTGCGCCGGTATTTGCGGCCGGGATCGCCGGTGACGCGCGCGGCAACCTTTGGAAAATCCTTGAGGTCGGCAAAGGGAAAGCTGTTCGAGGAACCGCCGAAGCCGGTGAGACGCTGCAGCACGTAGGTCGCATAGCTCGGCTTCGACATCTCGCCGTCATTGACGATGTCGACGCCGGCCTCGACCTGCCTTTTCGTCGATTCGTGCACTGCCGAGGTAATGCGGTTCTCCAGCGCCACCGGATCGACATCGTCGCCGCGCTGCGTGGCGATCACCAGCTCGACCAGATCGTCGGGCCGCGGCAGGCTCCCGGTGTGCGTTGTCAGGAACCTGTCGACACTGCGCATGGCTTTCATGGTGATGGATGCTCGCTGTTTGAGGCTTCGTCCCTGGTGCGGATCGCTGCGCCGATCTCTTTGATATTTCGGCCCACGCTACTGCACGAAGACGCAACGGCCAAGAGCCTGTAGCCATAGGTCGGCTCATGCCGCGGCGCCGGCATTGCGCCACTCGACGGGTCATGAATCGATCGCCATCATGGCCCACGTGGACGATCTCCTGCGGCTCTCCGGTGCGGCTCGGCGCCATCCGATGGTCGAAGCCTGGTTTTCCGGCACGCATCGCACGGGCATAGGTCGACGAGGTTGACATCTGCTCATGCGGAAAGCAATTGTCCTTCGCGATGACTGGGCATTGCAGTGCCGTGCGCGGCACATGAGAATGCCGCGCTCGCGCTCCGCTCGGATGGCAGGATGAACCGGCAGGCAGACACGACCCGACTGGACGATGCCGCGCGCGCCGGCTGGCTGTATTACGTCGCCGGCAACACGCAGGACCAGATCGCGGCAAAGCTCGGCATCTCGCGCCAGACGGCCCAGCGGCTCGTCTCGCTGGCGGTGTCGGAGGGGCTGGTGCGCGTTCGCCTGGACCACCCGATCGCAAACTGCCTCGACCTCGCGGCGCGGCTGCGCGCGCGTTTTGCGCTCGACCTGGTCGAGGTGGTGCCGAGCGATCCGGAATCGCGCTCGATGACGCTCGGGGTGGCGGAAGCGGCAGCGGCCGAGATCGAGAGGCGGCTGCGCTCGCCCGAGCCGATCGTGATGGCGATCGGCACGGGCCGCACCCTGAAAGCGGCGATCGAGCAGCTCCCGCCCATGGACTGCCAGCACCACAAGGTCGTCTCGCTCACCGGCAACATATCTTCGGACGGTGCGGCCGCCTTCTACAACGTCATCTTCACCATGTCGGATCGCGTGAAAGCGCGCAGCTTCACCATGCCGCTGCCGGTCATCGCTTCCTCCGAAGCCGAGCGGAAGATGCTGCACGAGCTGCCGATGATCCGATCGACGCTCGAGCTCGCAGCCGAGGCGGACGTGACCTTTGTCGGCATCGGCGACCTCGGAGCCGAGGCCCCGCTTTTCGTCGACGGCTTCATATCGCAGGCCGAGTTGAAGGCGCTGCAGAAGGCCGGCGCCGTCGGCGAGATCGTCGGCTGGGCCTTCGACCGCGAGGGCGGCCTGGTGCAGGGAATCACCAATGACCGCGTGGCGAGCTCGCCCATTCCCTCGCGCGAGCGCAGCCTGGTGATCGCGACCGCCATGGGCGAACGCAAGGTGCCCGGCATCAAAGCCGCGCTGGTGCGGAGACTGGTCAACGGGCTGATCACGGACGAGCGCACGGCGGCCGAGCTGCTCAAGGGTTAGAGCACACCACGTTGCGCGCTTAACTGTCCGGGCGCACCGCGCGGCTGCGCCGCGCCACTAAGAAGAACCTTGGCAACTTATATGGCCACGCTGGCAGAGCAGCAGCATTCCAAAACCGCTGGGGGAGGAGATTTTGAGCCATGCTGCACCGCAGCATCGAATCTGCGTTGACAGCATTTGCTCAACGAATGAATAATTGCTCACATCAAAGGCAAAAGCTCAAACTTTGATAGGGAGGAATTTCAATGCGAATGAGGACCCTTGCGCTCGGCCTAGCCACGGCCAGCCTGCTCGCCGTCGCGGCGCATGCGGAAACGCTCACCATCGCCACCGTGAACAATGGCGATATGATCCGCATGCAGGGCCTGACGGCCGACTTCACCGCCAAGAACCCCGGCATCGAATTGCAGTGGGTGACGCTCGAGGAAAACGTGCTGCGCGAGCGCGTGACCACCGACATCGCCACCAAGGGCGGCCAGTATGACGTGATGACCATCGGCACCTACGAGGTTCCGATCTGGGCAAAGCAGAGCTGGCTCCTGCCGCTCGACAATCTCGGCGCCGACTACGACGTCGCCGACATCATCCCGGCCATCGCCGGCGGCTTGAGCGCCGACGACAAGCTTTATGCCGCGCCGTTCTACGGCGAATCCTCCTTCGTCATGTACCGCAAGGATCTGATGGAGAAGGCGGGGCTCACCATGCCCGACGCGCCGAGCTGGGAGTTCATCGCCGATGCGGCGCGCAAGATGACCGACCGCGCCGCCGACATCAACGGCATCTGCCTGCGCGGCAAGGCCGGCTGGGGCGAGAACATGGCCTTCCTGACGGCCACGGCCAATTCGTTCGGCGCACGCTGGTTCGACGAGAACTGGCAGCCGCAGTTCGACCAGCCTGAATGGAAGCAAACGCTCGACTTTTATGTGAAGCTGATGAACGACGCCGGCCCGCAGGGCGCATCCTCCAACGGCTTCAACGAGAACCTGGCGCTCTTCCAGCAAGGCAAGTGCGGCATGTGGATCGACGCCACCGTCGCCGCGTCCTTCGTCTCGAACCCGAAGGACTCGACCGTCGCCGACAAGGTCGGTTACGCGCTGGCGCCCGACAACGGGCTCGGCAAGCGCGGCAACTGGCTGTGGGCATGGTCGCTTGCCGTGCCTGCCGGCACGCAGAAGGCCGAAGCCGCGCAGAAATTCATCGCCTGGGCGACGAGCAAGGACTACCTCGCGCTGGTCGCATCGAAAGAAGGCTGGGCAAACGTTCCTCCGGGCACGCGCACCTCGCTCTACAACAATGCCGAATACCAGGCCGCAGCACCCTTCGCGAAAATGACGCTCGACTCGATCAATTCGGCCGATCCGAAGAACCCGACGGTGAAGCCGGTGCCGTATGTCGGCGTGCAGTTCGTCGCCATTCCGGAGTTCCAGGGTCTCGGCACCACGGTCGGCCAGCTCTTCTCCGCCGCGCTCGCCGGCCAGATGTCGGTCGACGACGCGCTCGCCCAGGCGCAGGAAGCTTCCGTCGCCGCCATGCAGGAAGGCGGCTACATCCAATAAGGCACTCCTCCCGGTGCCTGGCCGCCCGGCTTCCGGGCGGCCCTTTTTCCAGAGAGAATGATTGCAGGGGCGGCGTCTCGCCGGCCTCGCCGCGCAGGGCGGGCAACGATGGAGGGGCGGCGTCCCGCCGCCCTGGGCGCAAGGCGCCCGCGGTGCGCGGGACGCGCACCCTCCGCTATGGGAGGATCGCATGGCCACAAGGCAGACCAATTCGCTGGCGCGCTGGATGCTGGCGCCTTCGGTCGTCCTGCTCTTTGTCTGGATGATCGTGCCGCTCGCCTTCACGCTGTGGTTCTCGTTCCAGCAATACAACCCGCTGAACCCGATCCGCGACGGCTTCATCTGGTTCTCCAACTACGCACTCTTCTTCAGCAATCCGGCCTTCTTCGCCGCGATCCTCAACACGCTGATCATCGTCGCGGCGGTGCTGGTGATCACCATCGTCGGCGGCATCCTGCTGGCGCTGCTGCTCGACCAGCCGATGTGGGGACAGGGCGTCGTGAGAATCCTGGTGATCTCGCCCTTCTTCGTGATGCCGCCGGTTGCCGCATTGGTGTGGAAGAACATGATCATGCATCCGGGCTACGGCGTCTTCGCCGACATTGCCCGCTTCTTCGGCGCCCAGCCGGTGGACTGGTTCGCCGACCTGCCGCTGTTCTCGATCATCGTCATCGTCGCCTGGCAGTGGCTGCCTTTCGCCACCCTCATCCTGCTCACCTCGCTGCAGTCGCTCGACGGCGAGCAGAAGGAAGCGGCGGAGATGGACGGGGCCGGGCTCCTCGCGCGCTTCTGGTATCTGACGCTGCCGCACCTTTCGCGCGCGATCACCGTCGTGGTGCTGATCCAGACGATCTTCCTGCTGGCAGTTTATGCCGAGATCCTGGTCACCACCAATGGCGGCCCGGGCTACGCCTCAACCAATCTGCCCTTCCTGGTCTACCAGAAGGCGCTGCTCGAATTCAAAATCGGCCAGGCTTCGGCCGGCGGCATCATCGCCGTCATCCTCGCCAACATCGTCGCCTTCTTCGCGATGCGCGCCGTCGGCAAGAACCTCGATCGTTGAGGAGAGAAACATGGCACGCGCTGTCACGCCTCAAAAGAAGACGCTGTTCACGATCGCGGCCTGGATCGTCGCCTTCCTGATCTTCTTCCCGATCCTCTACACCATCATCACCTCGTTCAAGACGGAGCAGGAAGCGATCCAGGGTTTCAGCCTCATCCCCTCGGGCACGCTGGAATCCTACCGCGAGGTCGAGGCGCAGCGCGGCTATTTCGGCTTTTTCCTCAATTCGGTGATCCTTTCGGTCGGCTCCACCGTGCTGGCCATCATCATCGCGGTGCCGGCCGCCTGGTCGATGGCGTTCTCGCCGACGCGGCGCACCAAGGACATCCTGATGTGGATGCTGTCGACCAAGATGATGCCGGCGGTGGCGGTGCTGTTCCCCATCTACCTGATCTTCCGCGACACCGGCCTGCTCGACAGCCGCATCGGCCTGATGGTCATGCTGATGCTGATCAACCTGCCGATCGTGGTGTGGATGCTCTACACCTATTTCCGCGAGATACCGGGCGAGATCCTGGAAGCGGCGCGCATGGACGGCGCCTCGCTGTGGAACGAGATCATCTACGTGCTGACGCCGATGGCCGTGCCGGGCATCGCGTCGACGATGCTGCTCAACATCATCCTCGCCTGGAACGAGGCGTTCTGGACCATCCGCCTCACCACCACCGAAGCCGCTCCGCTCACCGCCTTCATCAGCTCCTTCTCCAGCCCGCAGGGGCTGTTCTGGGCAAAACTGTCGGCGGCCTCGACGCTCGCCATCGCACCGATCCTGATCATGGGCTGGTTCTCGCAGCGCCAGCTGGTGCGCGGCCTCACCTTCGGCGCCGTGAAGTAACGGCAAAAGAAAAAAGTCGTCTCGGGAGGACGGAATGGGCAACATCGTGCTGACCAAGGTCAACAAGTCCTTCGGCGCAACCAATGTCATTCCGCAGATCGATCTTACGATCGAGGATGGCGAGTTCGTCGTCTTCGTCGGCCCGTCCGGCTGCGGAAAATCGACGCTGCTCAGATTGATCGCCGGGCTCGAGGACACGACGTCGGGGACGATCTCGATCGACGGCCGCGACGTGACGGCGGAAGCGCCGGCGAAGCGTGGGCTGGCCATGGTGTTCCAGTCCTATGCGCTCTACCCGCATATGAGCGTCTACAACAACATCGCCTTCCCGCTGAAGATGGCCGGCATCGACAAGGCGGCCATCGACCAGAAGGTCAAGGCCGCGGCCGCGACGCTCAACCTCACCGCCTATCTGGAGCGGCGGCCGGGACAGCTTTCCGGCGGCCAGCGCCAGCGCGTCGCCATCGGCCGCGCCATCGTGCGGCAGCCGAAAGCGTTCCTGTTCGACGAGCCGCTGTCCAACCTCGACGCCGCGCTGCGCGGCACGATGCGGCTCGAGATCAGCGAGTTGCACCACCAGCTCGCCACCACCATGATCTATGTCACGCACGACCAGGTCGAAGCCATGACCATGGCCGACAAGATCGTAGTGCTCAACGCCGGCAACATCGAGCAGGTGGGCTCGCCGCTCGACCTCTATCGCAGCCCGCGCAACCAGTTCGTCGCCGGCTTCATCGGCTCGCCGCGGATGAATTTCGTCACCGGCGCGGAAGCCGCCAAGCATGGCGCGAAGACGATCGGCGTCAGGCCGGAGCATCTGAAGCTCTCGACCAGCAGCGGTGCATGGAAAGGCACGGTCGGCGTGGCCGAGCATCTCGGATCGGACACGTTCCTGCACATCCATGCCGAAGGCATCGGCCAGCTCACGGCGCGCGCCGACGGAGAGTTCGCCCGCGCACATGGCGATGCCATCTGGCTCACGCCCGAAGAGGGCAAGATTCACCGCTTCGACGACAACGGCCTGGCGATCTGATGCGGCTGAAAGGCAAATCGGCACTGATCACAGGTTCGGCGCGCGGCATCGGCCGGGCCTTCGCCGAGGCCTTTGCGCGTGAGGGCGCCACGGTCGCCATCGGCGACATCAATTTCGGTGCCGCCACCCGGACCGCGAACGAGATCGGCCAAGCCGCTTACGCCGTCGCGCTCGACGTCACCAACGAGGATTCCATCAGGCAAGCGATCAAAACGGTCGAGAAGCGCGCCGGCGGTATCGATATCCTCGTCAACAACGCCGCGCTGTTCGACATGGCGCCGATCGCCGAGATCACGCGCGCGGGCTATGACCGCCTCTTCGCCGTGAATGTCGCCGGCACGCTGTTCGTGCTGCAGGCGGCGGCGAAGTCGATGATCGCGCGCGGCAAGGGCGGCAAGATCATCAATATGGCAAGCCAGGCCGGCCGCCGCGGCGAGGCGCTGGTGGCCGTCTATTGCGCCAGCAAGGCGGCGGTCATCTCGCTCACCCAGTCGGCCGGCCTCGACCTCATCAAGCACGGCATCAACGTCAACGCGATCGCGCCCGGCGTGGTCGATGGCGAGCACTGGGACAACGTCGATTCGCTGTTTGCGAAATACGAGGGCCTGCCGCCTGGCGAGAAGAAGCGGCAGGTCGGCGCGGCGGTGCCGTTCGGCCGCATGGGCACGGCCGCGGACCTGACCGGGATGGCGATCTTCCTCGCCAGCGCCGAGAGCGATTATGTCGTGGCGCAGACCTACAATGTCGACGGCGGAAACTGGATGAGCTGATGCCGATCAAGCTTTCATCTGCCACCCTCGCAGAGCTGCCCGCCGAGATCGCGCGGCCGCGCTTCAGCCACGCCGATCTTTCCGCCGGCATCGTGCATTTCGGCGTCGGCAATTTCCACCGCGCGCACCAGGCCGTCTATCTCGACGATTTGTTCAGCTCGGGCAGCGGGCGCGATTGGGGCATCGTCGGCGCCGGCGTGCTGCCGTCGGACGCTGCGATGCGCGAAAAGCTTCGGGCGCAGGACTATCTGACGACGGTCGTGGAGGAAGACGACGGCTTCATGGCAGCGCGCGTCACGGCGCCGATGGTCGATTTCCTCGATCCCACCGACCGCGCCGCGATCGTGGCAAGGCTTGCCGACCCCGCGATCCGCATCGTTTCGCTCACCATCACCGAAGGCGGCTACTTTCTCGACTCGGCCGGCCAGTTCAATTTCGCGCACCCCGATATCGTGCATGACGGGCAGAATGCCGGCGCGCCGCGCACCGTGTTCGGGCTGTTGCTGGCGGGCCTTGCGGCGCGGCGCCGGAACGGCACGCCACCCTTCACGGTGATGTCCTGCGACAACATTCCCGGCAATGGGCACGTGACCGAGAACGCGGTCGCCGGCCTGGCCGCACTGTCCGATGCCGGCCTGGCGCGCTGGGTCGCGGACAATGTGGCTTTCCCCAACTCGATGGTCGACCGCATCACGCCGGCGACGACGGACCATCAGCGGGACCGGCTCAGGCAGCAGTTCGGCGTCGAGGACAATTGGCCGGTCTTCTGCGAGCCGTTCCGGCAGTGGGTGATGGAGGACCGCTTCCCGGCAGGCCGTCCGCAACTCGAGCGGACCGGCGTGACATTCGTCGAAGACGTGGCGCCCTTCGAGCTGATGAAGATCCGAATCCTCAACGGCGGCCACGCGGCCATCGCCTACCCGGCCGCGCTGATGGACATCCATTTCGTGCACGAGGCGATGCAGAGCGATCTCATCCCTGCCTTCCTGGACCGGCTGGAGAGCGAGGAGATCATCCCGACCGTCGGCAAGGTGCCGGGCGTCGACCTCGCGGGCTATTATCGGCTGGTGGCAAAACGTTTCGCCAACCCGCGGATCGGCGACACGATCCGCCGGCTCTGCCTCGACGGGTCGAACAGGCAGCCGAAATTTGTCGTGCCGACGATCGCGCATCGGCTGAGAGAGGGTCGCGACGTCAGCGGGCTGGCACTCGCGTCGGCGCTGTGGTGCCGCTACTGCTTCGGAACCACGGATTCCGGCGCAGTGACGGAGCCTAACGATCCTGCCTGGGCGCGGCTGCAGAAGACCGCGCAGGCGGCCAAGGCCGATCCGATGGTTTGGCTGGGGCTGGGCGACGTCTATGGCGAGGTGGCTGCGGCACCTGCCTTCCGCGAGGCGTTCGCAGGTTGGCTTGCCAGCCTCTGGAAGGATGGCGCGAGGCAGACGCTCGCCCGGTATGTAACCGGCCCGGCGTGACGCTTTCTTTGGCCGTGGCGGCCTTCGCTTGGAGAAACGTGTGAACGACCGATGATCTCGCGCGAAAACTGTGAGACTTTCCGCACGCCAATCGCGCTGGGAGGCATCGATGGAGCTCGGGCTCGAGATTTATCCCGAACTGGTGATCTTCGATTGCGACGGCGTGCTGGTCGACAGCGAGCCGATCTCGATTCATGTGCTGCGAGAGATGCTCGGCGCGGCGGGCCTGGCCCTCGATGAGAGCGAGGCGTATCGGCTCTTCCTCGGCCGCAGCATGGCCAGCATTTCCGATACGCTCGCAGCCGAATTCGCGCTGAGTTTCACCGACGCCCATCTCGAAAGCATGCGCACGACGCTGCGCGAGCGCTTCCGGCAGGAGTTGCAGCCCGTGCCCGGCATAGCGCCGGTGCTTCGGCATTTGCGGGAAGCCGGCGTCGCGATCTGCGTCGCCTCCTCCAGCCTGCCCGAGCGCATCCGGCTGTCGCTTTCGGTCACCGGTCTGCTCGATCTGCTCGAGCCGCATATCTTCAGCTCCAGCATGGTGGAGAGGGGCAAGCCCGCGCCGGACCTCTTTCTCCACGCGGCGCGGGCGATGGGTGTCGATCCTTCCGCCTGCCTCGTCATCGAAGACAGTCCGGCCGGCATCGCCGCGGCGCAGAGCGCCGGCATGCGGGTCTTTGGTTTCACCGGCGGCTCGCACGCCACGCCTGGCGGGCTCGCCGCAGCGCTGGCGGCGCTGTCGCCGGACCTGATCTTCGACGACATGGCGCAATTGCCCGACCTCATCGCGGCAGCGGCGAAGCCGGCCGCCCCGGTTTACTTCTGCGCCGTCGACGTCGGCACCGGCAGCGCACGCGCCGGCATCGTCGACAGCAGAGGAAAGATGCTCGGCCGCGGCGAGCATACGATCCTGATCAACCGCCCGCTCCCCAACCATGCCGAGCACGATTCCGCCGACATCTGGTCCGCGGTCTGCCGCGCCGTGCGCGCCGCAATCATCGCGTCGGGCGTCGAGCCCGGAGAGATCGCAGGCATCGGTTTCGACGCAACCTGCTCGCTCGTGGTGCATGACGGCACCGGTCGGCCCCTGAGCGTCTCCGTGTCGGGCGAGCCGCGCTGGGACACAATCGTCTGGCTCGACCATCGGGCAATCGTCGAGGCGGACGAATGCACCGCCTCCGGTCACCCAATCCTCGCTTCTCTCGGCGGCGCGATGTCGCCCGAGATGCAGACGCCGAAGCTGATGTGGCTGAAACGCAATTTGCCAGCGACGTGGAACATGGCCGGGCAGATTTTCGACCTCGCCGATTTCCTTACCTTCATGGCGACCGGCAGGCGCGACCGCTCGCAATGCACGCTCGCCTGCAAATGGGCCTATGTTCCGCAGCTTCGCGGATGGCAGCACGATCTGCTCGAGCGCGCGGGCCTTGGCGATCTCCTGGGCCGCGGCGGCTTGCCGGCGGAAGCCAGCCCCGTCGGCGCCGACCTCGGGCCGCTGCTGCCCGACGCCGCCGACGCGCTGGGGCTGACGACCAAATGCCGCGTCTCCACCGGGCTGATCGACGCCTATGCCGGCGCAATCGGTGTTCTTGCCGGGCATGCCGACAACCGCAACCACGCGGCGCTGATTGCCGGCACGTCGAGCTGCCTGATGGCGATGTCGGACAAACCGCAGCCGATTCCCGGCGGCTGGGGGCCTTATCTCGGAGCTGCCCTGCCCGATCGCTGGGTCGTCGAGGGTGGCCAGTCGGCAACCGGCGCGCTGCTCGACCATCTGATCCGCTGGCACGCGGCGGGCGGCGAGCCGGATCGGGCGATGCATGCCCGCATCTGCCGGCGCGTGGCGGAGCTGCGCGAAGAAGACAGCGACCTCGCGCCGCGCCTGCACGTGCTGCCGGATTTTCACGGCAACCGTTCGCCGCTCGCCGACCCGCATGCGGTCGGCGTGATCAGCGGGCTGACGCTCGACGCATCGTTCGACAGCCTGTGCCGGCTCTACTGGCGCACCGCCGTCGGCATTGCGCTCGGCGTGCGGCACATATTGGAGGCGCTCAACGGCAGCGGCTACGCCATCGACACGCTGCACGTCACCGGCGGCCACACGCGCAATCCGCTGCTGATGGAGCTTTACGCCGACGCCACCGGCTGCGCGGTTATCGAGCCGGCGTCCGACGATGCGGTGCTTACCGGCGCGGCCATGGTCGCGGCAACGGCAGCCGGTTTCTACGCGGATCTTGGTGCGGCTTGCCGGGCCATGCAGCAGAGGGGGCGAGTGCGAATGCCGAGCAATGATGGGCGGGTGCGGCTCGAGCGCGACTACCGCGTTTTCCTGGAGATGCACCGTCAGAGGAAAGTGCTGGAATCGCTCTGATGTCCGGCCGCTCTGCCGCGGAGGCGTGCGCCCCCTCCACCACACGTCGTGTGGTCCCCCTCCCCCAGGATCAAGGTCGCGGCCAGCCGCTGCGGTTAGATCCTCCCCTGCGAAGCGGGGGACCATGCGAAGCATGGTGGAGGGGGCGCTTGGCGCCTCGCTCAGAGATTGTCCGTCGCCTCGTTGTGCCAAGGGTCGGCGTCCGAATCCGCCCGCCATTCCTGGTAGCCGCGCAGCGCCCGGATCGCGTCCATATACGGACGGACTTCCTCCGGAACCGCCACGGCATAACCATGGAAGCGGCTGACGATAGGGGCGTAGACCGCGTCGGCGGCGCAGAAGCCGCCATAGAGGAACGGCCCGCCCGTGCCGAAACGTTCGCGCGTGTCCTGCCAGATGGCGGTGATGCGCGCGATGTCGGCCAGCACCGGCGGCACCATCTCGATCGGGCGGGGATCACGGCGCATGTTCATGATCAGCCGCCCGCGCAGCGCCGCGAAGCCGGAATGCATCTCGGCCGCGATCGAGCGGGCGTGCGCCCGCGCTTCCGGCACCGCCGGCCAGACCCCGGCGGCGGGGAAGCGCTCGTGCAGATGCTCGACGATCGCCATGCTGTCCCAGACCTTGACCGGCCCGTCGAGCAGAACCGGCACGCGGCCCGAAGGCGACACCGCCTTCAGTCGCTCCGCCTTGCCCGGCGCGCCGAGATCGACGAGTTGCTCCTCGAAGGGCAGGCCGAGCTCGCGCATCAGCAGCCAGACGCGGAACGGCCAGGGCGAATAGGGCTTGTTGCTGATGACGAGCCGCATCAGGCGCGGCCCGCCTTGGCGCGCGCCTCTTCGGCCGAGATCAGCGAGCCGATGCGGGCATGCGGCCGGCCGCCATCGCTTACTGCGACGATGAAGGCGATCTCGTTCGGCTTCGGCGCGTCGCCGACGGTGACGGCCAGCGAATCGTAATGCGAGCGCACGTTGCCGGCATCCATGTTCCCGATCGAAAGGTCGAGCGTGGTGCCCACCGGACCGATCTTCATCGAGCCGGACACGCCGGCGCTGCCGCCGCCGACAGCACGGCGGATGCCGGCACCGCCCGGCGAGTGCCAGATCGCGGCATGCTCCATCTCGCCATTGACGCCCACGATCGCGCCTTTGCCGTAGGAATGGATGTCGGACTGTTTCAGCCCGATCGCAGCCATCAGCTCGGTGGTCAGCTCGTAGGCCAGCGGCTCGAGCGACTCCATGTAAGGCACCAGATCCTTCGCATAGGAGCCGGCGAAGGGATTGGCGACGATTGCCGCCGCCCAGCCGCGCCGCACCGGCTTGGCGAGCTTTGGGCCTCCTTCGTGCCAGGAACGGTCGACGGTGACCACGATGCGGCGGATTTCTGCAGGCATTAGCGGGTTCCTTCCTTGCGATTGGATTTGGCGGCGATGTCGCGCAGCGCCTGGTGGCCGGCATTGTGGCCGGGCACGCCGGTCACGGTGCCGCCCGGCCAGACGCCCGCGCCGCAGAGATAGAGGCCGGTCACGGGCGTGCGGTAATCGGAGAGGCCGGCGGTCGGGCGCAGGCCGAACATGTGCGCCGGCGTCATGTCGATATGGCTGAAGTTGCCGGCGATCAGGCCGTATTCATTCTCGAGATCGACCGGGCTGAAATAGCGCCGCTCGACGATTGAGCGCTTCAGGCTCGGCATGTAGCTCGCCAGGATGTCGACGATCCGGTCGCCGACCACATCACGCTCCGTGGCCCAGGTCTTTCCGCCCGAGAGATCGTAAGGGAAATACCAGGCGTTGAACGAGATCAGATGGCGGCCGGGAGGTGCGAGGCTCGGATCGATGAAGGAGGGAATGAGGCCGAGCAGGCGCGGCGAATCCGTCGCCACGCCGGCGACGTAGTCCTGGTGCGCCTTTTCGAGATACGCCATGTTCGGCGCGATGCGCAGCTGGCAGGTGGAAAAGGCGTCGGCCAGCTCGGACGGCACGCCGCGGAAATGCGGCGGCTCGTCGACGCCGAGCACGACCTTGAAGGTCGAGCCTCCCTTCGGGATGGCGCGCAGGCGGCCGGCCATGTCGGCCGGAACGTGCTCATCGTCGACGAGCTTCAGCAGCGTCGTGCGCGGATCGAGGTTCGAGACGACGATCCCGGCCGCGATCTCGCGTCCGTCCTGCAGCACGATACCGCGCGCTGCGCCATCGGAGCCGACCTCGATGCGCTCGACGGCCGTCTCGGTGAAGACATCGACGCCAAGCGCCCGGATCGACTTCTCCATCGCGTCGACGATCGCGCCCATGCCGCCGAGCGGCAGGCCGGTCGAGCCGCGCATCGGCTGGTTGCGCGGATCGTGCAGGCCGGTGACGTTGGAGGAGAAGAGCGACATCGGACGCTGCATCAGCGCCAGCGGGGTTCCGGGCGTCGACGGCGACACCGCGCCGGCCATCGAGAGCATGCCGATCGCGGTACGGATCTCTTCCGTCTCCAGCCGCTCTTCGAGGAACTGGCGGATGCTGCCGAAAAAGACGGTCGCGAAATCGGCCTCGTCCTGGGTGGTCTTCAGCCGTGCGGCGATCTCGGGGATGGTCGGCGGCGCCTCGAAGACCGAGATCTGCAGCCGCCTGGCGAAATCGTTGAAGAACTCGAAGATTTTTGGATAGGCCTCGGCATCGTGCGCCGAGAAATGGCGGGCAATGTGCTCGCGCACCTTGCCCTGATCGCGCCAGCCGACGAAGAAACGACCGTCGGGAAACGGCATGACGACAGCCGGATCGGGCCGCGCCCAGCGCAGCCCGAATTCTTCGAGCTTCATGTCGGCGACGATCTTCGGCTCGAACGAGCCGGGCGAATTGGTGATCGAGCTGCGGTAGCCGGGGAAATATTCGACCGTGCCTGCCGGCCCGCCTACCCGGCTGCGCCGCTCCAGCACGGCGACCGAATGGCCGGCGCGGGCAAGATAGAAGGCGGCGACGAGGCCATTGTGACCGCCGCCGACGATCACGGCGTCATAATTTGCACGCATCTCAGCTCACCAGTTTGCCGCTGGCCGCGGCGATACGGTTGCAGGCATCGTCCAACACCTCGTCCGCATAGGCGAAGCACAGGCGCACATAGGGGCTGGCGTTGAAGCCGGCGCCCGGCACCAGCGCGACGCCGCCCTCGGCGAGCAGGTAGTCGGCAATGTCGATGTCGGTCGCGAGCGTGCGGCCATCCGGCGTGCGGCGGCCGATCAGGCCGGCGACATCGACATAGACGTAGAAGGCACCCTGCGGCGGATCGCAGGACAGGCCGGGAATGGCGTTGATACGCTTCACCACGAGGTCGCGGCGGCGTTGGTAGGCGATGTTGTTTGCCTTCACCACATCGAGCGGGCCGTTGAGCGCGGTGGCGGCCGCGGCCTGGCTGATCGAGGACGGCCCGTTGGTCTCCTGCCCCTGCAACGTCACCATCGCCCTGGCGAGCCAGGCCGGCCCGGCGCTGAAGCCGATGCGCCAGCCGGTCATGCAATGACCCTTGGACACGCCGTTGACGATCAGGGTGCGCTCGGCGAGCCGCGGCTCGACCGCCGAGATGGTGGCGAACTCGTTGCCGTCGAAGACGATGTATTCGTAGATGTCGTCCGACATCACCAGCACGTGCGGGAAATCGAGAAGCACGTCGGCCAGCGCCTTGAGCTCAGCGGCGTGATAGACCGCACCCGACGGGTTGCACGGCGAATTGAGGATCAGCCAGCGCGTCTTCGGCGTGATCGCGGCGCGCAACCGCTCTGCGCTCAGTTTGAAGCCATCGGCGCGGCTGCATTCGAGCAGGACAGGCTTGCCGCCCATCAGCTCGACGATGTCGGGGTAGGACACCCAGGACGGCGTCGGGATGACGACCTCGTCGCCGGCGGCGACCGTCGCCATCAGCGCGTTGAAGATCAGCTGCTTGGCGCCGGTGCCGATGACGATGCCGGCAAGCGGAAAATCGAGCCCGCTGTCGCGCTTGAATTTGTGCGCGACGGCCTGCTTGAGCTCGGTCGTGCCGTCGGTCGCGGTGTATTTCGTCTGCCCGCCGGCGATCGCCGCGAAGGCGGCCTGCTTGATGTGGTCGGGCGTGTCGAAATCGGGCTCGCCGCCGCTGATGACGAGCACGTCGCGGCCGGCGGCCTTCAGCTCGCGCGCGCGCCGCGTCATGCCGATCGTGGCCGACTCGCGCAGCCGCGCGAGCATGGGGGAAAGTTGAGGATGCATGGTCATGCGAGGCTCGCGGGCGTCAGCGGCACCAAATCGAGCTTGCCGAGGCGCTCGCCGCCATCGGGCGTGACCAGCACCGTGTCGGTGCAGGCGACCGAGGCCACGCCCGGCATCTTGAAGATCGGGATCATGTGGAAGACCATGCCGGCCTTGAGCGGGCGCTGATCGCCAGGCTTGATGTCGATGATGTGCCCTTCGCCCAGACCCGGCGGGAAGGACAGGCCGAGGCTGTAGGCGGCGCGGTTCTTCCAGAGATCGCGCATGCCGGCCTTTTCCGCCACCGCGCGGCCCGCCGCATCGACGTCGCCGGCAAGCACGCCCGGCCGCATCGCCTTGACCATGGCGGTCAACGCCGCCGCCGATAGGTCGGAAAGCCGACGCACGCGATCCGGCAGATTGTCGCCGCCGACGCGGCTGGCGACGCCGTGATAACGCATGATGCTGGCCGAGACCTCCAGCCACACAGGCTCACCCTTTTTCAGCGGCCGTCCGGCGTGCAGCGAATGGGTGAGCGCGGAAGCCGCACCGGCCACGACATAGGGTGGCGAGCCGGTGAACTCGCTGCCGGAACGGGCGAGCTCGCTATGGACGGCGGCCGCAACGTCGCTGTCGGTGGCGCTTGACGGTATGGACTTCGCGCCGGCCAGCAGCGCCTGCTCGGCCATGGCCACGGCCTGGCGGATGTAGGCGATCTCGCCGTCCGACTTCACCGCGCGGAACTGATCGACGATGTCCAGCGTCGGGATCCACGTAACCGACGGAAGCGCTTCGATCAGGCGATCGGTGCGCAGCATCGCCTGGCGGGCACCATCGACCTCCAGCCCGACACGGCCGGAGACGACGCCTTCCGCGCGCAACGCATCGACGAAGGTCTCGAGCGCGAGGTCGAGATTGTTCACGAGGTAGTGGCGCTGCACCGCCGACTTGGTGCGCACGCTGTCGATCTCGATGTTGCGCACGATGAGGAACGGTTCGCCCGACTGGCGCACCACCAGCGCCTGGAAGACGTGATAGCCCGGCGTCCAGAAGCCGGAGAGATAGCAGATATTCTCCGGCACGTTGACGACCAGCGCGTCGAGTTCGGCGCGCTTCAGTGCATCGCGCACATGATCGATCCGCGCGGCGAATTCCGCTTCCGTGAAAGCCAGTGTCATGCTCTTCGTCCTGTCTGTATGGCGGCGGTGCAGCGCCTATCGATCGTTGACGGCGCGCAGGAACTGCTTCGTGCGCGCCATGGCGGGATCGCGGATCACCTGCGAGGGCGGTCCGTCCTCGATGATCTTGCCGGCGTCGAACATCAGCACCCGGTCGGCGATGTCGGCAGCGAAGTTGATCTCGTGGGTGACGAGCAGCATCGCCATGTCGGTCGCATGCGCGAGTTCGCGCAGCACGCGCAGAACCTCGCCGACGAGCTCGGGATCGAGCGCGGACGTCACCTCGTCGAAGAGCATGATCTTCGGCCGCAGCCCGAGCGAGCGGGCGATCGCGACACGCTGCTGCTGGCCGCCGGAGAGCTGGCTCGGCCGCTTGTCGCGGTGCTCGGAAAGGCCGACCTGGCGCAGCAGCTCGGCGGCGCGCGCATCCGCTTCCTCGCGCGACAGCCGAAGCACCTGCACGATCGGCTCGCGCACATTCTCGAGCGCGGTCATGTGCGGAAACAGGTTGAATTGCTGAAACACCATGCCGACAGGCCGGCGGGCGATGCGTGCATTCTTCTCGCCGGCCGGCACCAGCGCGCCGCCGCGCATTTCATGCCACAGATATTTGTCCTCGATCCGGATGGTGCCGCGGTCCGGCCTGGTCAGCCCGATCGCCATGCGCAGGATGGTGGTCTTGCCCGACCCGCTCGGGCCGATCAGCGCGACCTTCTCGCCCGCCTTCACATCGACGTCGACGCCATCGAGAACGACCTTCGTGTCGAACGCCTTGTGGATGTCACGCATCTTCAGGATGTCGGCCTGGACGCGCGCCGACGGTCTGGCGAGATCTTTTGCTTCAGCTTGCATGGCGGCCCTCGAAATAGCGCAAGCCGCGCGCCGCGGCATAACTCACCATCCAGAACAGGATGCCTGCCATGGTCAGCGGCTCGAGATAGCGGAACGTCTGGAAGCCGGCGTCCTTGGCGCGCGCCACCAGCTCCAGCACCGTGATGGTGGAGAGCACGGCCGTGTCCTTGAACATGGCGATGACGAGGTTGCCGAGCATCGGGGCTGCGATCGGCCACATCTGCGGCAGGATGATGCGCGTCCAGACCTGGCGGATCGGCAGGCCGAGCGTGAGCGAAGCTTCCCACTGCCCGGACGGGATGGCTTCCAGCGCGGCACGGTAGAACTCGGCGGCACGCGCGCTGCCATAGATGCCGAGCGCGAGCATGCCGGTCACCAGCGGCGAGAACAGGATGCCGTATTTGGGCAGGACGTAGAAGACGAAATAGAGCTGCACCAGGAAAGGCGTGCCGCGCAGGAATTCCACCAGGAACCAGACGAGGCGCGACAGGATGGGGATGCGGGCAAGCCGCAGCACGCACCACAGGAGCCCGAATGTGAGCCCGATCGCCGAGCCGGCGATGGTCGCCTGCACGGTGACGGCGAGCCCCTCGAGCAGCGCCGGCAGCACGTCCCAGGCGAATTGCCAGTCCCAGGAAAAGCCGCTCATCGGCCGAACGCCCAGGCGGGAATGGTCGAATGCCCGCCGCTGAAGAAGCTGCGGAAGGAACCGACGTCGCGGCCGGCGCGGCGGTTGACGTACCGCTCCAGCAGCATGACCGCGGCGGCGAGAATGAGCGCCATGACGAAATAGATGACGAGCACGATGCCGTAGATCTCGCCCGACGTGCCGAGCGAGGTGGCGATCAGCGAGGCGCGGAAGGACAGATCCTGGATGGTGACCAGCGAGACCAGAGCGGAGAATTTCAGCATCAGCACGAGCGCGTTGCCGAAAGGCGGCACCATGACGGGAAGCGCCTGCGGCAGGATCACCCGCCGGAAGGTGTAGAAGCGCGGCAGGTGCAGGGCGGTTGCGGCCTCGCGCTGGCCGACCGCGATCGACTTGATGCTCGCCCGCACGACTTCCGAGAAGTAGCTGCCCTCGTTCAACCCGAGCACGAGGATGCCGGCGGTCATTGGGGAAAGGTTGATGCCGAAGAAGGGCAGGACGTAGAATGCCCAGAACAGCTGCACGACCGCCGACGTGCCGCGGAACGTCTCGATCACGAAACCCGCCGACCAGCGCGCCACCGCCCATCGCGACATCCTGCCGAAGGCAAGGATGAACGCGACGGGCATGGCCAGCGCGATGGCCATGAACGTGATCTGCAGCGTCACTCCGATGCCGCCGAGAAGAAACGGCAGATAGGAGGCGATTGCTTCCATTCCCATCCCTCGGTCCTGCGGCCGCGGCTAGGCGGACATCCGTGGGCCAGCCCACGGATGTCCGCCTAGGTTTCCCTGTCGATCGCAGGTTCTTGTCGCAACACCGCGGGACACCTTTTTGCGGAACCTGCTCAGAGCCGCGCGCAGGCGTCTTCGGCGGAGATCCCGGCGAGGTCGGCCGGCGGGGCATCGAAGCCGAACTGCTTCGACATCGCCAGCAGCTCGCCACTGTCGCGCAATGCGCGCAGCTCCTGCTGGAAGGCGGCGTGCAGCTCGGTGTCGGCCGGCGAGAAAGCGGGCGCCGAACCGACCGGCGGATCTTCCGTCAGCGGGTAGACGATCTCGTAGCCGCCGCCGCGCTGCTCGAGGAGCTGGCGCAGGGCCGCATTGGTGGAAATGGCGGTGGCCACGCGGCCGGCCTGCAGGCCGTCGATCAGCGCCGGGTTGCTGGGGAACTGGGAGATGCGGCTTTCGGCAATGCCGAGGCTCGCGGCGAGCTTGACCAGGTAGCTGCCCTGCAGCACGCCGACGGAAGTCGTTTCCGCCGCGAGGTCGGAAATGTTGGCCGGGACTTTTTCGATGCTGCCCGCCACATAGGCGATGGCGCCGCCGTCGAAGGTGACCGGATCGGTGAAGAGCACCTGGCCGCAGCGCTCCTTGGTGAGGCGGAAGGCAGCCGAGATCATCTGCCAGCGGCCGGCCTGCAGGCCGGGGATGAGCTCGCCATAGGTGGCGACGTAGGGCTCGATGTTGGGCACGCCGAGCTTGGCCATGATCTGCTGCACCAGCGTCGGCACGAAGCCGCCGATCGTGCCGTCCGGATTGAGCGCGCTGTATGGCGGCTGGTTGACCAGGCCGACCTTCACCACGCCGGCCTGCTTCAGCTGGTCAAGCGTGACCGGCGTCTGGGCGCTCGTGGAGCGGATGAAGAACGGGGCTGCAAGCCCCGCCAGAACGACCCTGCGATTGATCTCGAATCCCATTGCGAATGCCCCTTCTGTCGACGCTCTTCTACGGCTGCTTAAACTACCACCTGGATGCTGCATCCGTTATACAGGCTTTGTCAACAGGATTCTAATTTTCGGAAATCACGTCGCGTCAATGCCTGAAAGTGTGGGCTTTGTGCGGTCTTCGGCCACGATTGAGGGGGATTGAGTTTTTACCAGGGCTATGCAGTATACAGGATATCGAAACGGGAAATTCGTGCATTGACGGCAGCCAGAAACAGACGCCTGCGGGCGCTCCTTGCGGAAAGGCGCGCGATCCGGATGGCATCGCTCGTCGACCCCTTGTCCGGGCGTATTGCCGAGCAGGTCGGCTTCGAGGCCGGAAGCATATTGAGCTCGGGCGCAACTCTTGCCGTGCTCGGCGCCCCCGATCTCTCGCTGCTCTCGCTCACCGAGATGGCCGAGCAGACGCGGCGTGTGACGCGCGCCTGCGACCTGCCGGTTCTCGTCGACGGCGAGCAGGGTTTCGGCAATGGCCTGAACGTGCGCCGGACGGTGACCGAGATCGAAGCGGCCGGAGCCGCCGCCGTCACGATCGAGGATACGGTGCTGCCGCGCGCCTTCGGCTCCGAAGATGGCTACGAGCTGGTCAGCCTGGCCGAAGGGCGGGCAAAGATCCGCGCCGCGCTGCAGGCCAGGCGCGATGCCTCCTTCCTCGTCGTCGCCCGCACCAGCGCCCTTTCGGTCGTTGCCCTCGACGCGGCGCTCGAACGTCTGGAGGCTTATCAACAGGAAGGCGTGGATGCGCTGTTTCTTTCGGGCGTGCGGACGCTGAGGGATCTGCAGGCGGCACGCGGCGCCGTTTCGCTGCCGATCATCGTCGGCGCGATCGGAAGGGAACTGCAGAACCAGGAGTTGCTGCGCAAGGCCGGAGTCGCGCTCTGGGCGCAGGGCAACCAGCCGCATTTCGCCGCGCTGCACGCCATGCGCTCCGCCTATCAAGGCGTCCTGGACGGGAGCTTGCCCGGGGCGATCCAGGGCTCGGCCGCCGATCCGTTTGTCGATGCAACAATAGAAGCGCCACTTTACAAGCAGTGGACGAAGGAATTTCTCTCATGACGCAGCCCGTTGATTTGCATGGGCTGATGAGACAAGCAGAGGAAGGACGACGCCGCGGTCTGCGCGGTATTGCCCGGAGCCGGAGAGAGTGATGGAAGCTGTGTCCTTCGAGGATGTCGGCCCGCTGGAGCGGACCTCAACGCTCTCAAGGCGGGCGATGAACCTCATCCGCCATGCCATCGTCACCGGCCTGCTGAAGCCGGGCGAGACGATCAGCCCGCAGGAAATCGGTGCCCGCCTCGGGGTCAGCCGCACGCCGGTGCGCGAGGCCCTCATCCATCTCAACGCCATCGGCCTGGTCGAATTCCTGCCCGGACGCGTGCAAATCGCCTCGGCGACGCCGGCGGCAGTCCGCGACGCCTTCGCGCTGCGCGAGGCGCTCGAAGGCAAGGCCGCGGCGCTGGCCGCCGAGCGCCGCACGGCCGCGGAAGCCGAAACGATCATGAACCTTGCTATCCAGTCGGGCTGGGCGGCCGAGAAGAACGATCGCCTTGCCTTCCATGAGCAGGACCGCAGCTTTCACCTCGCTGTCGCGGCCGCCGCCCACTCGATGCAGCTGGAGCGCTATCTCACCAACGTGCTCGACCTGGCGCTCACGCTGCGCAATCTGCGCATCGCCGGATCGCCGTTCCATGCCAAGTCGGTCGGCTATCACGCCGCGATCGCCAAGGCGATCGAGGCAAGGGACAGCGAGGCAGCCGAGCGGCTGAGCCGCGAGCACGTGCGCAAGGTGGTCGAAGAAATCGTCAGCTAGGGCCTGGCTGCAACTGGCTGGAGACGGTCGGCGCGAGAAGCGCCGCGGCGACCGGACGAAAAACCGGCCTTCACTTTTCCAGGATCTCGGGCAAGGAACACGCATTTGAGCGTCTTTGAAATCAAGCGCGGCACCTCCCCCATCGTGCTCGGCCTTCCGCACACCGGCACCGACGTCCCGGTAGATATCGCCGAACGCCTCAACCCCAATGGCCGCACGCTTGCCGACACCGACTGGCACATCGAACGCCTCTACGAGGGGGTGCTGCCCGGTGCATCCAGCGTGCGCGCGCTCTTCCATCGTTATGTGATCGACGCCAACCGCGATCCGGAGGGCGCAAGCCTCTATCCGGGCCAGAACACGACCGGGCTCATTCCCGAAACCGACTTCGACGGCCTGCCGATCTGGCGCGAGGGCCAGCAGCCGGACGCCGCCGACATCGCGGCGCGCCGGCAGGCTTTCCACCTCCCTTACCATCGCGCACTCGCCGACGAGATCGCACGGGTGAAGGCGATCCACGGCGTCGCCATCCTGTTCGACTGCCATTCCATCCGGTCACACATCCCCTTCCTCTTCGACGGCGTGCTGCCCGATCTCAATATCGGAACAAATGGCGGGGTGACCTCAGCGGCCGAGGTGGAGCGCTGCGTGCGCGATATTGCCGCGGCGTCGCCGTTCAGCAGCGTGCTCAACGGCCGTTTCAAGGGCGGCTGGACGACACGGCACTACGGCCAGCCGGCGGCGGGTGTGCACGCCATACAGCTCGAGATTGCGCAAAGCGCCTATTTGCGCGAAGAGACGCTTCCCTTCACCTATGACGAGGCCAAGGCCGAGCGGCTGCGCAGCACACTCCGCGTCATGCTGACCCAACTCGAGGCATGTGCGGCGTCGCTGTCACGCAGCGCCTGAGGCTGCCTCGACATCACAAAGACCAGCGGAATTTTCATGACCGGCTATCCCGATACCCTCCTCCTCATCGACGGGGCCTGGCGCCCGGCACGCGACCGGCGCACGATCCCGGTGACGGATCCGGCGACCGAAGAGGTGATCGGCCAGGTGGCGCATGCCGGCAAGGCCGATCTCGACGAAGCGCTGGCGGCAGCGGAGCGCGGCTTTGCGGCCTGGCGCGAGATGTCGGCCTACGACCGGGGCAAGATCATGCGCCGCGCCGCCGAGCTGATGCGCGAGCGCAAGGACAGAATCGCCTGGCTGATGACGCGCGAGCAGGGCAAGCCGGTGGCGCAGGCGGCCGTCGAGATTGCGCTCGCCGCCGACATCATCGACTGGTTCGCCGAGGAGGGTCGCCGCGCCTATGGCCGCATCGTGCCGGCCCGCGCGCCCAACGTGACGCAGCTGATGATCAAGATGCCGGTCGGCCCGGTTGCCGCCTTCACGCCCTGGAACTTTCCGATCAACCAGGCGGTGCGCAAGCTCTCGGCCGCGCTCGCTGCCGGATGCTCGATCATCGTCAAGGCGCCGGAGGAGACACCGGCCTCGCCGGCCGAGCTCATCCGCGCCTTCGTCGACGCCGGCGTTCCCGCCGGTGTGGTCAATCTGGTCTACGGCGTTCCGGCCGAGATCTCGGAATATCTGATCCCTCACCCGGTCATCCGAAAGATCTCCTTCACCGGCTCGACGCCCGTCGGCAAGCAGCTTGCCGCGCTCGCCGGAGCGCACATGAAACGCGCGACGATGGAGCTTGGCGGGCACGCGCCGGTGCTGATCTTCGACGACGCCGATATCGACAAGGCGATCACGGTCATGTCGGCGGCCAAGTACCGCAATGCCGGCCAGGTCTGCGTGTCGCCGACCCGCTTCCTGGTGCAGGAGCGCGTCTGCGAGCGTTTTCTTGACGGCTTCACCGAAGCTGCACGCGCCATGAAGGTCGGGAACGGCCTCGACCCGGACACGCAGATGGGTCCGCTGGCGAACGAGCGCCGTATACCGGCCATGGAAGCGCTGATCGCCGACGCCGTCGCGAACGGCGCCGTGCTCAAGACCGGCGGCCGCCGTATCGGCAACAAGGGCAATTTCTTCGAGCCGACTGTGCTTGCCGACGTACCGGTCTCGGCCCGGGTGATGAACGAGGAGCCGTTTGGGCCCGTGGCGCTGGTCAATCGCTTCGTCACCTATGAGGAGGCGATCACCGAGGCCAATCGCCTGCCCTACGGGCTCGCCTCCTACGCCTTCACCCGCTCGGCCGGCACGGTGCAGGCACTCGGGCGCGACGTCGAGGCCGGCATGCTGACGATCAACCACAACGGGCTGTCGCTGCCGGAAGTGCCGTTCGGCGGAATTCGCGATTCCGGCCACGGCACGGAAGGCGGCCCCGAGGCGATCGAGGCGTATCTGGAAACGCGCTACGTCACGCACGCTGCCTGATTGCTTTCGAAGAAGGTGTCGGAGCGTTGACGCAGCACCTCGCGCCGACCGCTTGCATTCGCTTCAAGGTCCGAAGATCAGGTTGGGGACGAACAGCACGATCCCCGGGACGAAGACCAGCAGCGTCGAAACGAGTCCCACCGCGATGAACAGCGGGACCGACTCGCGCGTGTATTCGCCGATCGGAACTTTCAGGATCGAGCAGACGGCATACATTGCCGCCCCGACCGGCGGCGTAAAATTGCCGATCGTGGCCGCGACCACGAACACCACGCCGAAATGCACCGGGTCGCCGCCGAGCTTCTGGACCATCGGCAGGAAGATCGCGGTCAGCATGATGATCAGCACGGTGGCGTCGATGAAGAAGCCGCAGATCAGGATGAAGACGACGATCAGCGCCATCACGCCATGCAGGCTGTCGGTGACACCGAGCATGGCGTTGGAGGCGAGATCGGGAATGCGCTCGAGCACGATGCCGTAGCTGAACACGGCCGACAGGGCGATCAGGAACATCACGGCGCCGATATCGACCAGCGTGCCTTCGAGCGCCTCCATGAATGGCACGCGCTTCAGCTTGCGGTAGATGGCGAGGCCGATGAACACGGCGTAGACCACGGCGAAGGCGCCGATCTCGGAGGGCGTGAAGATGCCGAAGCGCAGGCCCGCCAGAAGGATGATGGGAAACAGCAGCGCCCATATGCCGCCCCGCAGCGCCGTGCCGACTTCTGCAAGCTTCGGCGCGGTGGTGCGCGCGGGCGGGTAGCCGCGCCGTCGGGCCACGAAGGACACGGTGAAGGCGAGTGCCGCCCAAAGCATGAAGGCCGGAACAAAACCGGCGGCGAACAGCCTGCCGATCGAGACCTGGCCGATCGTGCCGTAGATGATGAAACCGAGGCCGGGCGGGATGATCGGCGTGAGCAGCGAGCCGAAGGAAAGGACGCCGGCGGCGAAGCCGCGCGACATGCCGCGTCGAATCATGTCCTTGCCCAGCATGCGGCTTTGCATCGCGGCATCGGCGATGGCCGAGCCGGAGACGCCGCCCATCAGCACGGACAACGCCAGCGATAGCTGAGCCAGCCCGCCGCGCAGACTTCCGGCAATCACCGAGGCGAGGTTCAGCAGCTCTTCGGTGATGCCGGACTTGTTCATGAAATTGCCGGCCATGATGAACAGCGGGATCGCGAGCAGCGCGAAATTCTGCGTCTGCGACACCGTCTGCTGGATCGGGATGGTGAAGGGCAGCTCCGGGTGCAGCAGGAAGAACAGCACGCCCGAAATGCCGATCGCGAAGGCGACCGGCATGCCGATGAGGATGAGGATGACGAAGGCCGTCGCCACCAGCCACATCAGACGGCTCCCGCATCCGGCCGGCCGGCTTCGATATTCCTCCCAAGAGCGGCCGCGACCTTGAGCGCGGTGGTGAAGAGGAGCAACGCGGCGCCGACCGGAAAGCTCAGCGTCACCCAGGAATAGCTGATCCACGGAATTCCCTGGAAGCTGCGCGCGCGGCTCGTCCAGGAAAGCTGCAGCCCGGCATAGATCACATAGATCAGGAAGGCTGCGATCAGTGCGTAGTTGACGAGCAGCAGGAAGCGGCGCGCACCTTCCGGCATCCGCCCGGTCACCAGCTCGATCGACATCAGGCTGTCGCGGCGCCAGGCGATGTCGGCGCACAGGAAGCACGCCCAGGCGAACAGGCAGGTGGCGAAGTCGATCGTCCAGTTCTGCGGTTGCGCGGCCAGCCGGGCGAGCCCGCCGAACAGGATCATCAGCACCATCAGGATGAGGAAGGTCGCGGCAAGCACGGCCTCGACGGCTCCGATTCGTTGATGAAGCTTTTCCACGGACTGCTCCTGTCAGACGTCGGGCAGCAGGCAATCGGCAATAGGCAGTCGGAAAGACCGACCTACTGCCTGCTGCCTACTGCCTACCTACCGTTCCCCCTAACGGCCGATCAGCGGCCCATCTCGGCGTCGAGCGCCTGCTTGGCGTCGGTGATGCCGAGCACCTCGTAGGCCTTCTCGCCGGCTTTGCGGAACGCATCGAGATCGACGTCGGTGACGATCTCCATGCCCTTGGTCTTCAGATCGGCCTTGATCGCTTCGGCATTGGCGGCGATCTTTTCCGAGGTCTCGCGCCCGGCCGCGCGGCACTCCTCCACCAGCGCCGCCTGCTGGTCGGCCGGCAGGCCGTCGAACCATTGCGCGCTGACGATCTGGAAGTTGATCAGCATGATGTGGCCGGTCTCGTTGGCGTATTTCAGCACCTCGTAGAACCGCCCGCCGGGGATGTTGGCGTAGACCAGCTCGACGCCGTCGATCGCCTGCTGCTGCAGCGCCGGATACATGTCGCCGAAGGCCATCGCGGTGGGTGCGGCACCCAGCGCCCGGATCGATTCCTGCCAGATCGGCGCCGGCGGCGTGCGGATGCGCAGGCCGGAAAGGTCCTCGGGCTTGCGGATCGGCTTGTTGGTGAAGAAGTGGCGGAAGCCCTGCACCCAGTCGAAGCACACGACCTTGATGCCGTGCTGGGTGGCGAGCTCGTCCTGCCACTGCTTGAGCGTCGGCGATTCCGACAGCTTCCAGACGGCTTCGAGCGAGTCGGCGAAATAGGGGCCGTTCATCACGGCGATGCCGGGCACGTAGTTGCCGAGGCGGGCCGAATCCGTGTTCTGGCCGATATTGGCGCCCTGCCGGATCTGCTCGATGATATCCTCCTCGACGCCGAGCTGGGCGCTGTGGAAGACCTCGATCTTGAGCCCGCCCTTGGTGCGCTCCTCGACCCGCTTGGCCCAGTTGAGGAAGCCTTCGTGATAGGGTTCGGTCGGCGCCAGCACGTGGTTCAGGCGCAATACATTCTCCTGCGCCAGCGCCGGTGCGCCTGTTGCCGCGGCCAGCGCGGCGGCGATCAAAAATCCAAGTCGTTTCATTCTCTCCTCCTTGCTCCTTTTCATTCTCACCTGTCCGCCCGCGCGAATGGCAGCGGGATGTCGAAACGCGCCGCGAGCCGCGCGAAACCTTCCGCCGTCGCCGGGTCGATCGGGATGCCTTCGACGGAACGGCGATCGGCCTCGGCCCACTCGCGGTCGCCGGGCGCCATGACGAGATCGTGCGTGCGCGGCGGCGAGGCATGCAGGCTGTCGCGGTAGCGGCGCATGCCGTCCCTGAACGCGCTCGCATCGAGAAAGGCTTCAGGCTTCATCGCCATGACCAACGCGCTCAAGCCACGCGGGGTCGCGAAATCCGGGCCGCCCATCGGCAGCAGCTCGTGGCTGAGCTGCATGCCGGAAAGCACCGATGTGAAAATCTCCACCATGCCGGCGAGGCCGGCCCCCTTGAAGCCGAACGCGCCGCCGAGCGGCGCCAGCATCTCGACCGCGGAAGGGTCGGCCGTGTCATTGCCGCCGGCCGCCGATGCGACGCCGTCGGGAAGCTGCTTCCCCAGGCTCGCATAGAGCTGGATGCGGTTGTACGGAATCGCGCTCGTCGCCATGTCGAACAGCCATGGCCGCTCGCCTGCCACCGGAACCGCGCAGGCGATCGGATTGGTGCCGTGGAATCGCGCTGCGCCCCCATGCAGGCGCACGAAGGCATCGGAATTGCAGAAGGCGAGGCCGATCAGGCCGGCATCTGCCGCCTCGACGGCGAAGGCGCCTGCCGGGCCGAAATGCGACGAGTTGCGGACGGAGACCGCACCGAGACCGAATTTTTCGGCAAGGCCGATGGCGTGGCGCATGGCATCGTAGGCAGCGAGCGCGCCGTGACCGTGATCGGCATCGAGCGCGGCGACGGCGGCGAATTCGCGCACGAAGCGCATGCGCGGGCGGCCGTTGACGCGGCCGCCTTCGATCGCGCGCACATAATGGTCGAGCAGCCGCACGCCGTGGCTGTCCACCCCGAGCAGCGAGCCGTGCATCATGGCGCGTGTCGCCGCGTCGGCGGAGCGTGCGTCGGCGCCCGCCTCCGACAGCACTTTCGCGATGAACCGCGTCAGCGCCGCCGGCATCGCCGCCAAGGCAGGATCGATGGCTGCGACACCCGCGGTCACAGCGTCTGCCCTCCGTCCACGACCATCACGCTGCCGGTCATGAAGGCCGACTCCTCGCTCGCCAGGTAGATTGCAGCAGCGGCCATCTCCTCGACCGTGCCGAGCCGGCCGATGGGCTGGCGCTCGATGAAACGGCGGCGCGTCTCTTCGGGGTCCGCGGTCGCCTCGATGCGCGCCTCGAGCGAGGGCGACCGGGTCGTGCCCGGGCAAAGCGCGTTGCAGCGCACGCCTTGCCGCACGAAATCGCGCGCCACTGCCTTCGTCAGGCCGATCACCGCCCCCTTGCTCGCGCCATAGGCGGCACGGCCGGAGACGCCCGCAATGCTGGAGGCTACGGAAGCGACGTTGATGATCGAGCCGCGGCCGCGCTGCAGCATGCCGGGCAGCGCGGCCCGGATGGTGTGGAACATGGAGGTGGCGTTCTGGTCGAGACTGCGCGCCCAATCCTGCGGGTCGCAGTCGAGGATGGTGCCGCTGTGCACCCAGCCGGCGCAGTTGACGAGGATATCGATCGGACCGGCTTCACCGATCGCCGCCTGCACGGCCGGTGCGTTGGTGACGTCGAGCTCGACGGCCTCGATCGCTGGCGTCGCAAGATCGGCCATCTTGGCGCCGGTGCGGCTCGCCGCCACCACGGCGGCCCCCTGCCCGGCAAAGGCGAGCGCCACCGCGCGGCCGATCCCCTGGCCGGCGCCCGTAATGAATGCCCGCTTGCCGGCGAGACGGTCCATCGCAATCCTCCCGCCTTCACGATAGCGTCTTCTGCGTACACTGTACAGTCCTGTGCATGCAGTGTACGTTTTTGCATGCGCCACAGCTCGCTGGCGTTGTGATTCCGCCTGCGGCTCTGTAAAGACTGACGAATTTCCTGCGGCGGCGATTCCCGGCTTGAAGAAGAACATGCACCGAAGCCCCGAAAGCTCAGGCGTCGGCCCGTCTCCGCGCCTCTATCAGCGCGCCTTCGCGCTGCTGGCGGACGAGATCAGGAGCGGCGGGCTGCCGACCGGCAGCGAGCTGAACGAGACCTCGGTCGCCAACCGATTCGGCGTGAGCCGTGCGCCGGCGCGGCGGGCACTGAGCGAGCTGGCTGACGCCGGCCTGATCGAACGCGCCGGCGGTCGCGGTTATGTGGTCAAGCGCGGCGTCAAGGGGCCGCGGTCGGCGCCTGGGGGCGGCGAGGCCGCAATCGGCCAGAAGCTCGTCTCGGAGCCAAGCTGGCAGCGCATCTACCGCGAGGTCGAGGAAGACATCGCAGCGCGCATCTCGTTTGCGTCCTGGCGGCTCAACGAGGCCAAGCTCGCGGACCACTACGGCGTCAGCCGCACCGTCACGCGCGACGTGATCGGCCGCCTGCAGCAGCGCGGCCTGGTGGCGAAGGACGAAGCCTCGCGCTGGGTCGCGACGGCATTGACGCCGCAGCACGTCTCGGAGCTTTACGAGCTGCGCTGGCTGCTGGAACCGGCAGCTCTGATCAAGGCCGCGTCCTACATTCCGCCCGACCTGCTCGACCGGATGCGGCAAAAGCTGGCGTCGGTGCTCGCCGATCCGGCTGCGATCGTGGGGGCCACGCTCGACGATCTGGAGCGCGACCTGCACGTCACCCTGCTCGGCTTCTGCGACAACGCAACCCTGATGCAGGCAATCGTGCAGCCGCAATCGCTGCTCATCGCGCACCGCTTCCTCTATCGCTGGACGGCAAGGCTGTTCGATACCGAGCCCTTCCTGAACGAGCACATGCTTATCCTCGAGCATCTCGGGCGCGGCCGGGCCAAGGCCGCGGCAAGCGCGCTCGAGAAGCATCTCAAGGATTCGCGCGACAGGGCGATCGCCCGCATCGACGTCATTGCCGGCGGCGCGCAGCCCGATGCTTCGCCTTTCCTCGAACGCGTGGGGTGAGCCGGAGATCGGCCGCCTCTGCGCGGGCAGGTGAGCTCGGCTAGTTTGGTCTAGCGCGCGCGAAAGGTCGCGATCACGGGCTGGTGGTCGCTGTCCTCGAAACCGAGGTCCTGCGTGTGGACCTCTTCGACCGACACGTTTGGCGACACCAGGAACCCGTCGATGATCAGGCGATAGTTGACGCCCGCCACGTAAGGGGCATTCGCCGTCCGCACGGTCGGCTGGCTCGGGTCCACCGCCAGGGTCCAGCCCTCCGGTATGACGCCCTCGGGCAGGTCGCGAATCCAGAAAAGGTATTTCTCCTCGGTGGCGTGTGGAAACTGGCTGGCCACCAGGCGCATGTTCCAGTCACCGCCAATGATGACGCGATTGCCGGCGGCATATTCGGAGCGTGCGAATTGCAGGACCTCGGCAAGCTGGCGTTCGCGCACGCGGGCCTCCGCCGCGTCGAACGCAGAAAGATGAATGTTGACCAAAACCCAGCGTTCCGCGCCGGACAGCCGCATGATGTGCATGCGGTAGCCCTTGCGGAAAATTCCGTAGGTGAAGGTCGGCTCCAGCGCCAGCCCCCTCGCCTCGGCCGAGGCAGGCAGGACGTGCGAGAATGTCGCGTTACCGATCCTCACGCGCCATGGCGGTGGGACAAAGCGCGTGTTGATGTCGGCGCCGAAGGTGTAGGCGTAGGTGTCGAGCGTGGACACCAAGCCTCCCAGCACGTCGATCTGGTAGGTGTTCCAGGACGCTTCCGCCACCTCCTGCAGCATGGCGATGTCCGGCCGCACCGAGCCGAGCCGCTGCGCGATCTTGGCAAGATTGTCGTGCACAAGATCGGCCGACAGGGGCCGCTCCTGCGTGCCGCCGTCCAGGACGAAGTCCGACTCCTTGCCCATGCCGGCATAACCGATGTTCCAACTGACGACCCGCAGGCTTGGCCCGGCAGCCTGGCTCGGCCGCGCGCCGAGGATCGGCATCTCGGCGAAATCGGGCGGAACGTAGAACCGGTTCGCAACGACCACGCAGCCCGCCAGCACCAACGCCACGATGCATATCGCAGCCACAACCATGATTGTCCTCATGACGATCCCCAGGACGGCACCCGTCCACTTGCGCCCAATCGCTCCTTCTACGTCACGCCGATCAAGATGGCGGCCGTCGACACGGCAATCCCTGCAATGGCAAGCGCAAGCACGATGATCGTCTCAACGCTGAATATTGCAGGCAATCTGTCGATCGCAGCTCGCACATCGTCCGGAAGCGGTATCTCCTGCACGATAGACAGATCATATATTCGGTTCTTTTGTCCGGTAAGCTCGATGTACAGAAGCGCAAATAACGCCGAAGCCGCCGCCAAAATAACCACCGCAATAATCGCCCAGATTCGTGCCATCGTGGCCAATGTGTCGATTCCGACAGCTGCCTCAAATATCTCGACGATTGCCAGCACCAAAAGCAGCCAGGCAAAGCTCCCGACAAAACGCCGACCCAGCCGGTTTACGTGCGTCAGCCGCGCAACAAGCTCGCCCCGCCTCTCCTCGACTTGCTGTTCGGCTCCCTTCACGACGAGGGCCTTCAGCCGGATCGACGCGCTTTCCGAGGCATTCGTCAGCCAGAACCGGCTGGCACGGACGAACATGACCACAAGATACAGTATTGGGATCAGAAGCCCGACAAAGTTTATGAAGGAATACGGAAGATAGAAGAGGTACGGCAACGTATACATACGAAAGAATGCCGCCGATCCTCCTCGATCAAAGTGTTCCCATTTGCCTTCAGCCGTTCCCCAAGCATTCCCCCAAATTTCCGGGAAGCAATGCAAAAGGGTCCACCGACGTTCAGTCCAAGCCCTGTCGCCGACTTCCCATTTCGCCAAGTTCGCGGGGCCAATAAACGCGTGGTAGTAGATCAAAAAAATGGAGCCGAGGACGACCAGCGCGATTATGGACTTGCCGAAGAAGTTGCGTCGAAACTGCCCGAACTCACCACGGGTAAGAAGCGGCCAACCTCTTGGTACGCCAACTTCCGTAGAGCAATACGCAAAGAAAAGTCCGAGCGTGGCCGCAAGCAGTATCGAGCGTGCAATCTCGACGAGGTATCCGTACCGCGCGGAGACGTCTTGTAACTCTCTCTCTATGTGATCTGCCACCCTTTGATCGATGCCGATGGTCGCCGGCGCGTCCGCTGCCGTGGCTTCTGGTGCGCAGCTTTTCGCCAAATGAGTGAGATCTGGTGGCGCTTTCTGCCCATAGATCTGGTTCATCAGATCCAGGTCGTCCGGGTCTACTTTCGACGAGACCATGCCGTTGGTCTCGATCAGAAACCTGAAAGTTTCGTTCGGCTTGAGACTGAACGCCGACTGAAATGCCGGGCTTGACAGTCCGAGGAATTCGGAATGAGCCGCAAACGCGGATAGCGTTGCGATCAAGACAACGCAAAACAGATATTTGGAGAATAGCGATGAAACTCCCACTCTTTTTGCGTCACTATAAACCGAACTGTGAATCGCTGCCGGACCATCGGCGAGCGTAAACTTCCCCTGCAAGCCATATTTTAAGACGACAGTCTCCAACGCCCGTTCCGAGTGCTTTTGGCTCAAATTGCCCCTGGCACGGCTCGCTGCGTTGAAAATCGTCAGACCATCCGCCAGCTCATCATAGAAGAATATTGCAAAATCCGCGGCGACCTGCGACCCTACCGGCGCGGAATTCCCCAGAAAGGCAAAATCCTTTCTGCCGATGTCCATTGCATTGTATCGCGTTAGCTGCGGGAGACTATCGCAGCCGTTCAAGAACATAAGAACTATGTTCGGGGCGTCGGCTAACTGTACGTTGAATACTTCGGGCGTTAGCTCGGCTACCTCACCGGTTTTACCTCTCAACAAGATCGCGTTGGCGTTGCTGTGGCCCGCATAGTGCACGATGACAATTCTGTGCCGCAGAAGCGGGTCGGACAGCTTCAGACGCAACTCCTCGAGCGTACCGCTTTCGACCCTGCATATGTCGTACCCGCAACTCTCGAGGCGAGAGGCGATTGCGTCGATCTCGTTGTTGACCGCGGGTTGGATGTCTGAGGGCTGCCCACCGACCGTTTCCGGCTCGCCTGCCACGAGAAGAGCCACGGGTCTGTGTGAGTTCATCGATCACCCCTGCGCTTGGCAGTAGGCGGAACGACGACACCGCAACGCTTGCGAAGTGCGCGCGTCAGGGGGCAATTGGCATGCCATAGCCGACATCGCGAGGATCTGGAGCTTCGAAATGCGCGGCGATCTTCGCGGACGCCGTCGCGTTCAGCTGGGAGGCGAGCAGTTGCGGCGTGATCCGCATCACGGCGCCGGCGTTCTTGTACATTTCGTAGTAGAGGGCCGCCAGGCCGGCAATGTGCGGACAGGCCTGGCTCGTCCCGTTCATCACCGCCAGGCCGTTCTTGCCCTTGTGCGACGCCGAGACGATACCGACGCCCGGCGCGACGAAGTCAGGGTCGGCGTTGGAGAATTTGGCGATCTTGTATTTCGAGGCTGCGAGCTCTTCCACCGCGCCGACGGAAACGACGCCGATCGCGGCAGCAGGGCTGGATTTTGAAACGAGGTAGGCCGGCCGATCGGCCTCGTTCCCGGTCGCGGCGACGATCAGCGGGGCCTTGTCGCCCATCGCCGCCGCCAGTTCCATGAAGGCGTCGAAGGCGCGCAGATTGTCGCGGTATCGGTTGAGGGCGAGCGACGTGGCCGCGGGCATCGGCATCGCGTCCGGCCCTGTGGTCAGGTCGTGCAGGAAGTTCACATAATCGAACCCCAGCGACATCGCTATGATGTTGGCGCCTTCATCCATCGCCCAATGCAGCGCCTTCAGCAGCGCCCCGGTCCCGGCGGTCGGAATTACCTTGCCGATCAGGGCTTTTTGTATTCCCGGAGCAATGCCGATCCTGACGCCGTCGACGCCGCCGACCATGCCTCCAAAGATCGTGCCCGCTACATGGGTGCCATGGCCATCCGTGTCGCCGTTACCCTCACCGGTGAAGTCCTTCTCAACGATCTCCGGTATCTTTGAGAAGGCCTCATGCTGCCGGTTTATGCCGGTATCCAGGACCGCGACGGTCGCGCCCTTGCCGGTGTATTGGGATTTGTCTGCCCCCAGCGCCCGCACGCCCCAGGCAAATCGGTCCAGCTTCGCTTTCTTGATCACTGCGTTGTTGTTGATCTTCAGATCTTCGGATCGCAGTGGCATCACCGCAGTCAACGGCAATTCCTCGAAAATCGCCACGTTCGACGGATCGTTGGCGGGCATTCCTGCGGAGCGGTCGACCTTGATGTCATCCGTCTTTGCCGGTCCGCCCAGGACGCCGCGAAAAACGCTGTCGCTCCTGACGTCACCCGGCGTTCCCCGCGGCGTGGCGAAGACGTCGGTCTGAGGCTTTGCGCCGCCTGCCTTGCGGCTCAGATCCCGCAAAACCACGAATCCGCTGAAGTCCCGCATGTTGCGCCCCCATTGCCCCACGCACAGCGAGTCGCTCACAGAGCGACCGGCCGGATCAACAAACGCCAGTGGATGTCACCCCATCCGCAAGCCATTCCCCAAACGGCTTCATGGTTACCTTAGCGAAATCCTTCTTCTGCAACAAGAAGCATTGTTAAACTCGCTTCGACATTTTAGCTCTACCATTTTGAGCTTGGGCGGTTTTCACCTCATACTGTGATCCACACCACGACGCGGCACCGCCGCCGCCGTTTCGCTCGGCGTTGATTCAGTCGGGACGATATATCCAAACCTGCTCAACGCTCATCACGGTCGCTACTGTTTTAATAAACTCATCTTTCTATCAAGCTTTTGGCAACTTCTTGCCACCACGATCGCGCCACTTGTGGTGTTGTCGAGGACATGATGGCCTCTTCGGGCATTGCTTCGCGAAGCCGGATCGCGTCTTTTCCGGCCGAAGACGTCGAGGCACTGCGCCTTGTCCTCGATGCGGTTCCGCATCCCATTTTCATCAAGGATGCCCGCTACCGCTTCATCGTCGTCAACCAGGCCATGTGCACATTCATGGGACACGCCCATGAAGACCTGGCCGGAAAGACGGATTACGACTTCATTGCCAAGGAAAACGCCGACGAGTTCCGCCGTATCGACCGGCTGGTGATGGCGACCGGCGAAGTGATCGAGAACGAAGAGCTCGTCCCGGGCAAGGACGGCACCAGGCGTACGATCGTCGCGCGCAAGAAGCGGGCGACCCTCAGGGACGGCGCCCGCGTCATCATCGGCTCGCTCGCCGACGTCACCGAATTGAAGCAGCGCGAGGCGTCTTGGCGGCTGCTGTTCGAGAGCAATCCCGTCCCGATGTGGGTTTTCGACAAGGAAAGCCTGCGTTTCCTCGCCGTCAACAAGGCTGCCGTCGAACATTACGGCTATTCGCGCTCGCAGTTCCTCGACATGACGCTGCTCGACATCAGGCCGGAGGAGGACATTCCCCTGGTCCGCGAGCTCATCGGCACGCCGGAAGCGCTGGAGCGGATCTGGCGGCACCGCAAAGCCGACGGCACGCTCATCGACACCATGGCCTACCTGCAGGACCTGCATTATGAGGGGCGCGCCGCGGCCATGGTGGCGATCATCGACGTCACGCAGCGCGAGCGGGCCAGCCGCGAGCTCAAGCGCACCCGCGCGTTTCTCAACAAGATCATCGAGCACGTGCCGGTCACGATCTTCGTCAAGGACGTCAGCGACTTCCGCTACGCCCTCATCAACCGCGCCGGGGAAGACCTGATCGGCATCAAGCGCAACGAGCTGATCGGCCGGACCGACTTCGAGCTGTTTCCGCGCGAGGACGCCGATGCCTATCGCAAGCGCGACATCAAGGCGCTGCGCAACGGCCGCCAGGTCGTCGAGGAGGTGGCGATCCAGACCGCGCACCGGGGCCAGCGCGATCTGCTCATGCGGCGTCTGCCGATGAACGGCGAGGACGGCAAGACGCGCTTTCTGCTCGGCGTGGCCGAGGACATCACCGAGCGCAAGCTCGCCGCCGCCCGCATCGCCCACCTCGCCAACCATGACGCGCTGACCGACCTGCCCAACCGCCCGGCATTCTCCGAGCGTCTCGACTTCACGCTCGAACGCGCCGCCGCCAACAAGGAAAGCTTCGCGGTGCTGTGCGTCGACCTGGACCGGTTCAAGGACGTGAACGACGTGTTCGGGCACTCGACCGGCGACATGCTGCTCAAGGAAATGGCGCGGCGGCTTTCAGCGGCGGCCGAAGGCGCGTTCGTGGCGCGTGTGGGCGGCGACGAGTTCACGCTGATCCAGGTCGACGGCGCCCAGCCGGGTGCCGCCGTCGCGCTCGCCGACCGCCTGCTCGAAACCGTTTCCACGGACTTCGAGATCGAGGGCAACAAGCTGCGCGTGGGCTTGAGCATCGGCATCGCCTTCTTCCCGAACGACGGAACCGACGCCGCCACGCTGCTCGGCAATGCCGATGCCGCGCTCTACCGTTCCAAGGCAGCCGGGCGCGGCGTGTTCCGCGTGTTCGAGCCCGACATGGACAAGCGGCTGCGCGAGCGGCGGCAGATGCAGCAGGAACTGCGCCTGGCGGTGGAGCGCAACGAGCTCGTGCTGCACTATCAGCCGCAGGCGCTGATCGGCGGCGACGTCGTTGGCTTCGAGGCGCTGGTCCGCTGGCGTCACCCCGAGCGCGGCATGGTATCGCCCGCTGCCTTCATACCGCTGGCCGAGGAAAGCGGGCTGATCATATCGATCGGCGCCTGGATCCTGCGCGAGGCCTGCCGCGAGGCGGCGTCCTGGCCAAAACCCATGCAGATCGCCGTCAATCTCTCGCCGGTGCAGTTCCGCCATGGCGACCTCTTGGCAATGGTGGCGCGGATACTCTCCGAGACCGGCCTGCCGGCGCGGCGGCTCGAGCTCGAGGTGACGGAAGGGGTGCTGTTTGAGGATTTCGAGCGCGCGCTGTCGAACCTCAGGCGGCTGAAGGCGCTCGGCGTCAGGATAGCCATGGACGATTTCGGCACCGGCTATTCGTCGCTCTCCTATCTGCAGGCCTTTCCGTTCGACAAGATCAAGATCGACCAGTCCTTCGTCTCGATGATCCGCAAGGACGAGCAGTCGGCGGCGATCATCCGCGCCATCGTCGGGCTCGGGCGCGGGCTTGCCATGAACGTCGCGGCCGAAGGCGTGGAGACGGCCGCGCAGCTCGAATTCCTGCGCGCCGAGGCATGCCACGAGGTGCAGGGATATCTGGTCGGCCGCCCCTCGCCGATCGAGGCCTATGCAGAGGAGGTCGGGCGGGTGCCGGGCACGTCAAGGCAATCGCGGCTGGCGGCGAAGCGTTCAGGTTCAGTCGCAGGACGGCGCAGCTCGGCGCGTGTGGTCTGACGCCCGATTAGCCAGGCGACCGCCAAGGACCCCTCTCAAGCAATTCTAGAGCAGGTCGCGTGAAATAGGATTCACGCGACCTGCTCTAGGCTCTTGTTTTTGCGCATGTCTTTATCCCGAAACCGCGGACACTTTCGGGAGACATGCTTTAAGGACTTGGCAAAGGGCCAAGTCCCAAGAATTGCTGCGTTGACCTCTCAGCAGATCGCCAGCGTCGGAGATTGGCAAGAACGGTGGCGCTTGGCTCTATCTCCCCCCTGGTGGGGGAGATGGCAATTCTTTGGCTTGGCTTGCCAAGCCTTAGAATTGCTTGAGAGGGGGTCCTTTGCGACGAGGCGAGACGATTGCAGAGACCTGCTATCCACTGCCCCTGGCCGCCGCCCGCTTCGAGAATTGCTGATCGGCAAGCACGCCGAGCAGGATGACCGAGCCCATCACTGCGAAGTTGAGGGAGCTTGGGATGCCGAGCAGGTTGACCAGGTTCTGCAGCACCTGCAGGAGCACCGTGCCCAGCACGACACCGAGGATGGAGCCCTCGCCGCCGCGCAGCGAGCAGCCGCCGAGCACCGCCGCCGCGATGGCGTAGAGCTCGTAGAAATTGCCGTGCGAGGAAGGCGAAATCGAGCGCGTGTACATGGCGATGAACACGGCCGCCAGCGCCGTCAGCCCGCAGCAGATCACATAGGCCGCGATGGTGATGCGCGCCGTGTGGATGCCGCTGTAGCGCGCCGCCTCCTCGTTCTTGCCGACGGCGAAGAGGTAGCGGCCGTAGACCGAGCGGTGCAGAACGATCGCCATCACCACGGTGACAGCCAAGAAGGCGATCAGGCTGTGCGGGATGCCGTAGAAACGGCCGGCAACGAGCCATTCGAGCATCGGGAATTCGGCACCGAAGGGAAAGCCGGCCGTGGCGTCGTCGGTGTAATAGCGCGCCACGCCGCGATAGATCAGCAGCCCGCAGAGCGTGACCACGAAAGGCTGCAGCCCGACCTTGGCGACGAGAAAGCCGTGCACCAGCCCGATGACGCAGCCGAGCAGGATCACGACGACGAAGGCGAGGCTCCAGTGCATCGTCCCCAGCGCCACCAGGTCGATGAAGATCACGCCGAGCAGCGCGATGATCGAGCCGACCGACAGCTCGATGCCGCCCGAAATGATCACGAAAGCCTGCGCCACCGCGAAGATGCCGAACAGGCCGACCAGATTGGCGGTGTTCGAAAGATTGACCGGCGACAGGAAGCGCGGATTGATGATCGCCACCACGGTGCCGACCACCAGGATCAGCACCAGCAGCCAAAGGTCCTTGCGGTTGATGATCACGCCGCCGCCTCCTGTGCGGCCACCCACGGATAAGTCCGTCAATTCGCCAGCCTCCCCACGGCAAGCGACATGATGGCCTGCTCGCTCAGCATATTACGCTCGAGGAAGCCGGCAATACGCCCCTCGTGCATGACCGCGACGCGGTCGCTGACGCCGATGACCTCTTCCATGTCGCTGGAAATCATCAATATGCCGACACCATGGTCGGCGAGCTCGCGCATGACGCGATAGATCTCGTTCTTGGCGCCGACATCGATGCCGCGCGTCGGCTCATCGAAGATCAGCAGCCGCGGCTGCATCGACAGCCATTTCGCCAACACCACCTTCTGCTGGTTGCCGCCGGAGAGCGAGCCAGCCTCGGATGCGACGCCGGGGCAGCGTATGTCGAGGCGCCGGCGCTGCGTTTCCGCGGTCTCGGCCTCCGTGTCCTTGTCGACCAGCCCGAAGCGCGCGTGCGTGGAGAGGTCGGCCAGCGACACGTTCTCGCTGATCGGGAAACCGAGAATGAGGCCGGAACGCTTGCGATCCTCCGGCACGAGATAGATTCCTCTCGCGATCGCATCGCGCGGCGAGGAAATGGCGGCTGGGGCCCCGTCGATGCGGATCTGCCCGCCCTGCAGCGGCTCGATCCCGAACACGGCGCGGGCAAGCTCGGTCCGGCCGGAACCGACCAGCCCGGCAAGGCCGAGGATTTCGCCCTGCCGCACGGCCAGCCGCACCGTCTGCTCCGGCCGGTAGGCAGTGCGCAAATCGTCCAGCTCGAGGATCGGCTCGCCGGGCGGATTGGCCGGCGCACGGTAGAGCGTCTTCAGGTCGCGCCCGATCATGTGGCGGATCATCCGCTCGGCGCTGATCTCCTGATTGCCGAGCTCGGCGACCAGGCGGCCGTCGCGCAGCACGACCACGCGGTCGGCACAGCGCTCGACCTCGGCCAGCCGGTGCGAGATGAAGATGACGCTCACCTGGTCGGCCTTGAGACGCCTGATCACCGCCAGCAGCCGCTCGGTCTCCTGCGCGGTGAGGCTCGACGTCGGCTCGTCCATGATGACCAGCCGGGCCTGAAGCGAAAGCGCCTTGGCGATCTCGACCAGCTGCATCTGCGCCAGCGACAGCGAAGCGACCGGCGTATCGGGTCCGAAATCGGCGCCGAGCTGCTCGAGCAGCGGTCTTGCCCAGTCGGAGAGGCGCTGCCGGTCGATCAATCTGAGCGGACCTGCGCGCAGCGGCTCGCGCCCGATGAAAACGTTGCCGGCGACCGAGAGATTGTCGAACAGGTTGAGCTCCTGGTGCACGAAGGCGATGCCACCGCGCATGGAGCCGCCGACCGAGAGACGCTCGACGCGCGTTCCGTCGAGGACGATCTCGCCCGCGCTCGGCGTAACGATGCCGCCGAGGATCTTCATCAGCGTCGACTTGCCGGCGCCGTTCTCGCCGACCAGGCCGACCACTTCGCCGGGGCTGACCGACAGGTCGACGCCGTCGAGCGCCACGGTGCCGGGATAGCGTTTCGATACGCCGGTAATCTGCAGGAATGGGCCGGTCATCGAGCTTCCTGATCAGGTCGTATCTCGATTATGGCATAGTGCATGCTGGAAGTGCTCCAGAGGACGAAGCAGGCCGACCGGGAGGTGAGACAGAGCAGGCCGGCCCGCTTCGCTCCGAGGCGTCAGCCGTTGATACGAGCCTTCAGTTCAGCCTCGAAAGCATCGACATTGCCCTTGTCGATCATCTTGGTCGGCACGATGATGAGCTTGTTCTCCGGGACGACGGACTTGTCGCCCTCGAGGTACTTGGCCATCAGCTTCATGCCCTGGTAGCCCCATTCATAGGGGTCCTGCACGACCGTGCCGGCAATCGTGCCTTCCTTGACGCCGCCGAGCGTGATCGGGTCCTCGTCGAAGGCGACGACGACGATCTCGCCCAGTTTTCCGGCTTCCTTGAGCACTTCATAGATGCGCGGCGGGTTGTACGAATAGAAGCCCACCATGCAGTCGATGTCGGGGTTGGCGGCGAGCGCGTCCTCGACATTGCGCTTGGCGCGCGTCTGGTCGATGTCGTCGCCGCGCACGTCGATCAGCTCGACCTTCGAGCCGGCGATCGTGGCCTTCATGCCTTCGATGCGCTCGCGTGCATTGTCGGCGCCGGGCAGCCCGACGAAGCCGATGCATTTGCCTCCGTCCGGCAGCGCCTTGAGGGCAATCTCGCCCGCCTGCTTGCCGGCCTCCACGTTGGAGGAGCCGATATAGGCGATGCGGCTGGTGTTGGGAGCGTCGGAGTCGGTGGTGAAGAGCGGCACCTGCTTGCCGATATTGTTCAGCGAGTCGGTCGAAGATTTCGGATCGACGGCGCTGACCATGATGGCGGAAATGCCGCCAGCGACGAGGTCTTCCATCAGGCGCTGCTGCACGGCGGCGGCCGCCTGCTCGGGATATTTGAACTGCAGGTCGTAGTTGGGCAGCTCGCCCTGCGCCTTCTTCACGCCGGCCTCGGCCAGCTTCCAGAAGTCCGACGCGCCGTTGACCACGAAGGCCATCGACTTCTTGTCCTGTGCCTGCGCAATGCTGACGCCGAGCGCGGCCGTCACAAAAAGCGAAACTGTGAGGGTACGAAGTCGCATTTGTTGTTTCCTCCTTCCGTTGACCGTTGGAAAAAAAGAGAACCCGGCCGCCGCACGGCATGCCGTGCAGCGCTCTCTCCCAACCGGGTCCCCTCAAGTCAGTGCTCGATCCGGCCCGGAGCGGGTGGCCGGGCCGGATCGCCTAGAGCATGTCGCGTGAAATGGGACCCACGCGACCTACTCCAGCTTGTTGATCTTGCGCATGTCTTTGTCCCGAAACCGCTGCACACTTCCGGGAGACATGCTTTGGAGCATGCCCTCCGGGCATGCTCTGTCTGGCTCGCTCTTTGGCAATTCCGGAGGCAAAACCGCTGCACACTTTTGCTGGAATTGCTTCAGGCCGTCAGCCTGCGAGGCAGCTGTCGGCAGTCTCCGGCGTGCATTCGTCGAGGCCGGTGTACATCGGATCCTCGACCTTCTCGCCCTTGATGAGCTGGATCAGCACGTCGGGGGCGCGCAGGCCCATCTCGAACGGCCGCTGGCCGATCTGGGCGTGGCTGTGGCCGGCCTTCAGCGCATCCATCTGCGGAGGCAGCGTGTCGCCGGCGATGATGACGAGCTCCTTGCTCTTCAGCCTCGCCTCGAGCGCGGTGGTGGTCGCCGCATAGGCTTCCGGACCGAACTGGGCCCAGCCGCCGACCAGGATGAAAGCGTCGAGATCGGCATTGGCGCCGGTCACGTCGGCAAGCTGCTGGTTGGCCGTCGGGATGTCGTCATTGGTGTAGAGCGGGCAGCCGTCGATCTCGGTCCAGCCGCCTTCGCCGGCGAGCCGCTCGATGCCCTTCTTGCCGCTGATCGTGTCGCGCAGGCCGGCGGCGCGCTCGTTGATGTTGGCGGCGGCGACGTTGCCGAGCTGCAGGCAGATGGTGCCGCCTTCCGGCTTCAGTCCCTTCAAGTGCGCAGCCATCTTGACGCCCATGTCGTAATTGTAGGTGCCAAGGTAGGTCTGGCGCAGGCCGTGGTCCTCGGGAAGCAGGTCGGCGTCGATCGTCATGATCGGGATCTTCGGCGCCTTTTCCTTCAGCATCGCGGCCATGGCGGGCGCGTTGGACGGGGAGATCGCGATGCCGGCCACGTCGGGACGGGCAAGCAGGTCGGCGACCAGCTGCACCTCGCCGGCTTCATCCGACGACAGCGCCGGGCCGGTGTAGAGGCAGGTGTATTCCGAGTCCTTGTTGTTCTCGTTCCACTTGGCGCAGCCATTGCCAAGCACGGTGAAGAACGGGTTGTCCAGGCCCTTCACCACCACGGCGAGGGTCTTCTTTTCCTGCGTCACGGCGCTGCTGGTGGCGAGTGCCATCATCGCAACGGCTGCCAGGAACCATGCTTTCCTCATCGGTCTTTCCTCCCTTTCACCACTCAAAAAACCGCGGCGAAACCATTCCCGCCGCTTTAGAGCAGGATGAATGACGCAGAGTCATTCACCCTGCTCTAATCCTCTGCCCTGCCGCATGACCTTGGTCCGAAACGTCTGCACTTTTCGGGATCATGCGCGCCATCAACCGGGATACCAGACACGCCGCGGCTCCTCCGCCGGACGTACATACTCCCAGGCTGAATCGATCAATTTCCGAAGGTCGTATTGCGGGCGCCAGCCGAGCTCGGACTTGGCGCGGCTGTTGTCCATCCAGTTCGAGACGTAAGCGCCGCGGATCGGCGTCGCCGGCAGGCCGCGCGTACGCTCCAGGTGCGATGCGACGGCGCCATAGTCGACCGGCTCGTCCATCGCGATGTTGTAGAGCCGCTGGCGCGCGGCCGGCGCCGTCAGCGCCGCCACGATCGCCTCGACCAGATCGTCGACATGCACGAAATTGCGCTTCAGCGGCGTGCCGTCCTCCTCCTGCAGCAGCGGCACGGCGCCGTCCCGCAGGCTCCGCTCCGCCACCTCGGGCGGCACCATCGTCTTCCAGTCCGGCCCGCCGAACACATCGTCGCCGAAGGAGAGCGAGCAGCGGAAATCGTCCTTCTCCATGATCCATGGCGCGCGCAGGCAGCACCAGTCGATGCCGTACTGAATGCCGTACTGCTCGATCATCACCTCCTCGAGCACCTTCGACAGCGCATAGCAGCCGGGATAGGCCATGTGCGGCGCATCCTCGGTGATCGGCCCCGGGTGGCGATGGAAGAAATGGCCGACGGCGGCGTCGCCGCCGATCAGCACGAAACGCTCGGCCGCAGCGCTCTGCCGGAACTCCTCGAGCAGCCAGAACAGACCCTTCACGGCGACGTCCATGACGTCCTCCGGCGTCTCCTTGCAGGTGGCGAGATGGACGACGTGCGTGACGCCCTGCATCGCTTCGGCGCAGGTGGCGCGGTCGGCGATCGAGCCGCGGACGACCGACAGGCCATCGGCTTGCGGCAATGTCCGGTTGTGGCATAGCGCGCGGATTGCGGGAACAACAGCCTCGCGCCGCAGCCGCGCTATCAGCGCGCGCCCAACCTTGCCTGTCGCTCCCGTGACCAGGACCAGCATGCGGCTCCTCCCGACGGTAATAAAAGCGTGCGAGGCCGGGCTTCGTCAAGCTATTGTCTGACAAATCGGATAAATTATTTTTTGCCCTTGACCGGTCCCGGCTTTGGTTTCCTAATGCGATCGCGACTGGAGTCAGGAGGGGGGATGACGGCGCTCAGGCTGGCGAACATTTCCAAGCACTTCGGCGCGATTCACGCGCTGAGCGACGTGTCGCTTTCGCTCGAGCCGGCCGAGGTGCTCGGTCTCATGGGCGACAACGGCGCAGGCAAGTCGACGCTTGTGAAGATCATCGCCGGCAACTACCCGCCGACCGCCGGCACGATCGCCATCGATGATCGCGAGGTGCATTTCAGCCAGCCGATCGACGCCCGCCGCAGCGGCGTCGAAATCGTCTACCAGGACCTGGCGCTCTGCAACAATCTGACGGCCGCGGCCAACGTCTTCCTCGGGCGCGAGCTGCGCAAGGGGTGGGGCCCGTTCCGGATCCTCGACTACCGCAGCATGTACAACCGGGCGGGCGAGCTCTTCGCCGAACTGAAGTCGGAGACGCGTCCGCGCGACCTGGTCAAGCAGATGTCGGGCGGCCAGCGGCAGGCCGTGGCCATCGCACGCACACGGCTGTCGGAGCCGAAGATCGTGCTCATGGACGAACCCACCGCCGCGATCAGTGTCAGGCAGGTGGCCGAGGTGCTGAACCTCATCCGCCGCCTGCGCGACCACGGCATTGCGGTGGTGCTGATCAGCCATCGCATGCCGGACGTGTTCGAAGTGGCCGACCGCGTCGTGGTGCTGCGGCGCGGCCGCAAGGTCGCCGACAAGCCGATCGCTTCCTCTTCGCCGGAGGAGGTCACCGGCCTCATCACCGGCGCCATCCAGCACGCGTGACGTCAAGGAGAACCGGGAAGTCCATGGCCGTCACGCTCGAAGACACCATCAACCGGCAGACGCACGGCCCGATCGGCCAGATCATGTCGAGCCAGACTTTCTGGGTCTTCGTCGCGGCCGTGCTGGCCTTCGCTTACCTTTCCTTTGCCACGACCTCGTTCGACACGGCGAACAATCTCTTCAACGTGGCGCGCAACTGCGCCTTCGTCGGCATCATCGGGCTCGGCATGACGGCGGTCATCATCACCGGCGGCATCGACCTTTCCGTCGGCGCGGTGCTCTGCCTTGCCGGCATGGTGGTCGGCATGATGATGAGCTGGGACTATCCGATCTGGATCGCGGTCCCCTGCGCCATCGCGGCCGCACTCGCCTGCGGCTTCGTCAACGGCTACCTCATCGCCTATGTCGGAATGCCGTCCTTCGTCGTGACGCTCGGCATGATGTCGTTCGCGCGCTCGATCGCCATGGTGCTTTCGGGCAACCAGATGGTCTACCAGTTCGGCGTCGATCACGCCAAGCTGGTGGCAGTCGGCGGCGGATCGACGCGCGGCTGGTTTTTCGGCCTGGCCAACTGGGTCGGCCCCGATTCCGGCCTCGGCGCGGCCTTCACCTGGCTGGGCGAGCAGATCTTCATTCCCAACCCGGCGATCTTCCTCGCCATCTTCGCCCTCATCTTCGGCTTCACCTTCCGCTGGACCCGGTGGGGACGGCATATCTTCGCCATCGGCGGCAACGAGCAGGCGGCGACGCTGACCGGCGTGCCGGTGCGCCGCATCAAGCTCAGCGTCTACATGCTGTCGGCGCTGATGGCGGGCATTGCCGGCATCCTGCAGGTCGGCTGGCTGGGCACGATCACCACCGGAATGGGCACCGGCATGGAGCTTGTCGTGATTGCCGCAGTTGTCATCGGCGGTGCGAATCTGGCAGGCGGTTCCGGCACGGCGTTCGGAGCGGTCGTCGGCGCCGTGCTGATCGAGATGATCCGCAACTCGTTGACGCTGCTCGGCATCAATCCGTTCTGGCAAGGCGTGTTCGTGGGAACATTCATCATCGTGGCGGTGGCATTCGACCGAATTCGTGCGAGGCGGGGATCGGAAGGCTGACCTGTTTTTGCCGCATGGTCTCACGCGGGAAGCCTGCAGCTTCCCGGGATCGTGCTGAGGGGGGTCCGGGACGGGAATGGCAAGCAAGAGAACTCGGGAATCCGCGGCGCCCGTCGAGGTCGCGGCACCGGTCCGGACGGTTGCGCCGAGGCATGTCGCCACGCGGATTGCCGGCACCAGCGTGCACGCCTCCCTGGCGAGCGAGATCGGGCGCAAGATCGTGCGCGGCGACTATGCGCCGGGCGACATCCTGCCCAATGAGGCGAAGTGGGCCGAAACCTTCGACGTCAGCCGCTCGGCCGTACGCGAGGCGATCAAGATGCTGATGGCGAAGGGATTGCTCGCCTCGCGTCCCAAGATCGGCAGCTGGGTGGAGCCGAAGGAGCGGTGGAACCTGCTCGATCGCGATGTGTTGAGCTGGTACTCCGGCGCGCCCGACGTGGAAGACTTCCTGCGCACCGTGCAGGAGTTCCGCTACATCATCGAGCCGGAGGCTACGGCGTTTGCGGCGATGCGGCGCACTGAAGAGGAGATGGAGGAGATCAGCCAGGCCTGCCGCGAGATGGGCGCGGCCACCAGCCTCGTCGAGCGCACCAGTGCCGACACGCGCTTCCACCTGGCGATCCTGCGCGCCTCGGGCAACGAGTTGCTGGTGCCGCTCGGCGCGTTGATCGAGTCAGCGCTGCATCACCTCTTCGTGCATATAACCACGCGCGAGGCGACCAGCCTGCAGATTGCGCAGCAGCTGCACGAGAACATCGAGAAATGCATCCGCCTGAAGCGTCCCGAAGCGGCGCGCGCGGCAGTGCGCAAACTGCTTGCCAACACGGACTCCGTCATCGGCCGCCGGCTCAGGCGTTAGGGCTTTTGCTTCTGACGGACGCCGCGATCCGTCGCGGCAACAGCTTCAGTTTACCGCGACTGCCGCCAGTTACCCCGCCATGCGCTGCCGCTGCAGCAGCTCCAACGCCTGCATGCCCATCAGCCGCTCCTCATTGGCGGCGATGACCAGCGTCGTGAAATCGCCGAGCAGGCCGAGCCGGGACAGGATGGCCTCGCGCACCGGCGCGGCGTGCTCGCCGATGCCGCCGGTGAAGACAAGCGCGTCGATGCCGTCGAGCGATGTCGCCATCATGGCGATCTGCTGCGCGGTGCGCAGCGCAAAATAGTCGAGCGCGAAGGCTGCGCGCGGATCGTCGCAATCCAGCAATGTCTCGACATCGTTGGAGATGCCGGACAGGCCTTTCAGGCCGGAGCGGTGGTAGAGCTCGGCCTCGACCTCATCGAGGCTCATTCCAAGGTGGCGCAGCATGAACAGCACCGCGCCGGGGTCGAGCGAGCCCGGCCGCGTTCCCATCGGCAGCCCGTCGAGCGCGGTCAGCCCCATGGTCGTGTCGACGCTCACACCGCCGCGCATCGCGCAGAGGCTGGCGCCATTGCCGAGATGCGCCACCACGACGCGCCCGGCATGCAGCGCCGGGTGTCTTTCGCCGAGCTCGTGCGCGATCCACTGATAGGAGAGGCCGTGAAAGCCGTAGCGGCGCACGCCCCTGCCGCGCAGTTCCCGCGACACGGCGAAACTGTCGAAGAGCTCGGCGCGGCCGGCGTGGAAGGCGGTATCGAAGCAGGCGATATCGGGAATGCTGCCTGCAAGCCGCGCCGACGCCGCGATCGCCGCAAGATTGTGCGGCTGGTGCAGCGGCGCGAGCGGCGAGAGCGCGGTGAGATCGGCCAGCACTTGCGGCGTCACGACGACCGGCGAGACATAGTTGCTGCCGCCATGCACGACGCGGTGAACCGTCGCCACCATGCGCCAGTTTGCAGCGCGCCCGGCAAGGAAGGCGTTGATCGCAGCGAGCGCGGCTTCATGGCTTGCGCCGGGGGCGAGGTCGATTGCCTTCTCCCCCTCCCCCGCGGCGCTTGCTTGGAGCCGGGCCGCACCGCCGATGCGCGTGACCCTGCCGGCGGCGAGCACCGCCAGTCCCTCGCAGGCGAGCGCCTGGAACTTGATGCTCGACGACCCGGCGTTGAGCACCATCAAAGCGTCGATCATCGCCGGTCCCGCATGCATTCCTGCCCCAGCTTCGACATGCCACGGGCGAGCGCTGCGGAAAAGCCCCGCGTCGGCAGGCGCTTGCGCGCTCACCGTGCCGCGGCGTAACCAAGGTTTCAGACTGAAAGGGCGTTTTCGCGATTCTACGAATCGCGAAAACACCTGTCATGCCAGCAGGACCGAATGGCGCCGCCCAGAAAAGGAAGACCGTCCTCCGCCAAGCGCAAATTCGTCGACCGCGATGCGCCGCGGCGCATCGTGGAGAATGCGGCGTTCGCCATTCCCACCGATCGCTCGATCATCCGCGTCTTTTATGGTGTCGGCGGCCAGGGCAAGACCGCGCTCTGCCGCGAAATTCTGCGCATGACCGATCCGGCGAGCGAACCGGCCTACGCCTATCTGCGCCGCGCCGAGCTCGACCTGCACGGCCGCACCAAGGAAGACCCCGACCGGCTGCTCGTCTGGATCCGCAACGGCTTTGCCGAGGCCGGTGTGGCGTTTCCGCGCTTCGACCTTTCCTTCGCTCTCGCCTGGGATGCGACGCGCGGCGACGAACCGCTGCCGATGTTCTCGCGACCCTGGCTCCGGCGCGGAAAGACCGCGGGCCAGTTCATCGACGGCTCCTCCGACCTCGTCAAGGATTTGAGCGGGGAACTGATCGGGTCGATCCCCGGCATCGGTTTCATGCTGAAGCGGCTCGGCGAATGGTCGATCGAAAAGACCAAGCGCTATTATCTGGAACGCACCAAGGAGGAGCTGAAGGAGCTTTATGACGGCTCCGAGCTGAAGAAGCCGTATCAACTCTCGGAGCTGCTTCCATGGATGCTGGCGCAGGATCTCAACGCGCATCTCGCCGCCAACCCGGACGACCGTTTCCTGCTGCTCGTCGATGAGTATGAGCGCGTCGCCGACGAAGGCGGCGCCGGCGTCAAATGGCGCGACAGCCCCTTCGACGCGCACATGCGCCGGCTGATCGCCGAGACGAACGGCATGCTCGCAATCTTCTTCTCGCGCGAGAAGCTGCCATGGGAGACGCATGCCGACTGGCGTGCCGACCTCGAAGGCAACCAGCATCTGCTGGGCGGGCTGGCCGAGAGCGACGCGGAGGAATTCCTGCTCAGCGTGGCGGTGGAAGACGCCGCGCTGCGGCGGGTCATGGTCGAAGCCGCGCGCGAGACGGCCGAGCCGGGTGCGCCGATCTATCCGCTGATGCTCGACCTGCAGGTCGAGCACTGGAACGCGCTGCGGGAGAAAGGCGAGGCAGTCTCGACCGACGATTTCGCGGCGAAGGCCGAAAGCTTCTCCGGCCGGCGGCTCGCCATCGTGCGGCGCGTGCTGCGCGACTACGGCACGCCGCTGCAGACGACGCTGGAGCGCCTGTCCGTGGCTCGGCGTTTCGACCGTGCGGCGTTTGCGCATGTCGTGAACAATTTCGGCACCGCCTTGCCGCTCGACCAGTTCGCGCGCGTCGCTGCTCTCTCCTTCGTGAGCACGCTCGAAGACGGCTACCTCTCAATCCACAATCTGGTGGCCGAGACGATCCGCGAGACGCTGAGCGCGGAGATGCACGCGACCTCGACCGAAGCGCTGCTCAGCCATTTCCTCGACCGCAGCCGAACGGCTTCTCCGGCCGAGGTCAAGCAGGCCCACGTCACGGCTTTGGTCGAAGCCGCCTGGCTGCGGTTGCAACAAGGCGTCGAAGGTTATGTCGCTTGGCTCAAGGAAGGTCTCGAAAACATCGAGCGCTCATCGCTGGCGCGCGGCGCGATCCGGCTCTGGCGCGAGGCGCTGGACGCTTGCGAGTCAGGCCTGGGTCCCGATCAGCTCGACACCGCCACCTGCCTTGCAAGGCTCGGCAAGGCGATTGCAGAAACCGGCGACACGGCCAGCGCCCGCCCGCTGCTCGAACGCGCGCTCGCCATCCGCGAAGCGAGGCTCGGCGCGGAGCATTCCGATACGGCCGCAAGCCTCGGCGAGCTGGCCTCGCTGCATCATTCGGCCGGCGACTATGCCGCGGCGCGCCCCATGTTCGAACGCGCGCTTGCCGTCATGCGACAGGCGGACGGGCCATATAGCGAGCGGCTCGCGACCGGCCTCAACAATCTCGGCTCGCTGCTGCAGGACACCGGCGACTATGAACCCGCGAGGGTGCTCTACGAGCAGGCGCTGTCCATCGACCGGGCACTGCTCGGCGAAGAACACCCCGAGACGGCGGCGGTGCTGAACAATCTGGCGATCCTGCTGCGCACCATCGGCGATTTTGCCGGCGCGAAGCCGCTCTACGAGCGGGCGCTGGCGATCAGCGAGAAATCGCTCGGCGCCGAACATCCGGACACCGCCGCCAACCTCAACAATCTCGCCACGCTGCTGCAGGCGATGGGCGATCCGCAGGGCGCGCGTCCGCTGTTCGAACGCTCGCTCGCCATCCGCGAGAAAGTGCAGGGACCGCGCCATCCCGACACTGCCGCCAGCCTCAACAGCTTCGCCGTACTGCTCGAATTGCTGGACGAACCACAGAAAGCGCGCGAGATGTACGAGCGCTCGCTGGCAATCCGCGAGGACGTGCTGGGTGCCGATCACCCGCATCTGGCATTGACGCTCAACAACCTCGGCAATCTGCTTCGGCACCAAGAGCCGGAAACCGCGAGAGACATGCTGGAGCGGTCCAGGTCGATCAACGAAAAGGTGCTCGGGCCGGACCACCCGACGCTGGCGGTGAGCCTGAACAATCTGGCGATGGTGCTGAAGCGGCTCGGCGAGCTCGGCGCGGCGGTCGGGCACGCCGAACGCGCTCTGGCGATCACCGAAGGCCGGCTGGGCAGCGAGCATCCCACCACCAACCGGCTGCGCGCCAACGTCGCGAGTATGCGTCTTGCCGCCGGCTCGGCGGCGGAGGCGCTGGAGCTGGCGCAGTCGGCGCTCGAGGCGCACCAGCGCGTGCTTGGATCCGAACATCGCTGGACCGCCGACACGGCGCAGACAACGGCGGACATCCTGAACGCACTCGGGCGGGACGAGGAGGCGGGCGCTTTGCGCAGCGCATTCAGCTCATCGCTGCCTTCTGCTGGCTGACCTGGCGAGCTGCGGTTGTTGGATGGCCGCAACACACTCATACTGAATTGAGGCATGGAGGGCGCGCCCAATGACAACCAACTCAACCACAAAATTCGACCGAGCCGTGGTATCGATGCCGGGCAAGGAGCGCGTAGCCCGGACACCTTTCGGCGCCCCTGTCGTGATTCACGCCACGGCCGCCGAGACGAACGGGGCATTCGGGATGTGGGAGACGTTTACGCCACCCGGCCAAGGTCCTGCGCCGCACATGCATACGCGTGAGACCGAAGTGTTCCGGGTCATCCGCGGCACGTATCGATTCAAATGCGGCGATGAGGAGTTCGATGCTCCGCCAGGAACGGTCGTCGCGCTTCCGCCGTATGTGCAGCACAGCTGGGTGAATATCGGCGACGAGCCCGGCCAGATGTTCGTTACGGTCGTGCCGGGAGGATGCGAGCAGCTCTTTATCGGTATCGAAACGACGGGAGCCGATACGCCGGCCAAGATTGCGGCCATCGAGGCTGGCCTCGGAATCGTCAACGATGAGACACGAGCTCTCCTGGAGCATTTTCACGATTCATAGAATCGCGAAAATGCTCTAAGTCTTTGTCTTTACGCAAATCCGGACGGAAAACCGGTTTCCACTTTTCCTGGATTTGCTCTAGGATACAGCCAAGCTTCCGCTTGACACAGCGATGCTTCGCGCCGATCCGATTCCGGTCAACCGCAGACGCGCTCCATCCAGAGCGTAGCACCTCAAGCTGGACGCCTGCTCAGCCCGCCGCCTTGCCCCGCCGCAGCCAGGACGGCAGGCGCAGCTGCGCCAGGCCCATGCCGAGCGCGATCGCGATGCCCTGCACGATGAGCTGGAAGGAGGTGGCGATGCCCATCATCTTCAGGATCTGGCCGAGATGGGTGAGGAAGAGTGCTGCACCCGCCACCGCAACCATCGAGCCGATGCCGCCGCTCATCGCCGTGCCGCCGAGCACGGCCGCTGCGATCGGGGCGAGCAGATAGGCGTCGCCGACATTGAGCGTGGGGTTGCGGATGAAGGCCGAGAGCAGGATGCCGACCACGCCGTAAAGGAAGCCGGCGGTGGCGAAGGCGGCGATCTGGTAGAGCGGCAGGCTGATGCCGGCGACATGCGCGGCGCGCGGATTGGCGCCGACTGCGGAAAAGTGCCGGCCGATGGTGGTCTTGCGCAGGATGATCGTGAGCGCGGCGACCAGGATCGCCGCGACCCAGACGGCGAGATTGATGCCGAGCACCCGGGTGCCGCCGAAATCGGCGAGCAGCTGCGGCACCCGCGCTTCGGCCGGCAGCCCCTCGCGATACCAGATGTTGACGCCGACAAGGATGGCGCCGACGGCGAGCGTCACGATCAGCGCGTTGAGCTGCAGCAGCCCGACCAGCACGCCGTTGATCAGGCCGACGGCAGCCGCGCCGAGCAGCGCCACGACGATCGCGGGCAGAAGGTTGGCATCGGAGCCGCCGGAGATGCCGAGCAGGAGTGTGCTGGAGAGCGTCACGATCGCCGGAATCGACAGGTCGATGCCGCGCGTCATCAGCACCAGCGCCTGGCCCATCGCGGCAATGGTGAGGAAGGCGGCCAGCGGCACGACGGCCAGCATGTTGGACGGCACCAGGCTGCGCGGGACGATGATGCCGCCAATGACCAGCAAGGCAGCGAGCGCGATCCAGATCGCGAGGAAACGCATCTGCAGCGGCGCGCGGCCGGCAAGCGGCGCCCTCCCCGCCTGTCGCCTGGCGCGCGACGCGTCCAGCTCCGTTCCAGCGCTCATCAGCACCCCTTCCGCCGGCTGGCCCGACATCATAACCCCGTCGCCGGCTGAGGGGAACGCATGCGGTCAGCCAGCCGTCGCACGAGCTGCTCGGCCGGCTTCAGGCCCGAATAGATGAACACGGCGAAGAGCGTCAGCGCGCCGCTGACGATGATGCCGACGGCCGTGTTCAAGCCGAGCAGCGAGATGACATTGACCGTCAGCGTGAAGAACAGCGCGCCGAACAGCGTGCCGAGGAACGAACCGCGGCCGCCGGTGAGAGCTGCGCCGCCGAGCACGGCGGCCGCGATGCTGGTGAGCGTGTAGGTCGAGCCGATGGTCGGGTGGCCGACGCCGACTTCCGAGGCCAGGAAGAAGCCGGCGATCGTCGCCGTCAGCGAGGCGATGATGTAAGCGCGCATGTGGACGAAATCGACGCGCACGCCATTGCGTTTGGCAGCCGTCTCGCGGAAGCCGACAGCCTGCAGACGCAGCCCGCTGGCGGTCCGGTGGAGCCAGAAGTCAGCCGCGGCGGCCCCCGCGAGCAGCACGAAGAAGGACAGCGGTATCGGGCCAATCGGCGTGCGCAGGAACTCGGTGATGCCGGGATTGACCAGGCCGCCCGGAGTCGGCCGCAGCATCAGCGCAATGCCGCCGAGCACGCTCAGCATGGCGATGGTGGTGATGACGGAATTGACGCCGGCAAAACGCACCATCCAGCCATTGAAGCTTCCCACGACCAGGCCGGCGAGCAGGCAGCCGACAATGCCGACCGCCAGCAGGGACGGCCCCATTTCGGCGGCGACGATGAAGGAGGCGAGGACCACCGTCAGGCTCATCATCGAGCCGACGGAGATGTCGAAACCTCGCACCAGGAGAACGTTGAACTGCGCCATGGCCACGATGGCGAGTGGCGCCGTGGCAAGCAGGATGTGACGCAGGTTGATCGAGGTGAGGAACACATCCGTCTGGGTGGCGGCATAACCGCCGACCAGCAGCGTCAGCACGGCGAGGAAGACGAGCGGCACCCACCAGGTGGTGCCGCCGGCCGCAAGCGTGCTGAAAAAGCGGTTGAGCAGGGTCGGCGTCTCCACTCCGGCGGCACGGCCGTGCGCGTCGCGCGAGGTAAGGAAGGACGAGACGATGTTCTCGTCGGTCAGCTCGTCGCCGGTCAATTCGCGGATGACGCGCCCGCGCGAGAAGACCAGCACCCTGTCGCAGATGCCGGCAAGCTCGACCGCGTCGGAGGAGTTGACGATGCAGCCTCCGCCCTCGGCGACCTTCTTGCGGATCGAGCGGTAGATATCGAAGCGGGCGCCGGCATCCACGCCCTGCGTCGGCTCGTCGATCAGCACCACGTCGGCGCCGTAGAGGAAGCTGCGCGCCAGCACCGATTTCTGCTGGTTGCCGCCGGAAAGACCGCTGATCGGCTGATCGAGGCTCGGCGTGACGACACCGTATTCCTCGACCAGGTCGCGCGCCTCGTCACGCTCCTTGCGCGCCGAGACGATGCCCTTGCGCGCAAACCGGTCGAGCACCTGCAGCGTCATGTTCTCGCGCACGCCGAGCTCGGGAAAGACGGATTCGGTCGAACGGTCGGCGCTGAGGAACAGCAGGCCACCGTCGATGCAGCCGCCCGGCGCGCCGAGCCGCACCGTCCTGCCGTTGCAGAGCACGCTGCCGGTGGCATCCTGCAGGCCGCCAAGCGCCCGGATCACATTGCGCTGGCCGTTGCCCTCGGCGCCGGCGAAGCCAAGGATTTCGCCGCGCTTCAGCGCGAAGGATATGTCGCGGAAATTGTCGCCCGAAAGGCCGACGACGGTGAGCAGCGCGGTGTCGGCCGCACCTGGCTTCTGCGGGTAGTCGGCCTCGATCGAGCCCCCGACCATCAAGGCGATCAGGTCCTTTTCCGACAGGTTTTCGCTGATCTCGTGGGTGCCGCGGCCGACACCGTCGCGCAGGATCGTGACGCGATCGGCCAGATCGAGGATCTCCGGCAGGCGATGGCTGACATAGACGATCGCCGTGCCGTCGGCCGCAAGCTTGCGCACGATACCGGAGAGCTTGGTGACGCCGTCGAGGTCGAGCGTGGAGGTCCGCTCATCGAGCAGCAGGACCTTCGGTTTCGAGGTGAGCGCCTTGACGATCTCCAGGAACTGCCGCTCGGCCGGCGTCAGGCTGCCGACGACGGCGCCCGGCGCGAGGTTGAGGTCATAGGCGGCGAGTTGGCGGCGTGCCCACTCGTTCATGCCGGCGTAAGACAGCGAGGCGTCGGCGGCGCCGAGGAACAGGTTCTGCGCGACCGTCAGCTCGCGCACGAGCGAGTCGTCCTGGTAGACGGTGGCCAGCCCCAGCGCGCGCGCCATCAGCGGGTCGGCGCTGGTCAGCGGCTTGCCCATGATCTCGACCGAGCCTTCGTCGGGCGTGTTCGAGCCGGCAGCGATGCCGAGCAGCGTCGATTTGCCGGAACCGTTCTCGCCGAGCACGGCGTGGATCTCGCCGGCGCGGCACTCGAGGCTCATATGGTCGAGCGCCCGCACGCCCGGATAGGTCTTGGAGATGCCGCTGAGTTTGAGGGAAAGCTCGGCCATCAGGCCCGGTCCTCGCTCTTCTGATCAAACAGGGTTCCCTTGATCAAACAGGCTGGGCGCGGTTCTTCTCGCGCCCAGCCCGTCCGTCTCGGGAGAGATCCGCTTTTACTGCGCGAACATCTTCTTCATCATGTCGGCCGGCACGAGCGTGGACACCGAGGCGTCAAGCGGCAGCGCCGGATCGCACATGCCCTTGACCACCGGCTTCATCGCGAACGGCACGTTGATGTTGGGGTCCACTGCCTTGCCCGCCTTCTTCATCATCGCGGCGGTGAGCGCGAAGCGGGACTGGAAGTTCTGCCCGGACGAATAGAAGATCTTGAAGTTCGGGTTGTCGGCCTTCTCCCAGTCGCAGAACAGGCCCTGCTCGTCGGTGCGCAAGGCGACCACGACGTCCAGCGGCTTGGCGGACGATTCATAGGCGCGCACGGCGCCGCGGAAGCCGTCGGCATATTCATAGATGTAGGCGCCGATGTCGTCATGCTGGGCGAGCAGGCCGGACACGGCTTCGAAATTGCCTTCCTGGGTCCAGTTCGTGTCGGCCTTGGCGATGATCTTCAGGTCCGGATGGTTGGCGACTTCCTTGTCGGCACAGCCTTGCCAGGTGGCGCTGAGCGGGTTGCCGGGCGTGCCGCCGAGCGCAACGATGCCGGGCTGCATCGGCTTGGAGTCGGCGACCGCCTTCACGAAGTCGACGCCGAGCTTGCAGATGTCTTCGGCAATCGAGGAGACGAAGTCCTTGCCGGCCTCGCCGCCGACATAGGTGCCGTTGTGCACGGTGACGAGGATGCCGGCCTCGGTCGCTTCCTTCACCACCGGCAGCAGCGCCTCGCCCGCATCGGCGAACATGACGATCACGTCGACCTTCTGGGCGATGTAGGAGCGCATGTCGGCAATCGCCTTGGAGGCATCGCCGCGCGCAGAGGTGTAGATGATCTTCTTCACCTCGGGATAGGTGAGCGCCTGGGCGATGAATTCCATCGCGGTGACGCGGCGCCAGACATTCTCACCAAAGCCGTCGGCATAAGCGACCGTCAACGTGCCCTGGCCGGTTTCGCAGACGGAATCCTTCCAGCATTTGAGCGCCAGCTCCTGCTGCTCCGGCGTCAGCGCCATCGCGGCATGCTCGAAAGATTCGACCAGCACCGGGTTCACGCCCTCGGTGGTGCCGAGCGCCTTCTTCATCAATTCCTCGGCGGTCTGCGCCGCCGCGGGCACGATCATGGCCGCCGAGAGCAAAAGAGCGGCCGAAAGCATCTTCTTCATCAGTTCCTCCCTGGACGGCGTTCGCCGTCGGTTGCAGTTCCTTCCCGCCGGCGGCTCCGCCGTCGGGATCATTGCTCGCATCTTGCGGCGCGGCCTTGACCCCGGGCCGCACTTCTCCTCCGTTGCCGGCCTCCTCGCCGGCGCGTCGGAATCGGGCAAGCGGCTACTGCGCCAGGTAACCCCCGTCGATCACGAGTTCGGAACCGGTCATGTAGCTGCTCTCGTCGCTCGCCAGGAACAGGCAGCCATTGGCGACTTCGATCGGCTGGCCGGCCCGCTTCATCGGCGTCGAGGCGATGACGAAGGCGTTGATCTCCGGCGCCTGCGCCTGCGTCAGCGGCGTGTCGATGAATCCCGGATGCACTGAATTGACCCTGATGCCGTCGGCCACATAGGTCATGGCCGCGTTCTTGGTCATGTTGCGCACCGCGCCCTTGGTGGCGTGGTAGGCATGCGCGCCGCCGACCGCCGCATTGCCCCAGATCGAGGAAAAGTTGACGATCGATCCGGATTTCTGCTTGCGCATAACCCGGATCGCCTCGCGCATGCCGAGGAAGACGCCGGTCTGGTTGACGGCAACGACGCGCATCCAGGCCTTTACGTCGAGCTCCTCGAGCGGCTCGTAAGCGATGATCCCGGCATTGTTGACCAGCACGTCGAGGCGTCCGTGCTTCTTCACCGTTGCGGCGACGACCGACTTCCAGTCCTCTTCGCTGGTGACGTCGAGCTTGATCGCCTCGATGTCCTTCGAATAGGCCGGCTCGGGCGCGGTGATGTCACCGGCCACCACCGTTGCGCCCTCCCTGGCGAAAAGCTCGGCAACGGCGTGCCCCATGCCGCGCGACGCGCCGGTGACGATGGCGACTTTTCCCTTCAGTCTCATGCCGTTCCTCCCGGATCGGGGTTACTTCTTGATCCACGGATAACGCTTGGTGTCCTGACCGGCGTAGTCCGGGTCGAGATAGATGAAGCAGCGCTGGATCAGGAAGTCGCGGATCTCGAAGACGTCGCACCAGCGCCCTGCCTGCCATTCCGGCAGGCCGGCGCGCCAGGTTCCGTCCTTGTGCTCGCCATGGCTGGTGCCTTCGCAGACGATCGTGTCGCCGCCCGAAAACACCCAGTTGAAATGCGAATAGTGGTGCACGATCGACTTCAGCGTGCCGCCGACGTCGCCGAACATCTGGCCGATCTCGGCCTTGCCGTTGGCGAGGCCCCATTTCGGAAAATACACCTGCGCGTCGTCGGCGAAGAGGTCGAGGATCGACCCGCCGGTCGAGGTCTTGCCGCCATTGTCGAACGCTTTCAGGTATTCGATTGCCACCGACTTGCGCTGCTCGTCGGTCATTGACTTGGTGCTGACGGCCATGAGGCTCCTCCCGTTGCGATGGACGGCGGGTTAGCGCCGCTTCTCCCTGCTGGCGGCGTTGGCCGCGAGATATGCGAATGCCAGGATCGGCCCGAGGGTGGCGCCGCCGGCCCAATAGGCGCGTGCCGAAGCCGAGGCGACGCAGTTGCCGACGCCGTAGAGGCCGGGAACCGCCTTGCCGGTATGGTCGAGTATCTGGCCCTTGGTGTTGGCGACCGGCCCGCCCTTGGTGTCGAGATTGCCGCCCGTCAGCAGTGCTGCGTAGTACGGCCCCTTGTCGCTGATCGGGTACATTGTGGGGTTCGGCGCCACCGGGCTTTCGGCCGCCGGGCCGTTGAAGAGAAGCTCGACCTGGCGCTCGCCGCGATGAAAATCCTGGTCCTTGCCGGCCTTGGCAAAACCGTTGAAGCGCTCGATCGTTGCCTTCAGCGTCTTCTCGAAATCAGCGGCGATCGCCATGTTGCCGATGCGGCTGGCGTGCTTCTTCACCCTGGCCCGGATGTTCTTCGTGAGCTCGGCGAGGTTCGCACCCTTGATGACGTGCGAGTGATCGGTGCCCGGCGGCACGATGAAGCGGCCATATTCGTGGCTGGCGGAGTGCTTCTGGCTGCGCGCATCCCAGATCGCGACCAGCACCAGGTTCGGGTATTCCGACTTCGCCGGGTCCCATTCGAAGAAGGCCTGCGCCGACTCGTTGTAGGCGAGCTTCTCGTTGGTGACGCGGCGGCCGTTCTTGTCGACGTAGATCATGGAGTCGCCGGAAGGCGAGAAGGTGCCGATCAGGGTCGGGTCGTCGTTCAGCGCCTTCTCGAGCACGATCGGGCACATCCAGGCGTAGTTCATGTTGCGCAGCTCGGCGCCGGCGGCCGCGCCGATATTGACGAAATCGCCCTCGTTGGTGCTCGCCGCGCAGCCGCCGAACACCGGCACGGAGAGGAAGTTCTTGCGCATCGAAACGTCGTGCGTGAAACCGCCCGAGGCGAAAATCACCGCCTTGCGCGCCTTGATGGCGACGGTCTTGCCCTTGCCGTTCGTGGCCTCGACGCCGATCACGGCCCCCTTGTCGTCCACCACGGTGCGCTGCACGCGATGGCTGGTATGGATCTTCACGCCGTCGGCCCTGGCCTTGCCGCCCATGGTGCGGATCGCCACCTCGCCGCCGTCGGACATGGTCGGAAGCGCATCCTTGGGCAGGAGCACGCGGCCTTTCGGCGCCTTGTCTTCCGGCAGCTCGGCCCAGTAATCGGGCACGAAATCGCAATGCCGGTATTCGAGCGCCCCCTTCTTCGCGAGCAGCTCGGTCGCAGGCGAGGCGTTGTCGTAGATTGCCGCGTAGCAATCATACTCCCACCGGGTCAGGCCGAGCGTCTTGTGATCGGGATCATAGGCTTCCGGCCGCGACAGGCGCGCCATGTAGCGAATGCAGTCTTCCTTCTTGTCGACGATGCCGACCGTCTGCATGTGCTTGTTGTTCGGGACCCAATACCAGAAGGCAGCCTTCTTCGTAGTGCCGCCGAGCTCCGGCGCCTTTTCGAGCAGCACCACGTCGTTGCCCTTCCAGCGCGCAAACAGCGCCGAGGCCAGGCCGCCGGCGCCACCTCCCACCACGACGATGTCGGTTTCGGCGTCGAACTTCGAGCGCTTCACCGGCAGGGCCGATTTCCGGGCAATTGTCGCCATGCAAAATCCTCCCGCACGCCGCTTCCCAGGCGGCTTTTGTTGGCTGCAACGCTGCCCGCCTCCTCTTTTGCCGTCTTTCAAAATCCTGTCCGTGTTTTCACGATCCTGCGTGAATCGGACCTCGGCCGTTCGATCTACGAACGTGCCTCTGTTGAAACGCGGCGCGCGATGTGCGAGCCTAGGCATGTCTCGGGAGGAGACCCGCGTCCGCGTTTCTCGGAGTCGAGTGATCCGGCCGCGTGTTCGTTATGCGAACAGCATCACATAAAGCTGTCGCAGGGAGGACGGGCATGGTTGCGGTCATCGGACGCGCCGTTCCGGTACGCTTCGACGGGCTGGAGCAATTCCCCATCCGTGCGAGCTATCGCGGCGTCGAATATTGCATCGCCGAGTCGAAACCCTACACGCTCGAATTCGCCAACGACCACGACGTCATCTGCCTGCTGCTCGGCGACATCGTCTCGCGCACCCGCTTCGAGGACGACCGCGAGAAGCCGCTGATCTTCCGCGGCGAGACCACGGCGTTTCACCCGCGTCACGGCAATGTGCGCGTCGCCGCGAGCTCGGTGCGGCACGGCTTCATCGCCTTTTCCTATTCGGAAGAATTCCAGGCCGCGATCTCCGACCGCAGCCTCAGGGAGTTCCGCGAGGCCGGCAGCACCAACAACATCCACCAGGAGTCGATCCGCCACCTTGCCCGCTACGCGCGCGACAAGATCATGGCGCGCGGCGCGCTCGACCCGCTCGAGGTGCAATATCTCGGCGGCATGGTCTATCTCGAGACGATCAACGGCCTGGCCAGCGCCCGCACGTCGGCGCCGCACGGCCTGTCGGACGCCAGCTTCCGGCGCATTGTCGAATTCATCGATTCCGAGCTCGAGAACGACATCAGCTGCGAGGGCCTGGCGAAGGCCGTGGACCTGCCCCTGCGGGTCGTGTTCGACGGCATGAAGGCGCGCACCGGCATGTCGCCCTACCAGTTCGTCATCAGCCGTCGCGTGGAGCGCGCGCGCACGCTGCTCGAAGGCTCCGACCTGCCGATCACGGAGGTGGCGCTGCTCTGCGGTTTTGCCTCACAGCAGCATTTGACGGCGACGCTGTCGAAGAAGCTCGGGCGCACGCCGAGCCGGATTCGGCGGCATTAGAAGACAGCTTCGGCGGATTGCAGAGGCCTGTCAGTAGCCCCTCATGGTGAACGCCCGCCAGCGTTCAGGCGTCACGGAATCCGCGCGCTGATCTGCTTGGCCGTCTTCAAGGCTTCCGGCAGGCAAACCGTCGTCAGCTTCTCGAGGCTCGTCTGCATGGTGTGGCCGCAGATGTTAATCGCGGCGATCACCTGTCCGCGCAGATTGCGCAGCGGCACGGCGACGGCAATCAGGCCGGGCTCCAGCTCCTGGTCGATCACCGCGTAACCCTGCTCGCGGGCCTTGCGGATCTCCGTCATCAAGGCGTCGATGCCGGCCACGGTGGTGTCGGTCTTCTTCTGGATGCTGCTCATCTCGAGCACGTCGCGGGCGCAGTCCTCGGGCATTCCGGCGAGCAGCACGCGTCCCATGGCCGTGCAATAGGCCGGCTTGCGCGCGCCGATGCGGACGTTGAGCGACATCACCGTGTCGGCCGCGAAGGAGGCGACATAGACCATGTCGGTGCGGTCGAGCACGACGGCGGAGACGTTTTCCTCCACCCGGTTGCGCAGAACCTCCAGGAACGGCGTCGCGGTGGCGATCCAGGCGTCGCCGGAGTTCAGGTAACCGGAGGCGAGCTCGACCACCTTCGGCGTCAGGCTGTAAGTGCCGTCATTGGCCTCGACGTAACCCAGCATCGAAAGCGTGATCAGGCTGCGGCGCGCGGTGGCGCGGGTGAGCCCGGTCAGCGCCGAAAGCTCCGACTGCGTCACCTTCGCCTTTTTCTGCAGCGCCTGCAGAACCGTGATGCCGTGCACCAGCCCGGCCACGACCTCGCGGTCGTCGTCACTCTCGGTTTGAGCTTTTGCAGCGCGCGTCGCGGTGGCCATATGTGGATAGCTGATCGGTGGCTTGTTCGGTATACGCACATACTCCATGGCCCGCGCCCTTGTCACTGGCAAAATGTTTTTCGGCCGCGCCGGACTCGCTTGACACGTGAAAGCGGCGGGCACTAACTGGCGAAAAACCAACATAGCCCGTTCGTATTGCGAACAGCCTGATCTGAGACATGCGCCCTTTCGTCTACAACGGTTTGCCAGCACGGGTGGTGTTCGCCGACGGCGCGATCGGCGGGCTGGCCGGCGAGATCGAGAAGGTCGGCGCTAAGAATGTGCTGGTCATCACCACGCCGAACCAGAAGGATGACGGCACGGCGCTCGTGGCCGGGCTGGCCAGGTTCGGCGCCCGGCTCTATTCCAATGCAACCATGCATACGCCGGTCGAGGTGACCGAGGATGCGCTGAAGCTGGTGCGGGAGAACGGCATCGATCTCCTGGTCGCGCTCGGCGGCGGTTCGACCATCGGGCTCGCCAAGGCAATCGCGCTGCGCACCGACCTGCCGCAGATCGCTATCCCCACCACCTATGCCGGCTCCGAGATGACCCCGATCCTGGGCGAGACGAAGAACGGGTTGAAGACCACGCAGAAGTCCATGAAGATATTGCCCGAGATCGTGATCTACGATGTCGAGCTGACGATGAGCTTGCCGGTCGGGCTTTCCGGAACCTCCGGCATCAACGCCATCGCCCATTCGGTCGAGGCGCTTTATGCCGAAGACAGCAACCCCGTCATCAACCTGATGGCGGAAGAAAGCATCGGCGCGCTCGGCCGCGCCCTGCCGCGGATCGCGAGCGACCCGAACGACCGCGAGGCCCGGTCCGACGCGCAGTACGGCGCCTTCCTTGCCGGCGCATGCCTGGGCGCCGTCGGCATGGCGCTGCACCACAAGCTCTGCCACACGCTCGGCGGCACGTTCGACCTGCCGCACGCCGAAACCCATACGATCGTGCTGCCGCATGCGCTGGCCTACAATGCGCCGGCGGTGCCGATGGCGGTCGAGGCGGTGGGACGCGCCCTCGGGACGAAGGACGCCGCGCGCGGCATCTTCGAATTGTCGGGCAAGGTCGGCGCACCGCGCGCGCTGCGCGATCTCGGCATGCCGGAGGACGGCATCGACAAGGCGGCCGACATTGCGCTCGCCAACCCGTACTGGAACCCGCGCCCGCTGGAGCGGCGGGGCATCCGTGAGCTCATCTCGCGCGCCTGGGCCGGAGAGGAGCCGCTGGCCGCCTGAACTGAAATGCAAATCCGGGGCCGGACGCTGCCGGCCGTTTTTTCTCGGGAGGAAAGACATGACGAAATCGACGTTCGGCCGGGTGTCCCGGCGCCAGTTCATCAAGACCTCCGCCGCAGCCGGCGGCGCGGTTGCGCTCTCGCCGCTGTTTGCGCCCTATGTGCGGGCACAGGACAACGTCATCAAGCTCGGCTATGTGAGCCCGCAGACCGGTCCGCTCGCCGCTTTCGCCGAGGCCGACGAATTCATCCTCGGCCAGTTCCGCGAATGGGCCAAGAACGGGCTCGACCTCGGCGGCACCAATTATGCCATCGAGGTCGTGGTCAAGGACTCGCAGTCCAACCCGAACCGCGCCGCGGAAGTCGCCAAGGAGCTGATCGTCGACGACGAGATCGACCTGATGCTGGTCGCCTCGACGCCCGAGACCACCAACCCGGTCTCCACCCAGTGCGAGATCGAGGAGGTGCCCTGCATCTCCACCATGGCGCCGTGGCAGCCCTGGTTCATCGGCCGCCAGGGCAATCCGGGCGACCCGGCGAGCTGGGCTCCGTTCAAGCACACCTTCCACTATTTCTGGGGCCTGGAAGACGTCATCGCCGTCTTCACCAACATGTGGAACCAGCTCGAGACCAACAAGGTCATCGGCGCGCTGTTCCCGAATGACGGCGACGGCAATGCCTGGGGCGATCCGAATGTCGGCTTCCCGCCGGTGCTCGCCGCCCAAAAATTCACGCTGGTCGATCCGGGCCGCTACCAGAACCTGACCGACGATTTCTCGGCGCAGATCACGGCGTTCCAGAACGCCAATGCCGAGATCGTCACCGGCGTGGTGCTGCCGCCGGACTTCACCACCTTCTGGACGCAAGCCAACCAGAAGGGTTTCAAGCCGAAGGCCGTCAGCGTCGGAAAGTGCATCCTCTTCCCGGTCGCGCTGGAAGCGCTCGGCAAGACCGGCAACAACCTCTCGTCCGAGGTGTGGTGGTCGCCGACGCATCCCTACAAATCCTCGCTCAACGGCATGAGCGCAGGCGAGCTCGCCGCCGGCTTCACAGCCGCCACCGGCCGGCAGTGGACGCAGCCGATCGGGTTCATCCACTCGCTGTTCGAGTTTGCCGTCGACACGCTGAAGCGCGCCGCCGACCCGACCGACCCGGCGGCGATCGTGGACTCGATCTCCAAGGCCGATCTGCAGACCATCATCGGCCCGATCAAGTTCGGCCAGGAGAACGTGCCGCCCTTCGCGCGCGCCAATTTGTCGAAGACGCCGCTGGTCGGCGGGCAGTGGAAGCTGAAGGACGACGGCAAGTACGACATCATCGTCGTCGACAACCAGACCGCGACCGACATCCCCGTGGCCGGCAAGATGGAGCCGATCGCCTGATCGGCATAAACTGAACCAGGACGCCCGGCTGCGAGGCAGCCGGGCGTTTTTCATGCTAGCGTGTTGCAGATGGTTGGAATCGGTCGGCGCCAAGGCCCCTCACCCTTACCCTCTCCCCGCATTGCGGGGAGAGGGGGTTCTGAAAGGTCGGCGCCACCGCTGACGCCTCCCTCTCCCCGTTCTTCACGGGGAGAGGGTAAGGGTGAGGGGCAGCGCCGGCGTCGCCGGATAAGCAATTCGCCTTAGGAAATCTGCCCATGCTTCTCGCCATCGAAGGCCTGCGCAAATCCTACGGCTCGCTGCTCGTCACCGACAGCGTGTCGCTGGAGGTCGCCGAAGGCGAGGCGCTCGGCATCATCGGGCCGAACGGCGCCGGCAAGACCACGCTCTTCTCGCTGATCACCGGGGCCGTGCCCGCCGACGCCGGCCGTATCCTGCTCGACGGCGCCGATATCACGCGTACGCCGGCGCAGAGACGCTGCCTTTCCGGCATCTGCCGGTCGCACCAGGTGCCGCATCCCTTCGAGAAGCTCACGGTGGCGGAGAATCTGCTGGTCGCGGCCTGCTTCGGCCAGAACAAGCGCGAGACCGAAGTGGTGGACGAAGTCGGCGCAATCCTCGAGCAGACGGGGCTTGCGGCCAAAGCCAACCGCGTTTCCGGCGCGCTGCCGCTGCTCGATCGCAAGCGCCTCGAAATGGCGCGCGCGCTTGCCACCAATCCGCGGCTGCTGTTGCTCGACGAGATCGCCGGCGGCCTCACCGAAGGCGAATGCCAGGAGCTGGTGGAGACGATCCGCGACATCCACAGAAGCGGCCGCACCATCGTCTGGATCGAGCATATCGTGCATGCGCTGGTGGCGGTGGTGAGCCGCCTCGTCGTGCTCAATTTCGGCAAGCTCATCGCGCAGGGCAAACCGGAAGAGGTGCTCGCCTCGCCGCAGGTGCGCGAGACCTATCTCGGCTCGCCGGTCTGATCATGGCGCTGCTCGAAGTCCGCGACCTCGATGCTTTCTACGGCGACTTCCAGGCGCTGTTCGGCATTTCGGCGGATGTCGGCGAGGCCGAGACGGTGGCTTTCATCGGCTCCAACGGCGCCGGCAAATCGACCTTCCTGAAAAGCATCTCCGGGCTGCTGCCGGCGGGCAAGCAGACGATCCGTTTCGCCGGCGAGCCGATCGGCGCGCTGCCGGCGCCGCTGGTCATGCAGCGCGGCATCGCCATGGTGCCCGAGGGACGGCGGCTGTTTCCGTCGCTTTCGGTCGAGGAGAACCTGCTGATCGGCACCTATGGCCGCAAGGGTGAGGGCCGCTGGAATTTGAAGACGCTCTACGAGCTCTTCCCGATCCTCGGCGAACGGCGCAGGAACCCGTCAACGGCGCTCTCCGGCGGACAGCAGCAGATGGTGGCGATCGGACGCGCGCTGATGTCCAACCCGAAGCTCCTGCTGTGCGACGAGATCTCGCTCGGGCTGGCACCTATCGTCATCCGCGACATCTACGCGGCGCTGCCGGCAATCAAGGCCGAAGGCACCGCAATCGTCGTGGTGGAGCAGGACATCGTGCAGGCGATGAAGGTCTCCGACCGAGTCTACTGTTTCTCCGAAGGCCGCATGACGCTCACCGGCAGGCCGGCCGAGCTTTCGCGCGAGGCGATCCACGATGCGTATTTCGGACATTGAGAGGACGGAATTGTCGAGTTCCTTCGCGCCCCCCTCTGTCCTGCCGGACATCTCCCCCACAAGGGGGGAGATTGGCTGTCGCGACGGCTTTCGCCAACCGCTGAATGTTGCAGGTTGGCGAAAGCAAAGCGGCAGTCCGATCTCCCCCCTTGTGGGGGAGATGGCCGGCAGGCCAAAGGGGGGCAACGTAGAGCGCGATCCGGCGAGATCTGCGCCATGACCACCGTCCTCGACGTGATCATCCAGGGCATCCTGCTCGGCGGGCTCTATGCGCTGTTCGCGGCGGGCCTGTCACTGATCTTCGGCGTCATGCGGCTGGTCAACCTCGCGCATGGCGATCTGATCGTGCTCGCCGCCTTCATCATCCTCGCGGCCGTCGCCTTCGTCGGCCTGCCGCTGCCGCTCGCAGCACTCGTCGCCGTGATGGCGATGTTCGTCGTCGGCTTCGTGCTGCAGTTCGTCATCCTCAACCGCGCCATCGGCGCCGACATCTTGCCGCCGCTGCTGATGACCTTCGGCATGTCGATCATCGTGCAGAACGGGCTGCTCGAAGTCTTCTCCGCCGACTCGCGCCGTCTCAATGCCGGCGATCTGGAGACTGCCTCGCTGCCGCTCGGCGGCGGCATCGCCATCGGCGTGATGCCGCTGATCACGCTTGCCGCCGCGATCGCCGTCATCGTGCTCCTCAACCAGGTCTTCTACCGCACGGCGCTCGGCCGCGCCTTCCGCGCCGTCTCCGACGATCCGTCGGTGGCGCAGCTGATGGGCATCGACAACCGCAAGCTCTTTGCCATCGCGATGGGCATCGCGCTGGCAGTCGCCGCACTTGCCGGGCTCTTCCTCGGCATTCGCGCCAATTTCGATCCGACCATCGGCCCGGCGCGGCTGATCTTCGCCTTCGAGGCAGTCATCATCGGCGGGCTGGGCAGCCTCTGGGGCACGCTCGCCGGCGGTATCGTGATCGGGGTGGCACAGACCGCCGGCGCGGCGATCAATCCCGAGTGGCAGATCCTGGCCGGCCATGTCGCTTTCCTGCTCGTCCTGGTGCTGCGCCCGCGCGGCCTGTTTCCGCGAGCGACCGACTGATGAGCGTGGCAAGCCAGAACCAGGTGACCGAGGCGCCGGCGCAATCGCGCTACCGCATCACCACCCGCACGCGCGCCTCGTCGATCGCAGCAATCGTCGGGGCGATCTTCGTGCTCTTCCTGTTCGCCGTGCCTTTCTTCGCCGGCCGCGGGCTGATCCAGGATCTGTTCTTCGTGCTCACCATGCTCTGCCTGGCGCAGTACTGGAACCTGCTCGCCGGTTTTGCCGGGCTGGTCTCGGTCGGGCAGCAGGCCTATGTCGGGCTCGGCGCCTACGCGCTCTTCTATCTCGCCATCCTGCCCGGGCTGGACCCGGTGCCGTCGATCCTGCTCGCCGGCGTGTTCAGCGCCGTGATCGCGGTTCCGACGGCCTACCTGCTCTTCCGGCTGCGCGGTCCGTATTTCGCCATCGGCACCTGGGTGATGGCGGAGGTGTTCCGCCTGGTGCTGGCGCAATACAAGGCGCTCGGCGGCGGCACCGGCACGTCGCTGCCGCGCACCGCGACCAACGATTCCTTTTTCGTCACGCTCACCGCCGACATGCTCGGCATGCGCAGCGCCGCCGCGCGCGACGTCGTCACCTACTGGCTGGCGCTGGTGCTGGCGATCTTCACCATCGTGCTGATCTACCGGGTGCTGCGCTCGCGCCAGGGCCTGGCGCTGTCGGCGATCCGCGACAGCGAGATGGCGGCTTCGAGCGTCGGCGTCGACGCCAGGCGCGCAAAACTCTGGGTCTACGTGCTCTGCGCCTTCGGCACCGGCATGACCGGCGCGCTCATCTACCTGCAGACGGCACGCATCTCGCCCGATGCCGCCTTCTCCGTGCTCGACTGGACGGCGATGGTGATCTTCATCGTGGTCATCGGCGGGCTCGGCTCCATCGAGGGGCCGATCATCGGCGTGCTCGTCTTCTTCATCCTGCGCGACCAACTCGCCTCCTTCGGCCCGTGGTACCTGATGCTGCTCGGCGCGCTGGCGATCGTGGTGATGCTGTTCTTCCGCAAGGGCCTGTGGGGCACGATCGCCGACCGCTACGATCTGCACCTCTTCCCGGTGCGGCGGCGGTTCGAGATCGTCAAGCCTGGTGATGGGCCGAGAGGTAACCTCCCCTCTTCACATAGCGGGATCGGCTGACAGCAACCGCAAGACAGCGGCCCTCAGTTGGGGCAAGTCATCTTGCAGGATTTCCTCCAAGACGTCCTCGCGAACCTTGTAATACTCGTGCCGGAGGATGTTGCCGATCCGAATGATGTCCTGCCATGGGACGTCGGCTTCCTTGTCTCGCATGGCTTGGGGCAGTTCTTTTGCAGCTTCGGAGATAATCTGAATTGCGCGTTCGACAGCCCGCAACATAACGAAGCTACCCATTACCTCTGCAATCGTCATGCCAGAGGTTGCGGCGGCTATGCCATCAATATTCTCCAGGATGTGACCGAGTCTGACTTGAGGCGATTTCGCCGACGGCATCAGAAAATCCGTATTGCGCTCTGCTCGATGTGGGGAAGATAGAGGTCTACGATGCTGTCGCGGGTGCTGTAGCCGATTTCCTTACCTGGAAATCGCTCCTCGAGAGGGGCGATGGGGGCAAGGAAATTGGCCCGTCCTCGGCCGCGCCCAGGCAAAAAATCCACCAGCACGTCGATGTCGCTGTCGGGGGTCGCTTCGTCACGGGCGTACGAGCCGTATAGATACAGCGCCGCTACGCCCCGAGCCCTCAATTCGGGCTCGGCAGCTTTGAGGCGTTCTATGACATCGGCGCGGTTCACTACGCCATGTTATCGCGTACGAGCCCGCTCGTCACCGTCAGGGTTATGCTGCTACTCAACCCGCCTCCAAGGCCCCTTCACGTCCGGCTCGATCGTGCGGCCGGTGGCACGCTGGTAATACTCGGCCACGATCGGCCGCTCGGCTTCGTCGCAGCGGTTCAAAAAGGCCGTGGCGAAAGCGTAGTCGAGATCGCGGAAGACGCGGTAATTGTCGGCCCAGGCGATCACGGTGCGCGGCGACATCAGCGTGGAAACGTCGCCGGCCTGGAAGCCGGTGCGGGTCTGCTCGGCGGTGCGCACCATCTGCACGACTGTTCTGCGCCCCTCCTCGGTGGCCATCCAGGGCACCTTGGAAAGCACCACCTCGACCTCCTCGTCCTCGGACAAATAGTCGAGGCGGGCGACGATGTTCCAGCGGTCGAGCTGCGCCTGGTTGAGCTGCTGCGTGCCGTGATAGAGGCCGCTGGCGTCACCCAGCCCGATCGTGTTGGCGGTGGCGAACAGGCGGAAGGATCTGTGCGGCAGCAGCACCTTGTTCTGGTCGAGGATGGTGAGCCGGCCTTCGGCCTCGAGCACACGCTGGATCACGAACATCACGTCGGGCCGACCGGCATCGTATTCGTCGAAGACCAGCGCCACCGGGCGCTGATAGGCCCAGGGCAAGATGCCCTCGCGATACTCGGTCACCTGCTTGCCGTCGCGCAGCACGATCGCGTCCTTGCCGATCAGGTCGATGCGGCTGATGTGGCTGTCGAGGTTCAACCGGATGAGCGGCCAGTTGAGCCGCGCCGCCACCTGCTCGATATGCGTCGACTTGCCAGTGCCGTGGCGGCCCTGGATGACGACACGCCGGTTGTCGGCGAAGCCGGACAGGATGGTCATGGTGGTGGCGGGATCGAAGCGGTAGCCGGGATCGATCATCGGCACGTGCGGCGTGCGCTGCGAGAAGGCCGGCGCCGTGGCGTCGAGATCGATCTGGAAGGCGTCGCGGATGCTCACTTCGGCATCCGGCGCTTGCGGCAGCTCGTCGATGCTGATCTCGGCCATCACCCTTCCAGCGTGCTGATGACGATGGAGCCGTTCTCCACATGAACGGGCACGGGATCAAGCCAGCAGCGCTCCGCCGCGCCCTTCACGCCATAACCGTCCTCGATGCGGAACTCGGCAAAATGCGAGGTGCAGCGAATGCGTGACTTGTCCTCGTTCATGAACTGGCCGGCCCGATAATTGAGCGGCGACGAATAATGCGGGCAGATGTTCAGATAGCCGTAGACGCTCTCGCCGCGGCGCACGACGAACATGGAGAATACCGTCGTTCCGCGGCCGAAGATGTACTCCTTGGCATCACCGTCCGGGATGTCCTCCAGAGGCCCAAGCACCGTGCCGGGCATCGGCGCGCGCGGACGCATGCGCCAGAGCGTCGGGTCGGGCTTGCTCAGCGCGTCAGCCATTGCCCCGCCCTTCCGGATTGCCCAGCCCCCAATTGTAAGGGTGGACCGCAACGGAGGCATACACATCTGAAGCCACATAGGGATCGCCGGCGATAAAGGCCTCGACCTCTCGCTGCGTCCCTGCCTCGACGATGAGCATCGTGCCGATCATCCTGCCGGCATCGTCGAGCAACGGCCCGCCGACGCGCACCGTGAGCGGATGGTCGTGCTCGCGCAGCCGTGCCCGGTGGGCTGCGCGCGCTTCCATCCGCGCGCTTTCGCGGCCGGGCTTGTCGAGCGCGTAGACGACGAAATGGGCCATCAGGGCCGGCCGCCTTCGTAGGCCGCGACAAGCACCCGCATGATCTGCTCGCGGCTGACCGGCTTGGTCTTGTCATAGGCTTCCTTCGCTGCGGCATCGGCGACCTTGTCGAGCGCGGCCCGGGTCAGGCCCATCGCCTTCAGGCTCGGTTCGGCAACCGCGCCGACCATGAGCTCGTGCACCGCGACCTCCACATCCTCGCGCCCGAGCGCGCGCGCCGCCCGTTTCCTCGCCTGCGGCACGGCCGCAAGACCGAGGCCGATCGTATAGGGCAAAAGCACGGCGTGAACATTTGCGTGGGAAAGGTCGAGGAACATGCCGCCGAGCGCATGGCAGAGCTGATGATGAATGCCCATGCCGGCCATGCTCAGGCACGCGCCGGCAAGCCAGGCGCCGTAAAGCGCCTTTTCCCAGGTGGCATCGTCAGCCGTGCCGTCCAGGCCGGGCAAGACATGTCCGAGCGCGCGCACACTTTCCTCCGCGACGGCGGCGGTGAAAGGGTTGGCATCGGGCGCGTACAGCGCCTCGAGCGCATGCGCCAGGCCGTTGAGAGCCGATGGCCCGGCCACACCGGACGGCAGGCCTTTCACCAGATCCGGATCGTAGATGACGGTCTCGGGCAGTATCTTCGGGCTGCGGTGGCGAACCTTCACCCCGCGCTCCAGCTCGGCCTGCGCGGGTGACATCTCCGAACCCGAGAAGGTGACGGGCACGATCACCTGCGGCAGGTCGGTGCGCAGCGCGATCATCTTCGACATGCCCATGGCGGTGCCGCCGCCGATCACCAGCAGGCCGTCGGCCTTCACCGAGGACACCGCCGTCAGCGCGGCCTCGGTGACCTGGAAGGGCGTGTGCGGTTGCGCGCCCGGGTAGACTATGCCGGCCCGCTCGCCGATCAGGCGTGCGAATTCGCCGCCGACGTCACCGCGCGACGGCGTGGTGACGACCATCGCGCGCGCAATCCCGAGCCGATCGAGCTCCTCGCCGACTTTTGCGCGCATTCCCGTTCCGAACAGGACCCGGGTCGGGCTCGCCTGAAATGCAAATTCCATCCGATTCCCTTGTCTTGCCGCAAATCCGAACGGAAAACCGGCTGCCACTTTTCCTGGATTTGCTCAGCGTTGGTAATGCGGCACGACCTGCGCGTCGACATTCACCCAGACCGATTTCGGGTAGGTGTACTCCCGCATGGCCTCAAAGCCCATCTCGCGGCCATAGCCGGACTCGCCGACCCCGCCGAAGGGCGAGCCGGGGTGCACGACCTTGTAGGAATTGACCCACACCATGCCGGCATTGATCTCGCGCGCCATCTTGTGGGCGCGCGACAGGTTGGTGGTCCAGAGGCCGGAGCCGAGGCCATATTTGACGTTGTTGGCGATCGCCAGCGCCTCGTCGTCGTCGCGGAAGGTAGTGACGGTCACGAACGGGCCGAACACCTCTTCCTGGTTCACGGTATCGTCGACCTTGGCGCGCACGATGGTCGGCTCGACGAAGCAACCCTTGGCAAGGTCCTCGCGCTCGGGCGCCTTGCCGCCAAGCAGGATCTCGCCGCCTTCCTTTTTCGCGACGCCGGCAAAGTGGAGCACGCGCTCCTGGTGCTGCTTCGAGGTCAGCGGCCCCATCTCGGTCGCTTCCTCGAGCGGATTGCCGAGGCGGATCGACTTCGCCAGCGCGGTGAATTTCTGCAGAAACTCGTCGGCGATCTTCTCGTGCAGCACGAGGCGCGAGCCGGCGATGCAGGCCTGCCCCTGATTGTGGAAGATCGCCCAGGCCGAGCCGCCGACGGCGGCCGGAATGACGGCGTCGGCAAAGACGATGTTGGGACCCTTGCCGCCGAGCTCGAGCTGCACCTTCTTCAGATTGCCGGCAGAGGCCTGCACGATGCGCCGGCCGGTCGCTGTCGAGCCGGTGAAGGCGATCTTCTTCACGTCGGGATGCTCGGCAAGCCGCGCACCGGCGGTGTGGCCGTAACCCGGCACGACGTTGACGACGCCGGCCGGGAAGCCCACTTCCTTCATCAGTTCGGCGACACGCAGCGTGGTGAGCGGCGTCAGCTCGGCGGGCTTGATGACGATGGCGTTGCCGGCGGCGAGCGCCGGCGCCATCTTCCAGCTGGTGAACATCAGCGGAAAATTCCACGGCACGATCTGGCCGACCACGCCGACCGGCTCGCGGCTCACATAGTTGACGTAGCCGGGATAGACCGGCGGCAGGAAACCTTCGAACTTGTCGGCCATGCCGCCGAAATAGCGGAAGCAGGCGGCGGTGCGCGGAACGTCGAGCTTGCGTGCATCACGCACCGGATGGCCGGTGTCGCGCGATTCGAGCTGGATCAGCTCCTCGGCATTCGCCTCGATCGCATCGGCGAGTTTCAACAGCAGCCGGCCGCGCCCTGACGCGTCGGAGCGGCCCCAGCTTCTTTGCGCCTCGCTGGCGAACTCGACCGCGAGATCGACATCCTCGGCGCGTGCCTCGGAAATCTCGCAGATCTGCGAATTGTCGTAAGGGTTGAGCACGGCGATGCGGCCACGTGCGATCGAATCGACGAACTCGCCATTGATGAAGAGTTTTGTCTGCATGGGGACACCTCGAGGAGAGCTCTCTTCTCCCCGTTTACGGGGAGAAGATGCCGGCAGGCAGATGAGGGCGGCGCCGAGTTCTCAGAGGTCAGCGCCGCCCCTCATCCGACCCTTCGGGCCACCTTCTCCCCGTAAACGGGGAGAAGGAAAGCCGGCGCCAATCAGAACTTCACCGCGACGTTCGGCGCCTTGCCTTCGCGGATCAGGTCCGGAACCTTCGGCGAGCCGTTCTCCCAGACGAGCAGCATGGCGCGCTTGGCCGAAAAGCCCTGGTGGCGGATGTCGGCCGGCATGCAGGCGCAGTCGCCGGCGCGCTGGCGCACCACCGCTTTCGGCCGGCCGGTGGCGCCGTCCTTGATGTTCCAGATGATCTCGTCGGAAAGGGTGATGAACCACTCGCAGCGGTCGTTGCCGTGCTCGACCGGCAGGATGTATTCCTCGGAGGTCGGGCAGAAGAGGCTGTCCTTCACCACCGAGCAGACCGACGGGTTCCAGGTCACGTCGGAACGCGACAGGTAGGCGAAGAGGTTGAAGGCCGACACCTCGTGCTCGAAGCCGGGCTCGGCGTAGACTTCCGGCGCGTCCTGCTTGACGTCGTCGAACATGCGGTTGACCGGATAGCCGTTCTGGTCGGTGCGGACGGGCGTGTCGCCCTTCAAGCCGACCATGCGGCGCGCGGTGACGCGCTCGCGGCTCACCGCCTCGTCATTGTCGCCATTCTTCACGCCCCATGGCACCCCGGTTTCCATGGGCGCTGCGAAGGGGTCGTAACCTTCATTCGTCCAGTCCGACACCATCTGCTTGAAGATCGCCATCAGCTCGTCGGATTTGAAACGCTCGACGAAGTCGCGGCCGGCCGAGACGTAAGCCTCGTTGGTGGCGCCAACGAACATGTCGACCTCACCGTAGTAGTTGGTGGTGCCGAACACCTGGTCGAAATTGACGGTGCCGTAGAAAAAGCCCCAGGCGACGTCGCGCATCAGCGCGCGCAGGAAGGCGTCGACCGGCATCGTATGGAAGCCGGTCGGCGTGTTGATGTAGGCGAAATATTCGTCCCGCCTGAAGCTGAACGAGCCGGCCTGGAAACTCTTGTAGCCGGTGACATTGTCGGCGGGGTCGACGACGAAATTCGTCGCGAGCGGCAGGCCGCGCGGATTGGCGATCTTGCCGCCGGTGTCTGCGCCTTCTTTCATGGCCATGGCGAAAAATCCTTCCCTTGGTCCCGTTGTCTCGTCAGTGCTGGCAGATCTCAGCCCATTTATGGACCGTCTCCGGCCCATCGATGGTCTGGATCATCAGCGTGCAAACCTTGTTGGCCTGGAAGCGGTAGGCGGCGCCGACCGGCAGCATCGCCATGTGCCCCTGGCGCAGCACGATGCGGCCCATCTTGCGGCCGTCGGGATTGCCCTCGAGCTTGTGCGCGCCCTCGCTCTCCGGGTCGACCACCGCGTCCGGGTCGTTGAGCTTGACCAGATGCACCTCGACCTCGCCGTCCATGGACAGCACGAACTCGTCATGCGCGGCCGTGTACCAGGCCGACGTGCCTTCGGCGCGGATCGATTCGATCACATATTCGAAGTTCTTGGCGACCGCCGTGCGCTCATAAGGCTTGGCCTTTGCCGCCACTTCGAACATGTTGGAGAAGACGTATTTTTTCGCGTCATCGTCTATGACGGTCACACCACCCTTCTTGAATTGATGGATGGAGCCGAAATCGGTCTGGTACTTTCCCATCAATCATATCCTCCAATCTGATGCGGGAGCAGCGGCTTGTTCGCTATGCGGGCAAGCCGCCCGTATTGCGAACATTCTCAACGTGGATTAGCGTGAGTCAATGGGTCAAACGAAAAAGTTCGCAATGCAGCCAACTTGCCCGCATAGCGAACAGTTTTCGCCTGAGGTCTTGAATGGGAATAGTGCAGCCAATCGATGAATCGCACCGCGAATTCGTGGGATCGCTCGCCAAGGGGCTGAGCGTGATCCGCGTGTTCGGCAAGGATTCACCGGAGCTATCCGTGAGCGAGGTCGCGCGCGCCACCGAGACGACACGCGCCGCGGCGCGGCGTTTCCTGCTGACGCTGCATGCGCTCGGCTATGTGCAGAGCGACGGCAAGCTTTATCGGCTGACGCCGAAGACGCTGGAACTGGGCTTTTCCTTCCTCTCCTCGCACTCCTGGCTGTCGATCGCCTCGCCGCTGCTCGACCGGTTGAAAGCCGATCTCGGGGAGAGCGTGTCGGTCACCGTGCTCGAGGAGACCGAGGTGGTCTATCTCGCGCGCTTTCCGGCCGACCGGGTGATGACGCTTTCCATGGAGGTCGGCTCGCGCCGGCCCGCCTGGTGCACGGCGATGGGCCGCGCCTTGCTCGGCGAGCTGCCGGAAGCGGAAGCACGGCGCGTGCTCGCCGCCTCCACGCTGAAAGCCTATACCGCGGATACCGTCACCGATCCGGAGGCGCTGCTCGAGGAGTTCCGCAAGGCGCGGCGTCAGGGTTATGCGCTGATCGAGGAAGAGCTCGAGGACGGGCTGGTCGCCGTCTCGGTGCCGCTGCGCGACGCGCGCGGCCAGGCGCTCGCCGCGGCGAATGTCTGCGGGCATTCCTCGCATCTCTCGACCGCCGATCTCGAAAGACGTTGCCTGCCGGCACTGCAGGATTGCGTCGCGCGCATCTCCCGCTCGCTCGTCTGAACCGGAATAACGGACGTGAGCGAGATCGTCCGCAGCACCATCCAGAAACGCGACGCCAAGGGCGTGATCCGTCATGGCGGCGAATGGCTGGCGCTGTGGTCGGATCCGGACTCGATGAAGTCGGCGGCCGAGTTGCGGCAGGACGCGGCGGAACGGCAGGCGGTCCTCGGCATCGAGCACCGGCTCGCCGCTGCGGCGCGGGCGCTGGCCGGCGATCCCGACATGCAGATCGCCTTCGCCGCGGCCGGCAAGGCGGGCACCACCTTCGAGACGTTGCCGCCGGCGGCGGCGGGCGACCGGCAGGCACTCGCGGCGCTGCGCGGCGACATCGACTCTGCCGCGCTGGTCAAGCGTCATCATGACCCGGACATCCATGCGCGCCTTGCGCCGGAAGCCGGCCCGCCGCGCGCGCTGTTCGACATGTGCGAGGAGGTCCGCTGCGAGGCGCTCGGCGCACGGCATTTTCCCGGCGTCGTCGACAACATCGTCGCCTCGCATCGCCGCCGGCTCGAACGCTCCGACCTGATCAACGCGCATCTCGCCTCGCTCATCCCGCTCGGCGAAGGCCTGCGCATGGTGCTGCGCGACGTGCTTACCAAAGCCTCCGATCCGTCGATCTCAGGCTCCGGCTTCTGGATGTGGGATCAATGGTTGCGCGCGCGCTTCTCCTCGCACCTGATCGGGCTCGCCGCATGCATCGACGACCAGGCAGGCTACGGCGCGTTGGCACGCAGGTTGATCGAGGACGTCGTCGCCGAGCTTGGCTCGGCCGAAGGCAAGGCAAGGCGGTTCCAGCCGACGACCGGCAAGTCCCACAGCGGCCCGGAAGACGGAATCGGCGCGCAGCGGCTGACCGAGGACGACGCGGGCACGGTGTTCGAGCCGGGCGGGTCGCTGCTGCTGGACGACGCGGCGGAGGGGCTGTCCCGCCTGTTGACGCAGGAGGTGGCCGCGAAGGCGCCGGCCTATGCGCCATTCACCACCAGGCACGATCTGGTGCTTTATGCCTCCGAGCTGGCCGACAGCGCCACGCTGCGCAAGGAGCGGGCGACGCTCGAAAAACGCCGTGCCGAGTTCCGCAAGGATTTCGCAAAGCTGGTGACGCGGCTGCAGCGCAGGCTGATGGCCCGGCAGATGCGCAACTGGACCTTCGACCTCGACGAGGGACTGGTCGACGCCTCGCGGCTCGACCGCGTGATCGTCAATCCCGGTTTTGCCAGCGCCTACAAGCAGGAGGAGGAAAGCGAGTTCCGCGACACTGTCGTCTCCATCCTGATCGACAATTCCGGCTCGATGCGCGGCAAGCCGATCGAGATCGCCTGCATCGTCTCCGACCTGATATCGGCGGCGCTGGAGCGGGCGAACGTGCGCTGCGAAGTGCTCGGCTTCACCACCCGCGGCTGGAAGGGCGGGGAGTCATCGAAGGACTGGGCACGTGCCGGTCGGCCGGACAATCCCGGCCGCCTCAACGACACGTTGCACATCATCTACAAATCCGCCGACGAGCCGGTGCGCAATGCGCGGCTGTCGCTTTGCGCCATGCTCGATCCCGGCCTGCTCAAGGAGAATGTCGACGGAGAGGCGCTCATCTGGGCGTCACGCCGGCTCATCCAGCGCAGCGAAATCCGCAAGCTTTTGATCGTCATCTCCGACGGCGCGCCGGTCGACCAGGCGACGATCGAGGAGAATGCCGACAAGGCGATCCTCGACCGGCACCTGCGCCAGGCGATCGCCGAGATCGAAGCTTCCGGCGCGATCGAGCTCGCTGCCATCGGCGTGAAACACGATGTGCGAAAATATTACCGGAACAGCGTGCAGATCGAAAAGGTCGAGAATCTCGGCGAATCCCTGCTCGACATGATCGACGCACTGCTGACACGATAGCGGAACGACGTTTTCATGACCGCATGATCCTTGTCCGAAAAGTCTGTGACTTTGGGGCTCATGCGATGGGAGGGAGAAGGAATGGCAAAACGCGCGATCTATTTCTCGGAGAAACGCTCCGAGGACGCGGTCATCTCGCGGATGGACAAGAAGCAGGTCGATCCGCGGCTCTACGAGATCATGACCTCGCTGATCAAACACCTGCATGGCTTCGTGAAGGAGGTCGAGCCGACCAATGAAGAATGGATGGGCGCGATCAAGTTCCTCACCGAAACCGGGCATATGTGCACCGACTGGCGGCAGGAATTCATCCTGCTCTCCGACACGCTGGGCGTGTCGATGCTGGTCGAGACGATCAACAACCGCAAGCCGAGCGGCGGCACCGAGACGACGGTGCTCGGCCCCTTCCACATCGCCGGCGCGCCGCAGCTCGAAAGCGGCGCCAACATCTCGCTCGACGGCAAGGGCGAGCCGATGCTGGTGCGCGGCCGCGTGACCAGCACCAGGGGCAAGCCGATCGCGGGCGCTATGCTCGATGTCTGGCAGGCGAACGAGGACGGTTTTTACGACGTGCAGCAGAAGGGCATCCAGCCCGACATGAATCTGCGCGGCATCTTCACCACCGACGAGGATGGCCGCTACTGGTTCCGCTCGGCCAAGCCGCGTTTCTACCCGATCCCCGACGACGGCCCGGTCGGCAAGATGCTGAAGGCGCTGGGCCGCCATCCCTTCCGCCCGGCGCATATCCATTTCATCGTCGGCGCCACGGGCTACGCGCCGATCACCACGCACTATTTCCCGCCGGACGATCCCTACCTCGCAAGCGACGCGGTGTTCGGCGTGAAGGAAAGCCTCATCGTCGAGTTCAAGCGCAACGCCAGCAAGAGAGCGATGAAACAGCACGGCTTCGACCGCCCCTTCTGGGAAGTCGAGTGCAATTTCGTGCTGGCGAAGGCTTGAGCCGGCGAAGACCCCTGCCATGAAAGTGTCTTCAGAAAGCTGTTGTAGTTCAGCGACATAGCGGATCTGCAATTTCATCCGCGATGGGGCGCGGGCGATGGATCTCAAGCAAATTTCCAAGGCTGGCTGACGCCAGTCCAAGAATTGCCATCTGATCCCGCATCAGCCGACCGTGGTGCCGACCTACATCCTGATCGCCGAACGCGGCTGGTTCGACGCCATCTCGGCCGCCTGGCCGGCTTCTACACGACGCAGGTCGGCAATCTGCATCAGGTCGTCCTGATCTGGGAGTATGAGAGCCTCGCCGACATGGAGCAGAAACGCGCCCGCATGCTGGAAGACCCCGAGTGGAGCGCGTACATGGACGAAGTCTGGGCCATGAACGCCATCGAGAGCCAGGAGACCAGGATCCTCAAGCCGATCCCGCTTGCCTGAAGCAGGCGCCCGAGGCGCTCGGCATCGAGGCGGCGGTAGATGCGGCGGATCGCCTCGGCGGTCAAAAGCTCGCGCGAGCCGCGAGGATAGCTGATGGCCGACACATCGAGGCCGGCGCCTGCGCGATCCGGCGCACCGACACCTCGTCGAGCGTCTTCGCCGACGACGGGAGCCGCTCTGCCGCCTTCGGAAGATCCTCGGATATATGATCGCTGCGCAACCGATCGCCTCCGGGAGCCGTAGCTGAGGGCCGGGTCGAAGCAACCTGACCGAAAGAGTTAAGCGACTTGACCTATATGGTCGGGAGGACCTGACCGGTATCAAGGGAATAGGACGCCGGGCGTGCTCGTTATGCAATGCGGCAGCGTGGCATTTTGACCGTCCTGCCATAATGGACGGGCTTTGGCGCCGACACTATTATCCGGCCGCAAGAGACTGGAAGGCAGCATGAACTATCAGCGTTTTTTCGAGGAAGCCGTCGCGCAGGTGCATGCCGAGCGGCGTTACCGCGTTTTCGCCGACCTCGAGCGTATCGTCGGGCGTTTTCCGCAGGCCATCTGGCGGGCGAACGGCGAGGAAAAGGAGATCACCGTCTGGTGCTCCAACGACTATCTCGGCATGGGCCAGCATCCGGACGTCGTCGCCGCCCAGCAGCAGGCGGCCGGCCGCATGGGCACCGGTGCGGGCGGCACCCGCAATATCTCCGGCACCAACCACCCGCTGGTCGAGCTCGAGCATGAGCTCGCCGACCTGCACGGCAAGGATGCCGCTCTGGTGTTCACCTCGGGCTTCGTCTCCAACGAGGCGGCCATCTCGACCATCGGCAAGCTGCTGCCCAACTGCCTGATCCTCTCGGACGAGCTCAACCACGCCTCCATGATCGAGGGCGTGCGCCGCTCGGGCACGGAAAAGAAGATTTTCCGCCACAACGACGTCCGGCACCTGGAAAGCCTGCTGCAGAGCGCCGGGTGGGGCCGCTCCAAGCTGATCGTGTTCGAGTCCGTCTATTCGATGGACGGCGACATCGCGCCGATCCGGCAGATCGTGGAGCTGGCCGAGAAATACAACGCCATGACCTATATCGACGAGGTGCATGCGGTCGGCATGTATGGCGGGCGCGGCGGCGGCATTTCCGAGCAGGAAGGCCTCGCCGACCGGATCGACGTGATCGAGGGCACGCTCGCCAAGGCGTTCGGCACGCTCGGCGGCTATATAGCCGGCGACCGCTCCGTGGTCGATGCCGTGCGCTCCTATGCGCCGGGTTTCATCTTCACGACGGCGCTGCCGCCGGCGATCGCGGCTGCCGCGACGGTTTCGATCCGGCACCTCAAGGCTTCGCAGAGCGAGCGTGACATCCATCAGCGGCAGACGAAGCGCACCAAGCAGGTGCTCTCGGCCGCCGGCCTGCCGGTGATGCCGTCTGAGACGCATATCGTGCCGGTGCTGGTCGGCGATCCGGAGCTTTGCAAGATGGCGAGCGACCGGCTGCTTGCCTCCCATGGCATCTACATCCAGCCGATCAACTATCCGACCGTGCCGCGCGGCACGGAGCGGCTGCGCATCACGCCGACGCCGTTCCATTCGGATGCGCTGGTGGAAAGCCTGCGCGACGCGCTGGTCGAGACCTGGAACGCGCTCGGCATCCCCTACGGCGCCGAGGGCGGAACGGTCGTGCAGCGGACCGACCGCATCGTCCCGCTGCTGGTGCCGAAATCGGGTGGCTAACGCCTCCTGATCCACTCAGCCAGGCGGCTTGACGCCTCCTCGATCTGGTCGAGGCGGCGGTGGAAGCAGATGCGGAACATGGAATCCCAGCCCTCGCCGAAAGCCATGCCAGGCGCCAGGCCGACATTGGCCTGGTCGACGATATCGAATGCGGCAGCGCGCGAGTCGGTGACGCCGTCCACCGAGAACATCAGGTAAAAGGCGCCTGGCGGCACGGAGAAGCGCGCCCGGCCCGTCTCGCCGAGAATGCGGCAGACGATGTCGCGCGCCTGCCGCGCGCGCTCGACCTGGCCGGCGATGAAAGCGTCGCCATGATCGAGTGCTGCAACCGCGCCGCGCTGCATGAACTGCGCAACGCCGGAGTTGGAATACTGGATCAAATTCTCGAAGACCTGCTGCAGCGAAGGGTGCGTGCGCAGCCAGCCGACGCGCCAGCCGGTCATCGCCCAGTTCTTCGAGAAGCTGTTGACGAAGATAATGCGATCGTCCTCCTCGATCACGTCGAGGAAGGACGGTGCACGGGCGCCACCGTAGTAGAACAGCGCATAGATCTCGTCGGCGATGATCCAGATCCCCCTCGCCCGCGCCAGATCCAGGATCGCCTTCAACGTCGCGCGATCGGCGGTCCAGCCGCTCGGGTTGGACGGTGTGTTGATGAAGATCGCCTTCGTGCGCGGCGTGGTCGCGGCGGCGAGCTTCTCGACATCGAGCGTCCAGCCATTGTCGCCCTGGTCGAGCCGGACCGCGACCGGCGCTGCTCCCGCTACGCCGGCGGCCGCTGCCAGATTCGGCCAGGCCGGGCTGGTATAGACGATCTCGTCGCCGGCGCCCGCCACCGCGTCGATGGCAAGCTGGATCGCATGCATGCCCGAACCGGTGACGATGAACTCGTCCGCGGCAAAGCCCCTGCCGAAGTGGCGCGCGTAGTAGCGCGCCAGCGCCTCGCGCAGCTCGGGAATGCCGCGCTGCCAGGTGTAGAAGGTCTCACCGGCGGCCAGTGCTTGCGCCGCCGCCTCGCTGATGAAATCGGGCGTCGGCAGGTCGCCTTCGCCGGCCCATAGCGGAATCATGCCGGGCTTGCGGCGGCCGTGATTCATCACGGCGACGATCCCGCTCTCGGGCGCGAGGCGGGCTTGCGGGCGCAGGATTTCGATCAGGCTCATGCACGGGCGATCCAATCTTGAAGCGCCCGTGCCTAACGACTTTCAGCCGACCACGCCACCGGTTTCGGGCGGGCCAGCCGTGCGGCTCAGCGCCTTGCGAGAAGGTCGCGAATCTCGGTCAGCAGTTGCACGTCCGCCGGCGGCGGTGCCGCAGGTGCTGCTTCCTTCTGCTTCTCCAGCCGGCGCCTGAGCGAGTTCACACCCTTGACCAGCAGGAAGATGATCCAGGCGAGGATCAGGAAGTTGATCACCACGGTGATGAAATTGCCGTAGGCGAAGACGGCGCCCTGCTTCTTGGCTTCTTCGAGCGAATCGGCGGTCACCGCCGAGGACAGCGGAATGAAATAGTTTGAAAAGTCGAAGCCGCCGAAAATCGCCCCGACCAGCGGCATGATGACGTCGCCCACCAGCGATGACACGATCAGGCCGAACGCACCGCCGATGATCACGCCGACGGCGAGATCCATGACGTTTCCCTTGGAAATGAATTCCTGAAATTCCTTCAGCATCGCACCCTCCGCGATTAATGCCCCGTGACCCACCCCGCGGCGACCTTAGCAAAGTTGAGCGCACGCGGAACGGGAAAAACGCAACCCGCGGACGTCTTGGCTGCATGGACTTGCGTCGGCTTGTATGATTGCCTGTTTCGGGACTGACGGGAGGAAGGCAGGGTTTGCAGGGCTGGTTGGTCGTCATCATAGCGATCGCCTATGTGACGCTGCTTTTTGCGATCGCGAGCCTTGGGGACCTTCGCGCCAGGCGCGGCGGCCCCGGCAGGACGCGCCCCTATATCTACGCCCTCAGCCTCGCCATCTACTGCACGTCCTGGACCTTCTTCGGCTCGGTGGGGCTGGCGGCGGAACGCGGCCTCGAATTCCTCACCATCTATATCGGCCCGGTGTTCGTCTTCCTGTTCGCCTTTCCGCTGCTGCGCCGCATCATCCGGCTGGCCAAGGCGGAAAGGATCACCTCGATCGCCGACTTCCTCGGCGCGCGCTACGGCAAGAGCTTCGCCGTCGCCGGCACGGCGACGCTGATCGCGATCGTCGGCTCCGTCCCCTACATTGCGCTGCAGCTCAAGGCGATCTCCGGCTCGGTCAGCCTGATGGTCGAGCATTACAACGGCGCGCCGCCGAGCTTCGACCCGTTCCTGTCCGACGTGTCGCTCATCGTGGCCATCCTCCTGGCGTTGTTCGCCGTGCTGTTCGGCACGCGCCACGCCGACGCTACCGAGCACCAGGACGGGCTGGTGCTCGCCGTCGCGGTGGAATCCGTAGTGAAGCTCGCCGCCTTCCTCGCCGTCGGCCTGTTCGTCTTCTTCTTCATCGCCGGCAGCCCGGGCGAGCTGTTCGCTGCGATCGGGGGCAACGCCGCGGCGATGGGCGCACTCGAATACCAGACCTCGATCAGCACCTGGATCGTGCTGTCCTGTCTCTCCGGCTTCGCCATCATCATGCTGCCGCGGCAGTTCTACGTGATGATCGTCGAGAATCGCAGCGAGGGCGAGCTGCGCCGCGCCACCTGGGTCTTCCCGCTCTACCTCGTCGCCATCAACCTGTTCGTGCTGCCGACGGCGCTGGCCGGGCTGGCGCTGGTCGGCGACCGCACCTCGGCCGACCTCTACGTGCTCTCCGCACCGCTGCTGGCCGGCCAGGATTTCCTCGCCATGGCCGCCTTCATCGGCGGCCTGTCGGCGGCGACCGCCATGGTGATCGTGGAAAGCGTCGCGCTGTCGATCATGGTCTCGAACGACCTCATCATCCCGATTTTCGTGCGCCGGCTCTTGAAGTCGGAAAAGCCGGAGAACGAGGATTGGTCGGCCCTGATCCTCAACATCCGCCGCGCCGCCATCTTCGCCATCATCTTCGTGGCCTTCCTCTATTACCGCGAAAGCACCTCGAACACGCGGCTCGCCTCGATCGGGCTGATGTCCTTCGCGGCGATCGCCCAGTTCGCGCCGGCCTTCTTCGGCGCGCTGGTCTGGCGCGGAGCCAATGCGCGGGGCGCTGCCCTCGGCATGGGTGCCGGCATCCTGGTGTGGGCGTACACGCTGCTCTACCCTTCGCTCGCAGGACCAGAAGCCGAGATCGTGAAATACGGCCTGTTCGGCCTTGAATCGCTGAGGCCCCAGGCACTCTTCGGCACGGGCGGGGGCGAGCCGCTCAACCACGGCGTGCTGTGGAGCCTGGCGGTCAACACGCTGTTCTTCGTGCTCGGCTCGCTGTCGCGCATGGCCTTGCCGCTGGAACGCATCCAGGCGGCCGTGTTCGTGCCGCGCGATGCCAACCCGGTGCCCAACCTTCGGCGTTTTCGCACCGCCGTCACCGTCAACGACCTCAAGGATACGATCTCGCGCTATCTCGGGGTGGAGCGCACCGAGCGCTCCTTCCAGAGTTTTCAGGCGAGCGAGGGCGGCGAGCTCTCCGGCAGCGCGCCGGCCAGCACCGCCGTCATCCGCTTCTCCGAGCAGCTGCTCGCCAGCGCCGTCGGCTCATCCTCGGCGCGGCTGATCCTGTCGCTGCTGTTCCAGCGCAACGACCGATCCTCGCGCGATGCCTACCGGCTGCTCGACGACGCGACCGAAGCGCTGCACCAGAACCGCGACCTGCTGCAGATCGCGCTCGACCAGATGGAGCAGGGCATCACCGTCTTCGACCCGGACTTCCGCCTCACCTGCTGGAACCGGCAATACCGCGCGCTCTTCGACCTGCCCGACGAGATGGGACAGGTCGGCGTGTCGCTGAGCGACATACTGCGCTTCCTCGTGCGTCGCGGCGACATACGTGCCGATGCGGTGACGCCGACGCTCGACCGGCTTGCCGCCGATTTCGGCAGTCCGTGGCAGATGGAGCTGAAGACCAGCGGCCGCATCATCGAGCTGCGCTCCAATCCCATGCCCGACGGCGGCATCGTCGCAACTTATGCCGACATCACCCAGCGCGTCGAAGCCGACCTGGCGCTGAAGCGGGTCAACGAGACGCTGGAGCAGCGGGTGAAAAGCCGCACCGCCGAGCTCACCCTCGTCAACGAGGAGCTGGCGCAGGCGCAGATGATCGCCGAGGAGGCCAATCTGTCGAAAACGAAGTTCCTGGCCGGCGCCGGCCACGACATCCTGCAGCCGCTCAATGCGGCGCGGCTCTACTGCTCCTCGCTGATCGAGAAGGCCGGCTCGGGCCCGGTCGGCGAGGCAGTGACCAACATCGAATCCTCGCTGGAGGCGGTGGAGACGATCCTTGGCGCAGTGCTCGACATATCGCGGCTCGACACCGGGGCGATGAAGCCGTCCGAGACGGTGTTCCGCCTGGGCGATCTCATGCGCCAGATCGGCAACGACTTCATGCCGCTCGCCGAGGCGAAAGGCCTGCAGCTCACCATCATGCCGTCCTCGCTGGTGGTCGAGACCGACCGCAATCTGTTGCGGCGGCTCGTGCAGAACCTCGTCTCCAACGCCATCAAATACACGCCCGCGGGCCGCGTGCTCGTCGGCGTCCGCCGTCGCGGCGAGCTGGCGGAGATCCAGGTGCTCGATACCGGCATCGGGATCGCGCCCGACAAGCTCAACACCGTCTTCCATGAGTTCACGCGGCTCGACGAGGGGGCGAAGGAAGCCCAGGGCCTCGGGCTCGGCCTCTCGATCGTCGACCGCATCGCGCGCGTGCTCAGGCTCGAGATACAGCTCGAATCGCACAAGGCCCGCGGCACCCGCTTCTCCGTGATCCTGCCGGTGACGGAAGCAGACGTCGCGGACGCGCCGCCGCAGGGCGTGCGGCTGTTGCACCCGGCGGCCGCACTCACCGGGCTTTGCGTGCTGTGCATCGACAATGATCCCCGCATCCTCGAAGGCATGCGGCTGCTGATCGAGGGCTGGGGCTGCAGCGTCACGACCGCCGCCGGCTCCCGCGACATCCCGGCCGGCGCGCCCGACATCATTCTCGCCGACTATCACCTCGACCGCGAGACCGGCCTCGACCTGATCCGCAGGCTGCGCACGGATCAGGGCTACGACGTCCCCGCCATCCTCATCACCGCCGACCGCTCCACCGAGGTGCGCGTCGCCGCCAGCGAGCTCGACGTCCCGGTGATCGCAAAGCCGGTCAAGCCGGCGCTGTTGCGCTCCATGATGACGCAGATGCGCAGGGTGGCGACGGCGGCGGAGTAAGTGGCTTGTGACGTCGGCACAGAGCCAGCGTCGCTAAGCCGTAGCCTTCAGCGGGTCCGCGCCGATCTTGGAGAGCAGGATGACGGCCTGGGTGCGGCTGTCGACGCCGAGCTTCTGCAGCACCGCCGAGACATGTGCCTTGATGGTCGCTTCCGACACGCCGAGCTCATAGGCGATCTGCTTGTTGAGCAGGCCTTCCGAGAGCATGCCGAGCACGCGGGTCTGCTGCGGGGTGAGCGTGCGCAGCCGCTGGATGAGGTCGGAAATCTCCGGGTCGCGCTCGATGCCGAGATCGATCCCGACAGGCGCGGATATGCCGCCCGCCAGAACGGTTTCCACCGCGCCGCGTATCTCCTCGATGCTCGCCGATTTGGAGATGAAGCCGGAGGCTCCGAGGTCGAGCGCGCGCCTTATCGTAGCCGGATCGTCATGCGCGGAGACGACGACCATCGGCACGTCCGAGATGCCGCGCAGCGAGATCAGTCCGGAAAGCCCGCTGGCGCCGGGCATGGCAAGGTCGAGCAGCACCAGATCGATGTCCTCGCGGCCCGCCACCACCTCCTTGGTCGACTGAAAGTCGCCGGCCTCGATGATGCCGGCCGGTTCGGCGAGATCGGCAAGCGCCTGCTTCAGCGCGCCGCGAAAGAGCGGATGGTCATCGGCAATCACCAGTCGGCAGCCAGGCTGCAATTCTTCCTCCAGGGCGCCTGTTCTTGTCGATTCTGTTGCGGCACCTTTGGGATTTATGCGTTTCCCACGCCGGCAATTCAAGCTGCGATCGACACGCGACCAAGGGCGCGCGGGCCGCCCGCCCCGTTGGCGGGACGCCGCCGCTGCGGCCGACACGGAACCGTAAAGTCTCCTGAAAGTTACTTGCGCGGCTTGATTGTGCACCGCACAGTCCGAAACAGGCGAGGTTTTCCCCTCATGCAGAAAATCCGCGAGGTCGCGTTTGCCTGTGTCGGCCGGGCCGTCATGTTCGGCGTGCTTGCAATAGCCTGTGTGATGATCGGCTTTTCTTTCAACCCGGTCTCGGCGTTCCGGTCCGGTGCCGTGCTCACGCTGGTGATGGCGGCAATCCTCATCTTCAAGGCAGCCACGGCGCACCGGCAAAACCCCAAGATGACCGAAGTCTGGCTCTATCTCGACGAAAGCAGCCGGCCGAGCGATGGGCACGCGCGCTTCGTATTCGCCAGCGTGATGCGCGACGTCTATTCCCGCTTCGCCCAGGCTGCGCTGGTCGTGGCCTGCGGCCTCTTCGTCATCTCGCTCGGCTTCAACCTGGCCGGCTTCGAGAGCTACACGCCGCCGGCGTAAGCCCGAAACAAGGCGGCCCGGGGATCAGATGCGGGTGGCATCCTTCTCCACATCCCGCATCACCTCCATGAAGCGGCGGAAGAATTTCTCCATCGTGTCGAGCGACTTGTCGATCTGCTCCTCGCTCGGCAAAAGCTCGCCCGGCTGCAGGATGGACGAGTTCTCCAGCGCGGTCAGCCGCTTCTCGATGTCGCCCAGTCGGGTCGTCAGGCGGTCGACCTCATTCTCCAGCGCCGCGCGTTCGTCGGCCGCGGCGCGGCAGACCAGCTCGGTCCCGCTTTCCTTGCAGATCGACATCGCGCCGGTCTGCGTGTCGAGCCGCACGTAGCCGTCCTGCGTACGCTCGAGCGTGTAGCGATCGGCTGCAAGGGCAGCGCTGGAAAAAAGCGTGGCGAAAGCCAGCGGCAGGAGCATGGTCTTGGCAGTCATGGCGGCCTCCGTTCAGCGCGGACGAATGCTGCGGCGACATTGCGCCGGAAATACGGTGAAAAGCCGGCCGCAACGATGCTTGCAGCTTCCGTCGCGGCGCACTTGGCCGTATAGCGCGGACATGGACGCGACGGTGTACAAGATCTGCCCCGAGGCCTTGTGGCACGAAGCCGAGGCGGTCGGCCGTTTCGACGGAGCCGGCATAGACACGACCGACGGCTTCATCCACTTCTCCACCGCAAGCCAGGTCGCCGAGACCGCGGCGAAACATTTCGCCGGCCAGCACAGGCTCCTGCTCATCGCCATCGACGCCGAAAAGCTCGGGCCGGCGCTGAAGTACGAGGTCTCGCGCGGCGGCGCGCTGTTCCCGCATCTCTACGCCCCGCTCGAGTTGTCGGCCGTTCGGTGGGTGAAGCCGATGCCGCTCGCGCCCGACGGCACACACATCCTGCCGCCGATGGAGCCGTGATGAAACTTGTCGAGTGGTTCGGCCGGCAGGCGCTTTTCGCCTTCGATCCCGAAACCGCCCACGGCCTTTCCATCACCGCTCTGAAGACCGGCCTGCCGCTCGCCTGGCCCGCACCGCGCAGCGAGCGGCTGGAGAGCGTCGTTGCCGGGCTGACCTTCCCAAACCCGCTCGGCATGGCCGCCGGCTACGACAAGAATGCCGAGGTGCCGGACGCCTTGCTGGCCCTCGGCTTCGGTTTCGCCGAGGTCGGCACCGTCACGCCGCTGCCGCAGGGCGGCAACCCACGCCCGCGCATTTTCCGGCTGAGCGCCGACCGCGCCGTCATCAACCGGCTCGGCTTCAACAATGAAGGGCACGATGCGTGTTTCGGGCGCCTTGCCAACCGCGCGACCCGCCAAGGCATCGTCGGCGTCAACATCGGCGCCAACAAGGATGCGGCCGATCGCATGGCCGACTACGAGGCCGGTGTCGGACGCTTTGCGCGCCTGGCCTCCTACCTGACGGTCAACATCTCCTCGCCCAACACGCCCGGCCTGCGTTCGATGCAGAACCGGGCGGCGCTGGCGGAGCTTTTGACGCGCGTGAGCGCAGCGCGGCAGGCTGCGGCGCAGGACAGCGGCACATCGCCCCCGATCTTCCTCAAGATCGCGCCCGACCTCGGCGAAGCCGATCTCGACGATGTCGCGGCCGTCGTGCTGGAGAAGAACATCGAGGGCGTCATCGTCTCCAACACGACGATCGCACGGCCGCGGCTCGCCAGCCGCACGCATGCCGGGGAGACGGGTGGTCTTTCGGGTGCGCCGCTCTTCGATCCATCGACCGTCGTGCTCGCCAAGATGCGCAAGCGGCTCGGGCCGAAGCTCGCGATGATCGGCGTCGGCGGTGTCGATTCGGCCGAGACGGCGCTCGAGAAAATCCGTGCCGGAGCGGACCTCGTCCAGCTCTATACGAGCATGATCTATGCCGGCCCGTCGCTCCCCGGCCGCATCGTGCGCGGCATGGCCCGCCTGGCGGAGAGGGAGGGGCTGCGGCGCATCGGGGAGCTGCGTGACAGCCGGCTCGATGCGTGGGCAAGCAGGTCTTTAGCGATCCAATAGCCGGCACGGTTTTCGCGTTTCTCCAAACCGCTTCCGCTCAAATCGGCGTGATTGCGGGCAGCGGCGTAACAAAGCCGTCGTTCGATCCGTATCTTCGGCCGGGTGCCTTGCCCGGGAGGATCGTGATGCTGTCTCGCCGTTCGTTCTTTCTCGCCGGCGGAATTGCCGGCGCAGCGCTTGCCGCCGGCCTTTCCATGCCCCGCGGCAAGGCGCGGGCCGCCCAGGTCTTCGAGGTCACCCACACCGAGGAGGAATGGCGTAAAATCCTGACGCCGGAAGAATATTACGTGCTGCGCGAGGCCGGCACGGAGCGGCCGTTCACCAGCCCGCTGCTCGACGAGCACCGCAAGGGCACCTTCAACTGTGCCGGCTGCGGCAACAAGCTGTTCATGTCGGAGACGAAATACGACAGCGGCACCGGATGGCCGAGCTTCTTCAAGGCCATCGACGGTGCGGTCGGCAACGAGGAGGACACGTCGCTGATGATGGTGCGCACTTCCAACCACTGCAACCGCTGCGGCGGTCATCTCGGGCATGTGTTCGACGACGGGCCGCCACCCACGGGCCTGCGCTATTGCATGAACGGCGTGGCGCTTCATTTCGAGAGCCAGGAGAAACTGGGATGACATCAACGTCGTTGCTCAAATCGGCCGCTTTCCGTCGCCCAATTCCCTTCCTGGCGGTGGCGGCCAGCGTGGCCGGCATCCTCGCCGCCATGCCCGCACCGGCGCAGGAAGGCATCGCCATTCCTGCGCCGGCTGCAGACCAGGCCGCTGCGGGCGGCGCGGCAACGGCCGTCTTCGCCGGCGGCTGCTTCTGGGGCGTGCAGGGCGTGTTCCAGCACGTCGAAGGGGTGAGCAATGCGGTCTCCGGCTATGCTGGCGGCGCGGCGGAGGATGCAAAATACCAGCTCGTCGGCAATGGCAGCACCGGCCATGCCGAGGCGGTGAAGATCACCTACGACCCGGCCAGGATCAGCTACGGCAAGCTGATGCAGATTTTCTTCTCGGTGGCGCACGATCCGACGCAGCTCGACCGGCAGGGACCCGACTGGGGCCGGCAATACCGCACGGCGATCTTCCCGCAGAACGAAGAGCAGTCGGCGCTCGTCAAGGCCTATATCGGCCAGCTCGATGCGGCGAAGGTCTACGACCGACCGATCGTCACGACGATCGAGCCCGGCCACGCCTTCTACCCGGCGGAAGACTATCACCAGGACTATCTGACGCTGAACCCGGACCAGCCCTACATCGTCTACAACGACCTGCCGAAGATCGAGAACCTGAAGCGGCTTTTCACCGAGCTCTATCGCGACGATCCGCTGCTCGTGTCGGAGGCCGGGGGCGTGAATTGACAAGGCATCGGCCGAAAGGTTTTCTTTGACCGTGCACATGCGTCTGCCCGAAACCGCTGCAGAGCCTCTGCTACGCGGACCCCGCTCGGGAGACATGCGACGGCCAACGCAAACCAATGGAGCGGTTTATCGATGCTGCGTTCTGCAGGTGGAAAAATGCTGGCGGCCATCCGGCTTGTCGCGGTCGCAATCTGCCCTGCCGCGGCGGTCGCCGGGCCAGCCTCGGCGGAAGAATGTGCGTACTTCAATGTGACAACCAGCCAGTCGCTGGATGAGCGTTGCAGCGTGGATTACGAGGGCGAGAAGGAGGTCATTCGCATCGGCCAGGCGGAATTCGTCTTCGTGCAGCAGCAGCGGCAGGGGCAATGGTCCGTCGGGACCTTCAACGGCAAGCCGGCTGTCCGCTACGAGATCGATCGCACGGCGTGCTCATATTCGACGCTCGACCTGACGGAGTTCCTCGACCGGCGCGGCCCATAGGCCGCGAAAACAGCCCGCAGCGATCCGCAGCACGTATAGAGACATGTCGGCTGCAAGGGAAAATCAGCATCTACCTATGGGTTGTTCATATAGGAGCATAAACGGCCGGCCTGGGTTGCAGATTTTGCATAGCCGAGTATATCATTCGTACTTGCCGACCAAAGCTTGAACCTCCTCCGGCACCCAAGGGACGGGATGGATGACCGAGGATCCGAAAGCGCTTCTGCTCAGCCAGACGGCTGCGATCGTCGCTGCGTTCGTCGCAAGAAACGCGATGCGTGCGTCGGAGCTGCCGAATTTGATCGGCGCCGTGCACGACGCACTTTCGTCAAAATGGGGCGCCTTGTTTGCAGGTGACGAGAAGGGCCGCCAACCGGCGGTTCCGATCAGCCAATCCGTTCACCCTGACTGTCTCGTCTGCCTCGAGGACGGCAAGGAGTTCGCGTCCCTGCGCCGGCATATCATCGCGGCGCACAAGCTCACACCCGACCAGTACCGGAAGAAATGGCAGCTCCCAGCCGACTATCCGATGGTCGCACCGAACCTTGCCAACATGCGGTCGATGTCGGCCTTGCGGGTGTGGCGCGAGAAGCGAAGCCAATGATCGAACCTTGCAACCCCGTCCGGCCTGATCGATGAGGCATCGTTGAGCGAAAGAAATCCTGCGCTCACGCGGGCCTGGGTAGGCTTCCTGCAGTTTGCGATCGGCGAGCCAGAGTTGCGAAGCGCCTTCGGGGCGGCAACCGGTATAGCGCTGGAGCCGACGCCGGTGGTTGCGATCGATGCGATGATCTGTGCCGCGCCTGTCAGCCAGTCCGACCGAGCCTGGCGAGATTTCCTGCTGTGGGTGACGCTCTACCATTGGGGCCACGAGGGGGTTCCGGCTCGCTTCTTTGCGGAAGCGAGGACGCGCTTTGAATCGAGCTCGCGCTAAGCATGTCGCGTGAATTGGGATTCACGCGACATGCTTTAGGTTTTTGATTTTGCGCATGTCTTGGTCCCAAAACCGCGGCCACTTTTGGGAGACATGCAGCAGCATCCCGCGGCACTCAACCTCACGTCCGGCGGCCCCGCAACGGCGCTTCCACTTCTGCGGTGCTCCCCCAGTTGCCCGCGCCGCCCGCATCATGTTAGGCAAGTGGTTGCGCGGGTATGATGTAATGGTAGCCTGTCAGCTTCCCAAGCTGAACGCGCGGGTTCGATTCCCGCTACCCGCTCCAGCCAAAATCATGTGGGCGGGATCATGAAGCGCTTCCTCAAGATCGCCGGCTGGATCCTGCTGGCGCTCATCGTGCTCGGGCTGCTGTTTTTCTTCTTCGTGCTGGGTCCGCTGGTCGAGGGTGCGCTCAACCGCACGGTCGATCCCGGCCCGTATCGCGCCTCCGACGAGGCGACCGCGCTGCACCGCACGCTCACCATTGCCGATTTGCACGCCGACAGCCTGCTCTTCGGGCGTGACCTGCTCGAGCGCTCCGAGCGTGGCCATGTCGACGTGCCGCGGCTCGACGAGGGCAACGTCGCGCTACAGATATTCTCGGCGGTAACGCAGTCGCCGCAAGGCCTGAACATCGAGCGCAATTCCGGCGACAGCGACACGATCATCCTGATCGCGCTCGGTATGCGCTGGCCGCCTTCGACCTGGTTCTCCAACCTCGAGCGCGCGCTCTACCAGGCGGGCCGCCTGCAGGCCATGGCGGACCGCTCCGACAACAAATTCGTCATTGTCCGCACTGCCAGGGAGCTGCAGGTATTCCTCGATCGGCGCAAACAGGAGCCCGACATCGTCGCCGGTCTGCTCGCGATCGAGGGCGCGCATGCGCTCGACGGCGACGTGGCGAATGTCGATCGCGTGTTCGACGCCGGCTACCGCATGATGTCGGGCGCGCATTTCTTCGACAATCCGATGGCCGGCTCCGCGCATGGCGAGGAGAAGGGCGGCCTCACCGAGGCTGGCCGCGACATGCTGAAGCGCATGGAAGAAAAGGGCATGATCTTCGATCTGAGCCATGCCTCCGCCCAGCAGATCGACGAGGCGCTCGCAATCGCAACGCGGCCGGTGGTCGTCTCCCACACGGGCGTGCGCGGCACCTGCGACAACAACCGCAACCTGACCGACGACCAGCTGAAGCGCATCGCCGCCAATGGCGGGCTGGTCGGCATCGGCTTCTGGGACGTGGCGATCTGCGGCACCGACGCGGACGCCATCGCCAGGGCGATCCGCTACACGGCCGACCTGATCGGTATCGACCATGTCGCGCTCGGCTCGGATTACGACGGCACGGTCGAGGTGCCGTTCGACGCATCCGGCATGGTGCTGCTTACGGAAGCGCTGATGAAGGCCGGGTTCGGCGCCGAGGAGATCGGCAAGGTGATGGGGGGCAACCAGATGCGGTTCCTGCTGGAGAATCTGCCGCAATAGCGCGGATGCACCTCCCCCTTGAGGGGTCGCGCGCTTCGCCGGCGTCAGCTCCTGAAATGCTTCGACAGCTTCAAGCCCTGCGCCTGGTAGTTCGACCCCAGGTCGGCGCCGTAGAGTGCCTTCGGGCGGCCGAGCATGTGCTCGTAGACGAGGCGGCCGACGATCTGGCCGTGCTCCAGGATGAACGGCACCTCGTGGCTGCGCACCTCGAGCACGGCGCGGCTGCCGGTGCCGCCGGCTGCGGAATGGCCGAAGCCCGGGTCGAAGAAGCCGGCATAATGGACGCGGAACTCGCCCACCAGCGGATCGAAGGGCGTCATCTCGGCGGCGAAAAGCGGCGGCACGTGCACGGCTTCGCGTGAGACGAGGATGTAGAACTCGTCCGGATCGAGCACCAGCTCGGCCGCACCGTAATTGTAGAGCGGCTCCCAGAAATCCAGCGCCTCGTGCACGGCGCGCTTGTCCACGTCGACAAGGCCGGTGTGGTGCTTGCCGCGATAACCCACCAGCCGGTCGCCGTTTCCGGTCAGGTCGATCGAGAGCGCTATGCCGCCGCCGCTGATGTTGGGCCGCTCCGAGGCCACCAGCGTCTCGCTGTCGTGCAGGGCCTGGAGCTCGGCCTCCGAAAGCTGCGCGTGCCCGGTGCGGAAGCGGATCTGCGACAGGCGCGAGCCGGCCCGCACCACCACCGGGAAGGTGCGCGGGCTCACCTCCATGTAGAGCGGCCCGCTGTAGCCGGCGGGGATCTTGTCGAACTCCTGCGCCCGGTCGGCCATGACGCGGGTGAAGATGTCGAGCCGGCCGGTCGAGCTTTTCGGGTTGGCCGATGCCGACACCTCGGGCGGAAGCTTCAGGCTTTCGAGCAGGGGCACGATGTAGACGCAGCCCGTCTCCAGCACGGCGCCCTCGGAAAGGTCGAACTCGTGCAGCTTCAGGCGCTGCAGCTTGTCCTCCACCCTGTGCGCCGGCCCGGGCAGGAAGCTGGCTCTGACGCGGAAAGCCTTTGTGCCAAGCCTGAGGTCGAGGCTCGCCGGCTGGATCTGGTCGGCATCGCGTGGGCGCGCCGACATCAGCGCGCCGGCCTCGAACAGGCCGGCAATCGCGTGATCGGGAAGGATGCCTGAGCTGCGCAAAACGAGTTCCGGTTGGGATTGGCCGGTGAGGTTTAGATATCCCCCCTGTTGACGCAAGGCTGGCAGCCAACTAAAGGACGATTATCCCGTGGTGATTTGGCCGGTCGGCTTGCAGCCACGTTAAACAAGTCGCTAAAGGACCGCGCGCCCGAACAAGGGCTTCGAGGACCGGTTGCGACTTTCGCGGCCGGTTTTTTGTTTTGGGGGTCATGACATGGCGAAACGCAAACTGAGCCCGGCGACCACGCTGGTGCATGGCGGGACGCAACGGTCCGGTTTCGGCGAGACGTCGGAGGCGATGTTCCTCACGCAGGGTTTTGTCTACGAGACGGCAGAGTCCGCCGAAGCGCGCTTCAAGGGCGAGGCGCCCGGCTTCATCTATTCGCGCTACGCCAACCCGACCGTCGACATGTTCGAGAAGCGCATGTGCGCGATGGAAGGCGCTGAAGACGCGCGCGCCACGGCCTCCGGCATGGCGGCCGTCAGCGCGGCGCTGCTGTGCTCGCTGCGCGCGGGCGACCATGTGGTGGCGGCGCGCGCCCTGTTCGGCTCCTGCCGCTGGGTCGTGGAGCAGCTTTTGCCGCGCTACGGCATCGAGTCCACGCTGGTCGACGGCACGAAAAAGGCGGCGTGGGAAAAGGCGGTCCGCAAGAACACAAAACTGTTCTTCCTCGAAAGCCCGACCAACCCGACGCTGGAAGTGATCGACATCGCCGCTGTCGCCAGGCTGGCGCGCTCGATCGGTGCGCGGCTGGTGGTCGACAACGTCTTCGCGACGCCGCTGCAGCAGAAGCCGCTGGAGCTCGGCGCGCACATCGTCGTCTACTCGGCCACCAAGCATATTGACGGCCAGGGCCGCTGCCTCGGCGGCGTGATCCTGTCGGACAAGAAGTGGATCGACGAGAACTTGCACGACTACTTCCGCCACACCGGCCCCAGCCTGTCGCCGTTCAATGCCTGGACGCTGCTGAAGGGCCTGGAGACGCTGCCATTGCGCGTGCGCCAGCAGACCGAGAGCGCCGGCAAGCTGGCCGACTGGCTGGCGGAGCACAAGAAGGTGGCGCGGGTGATCTATCCCGGCCGCGCCGACCACCCGCAGGCCGACGTGATCAAGCGCCAGATGAGCGGCGGCTCGACGCTGATCTGCATCGACCTCAAGGGCGGCAAGAAATCGGCGTTCGCCTTCCAGAATGCGCTCGAGATCGTGCGCATCTCCAACAATCTCGGCGACGCCAAGAGCCTGATCACGCATCCGGCCACGACCACGCACAAGAACCTGGCCGAGGATGCGCGCGCCGAGCTCGGTATCGGAGCGGGCACGGTGCGGCTCTCGGTCGGGCTGGAGGATGCCGGCGACCTGATCGACGATCTGGAGCGGGCGCTGAAGAAGGCTTGAGCTTTTCCTTCTCCCCGTTCACGGGGAGAAGGTGGCCGAGCCGCAGTTAACCCGGTGATTTCGTCGGAGTGCTGAAGGCGCGGTCGGATGAGGGGCGGCGCTGGGTTCTCAGGCCTCGGCGTCGCCCCTCATCTGCCTGCCGGCATCTTCTCCCCGTAAACGGGGAGAAGACGGCCTTCACCAGCCTTGACGCCAACCGTCAGCCGTCCGACCTTCGGGGAAACTGGCGGAGCGAACCATGTACCGCGCCGTGACGCGCAACATCGAGGTGAAGGTCGAGCCCTTCTACCTCAACGACCGGTCGGACCCGGCGGAGAGCCGCTATGTCTGGGCGTACCGCGTGACCATCGTCAATCGCGGCCCGGAGTTCGTGCAGCTGCTGTCGCGTTACTGGCACATCACCGACGGCAGCGGCCGCGTTGAGGAAGTGCGCGGGCCCGGCGTGGTGGGCGAGCAGCCGGGGCTCAACCCCGGCGACGCCTACCAGTACACCTCCGGCTGCCCGCTCACGACGCCGTCCGGCATCATGGTCGGGCATTATACGATGAAGTCGGAGCGTGGAGACACGTTCGACGTCGCCATCCCCGCCTTCTCGCTTGATATGCCGAATGCCGGGCGGACGGTGAACTAAAGCATGTCGCGTGAATTAGGATTCACGCGACATGCTTTAGGTTATTGATTTTGCGCATGTCTTTATCCCGAAACCGCGCACACTTTCGGGAGACATGCTTTAGACCAGGCGCCGGAGCGCCCCCTCCACCATGCTTCGCATGGTCCCCCTCCCACGCTTCGCAGGGGAGGATCAGAGGTCGCGGCCGGTCTCGACCTGGATTCTCCCCCGTTTACGGGGGAGGGGACCGCCGAAGGCGGTGGGGGGCGCGCGCGGCCTCAGTTCACCCGCATGAATTCCGCCGGGTCGAACTCGTAATGCGTCGAGCAGAACTCGCAGGTCACGCCGATGCGGCCGTTCTCGGTCGACTCCACGATCTCCTCGGCGGTGAAACCTTCGAGGATGCCGCGGATCTTGTCCTTCGAGCAGGAGCATTCGTCGGCCACCTGCACGCCTTCGAAGACGCGAACGCCGTGCTCATGGAACAGCCGGAAAAGCAGCCGCTCGGCGCCGACGGTCGGGTCGGTCAGCTCGCTCTCCTCGATCGTATCCATCAGCACCAGCACTTCCTGCCAGGCGGCGTCGATGTCGCCGTCGTCCTCGCTGCCGTCGCCGCCCGGAAGATCGGGCAGCCGCAGCCGCTCGGGCGAATCCGGCAGGAACTGCGCGAGCAGGCCGCCGGCACGCCAGCGCTCGCCGGCGCCCGGCGTGACGATGCGGGCGACCGACAGGCGCACATTGGTCGGGATTTGCTCCGACTGCCGGAAATAGGCACGCGCGACATCCTCCAGCGACTTGCCGTCGAGCTCGACGATGCCCTGGTAGCGGGTCGTGTGCGCCCCCTGGTCGATGGTGAGCGCCAGCACGCCGGCGCCGAGCAACTGCTCGGGCGCGGTTTCGCCGGCCGCAATCGCCGCCTCCAGCCGATCCTTGTCGAAGCGCGCATAAGCGCGCAGCGAGCGCGGCGTGGAGAAGTCGGCGACGAGCATGTCCACCGGCCCGTCGGTGCGGGTCTGCAGGATCAGCTTGCCTTCGAATTTGAGCAGCGTGCCGAGCAGCACGGTGAGCACCGAAGCTTCGGCGAGCAGACGCGCGACGGCTTCCGGATAATCGTGCCGCCCGAGAATCTGGTCGAGCATCGGCCCCATCTGAACGATGCGGCCGCGCACATCGAGCGGCGCCACCTCGAAGGGGATGACGTGGTCGTCGCCGGCGTGGCCAAATTCGCCGAGCTTCTTCGCCTGTTCAGTCACTTTCGCAATTTCCATCATGACAATGCTCCGGCCGGCGCAAATGCCTCCCGAAGCGAAGCCTGCGATCCGACACCAAATCTGTGGGTGATGGCCCGCAGATAGGTGTCGGCGGCGGCGCTATCAAGCGCCGAGGCACCAGGCCAGCACGGCCTTCTGGGCATGCAGCCGGTTCTCGGCCTCGTCGAAGACGACCGAATGCGGTCCGTCGATCACCTCGTCGGTGACCTCTTCGCCGCGATGCGCCGGCAGGCAATGCATGAACAGCGCGTCGGGTTTGGCGAGCTGCATCAGCTTGGTGTTCACCTGGTAAGGCTGGAACACGTTGTGGCCGCGCGCCCGGTGCTCCTGCCCCATCGACACCCAGCTGTCGGTGACGACGCAGTCCGCGTTGCGCACCGCGGCCTCAGGGTCGCGCATCAGCTTGACCCTGCCGCCATGCTTCTTTGCCCAGTCGACATATTTTTCCTGCGGCTCGCTGCCCTCGGGCACGGCCACATTGAGCTGGAAGGAGAAGCGCGCCGAGGCCTCGAGCAGCGAGTGCAGCACATTGTTGCCGTCGCCGGTCCAGGCAAAAGTCCTGCCGCGCACGCTGCCGCGATGCTCCTCATAGGTCATGACGTCGGCCATGATCTGGCAGGGATGCGTGTCGTCGGTCAGCCCGTTGATCACCGGCACCGTTGCGTTCTCGGCGAGCTCGAGCAGCCGATCGTGCTGGGTGGTGCGGATCATGATCGCATCGACATAACGCGACAGGACCCGCGCCGTGTCGGCGATCGTCTCCGAGCGGCCGAGCTGCATCTCGGTGCCGGTCAGCATGATCGTCTCGCCGCCCAGCTGGCGCATGCCGACATCGAAGGAGACGCGGGTGCGCGTCGACGGCTTGTCGAAGATCATTGCCAGCACCTTGCCGTCGAACGGACGGCTGCGCTCGCCCGATTTCAGTCGCGCCTTGCGCGCGACCGCGTCGTCGAGGATGCCGCGCAGTTCGGCGGCCGGCACGTCTGCGAGGTCGATGAAATGCCGCGGCGCCATCAGCCGCCGCCATTCTTCATGGACGCCGACAGCTTGGCGACGCCGGTGCGGATGCGCTCCAGGCCGAGCCGGATGTCCTCGTCCGAGATGATCAGCGGCGGCAAGAGCCGCAGCACGTTCTCGCCGGCCGGCACGGCAAGCACCTTCTCGCCGCGCAGCGCCTCGTTCACCTTGCCGTTCGGCATCTTGCACTTGATGCCGAGCATCAGCCCGGCGCCGCGAATGCCCTCGATCACGTCCGGGAACTCGTCGGCCACCGCGGCAAGGCCCTGCTTCATGAGCAGCGCCTTGCGCTTCACCTCGTCGAGAAAACCGTCGGCGAGGATCACGTCGAGCACGGCGTTGCCGACCGCCATGGCGAGCGGATTGCCGCCGAAGGTGGTGCCGTGCACCCCGGACGTCATGCCTTTGGCGGCCTCGTCGGTGGCGAGGCAGACGCCGAGCGGAAAGCCGCCGCCTATGCCTTTCGCCGTCGCCATGATGTCGGGCTCCACGCCGGTGAGCTCATAGGCAAAGAGCCGGCCGGTGCGGCCGACACCGCACTGCACCTCGTCGAAGATGAGCAGCAGGCCCCTGGCATCGCAGAGCTCGCGCAGGCGGCGGAGCGACGCCAGCGGGAAGTCGCGGATGCCGCCCTCGCCCTGGATCGGCTCGACCAGGATCGCCGCCGTCTCCGGCGTGATCGCCTTTTCGGCGGCATCGATGTCGTTGAACGGCACCTGGTCGAAACCTTCGACCTTGGGGCCGAAACCTTCGAGATATTTCTGCTGCCCGCCCGCCGCTATCGTCGCAAGCGTGCGGCCGTGGAAGGCGCCCTCGAAGGTGACGACACGGAAGCGCTCGGGATGACCGCTCACATACTGGTAGCGGCGTGCCGTCTTGATCGCGCATTCGAGCGCCTCGGCGCCCGAATTGGTGAAGAAGGCCTTGTCGGCGAAGGTCGCGGCGACCAGCCGCTCGCCGAGCCGGCGCTGCTCCGGGATCTCGTAAAGATTGGAGACATGCCAGAGCTTGCCCGCCTGCTCGGTCAGCGCGGCGACGAGATGCGGATGCGCGTGGCCGAGCGAGTTGACCGCGATGCCGCCGGCGAGGTCGAGATATCGCTCGCCGGCGTCCGTCGTCAGCCAGACGCCCTCGCCGCGCTCGAAGGAGAGCGGTGCCCGCGCGAAGGTCTCGTAAAGCGCCGAACCAGCCATTATATGCGCTCCGCGAGGCCAGAGCGGAGCGCATGGCAAGAGCCGGCTATCCTCTTTTGGCCTCAGAAAAAATCGAAAAGCCGCCCGGAGGCGGCTCGTGGCGTATATCCGGTTTTTCAACCGTGAAGTCAACGGAAACGTGACCGATCGACTCCGGAGGAAGCGCAGGATTCCGGGCTTTTCCCGACATGTTGGGGAAAACGAAAAAAAGCGATTCCTGTGTCCCCGCGGACTCTTGTCACGGAGTCAACCCATACGGTATTTAGCGAGGCAACGAAAAATTAAGTTTTCGTGCGGCGGACCAATCATCGAAAAAGATGTGGCGTCTCACCGGCGACAGCCGGGGCGATGATGGATTCCGGATTCTGCACGCTTACGCGAGGAGCGAAAAGAGCATGTGGACTGACGAACGGGTCGAACAGCTTAGGAAATTGTGGAGCGAAGGTCTGAGCGCCAGCCAGATCGCGGCGCATCTCGGCGGCGTCAGCCGTAATGCCGTGATCGGCAAGGTGCACCGGCTGAAGCTGTCGGCACGCGGCCGTGCGACGAGCGCCCAGGCGCGTCCGAAGAAACAGCCGAACGGCCACACATCGGGTCGCACCGCGGTCCGCGCGGCGTCGGTCAGCCGCTCGACGACCGCTTCGATCGGCGCGACGGCGCTGGCGATGCAGTTCGATGTGGAGCCCTATGTGCGTCCGCGCCCGATCGAGAATGTCGTGGTGCCGATCTCGCGCCGGCTGAAGCTGGTCGAGCTCAGCGAGCGCACCTGCAAATGGCCGAACGGCGACCCGCTGACCGAAGAGTTCCACTTCTGCGGCAATGACTCGGCCGAGACCGGGCCGTACTGCACCTACCATTCGCGTATCGCCTTCCAGCCGGCGGCGGAGCGTCGGCGTGCCCGCTGAGCGCGGCGGCAAATCAATGAAGAAAAGCCCGGCGGCGACGCCGGGCTTTTTGTTTTGGGCGGAGTCAGCCGACGCCGACGCCCCTCCCTTCTCCCCTTGTGGGAGAAGGTGGCCGAGCCGCATTGTCGGTTGCGAGTTGGTCGAAGCGTTGGCGGCGAGGTCGGATGAGGGGTGCTGGACGGAGCGCAACGTCCGAGGTCTCATTCCGTCCAGCACCCCTCATCCGTCTCGGCGCGCAAGCGCGCCGATCCACCTTCTCCCACAAGGGGAGAAGGGAGGGGCTTACGATCCATCAGTCGGCGCGACCGTCACCCTGTGGCTCTTGTCTTCCTTTGGCCGTTCGACCGGCATCTGCTCGCCGGTGACGATGTAATAAACCGTCTCGGCGATGTTGGTGGCGTGATCGCCGATGCGCTCGATGTTTTTCGCGCAGAAGAGAAGATGCGTGCAGCCGGTGATGTTGCGCGGGTCTTCCATCATGTAGGTCAGCAGCTCGCGAAACAGCGAGGTGTACATCGCGTCGATGTCCTCATCGCGGTTGCGCACGAAGCTGATCCGCTCGATGGCGCGCGAGGCATAGATGTCGAGCACTTCCTTGAGCTGCGTCAGCGCCAAATCGGCCAGCGCCTGCAGCCCGCGCGACAGGCTGAGCGGCTGGCGCCGGTCGGTGATGGCGCCCACCCGCTTGGCGATGTTCTTGCCGAGGTCGCCGACCCGCTCCAGATCGGCCGAGATGCGGATCGCGCCGATGATCTCGCGCAGATCGTCGGCCATCGGCTGGCGCTTGGCGATGATGACGACGGCGCGATCGTCGATCTCGCGCTGCCCCTCGTCAAGCACGGTGTCGTCCTGCACCACCTTGGCGGCGAGGCCAGGGTCGAGATTGACCAGCGCAGTGATCGATTGCTCGACCATGCGCTCGGCATGGCCGCCCATGCCGGCGATCCTCGTCTTCAGGAATTTGAGCTCCTCGTCGAAGAGCTTCACGATGTGCGGCGACGGCATGGCGGTCCTCGCGGAACGGCCTTGGAATCGCGTGGCGGCCGTCCTTCTCCCGTTAAGCTAGGGGCATGACGAAAAAAAGAAAACGCCGTGCACGACCTCAGTCCGGCGGGAAGTGAACCGTGAAGGCGGCGCCCTCGCCGGGCTGCGACCGGATCGTCAGCCGCGCCTCGTGCCGGGTGATGATGTGCTTGACGATGGAGAGGCCGAGCCCCGTCCCCTTCTGCGCCCGGCTCGTCTCCACATCGACCCGGTAAAAACGCTCGGTGATGCGCGGGATATGCTCCTCGGCAATGCCGGGGCCGAAGTCGCGAACGGTCACGGAGGCCTCGCCGGCGGGAGGATCGTGCGCTTCGACGGAAACGACGACCCGCTTTCCCGACTGGCCGTATTTGATGGCGTTCTCCAGCAGGTTCTCGAACACCTGGATCAGCTCGTCGCGGTCGCCGGCAACGATGACTGGGGCGGCCGGCATCGACTGTTCGATCGCGACGCCTGAATCGGCGGCCAGGTGGCTGAGCGAGTCGACCACGCCGCCCACGATCTGGTTGAGATCGACCAGGGTCCCCGGCCTGAGATAGGGTTTTGTCTCCAGCCGCGAGAGCGACAGCAGATCATCGATCAGGCGCGCCATGCGCGCGGTCTGGTTCTGCATGATCAAGAGGAAGCTGTCGCGCGCCTTGGCATCGTTCTTCGCCGGCCCGCGCAGGGTTTCCACGAAACCCGAGATCGAGGCGAGCGGGGTGCGCAGCTCGTGGCTTGCATTGGCGATGAAATCGGCGCGCATGCGGTCGATGCGGCGCGCCTCGGACTGATCCTTGAAGATCATGACGTACAGTCCGCCGGCGACCGGCACGGCGTGCACCCTGTAGACCCGCTCGAACGGCACACGCTCGACATAGTCGGCCTCGATCGCGGTCGAAGCCGGCTCGAGCACGCGGCGGATCAGGTCCTGCATTTCCGGCGCGCGGAATTTGAGCTGCAGCGACGTGCCGGGCGCAAGCGTGCCGAATGCCGCGCCGGCTGCAGCATTGGCAAAGACGAGCGCGCTCGACCCGTCGAAGATGAGCAACGGATCGGGGACGGATGCTGCAAGGCTCGCGACGGAAAGCGCCTCGATCGGCGGGCGGACGGTCGCGGCGGCAGCCTCGGCCTCCCTTTGCGCGAAGGATCGGCGCGGCGCCAGCGCCGCGACCACGACCAGCGCCGCGGAAGCGACAATTCCGGCAAACCACGGGCCGCCGACCGTCCAGTTGAGCACCAGCACCGCCAGCACTGCCGCGCCAAGCGTCCAGCGACCCTGGAACAGCCGATCGGCGATCAGGCTTGCCAGCGGCCGCCTTGGCCGTTCCGCTCCGTTTTCGGTCATTTCGACACGTCCATTGCCGCATTAACGCCAGGCGGAGGCTCGAGAACTTCCCGCTGGACCGGCCACGGGGCTCTGAATAGCATGCCGGGCATTTCAGGGAAGGATGGGTATATGGCAGCCAAGGCCGCGGCCGCAGACAGCGCGAAGAAGAATGTCGTCATGTTGAAGCTGGACGGCAAGGAGCGCGTCTTCGACATCGACAATCCCGAGCTGCCCGAGTGGATCGACAAGAAGTCGCTGACGGCCGGCGGCTACCCCTATGACAAGAAGCTCGACAAGGACAAATACGAGGAGCAGCTCGAAGCGCTGCAGGTCGAGCTGGTGAAGCTGCAGGCCTGGATGCAGGCCACCGGCCACCGCGTCCTCATCCTGTTCGAAGGCCGCGACGCCGCCGGCAAGGGCGGCACCATCAACGCGGTGCGGCAGAACATGAACCCGCGCAGCGCCCGCAACGTCGCGCTGCCCAAGCCGACCGAGACCGAACGCGGGCAATGGTATTACCAGCGCTACGTCGCGCATTTCCCCACCTCGGGCGAGTTCGTGACCTTCGACCGCTCCTGGTACAATCGCGCCGGGGTGGAGCCGGTGATGGGTTTCTGCACGCCGGAGCAGTATGCGAGCTTTCTCGACCAGACGCCCGACTTCGAGAAGATGATCGTCAACGAGGGCATCTACTTCTTCAAATTCTGGCTCGACATCGGCCGGGAAACCCAGCTCGAGCGTTTCCACGAGCGTCGCCACAGCCCGCTCAGGAACTGGAAATTCTCGCCGATCGATGTCGCCGGCATGACGAAGTGGGACGACTACACGGAAAAGCGCGATGTCATGTTCGAGCGCACGCACACCCCGCATGCGCCCTGGATCATCGTGCGCGGCAACGACAAGCGCCGCAGCCGGCTTGAAACGATCCGCCGCATCCTGAGGGTCATGCCCTATGACGGCCGCGACCTGGATGCGATCGGCAAGCCGGACGGCAAGATCATCGGCGAAGGCCCCGGCTTTCTCAGGAAGAGCAAGTAGTCATGCCGCTTTCGCTGCTGAAACGGGGCCTGCTCCCGGTCCTGCTGGCGCTGGCGCCGCTCGCGGCACATGCCGAGCCGGCCATTCCCGGCTTCTGGGACACCAAGGAGCGCCTCGCCAAACCCGACATCTCGGCGCTCGAGCGCGTGCGCTTCCTGACCACGGTCGACTTTCCGCCCTTCAACTTTCTCGACAGCAGCGGGCGGCTGACCGGCTTCCATGTCGACCTCGCGCGCGCCATCTGCATCGAGCTCGATATCCTCGAGAAATGCCAGATCCAGGCGCTGCCCTGGGGCGAGCTCGACGCCGCCCTGCAGGCCGGCGACGGCGAGGCGATCGTTGCGGGCCTGGCAGTGACGGCCGAAGCGCGCGAGACGCATGCCTTCACCCGCTCCTATCTCAAATTTCCCGCGCGTTTCGTCACGCTCAAGACGAACGCGCTGTCGGAGCCGATCTATGCGCGGCTTGCAGGAAAACGGGTCGGGGTCGTCGCGGCGTCCGCGCATGAGGCGATCCTGCGCGCCTACTTCGCCGAGGCGATAGCCGTTCCGCTGGCCAGCCAGGAAGCGCTGCTCGCCGATCTCAAGGGGGGCAGGATCGATGCCGCCTTCGGCGACGGCATGAAGCTCGGCTTCTGGCTCGCCGGCTCGGACTCGGCCGGCTGCTGCCGCTTCTCGGGCGGGCCCTACCTGGCGCCCGAATATCTCGGCGCCGGCCTGGCCATCGCCACCACGCCAGGCAACGCGACGCTTGCCGCCGCCTTCGACTATGCGCTGCACCAGGTCGCGGCGAAGGGAACTTTTGCCGAGCTTTATTTGCGCTATTTCCCGGTAAGTTTTTTCTGAGCAACCGCGGACTTCCGCAGCGCCGGCCGGCCCGGTCTCGCATTTCTCCAAGCGACCGGGAGCGCCGCGTCGTTGCGCCGGTGGTAGGTCAGCGCCGCGCGCAGGCAGAGCTTCAGCGGAACATCCGGCAGAGGTCCGACGACGGGCACGATGAGGGCGCGATTGCCCTCGAACGCGAAATCACCGGCAAAATGGCTCCGGAACGTCTCAACCAGCGTCGTGTTGCAGTTGAACAGCACCGCGCACGCTCCGGGCGCCGACCTGGTGGTGCCGAGCCTGATCGTCGTTCCGCTCCGGCTTGCCTCGGTCAGATAGGCCGGCTCGCCCCATTTGAGCATCTCCGTCAGCGGGCCGACACCGGCGGTTTGCGCCGCGACCGCAAAGATCGCCTCGCGGATCTCCAGCAGGCGCGCCCGCACCGGGCCGGGATAGCACGAAAATGCTACGGCGACGGGCCGCGGCACAGGCGGGCTCAAGCTATCGCCTTCAGGGGCAGATGGATATCGGTGCGCAACGCGTTTTGCGGCACTTCGCGCGGGTCGTTGAGATAGGCTTCGAAGATGGGAGCATCGTCCGGCTCATGACCGGACGCCGGCAGCCACACGCCGAGAAGCCAGCGATAGGCGCCGCGCATGTCGGCATAGGGGCCGGTATAGCTGAGCTTCGCATACGCTCCGCCACGCAGCAGCGTCTCCACCAGCGGCGGATCGATGGCCACGGAGTTTCCCACCGGCAGGCAGGCGCGCGAGCGCAACTGATCCTCGGAGCCCAAATCCGGATCGTCGAAGAACAGTCCGATCATCGCCGGCTCAGCCGGGATGGCCTGGCGGGCGGCCAGCTCGGCGAACAGCCTGCCCATCGCCTGGTCGATCTGCATGTAGGAGCCAATGTGGTCCATCCCGGCGCAGCGGCGTTCCGGAAAGTTCTCGACCGTCACCGGAAAGCCGCCGGCGTCGCCGGCCGCGTGGGCGGCCTTGAAGGCAGCGTGCGAGCCGCTTTCGCGGTAAGCGGCGGGGCTCATGCCGAAGGCATCCCTGAAGGCGCGGCCGAACGTATCGGCCGAGCTGTAGCCGGCTCGCACTGCCACGGCCGCAAGGTCGAGATCGGTGTTGGCCAGGCGGTCAGCCGCGCGCTGCAACCTCAGCCGGCGGATCGTCGCGGCTATCGTTTCTCCGCGCATGGCCGAGTAGATGCGGCTCCAGTGATACGGAGAAAGGCAAGCCACTTCCGCCAGCCGATCGAAGGACACGTCTTCCTCGAGATGCGCATAGACGTAGTCGAGCACCCGATCGAGACGATCGTTGTAGCTTTCGCGGGTCTGCCGTTTGAGCATGGAAGCCTCTGCCGTGCCAAATCATAAGAAGACTTGCACGAGGCGGACAGGCAAATCCTGCTGAAATGGGATTTGGACGGCAGCTCAGGTGAGCATGCGATGGCGCGCCTTGGCGGCGAATTCGATGGCCTCGGCGATCGGTTCGGAGACGGTCAGCGCCGCGCGCAGCTTGTCGAGCAGGCGCACCTCCTCCATGCGCATCTCGAGGTCGACCGCGGCGACCTCGACCGCGGCCGCGTAGGCCGTGTCGTGCAGGCGCTGCGGGATGGCCCTGCAGGCTGTCTCCAAAACGCTCTCCAGCCCGCCCTCCTCGTGCAGCAGCTTCTGGCAGTCCTGTGCGATCGCGATGAGCTGCTCGGCGTCGAAATCGATGAAGACCGGCCAGGTCTGCACGACCGCGCCTATCCGCGCCAGCTCGGAATCGGTCATGTCGCGGTCGGACGCAGAGGTGACGACCATCAGATAGACCAACGCTTCATGCACCGAGGGCGAAGCCATTTGCCGTTCTCCGGTTTTGGGAAAGTGCCCGCCTAGGTAGGGTCGAGGCCGATGCGGCGCAAGGAAAATATGGGTTCACGCGTTGACGCGCGCCGCAGCTAGGGCCTAAGGGCAGGCCCTCTTGCAACACGTGCAGGACAATTTTCCCTGGGAATGGCCGAAATGGCGCAAGCACCGATCGAACTCTCGCCCGAACTGCTGACGGCAGCCGCCGAAAGCAAGGCTTGGCCGTTCGAGGAAGCGAAGAAGATCATCGATCGCTACAAGAAGGGCGGCTTTCCGGCGACGGTGCTGTTCGAGACCGGCTACGGCCCGTCCGGCCTGCCGCATATCGGCACGTTCGGCGAGGTGGCGCGCACCACCATGGTGCGGCACGCCTTCCGCGTGCTCACCGAGGACAAGGTGCCGACGCGGCTTCTCTGCTTCTCCGACGACATGGACGGCATGCGCAAGATTCCCGACAACGTGCCGGACCGCGCATTCCTCGAGCCGCATCTGCAGAAGCCGCTGACCGCGGTGCCGAATCCGTTCGGCGGCGACTACGCGTCATTCGGCGACCACAACAATGCGATGCTGCGCCGCTTCCTCGACACGTTCGGTTTCGACTACGAGTTCGCCAGCGCAACCGAATATTACAAGTCCGGACGTTTCGACGAGGTGCTGCTGCGCGCGGCCGAGCGTTACGACCAGATCATGGCGGTGATGCTGCCGTCGCTCGGCGAGGAGCGGCGGGCGACCTACAGCCCCTTCCTGCCGATCTCGCCGCAGAGCGGCCGCGTGCTCTACGTGCCGATGAAGCATGTCGACGCCAGGGCCGGCACGATCACCTTCGACGACGAGGACGGCACCGAGACCACGCTGCCGGTCACCGGCGGCCGGGTGAAGATGCAATGGAAGCCGGATTTCGGCATGCGCTGGGCAGCCCTCGGCGTCGATTTCGAGATGTTCGGCAAGGACCACCAGACCAACGCGACGATCTACGACCGCATCTGCAACATCCTCGGCGGGCGCGCGCCGGAGCATTTCGTCTACGAGCTGTTCCTCGACGAGCAGGGCCAGAAGATCTCGAAGTCGAAGGGCAACGGCATCACCATCGACCAGTGGCTGACCTATGCGACGACCGAGAGCCTGGCGCTCTACATGTTCCAGCGCCCGCGCCAGGCGAAGAAGCTCTATTTCGACGTCATCCCGAAGGCGGTCGACGAATATTACACCTTCCTGTCGGCCTATAAGCGGCAGGAGTGGAAGGAGCGTCTCGGCAACCCGGTCTGGCATATCCACAACGGCAACCCGCCGCCGGTCGACCTGCCGGTGCCGTTCGCGCTGCTGCTCAACCTGGTGAGCGCCTCGAATGCGCAGAACAGCGCCGTGCTGTGGGGTTTCATCACGCGGCATGCGCCTGGCGTGACGCCGGCCTCGCATCCCGAGCTCGACCGGCTGGTGAACTACGCGATCCGCTATTTCGAGGATTTCGTTAAGCCGCAGAAAGTCTATCGGGCGCCGGACGCGGTCGAGCGAGAGGCGCTGGACAAGCTGTCCCAGGCGCTCGGAGCGCTGCCGGCGGGCGCCGACGGCGCTGCGATCCAGAACGCCTCGCTCAACGTCGCGCGCGCCATCCCGCGCTACCAGGATCACGAGAAGAAGAGCCCGGAGGGCGGGCCGGGCGTTTCGGTCGCCTTTTTCCAGATGATCTACCAGGTGCTGCTCGGTCAGGAGCGCGGCCCGCGCTTCGGCTCGTTCGTGGAGCTGTTCGGGATCGCCGAGACGCGCGCGCTGATCGCGCAGGCGCTGGCTGGGGAACTGGCGGCGGCCGCGGCTTAGCGGAGGGCAGGCGCCCCGCCCGCCCCTCCTATATCGGATCGCCCTCCGGCGCAGCCCCCGCCGGCTCCAGCGGGTTCTCCGGGAAGATCGTCTCGACGTCGCCGAGCTCCAGCTCAGGGCTCGGTGCGAGCTCGACCGGCGGCGGCAAGGTCGTGTCCGGCGCCGGCCCGAATATGCCCATCTCTTCCCTGCGGGCGATCTTTTCGGCCTCGACATAGGGGCCGTCGGGGACGGCGCGCGCCCAGCCCATCGACACCAGCCAGGCGCCGACATCCTGGTTGCCCAGCTTGCAGGCTGCGACCAGCGCCGTGCGCTCGGGTTCGGGCGGGACGATGCAGGACAGCGCCCGGCCGCGCACCCAGCGCCTGACGGCGGCGCGGGCGCGAGCGCCGCAATCCCACTCCGTGCCCTCGTAAGTGCAGGTCTCGTCCGCCGCCACGCCGTCGGTGCCGGCGATCAGCACCTTGTAGCCCATGGATTCGAAGGTGGCCGACGCCGTCGCCACGGCGCGATGCAGCAGCGTGCCCTTCCACTTGTCAGGCGGCACCGGCTTGGGCGGCAATGCCAGCGCCAATTCGCTCAGCGGGCCGCGCGGCTCGACCCGCTCGATCTCGTCCGGCGCGAGATCGGGCGGCGCAATCTCGGCGGTGGCCACGAAACGCGACGGCGGGACGGAATGCTGCGGCACAGACGGCGGCTCCGCCAACGCCGCCGTCTCGATCCCCGGCGCGTCCGTCGGCCGCATCGACGATGCGAGCACGGCAAGCGCGCCGACCAGCACTAGGAACGCAGCCGCGATCGCCAGCCTCAGCATCGGACGACCTACTGGCTGGCCCAGACGATGCGCGCGACCCATTCCACCTCGCCGAGCGCGAGCGTGCGGTTGGGGTGCTCGGGGTTGAGCGAGATGAGCTCGATGACGCCGGCGGCCTGCCGCTCGAGCAGCTTCGCCATCACCTCGCCGCCGGTCGTCTTCACCACCACGCGGTCACCCTTGCGCACCTGCGCGCCGGGCGTAACGATCAGCACATCGCCGTCGCGGTAGAGCGGCAGCATGGAATCGCCCTGCACCTTCAGCGCGTAGGAGCCTTCACCGCGGCCAGTGGGCATTTCGACCAGGTCCCAGCCCTGGCCGGCGGGAAAGCCGGCATCGTCGAAGAAGCCGCCGGCGCCGGCCTGCGCAAAGCCGAGCAGCGGCACCGTCGCCCCGTACGAAGCGACGCTCGCCTGCGGCGATCGCCCCTGCACCAGGGCCAGGAATTCGTCCAGCGACGAATTCGTCGCTTCGATCACCTTCGACAGCGACTCCGTCGACGGCCAGCGTGGCCGCCCATCCGCCGAAAGGCGCTTCGATTTGTTGAAGGCCGTGGAATCGAGCCCGGCACGCCGGGCCAGGCCCGAAGCGGACAATGAATAGCGCTCGGCAAGCGCATCGATGGCCGCCCAGACGCGTTCATGCGAAAGCATGATCCCACTCCGACAGGGAGGAATAAATACCTGCCGAGTTCTAGCCCGGCGGTGCGAGCCCTGTCCAGACGAAACCCGGCGACGCCGATGTGTCCACAGCCGGTCCCTGCCGCAGGCAGCAGCGGCCGGAACCCTTCCATCCTGCTGACGTTTCGATTGCGCCAGCCAAATCCGGGAAATCGGCAACCGGTTTCCATCCGGATTTGCAGCAAGACACGGACTTGAGCACGAAGGCATTGCCGCCATGGCCCCCCGCCCCGCCTGGAAAGGCTACCTGAAACTCTCGCTCGTCACCTGCGCGGTCGAGCTCACCAACGCTACGAGTTTTAGCGAGAAGGTTTCCTTCAACGTGCTTAACCGGTCGACCGGCAACCGGGTCCGGCGCATCTATCTCGATGCCGAGACCGGGGAGCCGCTGAAGGAGGAGGACGAGGTCAAGGGTTACGAGACCGACAAGGACAAATACCTCCTGGTCGAAGAGGACGAGATCGACGCGATCCAGATCGAATCCACGCACACCATGACGCTCAACAGCTTCGTCGCCGAAGCCGACGTCGATCAGATCTATCTCGACACACCCTATTATCTGACGCCGGCCGACAAGGTGTCGGAGGAAGCCTTTGGCGCCATTCGCGATGCGCTTGCGCAGGCAAGGATGGCGGCGATCGCACGTCTCGTGCTCTACCGCCGCGAACGGCCCGTGCTGATCGAGCCTTACGGCAAGGGCATGCTGGTCACGACCTTGCGTTACGAAAAAGCCGTGCGCGAGGCGGACGATGTCGTGCATGTCGACGGCAAGGCCGACGACGAGCTCGTCACTGCCGTCGAACGCATCATCGGACGGAAAACGGCGAAGTTCGATCCGGCAAAATTCGAAGACCCCTACGAGCAGGCGCTGCAGAAGCTGATCAAGTCGACGAAGTCGCGCAAGAAGGCTCCGATCGTAAAGGCGGAGCCGCCGCCGTCCAACGTCATCAACCTCTTCGATGCGCTCAAGAAGAGCCTCAAGCGGGACGGCGCGGAAGCGAAGCCGGCGGCGCGCGGCAAGACGAAACAGCCGGGGCGCCGCCCGGCGAAAGCCGGCAAGGGCAAACCCAAGGCAGCGCGCGGCTCACGCCGCAAGTCGGCCTGAACGATCCATGGACAGTCTCGAGACCTATCGCAAGAAGCGCGATTTCCGCATCACCAGCGAGCCGGCCGGCAGCCGCAGGACCGCGGCGAAGAAGGCAGAGGGCGGACTGTTCGTCATGCACAAGCATGACGCGACGCGGCTGCACTACGATCTCAGGCTCGAGCATGGCGGAGTGCTCTGGAGCTGGGCCGTCACCCGCGGCCCGAGCCTCGACCCGTCCGACCGCCGGCTTGCGGTGCACGTCGAGGACCATCCGCTCGACTACGGCTCCTTCGAGGGCATGATCCCGGCGGGCCAGTACGGCGCCGGCGCCGTGATCGTCTGGGACGAGGGCAGCTGGCAGCCGGACGGCGACCCGGTCAAGGCGATGAAGAAGGGGCACATCCGCTTCGAGCTCAAGGGCGAGAAGCTCCACGGTTTCTGGCATATGGTCCGGCTGCGGCCGCGCAGCGGCGAGAAGCGCGACAACTGGCTGCTGATCAAATCCGACGATGCCGCGGCCAGGCCCGGCTTTGACATCCTCGCCGACATGCCTCGATCGGTGACGTCCGGTCGCACGATCGAGGACATCAAGGAAGGCAAGCGCCCAGCCAAGCCGGCGAAGAAACCGGCGCGCAAGGCTTCGCCGGAGAAAAAGCCGAAGAAGAAGAAGGCCGCCGGGCATGCCGACAAGATGCCGGGCTTCATCGAACCGTGCCTCGCGACCCTGCGCTCGACGCCGCCTGCGGGCGAGGAGTGGGTGCATGAGGTGAAGTTCGACGGCTACCGCCTGCAGGCGCATGTCGCGCGCGGCGCGGCAAAAATGCTCACACGTTCCGGCCTCGACTGGACCGCCAGGTTCGGCAAGCCGATCGCCGGGGCGCTCGCGACCTTGCCGTGCGGGCAGGCGGTCATCGACGGGGAGGTCGTCGTGATCTCCGACAGCGGCGCCACCTCCTTCGCCGGCCTGCAGGCCGCACTTTCGCAAGGCCGCCCCGACCTGATGACTTTCTACGCCTTCGACCTTCTCCATCTCGATGGCGAAGACCTCCGCGCCGAGCCGCTGGTCGAGCGCAAGGCGCGGCTGCAGGACCTGCTCGCAGGCTCGGAGGAAAACGGGCCGCTCCGCTACAGCGAGCATTTTGCCGAGCCGGGCAAGACGATGCTCAGCCATGTCTGCCGCATGGGGCTCGAAGGCGTGCTGTCGAAACGCGCCGACGCGCCCTATCGCAGCGGCCGCGGTTATGACTGGATCAAGTCGAAATGCACGCTCCGGCAGGAATTCGTCATCGTCGGCTATCTACCATCGCAGAAAGCGGGGCGCGGGCTGCGCTCACTCGTGCTCGCCTACCACGAGAAGAAAAAGCTCCGTCCTGCCGGTCATGTCGGCACGGGCTTCTCCGGCAAGGTGCTCGGCGACCTCAGAACGAAGCTCGACGCGCTGAAGACCGCAAAATCGGCCCTTGCGGGCAAGCCCGGCCGGGAGAAGGGCGTGGTCTGGGTGAAGCCGAAGCTGGTCGCCGAGGTGGAGTTCCGTTCCTGGACCTCCGACGGTATCCTCCGGCAGGCCTCCTTCCAGGGGCTGCGCGAGGACAAGCCGGCCGATGAGATCGTCGCCGAGATTCCCGAAGGGAAGGCCGGCAGATCCGCAGGCTCCGGCAAGCGCGCAAAGAAGGCTCCGGCAGGGAGAGCGACAGCCGTGGAACTGAGCAATCCCGACAAGGTGTTGTGGCCGCAAACCGGCAACACCAAACGCGACATGCTGGTGCATTATGAAAAAGTGTGGCCGCTGATGCAGCGTTTCGTCGTCAACCGGCCGCTGTCGCTGGTGCGCGCGCCGGACGGGATCGAGAGGCAGCGCTTCTTCCAGAAGCACGCCTCGAAAGGCATGTCGGACGCGATCCGCACGACGCATGATCCCGAGGACAATGAGGAGCTGCTTTACGTCACCGATTTCGACGGGGTCGCCGCCCTGGTGCAGATGGGTGTGGTCGAAATCCACCTCTGGGGCTCAACCATCGACGCGCTCGACACGCCTGACTATGTCGTCTTCGACCTCGATCCGGACGAAGGCCTGGGCGTCGAGGCGGTTCGCGCCGCGACGCTGGATGTGCAATCGCGGCTGGAAGAGCTTGGCCTGCCGACCGTGCTCAAAACATCGGGCGGCAAGGGCTTTCATGTCGTCGTTCCGCTCAAGCCGAAAGCGGACTGGGACGAGGCCAAGGGTTTCGCCCACGACTTCGCCCGCGCCATGGAGCAGACCGATCCGGACAAATACACCGCGACGCTGTCGAAGAAGGCACGCAAAGGCCGTATCTTCATCGACTATCTGCGCAACGGCCGCGGCTCGACCACGGTGGCGCCCTGGTCGACGCGCGCGAAAGCGAATGCGTCAGTATCCGTGCCAGTGCCGTGGAAGAAGCTGGAAGGGTTGGCGCCGGATCATTTCACGCTAGGCTCGAAGCAACTGGCTCAGGCGATCAAGGGACCGGATGCATGGGCTGATTATGACAGGCTGCGGGTGCCGCTGAAGAGGTAGAGGTCAGCGCCAGAGCGCCCCAGCTAGATCGAAAACCCCCTCACCCACCCATGCCGCTGCGCGGCAGATGGATGATGTTGCCGAAGCGGGCGCGCAACTGGTCGTCGATCGACCGCGCAACATGCTTCGGGAAGCGGCTCGAAAGCACCCGCTTCTTTTCCTCGACGGCGCGCGAAAGGATGTCCGGCTTGCCTTTCTCGTTCCACTCCTTCGGCGAGAAGCGGTCGCCGACGGCCGGATAGAAATATTCCGTCTGCATCAGCTTCAGGGTCTGCTCGTGGCCGAGATAATGCCCGGGCCCGTTGAGGCAGACGTCCGTGATGCTGGCAACCGACAAGGCGGCGTCCGACACCTCGATGCCGCGCACGCTGCGCAGGCAATAGCCGAGCATGTCGTTGTCGATGATCAGGCTTTCCAGGCAGAAGCCGAGCAGCGAAGCGTGCATGCCGGCGGACTCGTAGACGAGGTTCAGGCCCGACAGGCCGGCCATCACATTGGTGATGCCCTTCTCGAAGCCGGCCTGGATGTCCGGCAGCTTGGAATCGGCCATGCCGGCGGCCGAGCCGCCGGGCAGATCGTAATACTGGGCCATCTGGGCGCAGGCCGAGGTGAGCAGCGCCTGCTCGGCCGAACCGCCCGACATCGCGCCGGTGCGCAGGTCGGAGACGAAGGGCCAGGTGCCGAAGATGGCCGGGTAGCCCGGCTTCAGCGCGTTGACATAGACAAGGCCGGCGAGCACCTCGGCGACGGCCTGCACCACCGCGCCGGCAATCGCGGCCGGCGCCGTGGCACCGGCCTGGCCGGCCGAGAGCAGCAGGATCGGGATGCCGCCTTCGACGCAGGCTTCGAGCACGCCGCAGGCGTCCTCGGCGAATTTCATCGGCGGCACGACAAAACAGTTGGAGTTCGACACGAAGGGCCGCTTGCGGAAATTCTCCTCGCCGCCGGCGATCATGTAGAGCATTTCCAGCGCCGGCTTCACATTCTCGCGCACTGTGAAGGAGGTGCCGACATGTTTCGACGTGCCGGTCACGCAGGCGTAGAGGGTGTTGAAATCCATCGCCAGCGGATCGGGGATATCGCGCGGCACCATCGGCCGCTGGAAGAAATGGATGTTGTCGAGCCCGTCGACGAGGCGCGCCGCATCATAGATGTCCTGCAGCATGGACTCGCGGTACTCGCGCTTCTCGACGTCGACCAGATGCACGGCTGCCCCGGCCGTGCCGTAATGCACCTTGCGGCCCTGCACGGTCATGTCGTGCCTGGGGTCTTGGCCGCAGAGCGTGAAGTTGCGCGCCGCCTTCCTGATCGTGTCGAGCACGAGCGCACGGGGAAAACGGATGCGCTTGTCCGCCGCGCTGTAGACGGCGCCGACCCGGGTGAGCGCCTCGATGCAGGATGGGATCGCATTGGCGAAGCCGACCGTCTCCAGCACCTCAAGCACCGCGGCGTGGATGCGATCGAGCTCGGCCTGGTCGAGCGGCTTGTAGCGTCCGCCTTCGAGCCCCGGGCGAACCGGGCGGATATCTTCCGCCAGCGGCGCCGAGCGCAGCGCGCGGCGTGCCTCGCGGCCCCCCGACCGGCGCGAGCCTCGGTCTGCCGATTCGGCGGTCTCGGTGAGCGCGCCCGACATGTTCGTAACTCCGTCGTTCCTGCCTGGCCCGCCGATTTTTCGGCATCGCCCGGCTCGTTCCCGCACCGACTATGCTGCCAGCGCAGGTGCCCTCCATGGGCCACTATACCGCGCCGGATGGGCCAGAAGAATAGGGCAGTAGGGGAGTGGGGCAGTAAGGCAGTAGGGGAAAGAGGCGGCCTGAGACGCCGGCGAGCCGACCGCGAAGCGGGCCCCCTCCCTACTGCCCTACGCGGCAGCCGGACGCCGCCCGGCCGCGGTCGCGAGCTCGCGAATGCCGGGCTCGATGTGCTGCAGCGAGATCGAGGAGATGCCGAGCCGCAGGAAGCGCGAGGGCCGGTCGGGCCGATCGAAGAACCGGTCGCCCGGCTCGATGATGACGCTGCGTGCGGATGCCGCTTCGGCAAGCGCCCGCGCATCGGTGCCGCGCGGGCCTTCGAGCCAGAGCGAGGTGCCGCCATGCGAGTCGGTCGAGCGCCATTCCGGCAGGAAGGCGCCGATCGCCTGGATCAGGCGCTTGCGCCGCTCGTCGAACGCCGCCGAGAGCCGGCGCACCAGCGCCTCGTGATGGCCAAGCGACAGGAACAGCGCCACGGCGCGCTGGTTGTTCGCCGGCGGGTGGCGCAGCATGAAGCGGCGCAGCGCCCTCAACTCGGCGATCAGATCGGCGGAGGCGACGACGTAGCCGAGGCGCAGCCCGGGCGCCAGCGTCTTCGACATCGAGCCGACATAGATCACGCGGCCGGAGCGGTCGATGCTCTTCAGCGCCTGCTGGGGTGCCGCGTCGAGCAGCTGGCTGTCATAGCCGTCCTCGATGATGATCTGGTCGTTGCGCGCCGCGCGCGCCAGCAAATCCTGCCGGCGCTCGAGGCTGAGCGGCACCATGGTCGGGCAATGATGGCTCGGCGTGACGAAGACGGAGCCGGCATCCGCGGGAATGGCCGAGGTGACGATGCCTTGCGAATCCACCGGCGTGGCGTGGATGTCGGCGCCGGCAAGCCGGAAGATCGAGCGCGCGTCGGGATAGCCGGGGTCCTCGATCGCGACCTTCGAGCCCTTGGCCATCAGCAGCGTGGCGAGCATATAGAGCGCGTTCTGCGCGCCCAGCGTGACGATGATCTCGTCCGGGTTGGCAAAGATGCCGCGCCGCGGCAGCAGCCGCGCCTGGATCTGCTCGATCAGCAGCGGGTCGTCGCGGTCGATCATGTCGGCCGCCCAGTTGCGGATTTCCAGCACGGCCAGCGCCATGCGGTTGCATTCGCGCCATTCCGCGGTCGGGAACAAAGCCGGGTCGAACTGGCCGTAGACGAAGGGATAGGACGACTTGATCCAGTTCTGGTGCTTGGCCGGCGGCGGCATGTCGGTGGCATTCACCTGGCGGCGCGCCTTCCAGTCGACGCCGGCGACCGTTTCGACCGCCTTCAGGTGCGGCTTGGCCGGGCTGGTCAGGATCTCGGGATTGACGAAGTGGCCGCGCCGCTCGCGTGCGATCAGAAAACCCTGGTCGACGAGCTGCTGGAAGGCGAGCACCACGGTGCCGCGGGCGACGCCGAGCTTTTCCGCCAGGATGCGGCAGGACGGCAAGGGCATCGAGGCCGCGATCTGGCGGTCGAGGATGGCGGCGACGATCGCCTGGCGGATCTGCGCCTGCAACGTCTGGCCGGACTCGGCTGAGATGCGGAAAAGACCTGACCAGATGGCTGTGTCATTGCGCTGTGGCATGACTGAATTCTCCTGCCTGGGCGACCCGCTTGGGCCACAAACTTGTATTCGTGGTCTAACCGATTGCACCAATGAATTTTTCTGATTGCCACAATTTATGCCAGTGATGACTCGTGGCGCCGGGACCGTGTGACGCGGTCGGTCCCTTGTCGCGGAAACTCTGCTAAACAGCGCTTCGCCCAACATCCCGGAGCTCGCCCGTGACCCTGCCTTCGCTCGACCGCCAGATCGCCGCGTTGCGTGACCACCGCGCCAGGATCGGCGCCGACACCCGCGCGGCCTTCGGCTCGGACCCGGGCAGGTTCGGCCGATTTTCGCTCACGCTCGACGATATGCTGATCGACTGGTCGAAATGCGCCGTCGACCAGCGCACGATGGAGTTGCTGGCGGATCTCGCCGCGGCGGCGAAGGTCGAGAACCGGCGCGAGGCAATGTTTTCCGGCGCCCGCATCAACTTCACCGAGGATCGCGCCGTCCTGCATACGGCGCTGCGCGCCGACGGGCCGGTCATGCTGGAGGGCGTCGACGTCAGCCAGGACGTGCACGCGGTGCTTGCGGCAATGGCGACCTTCGCCGACGCCATCCGCTCGGGCAAGGCGACCGGCGCGACCGGCAGAAAGATCACCGACATCGTCAACATCGGCATCGGCGGCTCCGATCTCGGCCCGGCGATGGCGACGCTGGCGCTGGCGCCTTATCACGACGGACCGCGCGCGCATTTCGTCTCGAACGTGGACGGCGCCCACATCGCCGACACCCTCAAAGGGCTCGATCCGGCGACGACATTGTTCATCATCGCCTCGAAAACCTTCACCACCATCGAGACGATGACCAATGCCGCGACGGCTCGCGCCTGGGTCGAAGCCGCGCTCGGCAAGGCCGCCGTCGGGCACCATTTCTGCGCAGTCTCGACCGCACTCGACAAGGTGGCGGCGTTCGGCATCGCGGCCGATCGCGTCTTCGGTTTCTGGGACTGGGTCGGCGGCCGCTATTCGCTCTGGTCCGCGATCGGCCTGCCGGTCATGATCGCGGTCGGGCCAAAGAATTTTCGCGCTTTTCTGGCCGGCGCCAACGCCATGGACCGGCATTTCCGCGAAGCGCCGATGCTTGCCAACATTCCGATGGTGATGGGCCTGGTCGGCTGGTGGCACCGCGTGGTGTGCGGCTATCCGGCCCGCGCCGTCATTCCCTACGACCAGCGGCTGCTGCGCCTGCCCGCTTATCTGCAGCAGCTCGACATGGAATCGAATGGCAAGAGCGTGACGATCGATGGCGCCCCGGCGCCGACGCCGACCGGACCGCTGGTCTGGGGCGAGCCGGGCACGAACGGCCAGCACGCTTTCTTCCAGCTGCTGCACCAGGGCACCGACATCATTCCGATCGAATTCCTCGCGGCGGCGCAGGGGCACGAGCCACAGCTCAAAAACCATCACGACCTGCTGCTCGCCAATTGCCTGGCGCAATCGGAGGCGCTGATGAAGGGCCGCACGCTCGGCGAAGCGAAAGCGCAGATGCAGGCGAAAGGCATGCAGCCGGCCGACATCGACCATATCGCCCCACACCGCGTCTTCTCCGGCAACCGGCCGTCCGTGACCATTCTCTATCGCAAGCTCGACCCCGAAACGCTCGGCCGCCTGATCGCACTCTACGAGCATCGCGTCTTCGTCGAGGGCGCGCTGTTCGGCATCAATTCGTACGACCAATGGGGCGTCGAGCTCGGCAAGGAGCTGGCAACGGGACTGCAGGCGGTGGTGGAAGGCAAGAAGAGCGCCGACGGCCATGATTCCTCGACCGCCGGGCTCGTCGCCCACCTTCAAGCATTGCGGAGCGCCTGAGCGTGGCGATCAAGGGAATCCTGTTCGACAAGGACGGCACGCTCGTCGATTTCGAGAAGACCTGGTTCGCGGTCGCGACGCACATGGCCTCGAAGGCGGCGGAAGGGGACCGGACGCGCGCCGACGTCCTGATGCAAGCCGCCGGCTACGATTTCGGCAACAAATGCTTCAAGTCGGATTCGATCTTTGCGGCCGGCACCAATGCCGACATCGTCGAGCTCTGGTATCCGAAGCTCGAAGGGTCAGAGCGCGCCGAAAAAATCGCCGAGTTCGACACGGTCACGGCCGCTGAGGGGGCCAAGCAGGCCGTGCCATTGGCCGGTGCGCTCGAGGCGGTGGCCGCGCTGCATGCGTCGGGCTATCGCATCGGCCTCGCCACCAACGACTCGACCAGCGGCGCCGAGCAGACGCTGCTGGCGCTCGGCATCGCCCAGCTCTTCGACGCGGCCTATGGCTACGACGCCGTCGCCAACCCGAAGCCCGCGCCCGATCCGGTCTATGCCTTCTGCGATTTCACCGGGCTGAAGCCGTCCGAGATCGCCATGGTCGGCGACAACCGCCACGATTTGGTGATGGGGCGCGCGGCAGGGGTTGGGCTGGCTGTTGGGGTGTTGTCAGGGACGGGGACGCGCGAGGCGCTGACGCCGCTCGCGCATGTGGTGCTGGGTTCGGTGGTGGAACTGCCGGGGTATCTGGCGGACAATCGCTGATTGGAGCGGCGACGCCAGCCGAATGGCGGATGACTGGCATCGGGCGGCGCGAGGCGCCCCCCTCTGTCCTGCCGGACATCTCCCCCACAAGGGGGGAGATTGGCGGTCATCGCGACTTTCGCCAATCGCCCACGTTGCAGGTTGGCGAAAGTAGCGCGGCCGTCCCATCTCCCCCCTCATGGGGGAGATGTCCGGCAGGACAGAGGGGGGCGCGAAGGATGGCGGCGTCGATCAGCAGGCCGAGCCTCCCTAGCCCCTCAGTTCGCGCCTCAAAATCTTGCCGACATTGGTCTTCGGCAGATCCTTGCGGAACTCGATGAACTTCGGCCGCTTGTAGGCGGTGAGGTTTGCCTTGCAATACTCCATCACCGCCGCTTCGGAGAGCTCGGGGTCCTTCTTCACGATGAAGAGTTTCGGCACCTCGCCCGACTTCTCGTCCGGCACGCCGATCGCCGCAACTTCGAGCACGCCGGGAAGCTGCGCCACCACATCTTCGAGCTCGGTCGGGTAGACGTTGAAGCCGGAGACCAGGATCATGTCCTTCTTGCGATCGACGATCTTGGTGTAGCCGTTCTCGTCCATGACGCCCATGTCGCCGGAGCGGAAGAAGCCGTCGCGGGTCATCACCTTGGCCGTCTCGTCCGGCCGGTTCCAGTAGCCGGCCATCACCTGCGGGCCGCGAATGCAGATCTCGCCCACTTCGCCGAGCGGAAGATCCTTTCCTTCGTCGTCGCGGATGGCGATCTCGGTGGAGGGCATCGGCAGGCCGATCGTTGCGGTGAAGGCGTCGGCGTCGAAGCGGTTGGCCGTCGCCACCGGCGAGGTCTCCGACAGGCCGTAACCTTCGGAAATGATGCAGCCGGTCAATTTCTGCCAGCGGTCTGCGACCGCCCGCTGGACCGCCATGCCGCCGCCGAAGGTCAGCCGCAGGGGCGAGAAATCGAGTTTCTGGAAATCCTCATTGTTGAGAAGTGCGTTGAACAGCGTGTTCAAACCCGGGAACACGTTGATCTTGTATTTGGCCAGCTCCTTCACGAAGGCCGGAATGTCGCGCGGATTGGGGATCAGTATGTTCTGCGCGCCCTGCTGCATGCCCATCAGCGCGTTCACCGTGAGCGCGTAGACGTGGTAGAGCGGCAGCGGGCAGACATAGACCAGATTGGCCGGCCGCGGCTTTTTGATGAAGGCGCCTTCGACCCAGGCGGCGTTCTGCGCGATGTTGGCGAGGATGTTGCGGTGCAGCAGCGTCGCGCCTTTCGACACGCCCGTGGTGCCGCCGGTATATTGCAGGAAGGCGATGTCGTCGGGCGAGACTTTCGCCGGCTTGAAGGTGCGCGTCGCGCCGCTCTTCAGCGCCTCCTTGAAGGAGACGTGGCCCGGCAGCGACCAGGCCGGCACCATCTTCTTCACGCGGCGAACGACGAAATTGACGATGAAACCCTTGAAGCCGAGCATGTCGCCCATGGTCGCGACGACGACGTGCTTGATGCCGGTCCTGGCCACCACGGCCTCAAGCGTCGCAGCGAAGTTCTCCAGGATGACGATCGCCTCGGCGCCGGAATCCTTGAGCTGATGCTCCAGCTCGCGCGGCGTGTAGAGCGGGTTGACGTTCACCACCGTATAGCCGGCGCGCAGGATCGCCATCAGCGCCACCGGATATTGCAGCACGTTCGGCATCATCAGCGCGACACGCGCGCCCTTCTGCAGGCCCTTCGACTGCAGATACGCGCCGAAGGCGGCCGAGGCGCGCTCGACCTCGGCGAAGGTCATCGACTTGTCCATGCAGGTAAAGGCCGGCCGGCCGGCATACTGCTTGCACGCATTGACCAGCACTTCCCCGATCGAGCTTTCCTTGATCGGAGCGATCTCCGGCGGAATCACGCTCGGATAGCTCTTGAGCCATGGCCGGTCGCTGCTCATCCCGGCTGCTGCTTTCTTCTCCTCCACTTTCGCCTCCCTTTTTGCCGCCTTGGGTGTTGAACCGGCCGGCTTCGCCGACCCGGTCGGCTTGGCGCGCCGCGCCGGTTTTGCCGGCTCGGCCGGCATTGCTTCATCCGTCCCGGCCTGCGCCGGCTTCGCGGTTTTTGCCGCTGCCTTTCGCCTTGCCGTCTTCGGCTTGGGCGCAGCCTCGCCGCTTTCCGGCGCGGCTGCGGCTTCGTTCGAGGAAAAATCCGCGGCGGCGCCGTTGCCGGCCTTCCCATTCATCGGTTGGTCTGCCACATCGTCCTCCCCGGGTCGTATGCCGCCCCGCCTATAGCGTTTTCACGATTCATAGAATCGTGAGAACGCTCCAAGTCATTGTTCTGGCGCAAATCCGGACGGAAACCGGTTTCCGCGCTTGCCGGATTTGCTCCGGCGTCGATGTATGAACTTCGTTGTATTGTGCCGCGCGGCGCGAGCGCAAGCCTGCCGCGCCTGCCCCGGCGGAACATGTTGCGTGTCTTTGGCGGAAAGGCGGCGGCTTTGCCACCGCTGTCCGGATTCGCACTTGGCTCTATTGCCCGTAGCCGGCGTGCTCTTTCAGGAACTCCATTTCGGCAGCAGAGCTCTCGCGCCCGAGCGCCCGGTTGCGGTGCGGAAAGCGGCCGAAGCTGGCGATGATGTCGCGATGCTCGATCGCATATTTCAGCTGCTCCGCATTGCCGGCGAAAAGGGCGACGCACAGCTCCTGGTCGGACAATGACTCCGAATGCATGAACGGCATATAGAAAAAGCCGCGCTGCGAGGGCGGCAGCGTCTCGGGAAATCCGAGACGCCGGGCATTGTGAGCGACCGCCTGCGCCAGCGGGTCGGTGGCGAACGCATCCGGCTGCCTGCGAAACATGTTGCGCGGGAACTGGTCGAAGACGATGGTCGCCGCCAGCGCCGGCCCGGCTTCCAGCAGCGCCTCCGCCGGTATGGACCGACGCATGTCCTGCCAGAGTCCCAGAAAGCGGCGGCGGATGGCGTCGTCAACCTCGGCCCTGGTCGTGAACCAGTCCTGCGGTTTCAGCTCATCGAACCAGAAGCCCAGGACCTCCTTCGCCCAGCCCGAACCCACCATCACGATCTCCCTTTCCGGCCTTTCGCCCGCTCTACCATTCGCTGCCCCCGGCTCAAACGCCAACCAACCCGATCGCTTCCTACAAACTCATACGAAGCGGGACGACGACCAGCGCCGCTTCCCCCTTTGTTCTCGCAACTTTATTGCTGCCGAAGTGCTCTGACAGGAACGTTGTTCCACTGACGATACGGAATAAGCGACAGGTGTTCCAATGGCGGAAGTTCTTTGCTTATATGCGCCCTTCTCGCCTCTAGAGGGGCTGGGAGCAACAATACGGGAGAGCTCTATGAAATCGAAACTGACTTTTGCGGCGGCGCTGCTTGCTGCGACTGTCCTGAGCGGTGTGGCGAGCGCCAAAACGCTTGTCTACTGCTCGGAAGGTTCGCCGGAAGGCTTCGATCCCGGCCTCTACACGGCCGGCACGACCTTCGACGCCGCATCGGTGACGATCTACAACAAGCTTATGGAATTCAAGCCCGGCACGACCGAAGTCGAGCCCGGCCTGGCCGAGAGCTATTCGGTGTCCGACGACGGCCTGCAGTACACCTTCAAGATCCGCCCGGGCGTCAAGTTCCAGACCACCGAGTTCTTCACGCCGACCCGTGACCTGAATGCCGACGACGTGGTGTTCTCCTTCGAGCGCCAGCTCAAGGCCGATCACCCCTGGCACCAGTACGTTCCGGGCACTGCCTGGGAATACTTTGCAGGCATGGGCTTCCCCGAGCTGATCGCCTCGATCGAGAAGGTCGACGACATGACGGTCAAGTTCACGCTGAAGACCAAGGAAGCGCCGTTCATCGCCAATCTCGGCATGGACTTCGCCGCGGTGCTGTCGAAGGAATACGCCGACAGCCTCGACGCCGCCGGCAACAAGGAGCAGCTCAACCAGATGCCGCTCGGCACGGGCCCCTTCAAGTTCGTCGCCTACCAGCAGGACGCCGTCATCCGCTACAAGGCGCATGAGGGCTACTGGAAGGGCAAGGAGAAGATCGACGACCTGGTCTTCGCCATCACCACCGACGCCGCCGTCCGCTATCAGAAGCTGCAGGCCGGCGAGTGCCATGTGATGCCTTATCCGAACGCCGCGGACGTGCCGGCCATGAAAGCCGATGCGAACCTGCAGGTGATGGAAGAGAATGGCCTGAACGTCGCCTATCTCGCTTTCAACACCATGCAGGCTCCGTTCGACAAGACGGAAGTGCGCAAGGCGATCGCCCAGGCGATCAACAAGCAGGCGATCGTCGACGCCGTGTTCTCGGGCGCTGCGAGCGTCGCCAAGAACCCGATCCCGCCGACGATCTGGTCGTATAATGACGCCATCGAAGACGACAAGTATGACCCGGCCGCGGCCAAGGCTGCGCTCGAGGCCGCCGGCGCAGCCGGCCTGTCGATGAAGGTATGGGCGATGCCTGTCGCCCGTCCGTACATGCTGAACGCACGCCGCGCCGCCGAGCTCATCCAGTCGGATCTCGCCGCCGTCGGCATCACCGCCGAGATCGTGACCTATGAATGGGCCGAATATCTCGAGCGCTCGAAGGCCAAGGACCGCGACGGCGCGGTCATCCTCGGCTGGACCGGCGACAATGGCGATCCGGACAACTTCCTGCACACCCTGCTCGGCTGCGATGCGGTCGGCGGCAACAACCGCGCGCAGTGGTGCAACCAGGAGTTCAACGACCTCGTCGTGAAAGCCAAGCAGGAGACCGACCAGGCCGCCCGCACCAAGCTCTACGAAGACGCCCAGGTGGTCTTCAAGCGCGAGGCTCCGTGGGTCACGCTCGACCACTCGGTCGTCGTGATGCCGATGTCGAAGAAGGTCACGGGCTACGTCATGAGCCCGCTCGGCAAGCACAGCTTCTCCGGCGTCGACATCGCCGAATAAGCTGACATAGCCTGAAAACGCGGGAGCGCTCGGAACCCGGGCGCTCCCGCAGTTTTTATGCTAATCAGCTAAACATTCTGCGGGCGCGCCTGTCTGGGGTTTGTCATGCTGCGGTTCCTGCTCAACCGTCTCGCGGTTCTGATCCCGACCTTCATCGGGGTTTCGATCATCGCGTTCTCCTTCATTCGACTTTTGCCGGGTGATCCGGTCGCGCTGCTTTCCGGCGAGCGCGTCATGTCGCCGGAGCGCCATGCCGAGATATCCCGCCAGCTCGGGCTCGACCGGCCGATGGTGGTGCAATATCTCGATTACCTCTGGGGCGTGGTGCAAGGCGATTTCGGCCGCTCGATCACGACCAAGGAGCCTATCCTCGACCAGTTCGCGACGCTGTTTCCGGCGACGCTGGAGCTGTCGGTCTGCGCCATCATCTTCGCGGTTCTGCTCGGCATCCCGGCCGGCATCTTCGCCGCATTGCGACGCGGCTCCGTCGTCGACCAGACGCTGATGGGCTCCGCGCTGGTCGGCTATTCGATGCCGATCTTCTGGTGGGGCCTGCTGCTCATCATCCTGTTCGCCGGCATTCTGCAGTGGACGCCGGTGTCGGGCCGCATCTCTCTGATGTTCTATTTCCCCGAGGTGACCGGCTTCATGCTGATCGACTCGCTGCTCTCGGGGCAACCGGGCGCATTCCGCTCGGCGGTCAGCCACCTCATCCTGCCGACCATCGTGCTCGGCACCGTGCCGCTCGCGGTGATCGCGCGGCAGACACGCTCGGCCATGCTCGAAGTGCTGGGCGAGGACTATGTGCGCACCGCCCGCGCCAAGGGACTTCCGGCGCGGCGCGTCATCGGCGTGCATGCGCTGCGCAACGCCATGATCCCGGTGGTCACCACCATCGGCCTGCAGGTGGGCGCGCTGCTCGCCGGCGCGATCCTGACCGAGACGATCTTCTCCTGGCCGGGCATCGGCAAGTGGATGGTCGATTCCGTCTCGAAGCGCGACTACCCGGTCATCCAGGGCGGCCTGCTCCTGATCGCGGCCATCATCATGATCGTCAATCTGGTGGTCGACCTGCTCTACGGCCTCATCAACCCACGTATCCGGCACTGAGGAGGAGACGATGGCAGAGATAACATCCGCCCCGCCCGCCTCGCTCGACCCGTCGCTGCGCCGGCGCTTCGCCGAGTTCTGGTTCTACTTCTCCGAGAACAGGGGCGCGGTCATCGGCTTCTGGGTTTTCGTCATCCTGGTCGGCGTGGCGATCCTGGCACCGCTGCTTGCGCCGCACTCCCCGATCGTGCGTTATGACGAATTCAAGCTGATACCCCCGGTCTGGCAGGAACGCGGCAACTCCGCCTTCCTGCTCGGCACCGACGCGATCGGCCGCGACATGCTCTCACGCCTGATCTACGGCGCCCGCTTCTCGCTCTTCATCGGTTTCGTCGTCACCGCCATCGCGCTTTCCTTCGGCATCCTGATCGGCGTCATCGCCGGCTATTTCCGCGGCTGGGTCGACACCGTGATCATGCGGCTGATGGACATCATCCTCGCCTTCCCGCACCTCCTGCTGGCATTGGTGCTGGTGGCGATTCTCGGCCCCGGCCTCACCAATGCGATGATCGCGATTGCGCTCACCCTGCAGCCGAGCTTCGTGCGGCTGACGCGGGCGGCGGTGATGGCCGAGAAGAACCGCGAATATGTGATTGCGGCCAAGGTCGCCGGCGCCGGCCCGTTCCGGCTCATGTTCAAGACCATCCTGCCCAACTGCCTGGCGCCGCTGATCGTGCAGGCCGCACTCTCCTTCTCCGACGCGATCCTCGCGGCGGCAGCACTCGGCTTCCTCGGGCTCGGCGCGCAGCCGCCGACGCCGGAATGGGGCACGATGCTGTCGGAAGCACGCGAGTTCATCCTCGCCGCCTGGTGGGTGGTGACCCTGCCCGGCCTCGCCATCCTGATCACGGTGCTCGCGATCAACCTGATGGGCGACGGCCTGCGCGACGCGCTGGACCCCAAGCTGAAGAGGTCCTGATCATGGCGCTGCTCGAGATCGAGAACCTCATCGTCGAATTCGCCACCGCCACCGGCCCGTTCCGGGCGGTCGACAGCGTGTCGCTGTCGGTGCACGAGCGCGAGGTGCTGGCGATCGTGGGCGAGTCCGGCTCCGGCAAGTCGGTGTCGATGCTCGCCGTCATGGGCCTCCTGCCCTGGACCGCGAAGGTCACGGCCAAGCGCATGAGCTTCAACGGTCGCGACCTGCTCTCGCTCAGCATCGCCGATCGGCGGAAGATCATCGGCAAGGACATGGCCATGATCTTCCAGGAGCCCATGGCGAGTCTCAATCCGTGCTTCACCGTCGGCTTCCAGATCGAGGAGGTGCTGCGTTTCCATCTCGGCATGGATGCGCGCCAGCGTCGTGCGCGCGCCATCGAGCTGTTGAAGGCGGTCGGCATTCCCGAGCCGGCCGAACGGCTCGGCTCCTATCCGCACCAGATGTCGGGCGGGCAATGCCAGCGCGTGATGATCGCGATGGCGATCGCCTGCAACCCGAAGCTGCTCATCGCCGACGAGCCGACCACCGCGCTCGACGTCACCATCCAGAAGCAGATCCTCGATCTGCTCATGCGGCTGCAGGCCGAGCACGGCATGGGCCTGATCATGATCACGCACAATATGGGCGTGGTTGCCGAGACCGCGGACCGGGTGGTGGTGCAGTACAAGGGCCGCAAGATGGAAGAGGCCGACGTGCTGTCGCTATTCGAGCGGCCGAAGCACGCTTACACGCGCGCCCTGCTGTCGGCCCTGCCGGAGAATGCGACCGGCGACCGCCTGCCGACCGTCTCCGACTTCTCGCTGGAGGAGACGGCCTGATGGTGCAAAAAGTCCTCGAGGCGAAAAACATCGTCCGCGACTACCATATCGGCGGCGGGCTGTTCCGCGGCTCGCGCACCGTGCATGCGGTGAAGGGCGTCAGCTTCTCGGTCGAGAAGGGCCATACGCTGGCGATCGTAGGCGAGAGCGGCTGCGGCAAGTCAACGCTCGCCCGCATCGTCACCATGATCGACCCGGCAACGGCGGGCGAGCTTTTCATCGACGGCAAGCAGGTGGACATTTCAAAGACGAGCCTGACGCCGGAGATGCGGCGCAAAGTGCAGATCGTCTTCCAGAATCCCTACGGCTCACTCAACCCGCGCCAGAAGATCGGCGATGTGCTGGCCGAGCCGCTGCTGATCAACACCGACAAGCCGGCGGAAGAACGGCGCGAGCTGGCGATGCGCATGCTCAAAAAGGTCGGGCTCGAGGAAAAACACTTCAACCGCTACCCACATATGTTCTCCGGCGGCCAGCGGCAGCGCATCGCGATCGCGCGTGCGCTCATGCTGAACCCGAGCCTGCTGGTGCTCGACGAGCCGGTCTCCGCACTCGATCTTTCCGTGCAGGCGCAGGTGCTCAACCTTTTGTCGGACCTGCAGGACGAATTCGGCCTGACTTATGTCTTCATCAGCCACGATCTGTCGGTGGTGCGCTACATCGCCGACGAGGTGATGGTGATGTACTTCGGCGAGGCCGTGGAGTACGGCCCGCGCGACGAGGTGTTTGCCAACCCGAAGCACGACTACACGAAAGTGCTGTTCGCGGCCACGCCGCGCGCCGATGTCGAGAGCATCCGTGCCAGGCTGGCGAAGAAGGGCCGGATCAGTCCTGAAGCCGCCGCGTAGAACGTATTGCTCTTCGGCTGACGTCGGCGCCGCCCCTCACCCTTACCCTCTCCCCGTGAAAAACGGGGAGAGGGGGCCGTCTACGCAAGCGCGGACCTTTCAGACCTCCCTCTCCCCGCAAATGCGGGGAGAGGGTAAGGGTGAGGGGCCTTGGCGCTGACCTATCCTGGCGAAGGAACTAACGCACCTTTGAAATATCCGGCACGGCGTCCAGCAGCATGCGCGTGTAGTCGGCTTTCGGGCTGTCGAATATCTCGTCCACCGGACCCTGCTCGACCAGCACGCCGCGATGCATGACGCCGACGCGGTCGGCCATCTGGCGCACCACCGCCAGATTGTGGCTGATCAGCAGGTAGGTGAGGCCGAACTCGTCCTGCAGGCGGCGCATCAGGTCGAGCACCTGCGCCTGCACCGATACGTCCAGCGCCGATGTCGGCTCGTCGCAGACGATGAACTCCGGCTGGCTGGAGAGCGCACGCGCGATCGCAATGCGCTGCCGCTGGCCGCCGGAGAATTCGTGCGGAAACTTCTTCATCGACGCGGCGTCGAGGCGCACGCGCTCCAGCAGGTCGGCGACGCGATCCTCGACCTCGGCACGGGTGCTGGCGAGCTTGAGGGCACGGATAGGCTCGGCGATGATCTCACCCACCGGCCAGCGGGGATTGAGGCTAGCATAAGGATCCTGGAAGATCATCTGGATACGCTTGCGGCGTCCCTCGCTGCCTGCCTTCGCCCAGATGTCGTCGCCGTCGAGCGTGACGCGGCCCGCGGTCGGGCGGATCAGCCCGACCATCATGCGCGCGCAGGTCGATTTTCCCGAGCCGGATTCGCCGACCAGCCCGAAGGTGGAGCCGCGCGGAATCGCAAAGGACACCTCGTTCACCGCCTTGAGCATGCGGCGTCCGGATCCGCTGAACAGGCGCTCGAAAGCCGAGCTCGACAGGTCGAACTCGCAGCTCAGGCGATCGACATTGACCAGCGGCTGCGGCTCGACTTTCGCGTCTTCACGATTCTTAGAATCGTGAAGACGCTCCAGATCCTCGTTCTGGCGCAAATCCGAACGGAAAACCGGCTTCCACTTTTCCTGGATTTGCTGCGTAATGTCGTGCCGGCGGACCTCGTCCTTGATCGACGGGATCGCCTTGATCAGGCGAATTGTATAATCCTCGCGCGGCCGCCTGATGATGTCGCTGACCGAGCCGGTCTCGACGATCCGGCCCTTGTTCATGACGATCATGCGGTTGGCCGTCTCGGCGATCACCCCCATGTCGTGGGTGATCAGCATCACCGCGGCGCCGCGGCTCTGGCAGAGTTTCTTCAGCACGGCGATGATCTGCGCCTGGACGGAAACGTCGAGCGCCGAAGTCGGCTCGTCGGCGATGATCAGCTCAGGCTCGGCGGCAAGAGCGAGCGAGATCACCACGCGCTGGCGCATGCCGCCCGAAAACTGGTGCGGATAGGAATCGATGCGCTCCGCCGGCGCCGGAATGCCGGCCTCGGCAAGCAGGTCGATGGCGCGCTGGCGCGCTTCCGCCGCCCCGAGCGGCAGGTGGCGGCGGATCGTCTCGACCAGCTGCTCGCCGATCGTATAGAGCGGGTTGAGGCTGGTCAGCGGGTCCTGGAAGACCATGCCGATGCGTTTTCCGCGCAGGCGGTTCATCTCATCCGGCGGCAAATTCTGGATGGGCTTGCCGTCAAAGACGATTTCGCCTTTGGAGATCCGCCCCGGCGGCTCGATCAGCCCGATGATGGCCGAGCCCGTCATCGACTTGCCGGCCCCGGATTCGCCGACGACGCCGAGGACCTCGCCCGGCATGATGTCGAAGGACACATCGTCCACCGCCGTGAACAGCCCGCGCCGGAGCGGGAAATCGACGGTCAGGTTGCGGATGGAAAGAAGCGGCCCGGCCATCAGCGCAGCCGCGGGTTCAGCGCGTCGCGCAGCCAGTCGCCGAGCAGATTGACGGCGAGTGCCAGCGCCACCAGCGTCACGGCCGGAAAGAACAGGATCCACCATTCTCCCGAAAACAGGAATTGCTGGCCGATGCGGATCAGCGTGCCGAGCGAAGGCTGGGTCGGCGGCACGCCGACGCCGAGGAAGGAAAGCGTCGCCTCCTCGATGATGGCCAGCGCCAGGCCGATCGTGGCGATGACGAGGACCGGACCCAGCGTGTTGGGCAGCACGTGCCGGAACAGGATCCTGAAGCGGCCGACACCCATGATGCGGGCCGCCGCGACATAATCCTTGCGGCGCTCGACCATGGTCGCGCCGCGGACGGTGCGGGCGAACTGCGCCCAGTTGGCAAGGCCGATGGCGAGGATCAGCACGCCGATCGCCATGCCTTCCTGCTGGTGCGGAGGGATGATGCCGCGGGCGATGCCGAAGATGAGCAGTGCGATGAGGATTGCCGGGAAGGAGAGCTGGATGTCGGCGATGCGCATGATGATGCTGTCGATACGTCCGCCGACATAACCGGCCGTGAGGCCGAGGCTGGTGCCCAGCGCCATCGCGAACAGCGTCGCTGCGATACCGACGAAAAGCGAAACGCGGCTGCCGTAGAGGATGGTCGACAAAACGTCGCGGCCCTGGTTGTCGCTGCCGAGCAGAAAATAGTTGCCGGCCATCGATGTCGACATCGGCCGGGTGAACCCGTCCATCAGGTTCAGGCTCGCGGGATCGAAGGGATCGTAAGGCGCGATCAGGGGAGCAAACAGCGCAGCCAGCGTGAGCGTGGCCGTCACCGCCGCCGCCACCATCGCCACGGGCGAGCGGCGGAATGAATAAAGGATGTCGCTTTGCGCGGCGCGACGGAACCATCCGGGCGGTGCTGAGGCGGCGGGCGGCGTTCCGCTGTCGGGATGGATCGCCATGCTCAGCTTCCCCCGGCTCGCGCGTCGATCCTGAGCCGCGGATCGACCACGTAATAGAGAATGTCGACGATCAGATTGATGATCACGAACACCAGCGCGACGAACAGCAGATAGGCGGCCATGACGGGCACATCGACCACCTGCACGGAATTGACGAAGAGCGAGCCGACGCCCGGCCATTGAAACACGGTTTCGGTGATGATCGCGAAGGCGATGACCGAGCCGAGCTGCAGTCCGGTGATGGTGATCACCGGCACCAGCGTGTTCTTCAGCGCGTGGCCGAAATGGATCGTCCGGTCGGCAAGCCCGCGGGCGCGGGCGAAGCGGATGTAGTCTTGCCTCAGAACCTCGAGCATCTCGGCGCGCACCAGGCGCATGATGAGGGTGAGCTGGAACAGCGACAGCGTGATCGCCGGCAGGATCAGCGAGCGCAGGCCGGAGGTCGTCAAAAGGCCGGTCGTCCACCAGCCGAGATCGACTGTCTGGCCGCGCCCGAACGAAGGAAGCCACTTCAATTCGACCGCGAAAACGTAGATCAGCCCGATGCCGATCAGGAAAGTCGGCAGGGAGACCCCGACCAGCGAGGCCGACATGATGAAGCTGGTCGACCAGCTGCGCGGGCGAAGTGCTGTGTAGACGCCGAGCCCGACACCGAAAACCAGCGCGATCAACGCCGAGGCGAAGGCGAGCTCGATCGTCGCCGGCAGCCGACTGAAGATCAGCTCCGTCACCGGCTGCTGCAGCCGGTAGGAGATTCCGAACTCGCCCTGCACGGCATTGCCGATGAAACGCACGAACTGCACGAGCGCGGAATCGTTGAGCCCGAGCTGCTCGCGCAGCAGCTCATGGTCCTGGATGCGCGATTCCTGGCCGAGCAGGCTCGCAACCGGGTCGCCGACAAAGCGAAAGACGGAGAAGGAGATCAGCGCGACGAACAGCATGACCACGACGGATTGCAGCAGTCGTCGCAGGGTGAACGCCAGCATCGTTGCGGTCTCCTGCGGGGCTTGCGCAGCTTCGTTGCGCAACCGGGCCCGGCCGTTGCTCCGGCTACCCAGCCGACGCTCGATCCGACCTGGCCATCGACGAGGCCCGCTGCGCCGGCATGTGCGCAGCGGGCCTTCATGACGTCGATCAGTATTATTCCGCTTTGGTCATCTGATAGATGCGCGGCTGGTTTTCCGGATGCACTTCGATGTTGAGGCCCTTGCGGGTCGCATAGGCCAGAACCTGGTTGTGGATCGGAAGCAGCACGCGATCCGCCTGCACGGTCGCCCAGATTTCGGCGATCGTCGCGTTGCGCTTGGCCACGTCGGTCTCGGTGCCGAGCGACTCGATCTTGGCATCGAGCTCCGGATTGCTGTAGCCGCCCGGATTGTATGCCCCGTAATGGCCTGCCTTCGTGTGGATCAGGTCATTGAAGACATAGGCGGAATCGAAGGTCGGGACACCCCAGCCGAGCAGGTAGAAGTCCGTCTCGCCGTTCTGGATCAAAGGCGAGTGCTGGGCGATCGGGCGCGAGGCGAGCGTTACCTTGATGCCGGCCTGGCCGAGCATGCCGACCACCGCGGTGGAGATCGCCTCGTCGTTCACGTAACGATTGTTGGGCGTGTCGAGCGTGACGGAAAAGCCGTCCGGATATCCAGCCTCGGCCAGCAGTGCCTTGGCCTTCGCGATATCCTGCTTCGGATATGCATCGAGCTCGGCGGTCCAGCCATTGACGAAAGGCGGCGTGGCCACGCCGGTCGGGATAGACTGGCCGCGCATCACGACCTGCTTGATCGCGTCGCGGTCGATGGACAGATGCACCGCCTCACGCACCTTCGGATCGTCGAACGGATTCTTGTCGGTGACGTTCGACGACTTCAGCGGGGCGGCCCCGAATTTGTAGCCGAAATAGATCACGCGGTTTTCGGGGCCGGTGGTGATCGTCACGCCGTCCGAGGAGGAGAGCCGCTCGATGTCCTGCACCGGCACGTCCTGAACGAAGTCCACCTCGCCCGACAGCAGCGCGGAGACGCGCGTCGCGGCGTCCGAAATGACCGTGTAGACGATCTCGGTGACGAAGGGCTTGGTTTCGGCCCAGTGGTTCTCGTTGATCTGGAGGACCGAACGGACGTCGACCTCGCGCGAGACGAGCTTGTAGGGTCCGGTGCCGTTGGCGTTGCGCACCGCGTAATTGTCGTCCTGCGAACCGGCCTGCTGCACCTCGACCGCGTTGTTGGTCTCGGTCCAGGTTTTGTCCATCATGAAGGTGTTGGTCAGATTGTTGGGGTAAAGCGGCGACGCCCCCTTCATCTTCACCTGCACGGTGAGGTCGTCCACTGCCGTCACGCTTTCGATGCCGGCATGCAGCTGCCGCATGTTGGACTTTTCCGAGCGTGCGCGGTCGAGCGAGAAGACTACGTCCTCGGCGGTGAAGTCGGCGCCGTCGTGAAACTTCACGCCCGGGCGCAGCTTGAAGATCCAGACCGTCGGATCATCGGCCAGCGCCCATTCGACGGCGAGACGCGGAATGAGCTTGCCTTCGACATCGCGGTCGACCAGCGTCTCGTAGATGTGATGCGCGAAATTGTGGGTCACGCCCTGGTTTTGCGAATGCGGATCGAGCGTCAGCGCGTCCGAAACGCGTGCCCAGCGGATCGTTTCCGCCGAAGCGGGCGCAACACCTGCCATCAGCGCCAACAGGCTGGCCGTAAACAGAAATTTCTTCATTTAGCTCCCCGTCCTTGTGGTTTGGTGTTCCCCGAAGGCGTCTTTCGCGCCGACGATTGGGTGCACCATACGAAAGCTGAACTTGTTTGAAAAGCGTCGCTCCGCGACCCTTCGATTTCCGTAACGAAAGCCTGGCCCGGGAGCGGCGGCTGCAAAGGAAAACACCGCTTCCCCGCAACTTCTGATTGCAGCCGCAAAATTCTCAGGGAACGCAACGGCCCGTCAGGAGTTGTACCGGGCCACAAACCCGGAGGACTGACCCATGGTTACGTTCAACGAGATGCGGATCCAGAAGATCGTCGAGGACGGCGAGCTGTCGATCGACGAGAAAATTCAAGAGCTTCGCGAGATCGAGACCGAAGCGCGCGCGCTGCAGCGGGCGGCTTCCGAAAGCCCGATGAACGCGAATGACGGATGGGACTCAGACCTGCGCGACGTTCGCAAGGCGCTCGACAAGCTCGGCGCCAAGAAGAACTCGCAGAAGAGCGGCGCGACGCTTTAGGCGGCGGGTTGCCAGGGCGGCAATTTTCAGCGAGAAATCGAGCTCAGGGGGCCTGATGCCGGCATGCGTCCGGCATCAGATCATGCGGCCTGAGCTGAGGCCGAGCGGACCAGAATTCGCTCGGCCAGACTGCTCAAACGGAGGTTTCCGATGACGCGCGTGCTGCCACCCCTGCACGAGGGCCATGCCCCGATTTTCCTGCACCAGGCTTTCGACGATGCGCTCGATGCCTATCAGCAATGGGGCCTCCTGATGGACGAGCCGGCCGTCATGCTCGAGGGCAGGTCAGTACCGATCAGCGCCGTGTTCGGCCGCATGCGCAGCTGCACCGATCTGATGCCGTCGCGCATCCGCGACGAGGTGCGCGCCACCGCCGGAGCCAGGGCCGCCGGCTTGCCGGACGATATCCCGACCTACGCCGAAGCAGCCTTTCTCATGCGGGCGCTCTGTGTCGCGCGGTTGCGGCGAGAGTGATCGACCGCTCTATCGCCCTGCCGGGATATTGTAGGTGCGACGGAAGTAGTCGCGAAACGCCTGCATCGTCGGTGTGAAGGCAGCGCCGCGTTTCCAGGCAAGGCCGACATCCATCGCCGGGATCGGGTTCTTGAGCTCGATCGTCTCGATGCGCTTGCCTTCCAGCGACCAGGGCCGATGCACCATGTCGGAGAGGATGGCGACGCCCTGCCCGTTGGCAACGAGCGAGCGCACCGCCTCGACCGAGGAGGTGCGCAGCCGCACCAACGGGCGATAGGGCGTCGTGCTCCAGTATTTGAGCGATGTATGCGCCGCCTCGTCGACGGTCAGCATGATGTACGGCTCTTCGCTCACCTGCTCCAACCCGACGGAGGCCAGCGACAGCAGCCTGTGCCGCGCCGGAACCCACAGCCGGCGGCGCGAGGAAAGATACGTTTCGGTCGACAGGTCCGGATTGTTGGTGTTCGCCGTGAGCATGACCGCCAGGTCGTAGCGGTTGGCCAGAAGCCCCTCCTCGATCGACTCCCGGTTGAGCTCGAAGAGCTGGATGTCAAGACGCGGGAAGCTGCGCCGCAGGCGTTCCAGATGGTGCGGCAGGTAATAGCCGATCACTGTGTAGGACGCGGCGACGCTGAGCGTGCCCTCGAGGTCGCTGCCCGGCACGCTGATCGCGCCCATATCGTCGATCTTCGCCAGGACCTCATAGGCATGGAAGAGCATTTCCCGACCGGCGGCCGTCAGTTCCATGCCTTGCTGCGACCTCGAGAAAAGGGTCGTACCGACATCCGCCTCGAGCTCCTTGATGGCGGTCGTGATCGCAGACTGCGAGATCGAAAGCGCGACGGCGGCTTGCGAGACCTGGCCGCTTTCCGCGGTGGAGACGAAGTAGCGTATCTGCTTGAGGCTGATCGGCATCGCAATCACATTCTGATTTTCATAGTCGACATCGCCGATCGATCGAAAAAGCTGTTCATGCCTGGCAGCTACGCACTTCCTGCAACATCGGCGGGCATGTCGATTGGGCCGAGAAGGCCGGAATCCCTTTAGAGACCAAACGAATAGTCGACGCCCTGCACCCTTGCCCGCAGTATCGATTTTTTTGAAGGATACCATCCAAGAATAGAATTTTTCAATGCAGGGGGCGGTTGTTAACCTTGCGGCAAAACCAGGGAACACCCGCGCAAAAGCGCTGCCGACATGGGAGTAGGCCGTCATGCGGCTGTCTGCGATCGACCTCAATTGCGACATGGGCGAGGGGTTCGGCCGCTGGCGCATCGGCGATACCGACGACGCCCGCATCATGGCGCTCATCAGCTCGGCCAACATCGCCGCCGGATTTCACGCCGGCGATCCCATGCTCATGGACGAGACCGTGCGGCTGGCGGCTCAGCATGGCGTCGGCGTCGGCGCGCATCCGGGCTACCGCGACCTGCAGGGGTTCGGCCGCCGCAAGATTGCGGGCAGCAACGAGGAGATCATCAGCGACCTCGTCTACCAGGTCGGCGCCTTGCGGGAATTCGCGCGCCGCCATGGGGTCAATCTTCAGCACGTGAAGCCGCACGGCGCGCTCTACATGGAGATGGCGGTCAATGAGGACCTGTCACGCGGCATGATCGACTTCATGCGCCGCGCAGCACCCGACTCCTACGTGTTCTGCATGGGATCGTCGGTGACCTTCCGCGTGGCAAACGAGATGGGACAGCCGGTCGTGCGGGAATTCTACGCCGACCGCGACTACGACAGCAGCGGCTCGATCGTTTTCACCCGCCAGGTCGGTCGGATCGATCCAAAGCAGATCGCGAGCAAGGTGCTTCGCGCCTGCGTCGAAGGCAAGGTGCGCACGGTCGACGGCAAGGACATCGAGATCGGCTTCGAATCCATCTGCTTCCATTCCGACACGCCTGGCAGCCTCGAGATCGGAGGCGCGATCCGCGAGGCGCTGACCGCGAACAACATCCGCATCGCGCCGGTGTCCGATATCGTCGCCAGCCCCGCCAAAGCCCCCAGGAGAGCCGTATGAGCAAGCAAGAGATCCGGTCGCCATTGCCCGGTGTCTTCTATCGCAAGCCGACACCGGACAGCGCCGCCTTCAAGCAGGACGGCGACGCGGTGGCCGCCGGCGACGTGATCGGCCTGGTCGAGGTGATGAAGTCGTTCCACGAGGTGAAAGCCGGCGTGGCGGGCCGCGCGATCCGTTTCCTCATCGACAATGAGGACGCCATCATGGCCGGCGACGTCATCGCGGAGGTCGAGGGATGACGCTGCGCTCGGTTCTCATCGCCAACCGGGGTGAGATCGCGGTGCGCATCAACCGCGCCGCCAAGGCGCTCGGCCTGCGCACGATCCAGGTCTACAGCGCGGCGGACGCCGATTCGCTCGCGGTGCGGCTGGCCGACGAAGCGGTCGCGGTCGGCCCGGCTGCGGCGAAGAAATCCTACCTCAACATCAATGCGATCATGGAAGCCGCGGCAAAGACCGGAGCCGACGCCGTGCATCCCGGCTACGGCTTCCTGGCGGAGAACGCCGATTTCGCCGACGCTGTCGTTGCCGCCGGCCTGCGTTTTGTCGGGCCATCGGGCGCAGCCATCCGGCTGCTCGGAGACAAGGTCGCAGCGCGCGATGCCGCCCGCAAGGCCGGCGTGCCGACGGTCCCCGGCAGCGACGGCCGGATGGCGAACGCTGCCGCGGCTGCGGAGATTGCGGCCGGCATCGGCTTTCCGGTGATGATCAAGGCGGCGGCCGGCGGTGGCGGCCGCGGCATCCGCATCATCAAGGATCCGGCATTCGAGCAGCAGTTCCTGCAGGCATCGGCGGAAGCCGACGCGGCCTTCGGCGACGGCGGCCTCTATATCGAAAAGGTCATCGAGCGGGCCCGCCACGTCGAGGTGCAGGTCCTCGGCGACGGGGAGAACTTCATCCACTGCTTCGAGCGGGAATGCTCGCTGCAACGCCGCCGCCAGAAGGTGTGGGAAGAGGCGCCGGCTTTCCGCCTGCCGCCGGCAGTGCGCGACCGGCTTTGCGCGAGCGCCGTCGAGCTCGCGCGCTCGGTCGGCTATGTCGGCGCTGGAACGGTGGAATATCTTTACGACGAGGCCCGCCAGGCCTTCTATTTCATAGAGGTCAACACCCGCATCCAGGTCGAGCATCCGGTGACCGAGATGATCACCGGCATCGACCTCGTTCAGGAGATGCTGAGGATCGCCGGCGGCGCGCCGCTGTCGGTGCGGCAGCAAGACGTCGCCGTCGCCGGCCACGCGATCGAGTGCCGCATCAACGCCGAGGACCCGTTCAAGAATTTTCAGCCCTGGCCGGGAACGATCGAGACGCTGTCGGTGCCCGAAGCGGCGCATGTGCGCTTCGACACCATGCTTTATGCCGGCTACACGGTGCCGCCTTTCTACGATTCCCTGCTCGGCAAGCTGATCGTGCATGGCGGCACGCGCGAAGAGTGCCTGTCGCGGCTCGCCGCAGCACTCGCCGCGCTCGACATTCGCGGCATTCCGACCACGGTGCCGCTGCACCGGGCGCTCGCCGCGGACCCGGACGTGGCGGCCGGAAATTTCCACACCCGTTTTCTCGAAGCCTGGCTGGAAACATGTTTCGCCGCACCGGACGGCGCCAAAGAGGTGGCCTGATGAAGAACCGTTACAGCTTTGGCGGCGACGAGCACCTTTTCGTCGAGTGCGACGAGAGCATGTCGCTCGAGGCTTTTTTCAGGAGCCTCTCGATGACGACGGCAATCAAGGACAGCGGCATCAAGGGCATCACCGAGATCTGCCCCGCCAACGCCTCGTTCCAGGTCAAGTTCGATCCGGATCGGATCAAGCCCGACGACATATTGAAGGAAGTGCAGGCGATCGAGAGCGCGGCGGAGAAATCCGAGCCGGTCATCGACACCCGCATCATCGAGATCCCGGTCTTCTACCAGGACCCGTGGACGCACGAGACGCTGATGCGTTTTCGCGAACGGCACCAGGATCCGAAAGCCACCGACCTCGAATACGCGGCCAGCATCAACGGTCAGGCGAGCGTCGGCGACTTCGTTGCGGCGCATTCCGGCGCCCCCTGGTTCGTGTCGATGGTCGGCTTCGTTGCCGGGCTGCCCTTCATGTACCAGATGGTGGACCGGCCGCGGCAGTTGCAGGTGCCCAAATATCTCAGGCCCCGCACCGACACGCCGAAGCTGACCATCGGCCATGGCGGCTGCTTCTCCTGCATCTATTCGGTGCGCGGCGCGGGTGGATACCAGATGTTCGGCATCACGCCGATGCCGATCTTCGACCCCGAGCAGAAGGTGAGTTACCTGCGCGATTTCATGGTCTTCTTCCGCCCGGGCGACATCGTGAAGTTCAAGCCGATCGGACGCGAGGCATACGACCAGACCGTCGCCGACGTGAATGCCGGCCGCTTTGCTCCGGCCATGCACGACGTGACCTTCGACCTCCGGGAATTCCAGAAGGACATCGACGGCTACAACGCCAGGCTGGAAGGGGCGATCCATGGGCGCTAGGGTCATCAATCCGGGCCTTTCAACCTCCGTCCAGGATCTTGGGCGCCCGGGCTATTTCCATCTCGGCATTCCGATCGGCGGCGCCATGGACCGGCTGGCGATGCGCGCGGCGAATCTGCTCGTCGGCAACGGCGAGGATGCAGCCGGCCTGGAGGCGGTCTTCGTCGGGCCGCAGCTCGAATTCACCGCCGACACGATCGTCGCCGTTACCGGCGCCGAGATGCCGATAAAGCTGGATGGCGAGGATCGGCCGGCTTGGACGTCCTTCGCGGTCAGGAAGGGCCAGGTGCTGAGCTTCGATTTCCTGAAGACGGGCGCCCGCATCTATATTGCGGTCGCCGGCGGCATCGACGTGCCGGTGGCGCTCGGCAGCCGCTCCACCTATCCGATCGGCGCACTCGGCGGCTTCAAGGGGCGGGCTATCGCGGCCGGCGACGAGTTGCCCATAGCTGCTGCAAGCGGCACGAAGGCCGGACGCAGCGTGCCAGAAACCTTGCGCCGCGCTCCGAGCCGGCCGGCGGAGCTGCGCGTCGTCACCGGCCTCTACTGGCATCGCATCACCGACGCCTCGCAGGCGGCCTTCTTCGAAGACGGCTGGAAGGTGGCGCCCGAGGCCGACCGCATGGGCTACCGCTTCCGCGGCGGGCGCAAGCTCGACTTCGTGGCGCGCGAGCAGCCTTTCGGCGCAGGCTCGGACCCGTCGAACATCGTCGACAGCTGCTATCCCTACGGCTCGATCCAGGTGCCCGGCGGCACCGAGCCGATCATCCTGCACCGCGATGCCGTGTCTGGCGGCGGCTACTTCATGATCGGCACGGTGATCTCGGCCGACATGGATCTCATCGCCCAGATGCAGCCCAACACCCCGACTCGCTTCGTCAAGGTTTCGATGGAGCAGGCGCTGGCCGCCAGGGCCGAGCGGGCGAGGCTGCTCGCGGAGCTTCGCAGAACCGTCAGTTGAATCAGGGCACTGCCGCCAACAAGCCCGGCGGCGCAACGACAAAGGGGAACTGGAATGAAAAGACCATCAGTGTTCATGCTGGCAGCCGCGGTGTCGATGGCCGCGCTGTCCCACGCCTTCGCCGCGGACTGGTTTCCGTATGACGCGGCCAAGATCGAGCCGCCGTTTGCCGCCGACGGCAAGTCGGTGGACGTCTCCTACGTGCCGCTCGACAAGGCCAGCCAGCCCTGGAAGATCTGCGTGTCTTTCCCGCACATGAAAGACGCCTACTGGCTGGGCGTCGACTACGGCGTGATCGAAGAGGCAAAGCGCCTCGGCGTGTCCATGACCGTGCTCGAGGCCGGCGGCTATACCGAGCTCAACACCCAGATCTCGCAGATCGAGGACTGCGTCGCCAACGGTGCGCAGGCCGTGATCATCGGCGCGATCTCCTATGACGGCCTCAACAACCTCGTGGCGGAAATCCGCAAGAAGAACATTCCGGTGATCGACGTCATCAACGGCATCTCCTCGCCGGAGGTTTCGGCCAAGTCGCTGGTTTCGTTCCATACGATGGGCCAGTCGGTCGGCGAATATCTCGCCAAGAAGCATCCGGCCGGCAGCGAAGCGGTGAAGGTCGGCTGGTTCCCCGGCCCGGCGGGTGCCGGCTGGGTCGAGGCCGCCAATTCCGGCTTCCACGAGGCGGTCAAGGGTTCGGCCGTCACCGTGCTCCCGCCGAAATACGGCGATACCGGCAAGGAAGTGCAGTTGAAGCTTGTGGAAGACGAACTGCAGGCGAACCCGGACATCCGCTACATCGCCGGCACCGCCGTCACCGCCGAAGCGGCGCAGGGCCTGATCCGCGAGCGCGAGCTGCAGGGCAAGGTCGACCTGCTGGCCTTCTATATCACGCCTGGCGTCTATGACGGCATCAAGCGCAACTTCATTCTCGCTGCGCCGGCCGACTCGATGGTCATCCAGGGCCGCATCGCAGTAGATCAGGCGGTCCGCATCCTGGAAGGCAAGGAGTTCATCCAGCACGTCGGACCCAAGATCTTCGTGGTCGACCCGCAGAACGTCAACGAGGTTCCGCAGACGAACATCCTGCCTCCGGACGACTTCAAGCCTGAGTTCAGCGTGAACTAGACTGTCGATTGCCAAGGTCCCGCCAATCGGCGGGACCTGCTGCACGTTGCGTGAAGACGGTTCACGCAACGTGCCACAAGTTTTGTTCTTTGCGCATGTCTTTGTCCCGAAACCGCTGCACACTTTCGCTACGCGGACCTTCGGTTCGGGAGACATGGGGCACCAATGGGATAGGGGCGATGTCGGACGCACCTCTGGTCGAGATGAAGGGGATCACCAAGGAGTTCCCCGGTATCAGGGCGTTGTCGAATGTCGACTTCCGGCTCGAGCGCGGCGAGGTGCATGTGCTGTTCGGCGAGAACGGCGCCGGAAAATCGACCTTGATCTCCATCCTCTCGGGCGTCTACCCGCCCACCTCGGGCACGATCGAGATCGAGGGCAAGGCGGCGGAGTTCCGTTCGGTCCAGGAAGCCCGCAACGCCGGCATCGGCACCGTCTTCCAGGAATTCTCGCTGGTTCCGACGCTCAAGGTTTTCGAGAACGTGCATCTCGGCAAGGAGCCCATGCGCGGGCCCTTCGTCGACCGGCGGGCGATGGAACGCTCGACCCGGGCGCTGTTCAAGGATCTAGGCTTCGACATCGACGTCCGCGCACATGTGGCGCGGCTGTCGCGTGCGCAGCAGCAGATGGTCGAGATCGCCAAGGCGCTGCACGCCAGGGCCAGGCTCCTGATCCTCGACGAACCCACCGCCTCGCTCACCGAGAAGGAGACGCAAAAGCTGTTCTCCTTCATCCGCCGCGCGCGCGAGAGCGGCGTCGGCATCATCTACATATCGCATCGCATCCAGGAGTTTGCGGCGATAGCCGACCGTATCACGGTGCTGAGAGACGGCCGCAAGATCGGCACGGTCGGTGCGAAGGATGTTTCGGAGGGCACGCTGGTCGAGCTGATGACCGGACGCGCCATCGACAAGGTCTATCCGCACATCAGGCGCAGCCCGCAGCCGCAGACGCTGCTGTCGATGCGCGGCATCCGCGCCAACGGCGTCAACGGCGTCGACATCGACGTGCGGGCCGGCGAGGTGCTGGGCGTCGCCGGGCTGGTCGGCTCGGGCAAGTCGCGGGTCTGGCGCAGCATGCTCGGGCTGCAGCCGCTGAAGGCCGGCACGGTCACCCTGCAGGGCAAGGACGTGACGGGACTGGCGACGCGGCGCCTGCTCAAATCCGGCATCTTCTACCTGCCGCCCGACCGGAAGAACGAGGGCCTGCTGCTCGCGGCATCGGCACGCGACAACATCCGCCTCGGCCTGCTCGACCGCCGCGACCTCGCAGGCCCGCTCGGCACGCATTCGCCCGCCCGCAGCCGGGCCGAGGCCGATGCGATCGGACGGCGCGTCGAGCTTTCGCCGCAAGCGCTTCCCAAGGCGGTGGCGACACTTTCGGGCGGCAATCAGCAGAAGGTGCTGTTCGGCAAGGGCTTCGGCGAAGAGCGGCTGATCTACATCCTCGACGAGCCGACCGTCGGCGTGGACATGGGCACGCGCAGCCAGCTCTACCTTCTGATCCGCGACCTGGCGGAGGCCGGCAAGGCAGTCGTGGTGATCTCGTCCGACCTGCCGGAAGTCATGCATCTTTCGCATCGGCTGCTCGTCTTTTCCGGCGGCAGGATCTCGGCCGAGCTCGAAGGCGAAAGCATTTCGGAAGAGCGGGTATTGCGCCATTTCTTCAGCGAAACGAGGATGTCGGCCTGATGACCTCGCCGGAAGTCATGAATGGGACAAGCCCGATGTCACAACGCCTCTCGCCAACCGGTGCCGTCAGGGCCCTGTTCCTGAAGGTCGGGGTGCTGCCCTTCTTCCTGGTCGCCGCACTGGTGATCTTCTCGCTGGTGTCGAGCAACTTCATTACCGTCCAGAACCTCACCAATGTGGCGCGCCAGTCGGTCTACCTGATCCTGGTGTCGCTCGGACAGATGATCGTGCTGATCACGGGAGGCTTCGATCTCGCGGTCGGGGCCGCGATCGCGATCACATCGGTGGTCGGAGCGATAGCCATGGTCGCGCTGGCGGCCGCCATGCCCGAATTCGCCTGGGCCGCGATCCTGCTCGGCTGCCTCGCCGGCATCGGCGCGGCGCTGGCGATCGGCTGCTTCAACGGCATCGGCGTCGCGCAATTCGGCGTCTCGCCCTTCATCATGACGCTCGGCGTCCAGTCCGTGTTCGCGGGTTTCGGCCTGTTCCTGACCGGCGGCGTGCCGATCTCCCGCCTGCCGCAGGATTTCGGCAACGTCTTCGGGTTCGGCCGCCTGTTCGGCATGCCGGTGCCGGTGATCATCGCGATCGTCGCCATCGTGGCGATCTGGATCCTGATGAACCGGACCCGGCTCGGCGCGCGCCTCTACGCCGTCGGCGGCAATACCAAAGCGGCGCATCTTTCCGGTGTCGACACCAAGTTCGTGCTGTTCCTCGCTTATGTCATCTGCGCCCTGCTGGCCTCGATCGCCGGCCTGCTGCTCACGGCGCGCGTGGAGTCCGGCGAAACCAACCTCGGTGGCACGATCGCGCTGGAATCGATCGCCGCATGCGTGATCGCCGGCGTTTCGCTCAGAGGCGGCATCGGCCGGGTGGAAAGCGTCGTGCTTGGCGCCTTCTTCATCGTGCTCATCCAGAACGGCATGAACATCGCGCAGATCGGCTCGTATCTGCAGATGGTGCTGCTCGGCTGCCTGCTGATCCTTGCCGTCATCTTCGACCAGTTCCGCTATCGCATGCTGGTCGGCCGGACCTGACGGATAGGCAGCGGCGGGAGTAGTCAGTTTTGCCCGGCATCGGCAACCTCATCCTGGCCGACAGCGTCGCCGACGCCGTAGCGGCATTGACGGAATTGGGGACGGAAGGCGCACCGCTCGCCGGCGGCACATGGATCATGCGCGCGCCGATCCGGGGCGAGGAGCAGCGGCGGACCTATGTGGCGATCGGCCGGATCGCGGCGTTGCAGGCCATCGACATCGACGACCGGCAGATAAGGATCGGCGCCTGCGCGACCCATGCAAAGCTGGCCGCCACGCTTGCCGAACTGCCGCAATGCGCCGGACTGGTTTCCGCTGCCGGCAACGCCGCCAATCCCTCCGTTCGCCAGATGGCGACCGTCGGGGGAAATCTCGCGACAGGGGATTTTCCAGCGTCGGATCTGGCGCCGGCGCTGCTTTGCCTCGACGCCGAGGTCGAATTGCAGACCGCGAAGGGCACCCAGCGTCTTTCAATAGAACGGTTTCTCGACGCCCGCCGCAACCTCGAGCCCGGGACGCTGCTGACCAGCGTGATCATCCCGCGCAAACCGGCGCGGACGGCGCATGTCAGGCTGCCTCTGCGCAAGGCGGGCGACTACCCCGTCGCCGTCATCAGCATTTCAGCCGTGCTTGGAGATACCGGCGCGGTCGAGGACATCCGGGTGGCGGTGGGCTCGGTCGAGCCGGCGGCGCGCCGGTGGTCGAGGTTGGAGCAACAGCTTGTCGGGCGGCCGCTCGATCCGGACGCCGCTTACGGGCTGGCAGAAGCCGATGCGGCTGCCTTCGCCGGGCGAGACAGCGTCGAGGCTCCCGGGTGGTATCGCCGGCAGGTGCTGCCGGCGCTGATGCGCCGCGCCACGCAGGCGGTGCTGTCTCAGCGATGACGAACCTGGAAACGATAGGCGTCGGATGGCAACCAGCTTCGTGGTGAATGGCGAAGAACGCACATCGACGCGCGCTCCGATGACGCCGCTCGTCGATGTGCTTCGCGACGAATTCTTCCTGACCGGCACGAAATCGGTCTGCAGGGAGGGCTTCTGCGGTGCCTGCACCGTGCATCTCAACGGCAACCCCGTCGTTTCCTGCCTGGTGCCCGTCGGCACGATCGCGGGCGCCGAAGTGCTCACGGTGGAGTCGCTCGCTACGGCGGGCGAACCCTCGCCGCTGCAGCAGATCATGGAAGAGCACGATGTCGTCCAATGCGGCATGTGCTTCCCCGGCATCCTGATGACGCTGACCGCTTTCTTCAAGGACAAGCCGGACGCGAGCCGCGACGAGATCAGGCATGCGCTTGTCGGCAATATCTGCCGATGCACCGGCTATGAGCGCCTGGTCGATGCCGCGATCGCATTTTCCGGACGGAGCTGAGACATGCCGGACCCCTCCTCCGTCACCATGAACCTGCCGCGACGCGATGCGCGCGACAAGCTCGCCGGCCGCACGCGCTACACGATCGACCGCACGCTGCCGCGCTTGCTGCATGCCGCGATCCTGCGCGCCGAGATCGCCTCGGCCCGGATCGTGCGGATCGATACGAGCCGGGCCATGCGCATGCCGGGGGTGCGCGCCATCGCGACGATCGAGGACGCCCCGGGCATGCACGGGATCGGCATTGCCGACCACCCGCTCTTTGCGTCGGGCGTGATCCGCTTTCACGGCGAGCAGATCGCGGCAGTGGCCGCCGATACCTATGAGCAGGCCCGGGAGGCAGCGCGCGCGATCGAGGTCGAGCTCGAGCCGCTGCCGGCGGCGCTCACCATGGCAGAGGCGCTGGCACCCGGCGCGCCTCTCATCCATCCCGGCTGGAAGAATTACGAGATCCTTTTCGAAGGCGGGGCCCGGCGCGACAACATCGCCTGGGAAGCGACGGTCATCCGGGGCGACACCGAGGCGGCGTTTGCGCGCGACGACGTGGTGGTTGTCGAGAGCGCCTTCCGCGTCGGCCGCCAGAACCATGTCTCGCTGGAAGGCCGCGCGGTGGTCGCGACCTTCGAGGACGGCCGCTACCACATCGAGAGCTCGACCCAGGTTCCGTGGACCGTTCGCAACATGACGGCGAAGCTGCTCGGGGTGCCGCCCTCGCAGGTTCACGTCACGGTGCCGCCGGTCGGGGGTGCCTTCGGCCAGAAATTCGACTGCACGCTGGAACCCTATGCCGCAATCCTGGCGCGCAAATCCGGCCAGCCGGTGCGGCTGGCCTATTCGCGGCAGGAGGAGATGCTGACCTGCCTCTGCCGCGAGAACGCCGAGATAAAAATCCGCTCGGCGGTGACGCGCGAAGGCGAGATCGTCGGGCGCGAAGCCGTCGTGCTTATGGACTGCGGCGCTTATGGCGGTGAGCAGATTTTTCTCACGACGATGACGGCCCACACGCTGACCGGCAATTACCGGCTGGGCTCGGTCAAGCTGGTGAGCCGCGCGGTCTATACCAACACCGCGCCGAACGGCGCTTTCCGCGCCTGCAACGGCGTCTACAACACCTTCGCGCTGGAGCGGCACACCGACGAAATCTGCGCGGCGATCGGCATGGACCCGCTCGCGTTCAGGCGGCGGAACGTGCTCGGCGACGGCGATCTCGGCGCGACGGGACAGATCTTCGAAGGCGACGTGCTCGGCCCGATGCTCGACCGCATGGCGGCGCTGCGCGAAAAATCACCTCCGAAAAAGCACCTGGCCGGCGAGCGGCTCTATGGCCGCGCCACTGTCGTCGGGACCTGGTTCGTCTTCGTCGGCCCCTCGACCGCGACCATAAACCTCAATCCCGACGGGAGCGCCACGCTGATCACCGCGGGCGTCGAGATCGGCCAGGGCACGATGGTGCAGGCCCTGCCGCAGATCGTGGCGCATGAGCTCGGAATCCACCCCGATGACGTCATCGTCCGCAATGCCGATACCGACGCCGCCGGCTTCGACCTCGGCGTCGGCGGCGGGCGCACCACCGTCTCGCTCGGCGCCGCCAGCCGCGCGGCCGCGCTGAACGTGCGCGACCAGTTGCTCGACACGGCTTCCGAATTGCTTCAGACGCCGCCGGAGCGCCTGGTGCTGCGCAACGGCCGGGTCGAGATCGTCGGGATCGAGGGCTCGGGCATGACCGTCGCCAAGGTCGTCCAGCGCGCGCATCGGACGCGCGGGCCGGTTGTCGGCAGCGGCTCGTTCACCAGACCCGGCGTGGCTGCCATGCCCGGCTGCGCGGCCGGTCATTTCATCGATGCCATCGACATTCCCGTCTTCAACGTCCACGACTGCGAGGTCGCGGTGGACCCCGAGACCGGCCATGTCGAGATTCTGAGCTACAGAGTGGTGCAGGACGTCGGGCGTGCGCTCAACCCGCGCGCCATCCATGGGCAGATCCAGGGCGGCGTCACGCAAGGCATCGGTTATGCGCTGCACGAGGAGCACACGATCGGCGCGGATGGCTGCATCCGCCAGAACAGCCTCGAAACCTACCGCGTGCCGCTGGCGCTCGACACGGTGCCGGTGGAGATCGATCTCTATGAAGGCGCCCCGTCGATCGGGCCGCTCGGCACCAAGGGCGCAGGCGAAGTGCCGATCATGAACCCGCCCGCAGCGATCGCCTGCGCGGTCGCCAATGCGACGGGCTGCCGGATCGACCAGCTCCCGCTCACGCCGCCGCGCGTGCTGGGCCATCTCCTGCGCAGGGAGCCTCCCGTCGAGCTGCCTCACATCGCCGACGACTGGTGGGACAATGTGCTGATGAAGCGGCCTGCTCAGGCAGGCATCGGCCCATGAATCCAGCCAAGGCGCTGGTGGAGCGGCTTATCGGTCCTCCTCGATCAGATATTCGCGCAGCAGGGCACGGGCGCGGTGCAGCCGCGCCTTGACCGTTTCGCGCGTGGTCTGCAGACGGCCGGCAATCTCGTCGATGGTCAGTTCGTCCAGGTCGCGCAGGACCACGATCTCGCGGTAGTGTTGCGGGAGCGACTGGATCGCGCGCGCGATATCGATGCGCAACTCGGGCCTGGGCACTTGCGCGAAGCGCCTCTCGATCGCTTCTGCCTCGACGGCAAACGGCACGCCGATCACCCGCATGCCGAGGCGCAGGCAATAACGATTGACGATGCGGAACAACCAGCCCGAAATCGCCCCGATCTCGCGCAGCGAGCCGACCTTGCGATAGAGAACGATCAGCGTTTCCTGCACCGCCTCTTCCGCATCGCTCACATTGCGGCACGTACGGCGCGCATAACGACGGATGTCGGCTTGCGCGACCGAAAGCAGCGCCTCGATCGCGCCGGCGTCGCCCGCGACAGCGCGGGCGACGAGATCGGAGGTCAAGCCACTAGACATTCGTACGCGCTGCTTGCGTCTTCAACCGCCGCCCCACCATGGCGCAGGCCGGGCAGAACCCGAAGAAGCCGGTCAGCACCGTCATCCCGCCGGCCGCTGCCACGACAAGTCCAAGCGTCGTCCCGGCCAATCCCGGCCCCAGCAATCCCCAAAACACCATGACTATTCCCCCGAGCACACGGGCGATGCGCTCCCAGACCGGCAGGTTCTTGGCGTAAAACATCGGCTCACTCCTCTTTCTGCTGCGATTGATCGCAACGATAAAGAGGCGGCGACCCGGGCTTCCGGTTCGCGCTGCGCGAATTTTTTCGACGGATCAGGGTGGGCAGGAGCCTATTGCTCGCGATCCTCGGGAGGCGCCGTCAATTCGAGATTACCCTGAGCATCCTCGGCCGGCAGGTCCAGGTCGGCCAATCCAATCACTTTGATGCCATGACGCATCGCAATCGTTCGCAGACCCTTGTCATCCGAGTAGATCACTGTCGCTCCGGCGACCAACGCGATCGCGATTATCTGCCGATCATACTTCAGCTTCGCCCACGTCGCTTCTGCATCACGCTTGGCCGGTTTTTTCCCGCCGTCCGCGGTGTTGCGGGTCATGCTTGCAACCTCGATCGCCGCTCTCTGATCGAAAGGCTCGATTCGAAACACTGACTGTTGGCCAATCGCAGCGACTAAGCGCTGCGCTTCCCGGCTTTCGACGCGGACCAACACCTCGGCAAGAGCCGGTGCAGGAATAATGATCTTCGCGCGGGCCTTGGTCAGTTTTTCAATGAGATGCCGAATTCGCTCGCGAGGATGCTCGACCGGAACATTTCCCGGGCCCAATGGGACGCCAGCGTCCGGGCGGAGGAAGAGAAGCAGGATCGTCGCGTCAATGACGACCATTGCGTGCGCTCGAAGGTCCACGCCTAATACCGTCAAGCGCGTCGTAAGCGCCGTCGTCGAAAGCGATGTCGAGGGCACGCAATTCGGCCACGGACTGGGACAGCGATTGCGGCTTCAAGACCTCGAAGGCGTCGATCCTAAAGCTATCGAGGGACCATCCGCCATCAACGCGCCGCTGCCAGCTTCCCAGACCAATCAAGCGTACGGGTTCATCAAAGTGGCGCGCCAGATCTTTCGCGATCGCTCGATTGCTTGTGTAGCAGCCCGTTATCTCCTGCCCTTCGCTGACCAGGCGTATGTGGACGGATTTGTCCTTGCCACCCACGGACACGATCGTTCCGTCAATCGTTCCGTGTTCCTTGATCGCAGGATACGATTCGACCGGCTCTTCGCGGCCAGGAAAACGAATAACTATGGCGCGCTGCTCCTTGAGTACGCCGGTTGCCTCGTCCTCTCGGAGCAACCGGTTAAGGGAACGGTAAGCGCGCAGGACATCTGCCGGCGCGTCTTGACGGTGTACAGATCGAGTCCGATCTCGAACATTGCCAGCGGCGGCCGCGTCGACTTTGCTGACTACAACTACACTGCCTTTAGCTAGGCGATCAAAATGAACCGCGTGCTTGTCACCTAGGATCGCGGCAAGTTCTGCCAGGTATTCAGAGAGACGCGCCATTGGCATCGTATCCGGACCGAAGGGACCTTCGATTCGAAATCGAAACTCTGCGCCGCTTTTCTTGCGCACAGGCATTAGAAATTCGCTTTCGTTGCTCGGCGCGCCTCTATACGCACTGTATTTGAAGCCTGTTCCGATCCTTCCGGCAAGAGGCCATGAGCGCCGCTTTCACCCCGACGTCATGATCGTGCAGCGATAGTAGGTACGACCAAGCCGTTGAAAAGAATTGGTGCCGCTTGCGTGACTCGAACACGCGACCCCATCATTACGAATGATGTGCTCTACCAACTGAGCTAAAGCGGCGGGCCGGCTGCGCTATGAAAGCGCCGGACAGGCGCGACATACCTGCATTGCCCGGCGAATTCAAGCCGTAGCCAGCACGGGCTGGGTGCTTGGTAAAGCAGTCGGCGACATCAGCCGCTGCTTCGCCGCCGCGTATTCGCGCGCGAGGCGGTCGACGAGAGCGCCGGCCGTGCCGATCTCCTTCACTGCGCCGATGCCCTGGCCGCAACCCCAGATATGCTTCCAGGCCTTCACGTCGCGCTCGCCGCCGAAATTCATCGTCGACGGGTCGGAGACCGGCAGATTGTCGGGATCCATGCCCTGTGCACGCACCGAGCCCTTCAGATAATTGCCGTGGATGCCGGTGAAGAGGTTCGAGTAGACGATGTCGGCCGCGTTGGAATCGACGATCATCTGCTTGTACTCGTCCACGGCGCGCGCCTCGGCCGTGGCGATGAAAGGCGAGCCGACATAAGCGAGGTCGGCGCCCATGGCCTCAGCCGCCAGCACCGCGCCGCCATTGGCGATGGCGCCGGAGAGCAGCAGCGGCCCGTCGAACCATTGCCGGATCTCCTGGATCAGCGCGAAGGGCGACAGCGTGCCGGCATGCCCGCCGGCCCCGGTGGCCACCGCGATCAGACCGTCGGCGCCCTTCTCGATCGCCTTGCGGGCATGGCGGTCGTGGATGATGTCGTGCAGCACGATGCCGCCATAGGAGTGCACCGCCTGGTTCACCTCCGGCACCGCGCCGAGCGAGGAGATCACGATCGGCACCTTGTATTTCACGCACAGCGTCAGATCGTGCTCCAGCCGGTCGTTCGACTTGTGCACGATCTGGTTGACCGCGAAGGGCGCCGCCGGCCGGTCCGGATTGGCGGCGTTGTGGGAGCCAAGCGTCTCGGTGATTTCGGCCAGCCATTCGTCGAGCTGCGCGGCCGGGCGCGCATTCAGCGCCGGGAAGGAGCCCACCACGCCCGCCTTGCATTGCGCCAGCACCAGCGGCGGGTGCGAGATGATGAAAAGCGGCGCCGCGACGACCGGTATTTTGAGGTTCCGCTGAAGGATTGCTGGCAGCGCCATGCCGGTCGGACTCCACAAATTGACGTTTGCGTAAACGTCATTACCAGATCGGATGGCGGCGGCAACTCCCCGCCCGACAATGGCCGGATTCCGGGGTGAAAGGCAGGCAGATCGTCGGGCCGCTCCGGATGAACAGGGCTTGCTGAGACGTTGATCGAAGCCGGCTGCGCATATAACGATCACTCGACCCGCATCCAGGTAAGGTATGATCTTGTCCGAGAAGGCCCCTGATTTTCGGCACGCCGCTTCGGGCGAAGCGCCGGGAGAGCACGCTTGGACGTGATCGAGACCGCCATCCGCAGCGCCTTCGAGAAGGGCAATGCCGAGGACCGTGACTTTCGCGAGAAGGTCTATCGCTCGGCGTTCGCGGCGCTCGACCGCGCGCTGAAGGCCAATCCCAACATTACCGTCGAGCTGGCGATGAGCCGGCGCAAGAATTTGCAGGCCAAGATCGCCGCGATCGAGTCCGAGTTCATTCCGGCCGTGCCGGCCATGCCCGCCGGGGCAGCGACGGCGCCACGGCCCGCCGCGGAACCGCCGGTCGCGCCAAGCGTCGAGGCCGTGCCGCCGCGCGAAGCGCCTCCTCTCCAGGTTGCGCCGCGCGAGGCAGCGCCTGCCGCAACAGCCTGGGAAGCCCCGCCGATCGAGCTCGACGCCGTCGCGCCGGCTTACGCGCGCGCGGCGCCGCCGCCCTCGGCGGTCGAGCCGCCGCCGCCGGTCAATGCCGTCCCGCCGGTCGATGTCGCGCCGCCGGCCGCGGCAAGGCGGGCGGAACCGGTCGAACCGGATTTCGACATTGCCCCCGAACCGCCGCAGCGGCCGCTCGCCGGCTCGGCGCTGCCGCCCGACCCGGTCCTCGACCTGGCACCGGACGCAGAACGGAGACCGACCGACGGCGGCTTCGACATCCCGCCACAGGATGAGCCCGAGATCGCGCGCGAGCGCCGGCGCCGGCCGCTCGCGGCGTTCTTCGTCATCGTGACGCTGCTGGCGCTTGTCGGCATCGGCGGCTGGTGGGCGGTGCAGACCGGCCTGCTCAAGCTGCCGAGCGAGATCGACAGCTCGGTGCCCAACCCGCCCGCAGGCGAGGCGGAGGATTTCGACCCGGACGAGGAGGAGATCGGTGCGCCGGCGCTGCCGGGCGAGGCCGACTCGCGCGACTGGGTGTCGGTGTTCACCCCTGCCGATCCGACGCTGGTGTCGGCGCCCGGCGATACCTCGGCCGAAGTGATGCAGGACGATTCGGGCAATTTCATCCGCATCCGCTCGAGCGCCTCGGGCTCGGCCGTCATCTTCGATGTCGGCCAGGGCGTGCTCGAGCGCATCGCCGGCAAGAAAGCGGCGTTCGACATCGTCGCGCGCGCCTCGGAAGAAGGCAAGGACACGCAGATCTCGGTGATCTGCAATTTCGGCGAGCTCGGCGACTGCGGGCGCAAGCGTTATGCGCTCACCATCACCAAGGCCGACTATCTGTTCGAGATCGAGCTGCCGGCCGGGTCGCCCGGCGCCGGCGGCACCATCGCCATCAACACCGACATCGAGGGCGGCGGCAAGGCGATCGATGTCTATGAGATCAAGGTGGCGGTATCGCAGTAGTTGAACCGCGCCGGCTGGCTGGAAGCGCGCCCCCTCCACCGCCTTCGGCGGTCCCCCTCCCCGTAAACGGGGGAGGATCAAGGTTGCGGCCGGCCGATTCGTTTGGATCCTCCCCTGCGAAGCGGGGGAGGGGGACCATGCGAAGCATGGTGGAGGGCGCGCTCCAGCCAGGCGGCGCCGTCAATCCAGCAGCGCCTGCAGCGTCTCGATGCGGTCGGCCTCGGCGGCCGGCTTGTCCCAGCGCAGGCGCGAGATGCGGGGGAAGCGCATGGCGACGCCGGAGCGGTGGCGGGTCGAGCGGTTCAGCCCTTCGAAGGCCACTTCGAGCACCAGCCCCTGCTGGCGGTCGGCGCGCACGGAACGCACCGGGCCGAAACGCTCGATCGTGTTGTCGCGCACATATTTGTCGAGCTGCTTCAGCTCCTCGTCGGTGAAGCCGAAATAGGCCTTGCCCACCGGCACCAGCTCTTCCTGCCCCGCCGGCCCCGACCAGACGCCGAACGTATAGTCCGAATAATAGGACGAGCGCTTGCCGTGGCCGCGCTGCGCATACATCAGCACCGCGTCGACCGTGTGCGGATCGCGTTTCCATTTGAACCACGGCCCCTTCGGCCGGCCCGCGACGTAGGCGGAATCGAACCGCTTGATCATCACGCCCTCGATGATCGGATGCGGCGGGCTCCTGCGCAGCCGGTCGAGATCCTCCCAGTCGCTGAAGGCGATCGTCGGCGAAAGGTCGAAGCGCTCCGGGTCAAGCTTCGCCAGGAAAACCTCGAGACGCCGCCGCCGCTCGGCAAGCGGCAGCGGCCGCGTGTCCTCGCGGCCGTCCTGCAGGATGTCATAGCAGCGGACGAAGACCGGGAACTGGTCGCGCATCTTTTGCGATACGGTCTTGCGGTTGAGCCGCTGCTGCAGATCGCCGAAGCTGCCGGTCCATTCCGGCGGGCGGCCGACCAGCAGCTCGCCGTCGAGCACGCCGTCGAAATGCATGGCCTCGACCAGGTCGGGAAAGGCGCCGGACACGTCGTCGGCCGTGCGCGAATAGAGCCGGCGAACGCCCGTTTCCGACACGGCCTGCACGCGGATGCCATCCCACTTCCACTCGGCGCAGTAGTCGCGGGGCGCGAGCTTTTCGAGGTCGCGGTTCTCGGCCGGGTTCGACAGCATGACCGGCCGGAACAGGGCCGCGGCTGCCTTTCGCGGCTTCTCGGCGCGGCCCTCCAGCCAGGCGAAAAGCGAGAGGTAGGGCGGGGTCAGCCCGTGCCACAGCTCCTCGATCTCGGCGATTTCGACCTTGCCGAAATCGGCCAGCGCCTGCTTGGCGAGCCGCGCCGAGACGCCGATGCGCAAGCCGCCGGTGACGAGCTTGATGATGGCAAAGCGGGCCGAGGTGCCGACGCAGTCGAGCAGCCGCGCCAGCACCATCGGTCCGTCGGAGCGGCTGGCGGCCTGCAATTTCTCCACCACCTCGCCGAGCGTCGGCACGCGGTTGAGGCGCAACGGCTCCTGCGGCTCCGGCCAGACCAGCGAGACGGTTTCCGCGAGGTCGCCGACATAGTCGTAGGAATAGCCGAACAGCACCGGGTCCATGCGTTCGACGACCAGCGCCCGCAGCATCGCCGGCTTCACCGAGGCGATGTTGAGCTCGCCGGTGATCGCCGCCAGCGCCAGCCCGCGATCCGGATCCGGCGTCTCGCGAAAATAGTCGACGAGCAGGGTGAGCTTGCCGTTGCGTGCCGGCGTCAGCACCAGGCGGTCGAGAAGCTCGGCGAAGCGGTTCACTGTGCCTCGCCCATCAATCGCCCTCGTCCTCATAGCCGACCAGGTGCAGCGGGCGGGCGGCGATGCCGGCGAGCTCGCACCAGCGCACCAGCGCTTCCTCGCGGCCGTGCGTCACCCAGACCTCGCCGGCTCCGGTCTCGCGGATGGTGGCAATCAGATCGTTCCAGTCGGAGTGATCGGAAATGATCAGCGGCAGCTCGACGCCGCCCTGCTTGGCGCGCTGGCGAATGCTCATCCAGCCGGAGGCGAAGCAGGCGATCGGGTCGGGAAAGCGCCGCGCCCAGCGATCGGCGAAGGCCGAGGACGGGCCGATGACGATGGCGCCGGCAAAGTCGCCCTTGGTCGATTTCGCGACGGTGGCGGGCTGCAGGTCGCCGAGGTCGATGCCCTGGCTGACATAATAGTCGCAGAGTTTTTCCAGCGCGCCGTGGATGTAGATGGGCTGATCGTAGCCGGCATTGCGGATCAGCTTGATCACGCGCTGCGACTTTCCCAGCGCGTAGGCTCCGACGACGTGCGAGCGTTCGGGGAACTGCGCGACGGAGCGAAGCAGCCGCGCGATCTCGTCGCGATCGTGCGGGTGGCGGAAGACGGGCAGGGCGAAGGTCGCTTCGGTGATGAAGACATCGCAGGCGACCGGCTGGAAGGCCGCGCAGGTGGAATCGGGCTGGCGCTTGTAGTCGCCCGAGGCGACGATGCGGGTAGCGCCATGCTCGACGGCGATCTGCGCCGAGCCGAGCACATGGCCGGCCGGATGGAAGGTGACCCTCACATCGCCGATCTGCATGACCTCGCCGGGCACCGCAGCCTGCGTCTCGCCGGCGAAGCCGGCGCCATAGCGCAAGCCCATGATGTCGATCGTCTCGCGCGTGGCAAGCACGCGGGCATGGCCGGCGCGCGCGTGGTCGGAGTGGCCGTGCGTGACCAGCGCCCGGTCGACCGGGCGGACCGGATCGATGAAAAAATTGCCGGGCGGACAGAAAAGCCCCTCCGGCCGGGGATGGAGGATGTCACGGGCGCGCATGCGCTTCCAAGATAGGGATTTCTTCCTGATCGGGAAGGCTGTTGCGACAGGCTGCTGACTCAAGCGTTTCCCGGTCCTCTGAGCCGGGAAACGCGCTGGCTCTTTCGTTTTCGCACTTGCGGACGCAAAACCGCTGCACACTTTTGCCGGAATTGCTTTTGCGCGAAAAAGACGGCCATGTCCGACCTGCCTCCGCTGCCGCGCTCATCCGGCGACATTCTCGCCGATCGTCGCGCCGATTATGCCGAGATGCTGTTCGCCTCCGGCGATCACGCCGCCGCAGCCGAGCTGATGCTCGGCGCGCTGGAGCTTGCGCCCGGATGGGCGATGGGCTGGTTCCGGCTGGGTGAGATGAATGAGGCGGCGCAAGCGCTCGATGCGGCGGCCGAAGCCTGGCGTACCTCGCTCAAGCTCGAGCCGGCCGACCGGCCGGGTGCGAGGCTGAAACTGGAGCTGATCGGAAAGGCGCCGGCCTCCCCTGCCCCACCGAGCCGCTTCGTCGAGGCGCTGTTCGACGACTATGCCGACAAGTTCGAGCAGTCGCTGGTGGTGAAACTCGGCTATCGCGTGCCGGACCTTCTGTTCGCCGCCATCAAGGCCGCGACAGCCGACCGCCGCTTCCGGCACGCCGTCGATCTCGGCTGCGGCACCGGCCTGATGGGCGAGAAGCTGCGGCCGATCTGCGATTTCCTCGAAGGCAACGACATCTCGGCCGCCATGCTGAAGAAGGCCGCGGCGAAGAAAATCTACGACCGGCTGGAGAAGGTGGATCTGCAATCGCTGGTGCTGCCGCGCGGCGGGGCCGACCTGATCACGGCGGCGGATGTGTTCATGTATCTCGGGGCGCTGGACGGGGTGGGCGCTGTCGTCGCAAATGGTTTGAAGCCGGGTGGGTTTTTTGCCTTCTCGGTCGAGGCACACGACGGACCGGAGGATTTCGTGCTGAGGCCCTCGCGGAGGTATGCGCATTCGGAGCGCTATCTGCGGAGGCTTTTGCAGATTAACCACTTCGCCATGCGTTCACTGGAGCGGGAGACGATCCGCACGGATCGCGGCGAGGCAATCATCGGGCTGTTGGTTGTGACGGAACGCCGATGACTTCGCGCTCGTGGCGAACATTCCGACGATCAAGGCTGCCTGATCACCTTTTGTTCCAGAATTTGCTTGGCGGTCCGGAGCGGCCACGCTAGCTTTCGGGCTCGAAACCGAGGTCGCGAAAGTTTGCGCTCTACGTTGCCCCCCGCTCGCCGAAGGCGACAAAAGCGCCCAAGAGCCAGCATGACAAGCTCGGTCTCCCTCAAGAGAGCAGCAGCGGCTGCCCCCGCGCTGCCTGAACCGTTCATCAAATGGTTCGCGCAACGCGGCTGGGCGCCGCGTGCGCACCAGATCGATCTGCTGGCGCAGGTGCAGGCGGGGAAGTCGGTGCTGCTGATCGCGCCGACCGGGGCCGGCAAGACGCTTGCCGGCTTCCTGCCTTCGCTCACCGAGCTCGCCGTGCGGGGTAGGCGCAAGCCGGGCGAAGCCTATCGCGGCATCCACACGCTCTACATCTCGCCGCTCAAGGCGCTTGCCGTCGACATCGAGCGCAATCTGGGCAAGCCGATCGCCGAGATGGGGCTGCCGATCGAAGTCGAGACCCGCACCGGCGACACGCCCGTGCACAAACGCCAGCGGCAAAAGCTTTCGCCGCCCGACATATTGCTCACGACACCGGAACAGCTGGCTCTGCTGCTCGCGGCCTCCGACGCAAAACGCTTCTTCAAGGATCTGCGCCACGTCGTCTTCGACGAATTGCATTCGTTGGTGACCTCGAAGCGCGGACACCTGCTGGCGCTCGGGCTGGCGCGGCTGAGAACGCTCGTGCCCGGCGTCAGGACGATCGGGCTTTCGGCAACGGTCGCCGCGCCCGACGAACTGCGCCGCTGGCTGGTGGGCCAGAATCCGCCTGGGGACATGGCCGAGCTGATCACGGTGGCAGGCGGCGCCAAGCCGGATATATCGATCCTCGACTCCGAAGAGCGCGTGCCCTGGTCCGGGCACCAGGCGCGCTACGCCATTCCCGAAATCTACCGCGAGATCAGGAAACACCGGACGACGCTGCTTTTCGTCAACACGCGCAGCCAGGCGGAGCTGCTCTTCGCAGAGCTGTGGCGGGTGAACGAGGAGACGCTGCCCATCGCATTGCATCACGGCTCGCTCGATGTCGGGCAGCGCCGGCGGGTCGAGAAGGCGATGGAGACGAACAGCCTGCGCGCCATCGTCGCCACCTCGACGCTCGACCTCGGCATCGACTGGGGCGACGTCGATCTGGTCGTGCATGTCGGGGCGCCGAAGGGCGCCTCGCGGCTGGCGCAGCGCATCGGCCGCTCCAACCACCGCATGGACGAGCCGTCGAAGGCGATCCTCATCCCGGCCAACCGCTTCGAGGTGCTGGAATGCCGCGCCGCGCTCGAGGCCAACCAGGCCGGCGCGCAGGACACGCCGCCGCTGCTTTCCGGTGCGCTCGACGTGCTCGCCCAGCACGTGCTCGGCACCGCCTGCAGCGCGCCCTTCGATGCCGACGCATTTTACGCGGAAGTGACCAGCGCAGCACCCTATGCCGAGCTCGACCGCCCGACTTTCGACCGCGTCGTCGATTTCGTCGCCACCGGCGGTTATGCGCTGCGGAGCTATGAGCGTTACGCCCGCATCAGGCAGACCAAGGAAGGGCTGTGGCGGATCGCGCATCCGAGCGTCGCGCAGCAATACCGGCTGAATGTCGGCACCATCGTCGAGATGCCGGAGCTGAACGTGCGTTATGTGCGCCAGGGCCGCGGCACGGTGGCGCGCGGCGGGCCGATCCTCGGCAAGGTCGAGGAATATTTCGCCGAGTCGCTGCGATACGGCGACAATTTCCTCTTCGCCGGCAAGATCCTGCGCTTCGAAGGCATCCGCGACAATGAATGTTTCGTCTCCAACGGCAGCGGCGCGGACCTCATCGTGCCTTCTTATGCGGGCGGCAAGTTTCCGCTCTCCACCTATCTCGCCGAGGAGGTGCGCTCGATGCTCGGCGATCCGGCGCGCTGGTCGAAACTGCCGGAGCAGGTGGCCGACTGGCTGCGGCTGCAGCGCGACAAGTCGGTGCTGCCGAAGAAGCAGGATCTGCTCGTCGAGACCTTTCCGCGCGGCGAGCGCCACTACATGGTGGCCTATCCTTTCGAAGGCCGGCTTGCGCACCAGACGCTCGGCATGCTTCTGACCCGCCGGCTGGAGCGCATCGGCGCAAGGCCGCTCGGCTTCGTCGCCACCGACTATTCGCTTGCGGTGTGGGCGCTCGACGACATGGGCGCCATGTTCAAGCGGAAAAAACCCTCGCTTGCCGCGCTCTTCGACGAGGACATGCTCGGCGATGATCTCGACGCCTGGCTGAACGAGAGCTGGATGCTGAAGCGCATGTTCCGCACCACGGCGGTCATCGCCGGGCTGATCGAGAAACGTTATCCCGGCAAGGAAAAGACCGGCCGCCAGATCACCGTCTCGACCGACCTGATCTACGACGTTTTGCGCGCGCACGAGCCGGACCATATCCTGCTGCAGGCGACGCGCGCGGATGCGGCCGCCGGCCTGCTCGATGTCAGGAGGCTCAGCGAGATGCTCTCGCGCATCCGCGGACGAATCATGCATAAGCACCTTGAGCAGATATCGCCGCTCGCCGTTCCGGTCATGCTGGAGATCGGGCGCGAGTCGGTGGCGGGGCGGGCGAATGAAAGCCTGCTCTCGGAAGCCGCGGCGATCGTGGAAGAGGCAATGGGAACTCAATGACCGCGCTCTTGCGGGTGGAAGAAAACGCCGGCCAGGCGACCGACGTCGCGGCGCGCGCGACGGAGATTGCGATCGCGGGCGAGCGCGCGGTGTGCGACCCGCGTGGGGCGCTCTATCTGCCCGAGAACCGCATGCTGGTCGTCTCCGACCTGCATCTCGAAAAGGGCTCGTCCTACGCCAGGCGCGGCGCGCTCATCCCGCCATACGACACGCTGGCCACGCTGCGGCTGCTGCAGCAGGTCATCATCGACTACGCGCCGAAGACCGTCGTCAGCCTCGGCGACAGCTTTCACGACCGCGGCGGCTCGGGCCGCATGCCCGAGCCGTTCCGCGAACAGGTGGTGGCGCTCGCCGCCGGACGCGACTGGTTCTGGATCACCGGCAACCACGATCCCGACGCGCCGGAAGACCTGCCCGGCGAAAGCATCAGCGAGCTCGGCGCCGGCGCGATCGTGCTCAGGCACGAGCCCTCGCGCGCCGCCGGCGACGGCGAGGTCGCCGGGCATCTGCATCCCTGCGCACGCGTGGTGCAGCGCAGCCGCTCGCTGCGCCGCCGCTGCTTCGCCAGCGACGGCCGGCGCATCGTCATGCCGGCCTTCGGCGCCTATACCGGTTCGCTGAACATGCTCGACCGCGCCTATGCCGGCCTGTTCCAGGCGGAATCGCTGATGGCCTACATGCTCGGTGAAAACCGGGTCTACGCGTTTCCGCGCGGCATGCTGCGGCCGGGGTAAAGCGCTTTTCCTTCTCCCACAGGGGAGAAGGGAAGTGCACTTCAACTCGTCGCTGCAAAAGCCAAGATCATCGCAGCCACGATGAGCACCGTCTGCCAGCTGCGCAGCCTGCCATACCAGCGCGGCGCCGAGCCTTCATGCGTGGCGTAGGTGTCCCAGGCGCCAAGTGCTGCAAAGATCACCGCGAGCGCGGCGAAGGCGTAGGGCATGGGTGCTGCGAGCGCCGCGCAGCCGAAACCGAGCGGCAGCACGCTGATCAAGAGGTCGCTGCCGGCCGAGGGATGGCTGTCGCGCATCGCCACGCCCCAGCGTATGCCGCCGAGAAAGGTGAGGAACAGCCCGCTCCAGATGGCGAGCAGCTCAACCGTTCCGGCGCGCCATGGATGCTCGGGCGCGATGGCGTAGAGCCAGACCGCCAGCACGACGAACGGCACGGTGCCGAGCACGGCGAGCACCCGGGCCGGGCGCCCAAGCCGCGCTTCGAGCTCGGCAGGCGAGAGGATTTCGGGCTCGGAGGCGTCCGCCATGCTCAATCCCTCCGGAATATGATGCGGCCAAGCCAGCCGGTGACCATTGCCAGCCCGACGGCGAAGAGACCGTAGAAGAAACCGTGGTCGCGCGAGGCCGTGAAGATCGACTGCTCGAAGCCGGATTTCAGGATTGCGAGCTGGGCCGAGCTCTCGCGGATGAACAGGCCGTTCCTGAACAGGAAGGCGCGCGCCTTGTGCGTGCCGACCGGCACGTTCGGCGCCAGCGAGACGGTGGCGCGGAAAAGGTTCTGCGACAGGAACTGCACCCCGCCGATGCGCTCGTTGAAGAGGCCGGTCGATTTTTTCAGCGACCGCAGCGCCCGGGTGAACTCCTCGATCGTGGCCGGATCGCCGAGCCGGTCGATCGGCTCGATGTAGAGATTGTCGGCGCCGAGCGACATCTGGCGGAAATTGTTCTGGTCGGTGATGTCCTGCATGGCGCGCGTGGTGGCCACCGCATAAGAAGCCGGCACGTTCACGAAGGCTTCCGACTGCGTGTTCATCCAGACGCCGAGGATGCGGTCCTTGCGGCGAACCACGACCGGCCGGGCCGGTCCCTCCAGCACCACGATGACGTCATAGCGGCCCTGCCGGTTGATCAGCGGGTCGGCATTCTCCAGCGCGCCGAAAATCGTCAGGTCGGCGCCGGAGAAGTCGGCGGTGATGGCGATGCGGTCGGTGGAGAGACCGATCTGGATCGTCTCGGGATTGCCCTCCGGCTGCTGTGCCGCGGCCGGCAGCGCGCCTGCCAGCATCGCGGCAAGGACCGCCGAGACGAGACGGCGAAAGCCGGTGTGCTCGCGCATCACGCCGCCTCCGGCGTGCTGAGCGAATAGAGGTCGGCCGGGGTCACGAAGAGGTCGAAGGCAAGGCGCAGCGCCACCGCCAGGACCAGCAGCGCCAGCAAGGCGCGGAGCTGCTCGCCGCGCAATCGCTGCCCTGCCCTTGCGCCATATTGCGCGCCGGCGACGCCGCCGAGCATCAGGATCAGCGCGAGCACGATGTCCACCGTCTGGTTGGCGGTCGAATGCACCAGCGTCGTGAAGGCCGCGACGAAAACGATCTGGAACAGCGAGGTGCCGACGACGACGTTGGTCGGAACGCGCAGCAGGTAGATCAGCGCCGGCACCATGATGAAGCCGCCGCCTACGCCCATGATCGCGGCGAGGAAGCCGATGCCGGCGCCCAACCCGAGCACCGGGATCACGCTCACGAACAGCTTTGACGTGCGGAAGCGCATCTTGAGCGGCAGGCGGTGGATCCAGTTGTGCTGGCCGGAGCGTTTCAGCGTCGGTGCGGCGCCGCTTCTCGCCTTGCGGATGGTGTTGACGCTTTCCACCATCATCAGCCCGCCGATGGTGCCGAGGAAGATCACGTAGAAAAGCGAGATGAAGAGGTCGAGCTGGCCGAGCGAGCGCAGCAGCGCGAAGACCAGAGCGCCGATCGAGGAGCCGAAAATGCCCCCAACAAGCAGCACCGAGCCGAGTTTCACATCGAGCGTGCCGCGCTTGAAATGCGCGAGCGCGCCGGAGAAGGAGGAGGCGATGACCTGGTTGGCGCCGGTGGCGACGGCGATTGCCGGCGGGATGTTGTAGAAGATCAGCAGCGGGGTGATCAGGAAGCCGCCGCCCACCCCGAACAGGCCCGACAGAAATCCCACCGCAGCGCCCATGGCGAGCAGCACGAAGACGTTGACCGACATCTCGGCGATCGGGAGATAGATTCCCACCCGTCAAACCCGAATGCGTTGGCCCCGAAAACCCCTTCCCCAATAAGGGTTTGCGTGCGGTAGAAGTAGGGCGTTCTTGCGCCCACAATTGGGCAGAGTCAAACGCCAACGGATGTCGAGGTTAAGACAAAAAGCCCCACCTCGGGTGGGGCTTTCCGGAGCCGGCAGGATGCCGCCCCTTACTGGTTGCCGTCGAGCAGCGCGCGGACGAGTTTTTCGTCGACCTCGCCATTCGGCTCCATGCCATGATCCTTCTGGTAGGCCGAGATCGCCGCCTTGGTGCGCGAGCCCATGACACCGTCGGGATTGCCGGCGTCGTAGCCGGCCTTGTTGAGCAGCGCCTGGATGTTCTGCACTGCCTTCTTCATGTCGATCGCAGCCGTCGTGCCGCCGCCTTCGCGCCAGGCATCGGGAATGTCGACGGAATTGGCCTCGACATCCGGCTGCTGCGGCTTCCACAGCTCGACCGCGGCGCGGGCGCGGGTGAGCTGCTCCGGCCGCAGCGCATTCGCCACCTCGTCGCGCTTGGTCGCCGCATCGCGGTCGCCGGTCTTGGCGACGAGCGCGAACCATTTGTAGGACTCCTCCAGGCTCTGCGGCACGCCGACACCCTTGGCCGCCAGGATGCCGAGGTTGAACTGGCTGTCCTTCACGCCGAGGTCGGCGGCCCGGGTGAACCAGCGCGCGGCCGACTCATTGTCGGTGGTGCCGTCGGCGCCCATGGCGAAGAGCACCGCCAGATTGTGCATGGCGCTGGCGTTGCCCTGCTCGGCCGAAAGCTGGTACCAGGTCTTGGCCGTGGCGACATCGCGCTTCACGCCGATGCCCTTCTCGTAGAAATTGCCGATGCGATATTGCGCCGGGGCGAAGCCGAGCTCGGCCGAGCGCGTGTACCATTTGGAAGCCTCGCTCATGTCGGACTTCACGCCGCGGCCGTCTGCGTAACGCGAGCCGATCTCGAACATCGCCTTGGCGTCGCCGGCGTCGGCGGCTTCGCGCAGGGCGACCGGTCCGGCCTCGACCGGCGCCGGCTCGATGGCAGGAGCGGCAGAAATGGTTTCGCTCGGCGTCGCAGCCGGCGCGGCCTCGGCCCTCGCCACCGCTTCGGGCGCCGCAGCGGCCGCCGGGGCGGTGGTTTCGGCGGGCTCGGCCGTGGCGGGGCCGACATCGGCGTTGTCGACCGAGCGGACGGGCTCGCCGATGCTCGCCGCCGGCGTCTCGCCCGCTGCCGTCTCGGCCAGGCTTTCGTCGTCCATGGCCTCGTCAGAGGACAGCTCATCGCTGCCGGTCGCGTCGATGACGCCGGCTGCGGCAGACGCGGCTGCCGGTTCGTCGGCGACAATCGGATCCGCCACCTGCGCGACCTCCACGCCGCTGTCGCGGAAGAAGGCCTTGCTGAGCTGCAGCGCGGCGAGCACGACAAGGACCGCCACCGCGGCCATCAGGATGGGCTTGCGCCGCGTGCGGAGAATCTCGCCGAGCTTGCTGCCGCCGGCCGGCTTGCCCGGTTCGGCGCCGCGCTTGGCGATGCCCGCCTCGGCGGCCGCTGCCTGCGCGGCGCGGCGCGCAGCGGCGATGAAGTCGGATTTCGCCGCATCGGTTTCGCCGCCGCGGCCAGCCTGGCCTGCCTCGCCGCGCACCTTGCGCATGATGGCATTGACGTCCGGCGCGCCGGAACCCGGCTCGAGCGGCTGGTTGGCGATCTTCGGATCGAGCGGCGTGTCGAGCCGGCTCTCGACGATGTCCAGCGTCGGCTCGATGGGTGCGTTGGAACCGGCGAGCGCCGGTTCGGCACGCTCCTTCTTGCCGCCAAGCGCGCGGCTCAGGCCGCCAAACATCGAACGGACGCGGCCGCCGGCCGAGGCGTCTGCATCCTCTTCCTGGTCGAGCGCGGCAACCGCCGCGGCCGCCGCGGCCTCGGCGGGCGTGCGCTTCTGCGCCGGCTGGCGCCGCAGCTGCTCGACCGGGTCGAAGCGTTCTTCGAGCGGGTCGAGTCTGCGCTCGACCGGGTCGAGTCTGCGCTCGACCGAGTCGAGTCTGCGCTCGACCGGGTCGAATGGCTCCGGCGCTTCCTCCGGCACCTTGAGCTGCTCGGCTGCCGGCATCCTGCGCTCGGCCGCGGCTGTGCGCGCGGCCGGCTCGGCAACATGGCGGGCGGCAGCGTTCTGGGCGCTGTGCTCGAGCGCGCCCAGGCGCTCGACGATCTTGAGCAGCGTGTCGTGGATGGCTTCGAAGGTCTTGGTGTTGCGCTCGTCCGAGCGGCGGTTGAGCGCCTCGATCGACTTCAGGTCTTCGGCGAGGCCGGCGACCGCGGCCGCCTCGACCGAAGAGCCCGAGCCTGCCAGCGTGCGCACCGCACTGTCGGCGGCCTCACGCGCGGCGGCGAGCACGTTGTCGTGCTGCACGGCCATGGTCCGCTCGATATCGTCGAGCCGCGGCGCAATCGCCTGGATTTCGGCCGACGCGGCTGCCGGCCGCGAAAGATTGCGCGACAGGGCCGCAACCTGCTCCTCGAGCGCGACGATGGCGGTCGGGTCGAACGATGCGGCAGTCGACGGCGCAGCTTCGAGCCGCGCGGAGATGTCGTCCAGGCGCGCTTCGATCTGGCGGATCGCCACCGGATCGGCAGCCTTGGCTGCACGCTCCTCCATGCGGCGCGCCAGGTCGGCGAAACGCTGGTCGATCGCCTCCATCAGCTTCGGCGCCTCATTGGCAGGCGCGGCGATCTTCTGGTCGAGGCGCAGCGCGACGTCTTCCAGCCGGCGCTCGAGATCGCGGAAGAGCATCTGGCTCTGCTCGATGGCGTCGCCCTGGCGGCGGTCGAGCACGTCCGAGAGCATGTCGAAGCGCTGCTCGATGCCGCGCAATATGTGCTCGGCGTCGGGTGCTGCCTGGCCGGCATCGATGCGGTCGGCGATGTCGGCGATCTGCGCGGCAAGCCGCTCCATCGCCTTTTCCGGCATCTGGCCGCGGGCCGCCACCTCGTCGACCCGCCGCGCCAGCAGCTCGATCTGGTTGAACAGCGCGTTCGACGGACGGTCGTCGAGCAATTCCTCGATCTGGCCGGCGAGCGAGGTGATTCGCGCCTCGATGCGCTCGAACGGCTCGGTGTCGAAGGGCGATGGCTGCGGCACTGCCGCGGAAGCGACGATGGCGCGCGATATCTCGTCGAGCCGCTCCTCGACCAGGCCGAGCACCCCGGCACCATAATCTTCCTGCTTGGCGGCGAAGTGCTCGACCGCGCCGGCAAGCGTGCGCACCTTCTCCTCGAGCGAGCGCAGCGACAGCGATTCAGGCAGGCCGTTCACCGCCTCGTTGATCTGCACCAGCCGCGCATTGAGCGCGTCGATCGCCGGATCGGCCGCACGGCTGCTGGCCAGCTTGTCCTCGAATTTCGTCCAGCGCTGGTCGAACTCGTCCCAGCGGTTGCCGACGGAGCGCACCGTCTCCTCGCGCGCCAGGTTGTCGAGCGCGCCCTTCACCTGCTCCAGCTCGAGCCGGAGCATGTTGATGCCCTTGTCGTCGCTTTTCTCGGAAAGCGAGCGGATGGCGCCCGACAGCCGATCGAACTCGGCGCCCAGCTCGGCACCGTCGCGCGCTGCGCTCGACTGGCTGTAGGCGCGCTGTATGTCCTTGCGCAAACCGTCGAATTCGCGCCGCAGCCCAGCCGTCATCTGGTGCCGGAGCTCGTCGCGCAGGCCCTTGAGCTCGGCCGCGACACGGCTCGCCGAGGCGGCGGAATCGTCCGGCCGGCGGTAGCGGTCGATCTCGCGCGAGATCGCCTCGTAGCTGCTTTCGCCGGCTGGCGCGCGCGGCGCCGTCTGAGGCGCGGGGCGGCGGCGCGACGGCTCCGCGGCCGGCTCGAACTGCATGTCGGTCTGCGCCCAATGCGAGCCGGCGGCGGCGGCGCGGCTGGCTGCGCGACGGTCATGGCTTTCACCGGCGGGCGTGTCGAGGCGCTGGCCGGCCCGCTCGACCGGGTCGAGTCGCTGACGCTCGACCGGGTCGAGCCGCTGGCGCTCGACCGGGTCGAGCCGCTGGCCAAGCCGCTCGACCGTCCGGTTCAACTCTTCAAGGGAGGAATGCACACGGCGCTGACGACCGGTATTCAGTGTGTCGAGGTAGGAACGTCTGCTGTTCATCGAACGTCCGTTTGCAATCCGGCTGGATGGTCCAGCTCCACCGCCTTCTCCCGCGTCGGGAACGATAGCGGCCGCGAGCACGAGCGGCGGAAACTGGTCCTGGGCTCTTCGCCCACGCTTCGAAGCCGTGAAAAATGCGGTTACAGGATAGCCACGGGGCACCGACCCGCGCACCTTTCCCCAAACGTAGTAAACAAGCCGTTAACCAAGCTTAAGAAGTCTTGAGCGCCCGGCTATGCCCGGAATGCAGGCGGGTGCGTCCTTTTCGCACTTGCAAACGTTTGCAGCGATCTTTACGTGCACGTCAATCCGGGAGGCGCAAGCCGCCTCCCTTGCGTCTGTTAAGAAACAAGAACCGGAAGCAGGATCTCTGACCGCTTCCTTGTCGACGGTCCGGCCGAGGCGCCGGATGTTACGGAAGAAAGCCAAGAACAATGATGGATTTCGTGGCGGCCGGGGACGTCCCGGCCAGTTCAGATGACGTTCCGGGCGAGACCCAGGACGGCTTCATGCGCATCGGCGAGATGGCCAAGGTCTATGGCGTGACCCTGAGGACGCTGCGCTTCTACGAGGACAAGGGCCTCATCACGCCGAAGCGCGAGGGCACCTCGCGGCTCTATTCGCGGCGCGACCGCGTCCGCCTGAAGCTCATCCTGCTCGGCCGCAAGGTCGGCTTCTCGCTGCGCGACGTGAAGCAGATGCTCGACCTCTATGATCCGACAGGCTCCAACATCAAGCAGCTCAAGCTGACGCTGGAAAAATCGGAAAAGCAGCTCGCACGGCTCAACAAGCAGCGCCAGGCGCTGGACGAGGCGATCGGCGATTTGAGCCAGGCCATGACCGCCGTGCGCGGCACGCTGGAAAAGCGTCAGGCGCAGGCGCGGCAGAACTGATCCGGAGCGGCGGCGTCTCGCCGCCTTCGGGGTGCGTGGCACGCACGTCCACCATCAAAAGGCGGTCCCGCTTCCAGTAGCCCTCATGGTGAGCTTGTTGTTCTGCACATAGACAACAAGCTCACCATGAGGGCTACTGAGACGTCTGCGACCAAATTGACGTTTACGCAAACGTCAAAGTTTGCTACAGGCTGACGCAAGGGTGAATCCGGCACTTTGCTCGCGTTCCGGACCCCAGTCTGTTCAAAGACCCCGATACGGAAACGGAGGAACCCATGCCGACCTACAAGGCGCCGGTGCAGGACACGCTTTTCGTGCTCAAGGATGTGCTCGGCTACGAGCGCTACTCCAACCTTCCCGGTTTCTCCGACGCCACGCCCGACGTGCTGGAAGCGATCCTCGAAGAGGGCGCCAAGCTCGCCGAGAACGTGATCCAGCCGACCAACCGCACCGGCGATCTCGAAGGCTGCACGCGGCAGTCTGACGGTTCGGTCAAGACTCCGACCGGCTTCATGCAAGCCTTCCAGCAATATCGCGAGGGCGGCTGGATGGGGTTGGCAGTGCCGGCGGAATATGGCGGCCAGGGCCTGCCCTACACGGTTCACTCGGCGGTCGGCGAATACATGACCGGCGCGAACATGGCCTTCATGATGTATCCGGGCCTGACCCAGGGCGCGATGGCCGCGATCCTGGTGCATGGCAGCGATGAGCAGAAGTCCACCTACCTGCCCAAGATGGTCGAGGGCCTGTGGACCGGCACCATGAACCTGACCGAGCCGCATTGCGGCACCGATCTCGGGCTGCTGCGCAGCAAGGCCGTGCCGAACGGCGACGGCTCCTACAGGATTTCCGGCCAGAAGATCTTCATCTCGGCCGGCGAGCACGACATGGCTGAAAACATCGTCCACCTGGTGCTTGCCCGCATCGAGGGCGCGCCGGACGGCGTGAAGGGCATCTCGCTTTTCATCGTGCCGAAATTTCTGGTCGACGACGGCAAGCCGGGCAAGCGCAACGGCGTTATGTGCGGCTCGATCGAAGAGAAGATGGGCATTCACGGCAACTCGACCTGCGTCATGAATTATGACGAGGCGACCGGCTGGCTGCTCGGCGAGGAGAATGGCGGGCTGAAGGCCATGTTCACGATGATGAACGAGGCGCGGCTCGGCGTCGGCCTGCAGGGCCTGGCGATCTCCGAAGCCGCCTACCAGAACGCCGCGGCCTACGCCCGCGACCGCATCCAGGGCCGCTCGCTCACCGGCGCCAAGGCGCCGGACAAGAAGGCCGATCCGATCATCGTGCACCCGGACATCCGCCGCAAGCTGATGACCATGAAGGCCTATAACGAGGGCGGCCGCGCGCTGGTTTTGTGGACCGCCATCAAGTCCGACGTCGCGCATCGTTCCGGCGACGACAAGGAGCGGCAGGTCGCCGACGACCATATGGGCCTGATGACCCCGATCATCAAAGGCGTGCTCACCGACAAGGGTTTCGACCACACGGTGATGGCGCAGCAGGTGTTCGGCGGCCACGGCTACATCGAAGAGCACGGCATGAGCCAGTTCGTGCGCGATGCCCGCATCACCATGATCTACGAAGGCGCCAACGGCATCCAGGCGCTCGACCTCGTCGGCCGCAAGCTCGGCCTGCATGGCGGCCGGGCGGTGCAGGCCTTCTTCAAGGAGGTCGGCGAGTTCTGCGAGGAAAACCGTTCCGACGAGAAGATGGCGCCCTTCACCAAGGCGCTGAAGAAGGGCCTCAACGATCTGCAGGGCGCCACCATGTGGCTGATGCAGAACGCCATGCAGAAGCCCGACAATGCGGGCGCGGCCTCGACCGACTATATGCATCTCTTCGGCCTCGTCGCGCTTGGCTACATGTGGGCGCAGATGGCGAAGGCTGCTCAGGGCAAGCTTGCCGACGGCGCCAACGGTTCGTCATCTTTCTATGAGAGCAAGCTGACCACAGGGCGCTTCTTCATGGAGCGCGTGATGCCGGAGACATCCGCACATCTCGCCCGCATCTCTTCGGGCGCCGACGCGATGATGGCGCTGCCGGCCGAGGCATTTTAAGTCTTGCCTTGAGGAAATTCTGTTCATATTTGAACAGATGATGCTGGCGTAGCGCCAGAAAGAAGGGAGCAGCCTTGGCCACCGACCCCGCGACCGTGCTGCAACTGCCGAAGCCCGCCTGGGCGGGCGAAGACGTCGGCATGCTGTACGAGATGGCCACGCGCTTCCTCGCCGACGAAATCGCGCCGCATTACGAGGAATTCGAGAAAAACGAGATCTTCGACCGGGAGAGCTGGCGCAAGGCGGGTGCAGCCGGCCTGCTCTGTGCCTCGATGCCGGAAGAATATGGCGGCTCGGGCGGCACCTACGCGCATGAGAGCGCGATTATCGAGGCGATCAGCCATGTCGGCGTCGACGGTTTCGGCATCGCGCTGCACAATTCGATCGTCGCGCCCTACATCCTCCATTACGGCTCGGAGGAGCAGAAGAAGAAATGGCTGCCGCGCATGGCGAAAGGCGAGCTGATCGGCGCCATCGCCATGACCGAGCCGGGCGCCGGCTCCGACCTGCAGGGCATCAAGACGCGCGCCGAGCACGACGGCAACCACTACCGCATCTCCGGCTCGAAGACCTTCATCACCAACGGTCAGCTCGCCAATCTCATCATCGTCGTCACCAAGACCGACCCGACCAAGGGCGCCAAGGGCACCTCCCTGATCGTGGTCGAGGCCGACGAGGTCGAAGGTTTCGAGCGCGGGCGCAATCTCGACAAGATCGGGCTGAAGTCGAACGACACGTCGGAACTCTTCTTCAACGACGTGCGCGTGCCGACCTCGAATCTGCTCGGCCACGAGGCCGGACAGGGTTTTGTGCAGCTGATGCAGCAATTGCCGCAGGAGCGGCTGCAGATCGCAGCGACCGCGATCGCCTCGATCGAGCGGGCGCTGGCGCTCACCATCGATTATGTCAAGGAGCGCAAGGCCTTCGGCAAGGCCGTGATGGAATTCCAGAACACGCAGTTCAAGCTGGCCGAGCTGAAGACCGAGGCGACGGTCGGCCGCGTCTTCTATAATGATTGCGTCGATCGCCACGTGAACGGCGGCGGGCTCGATCCGGTGACGGCCTCGATGGCGAAGTACTGGCTGTCGGAGCTGCAGGGCAAGGTGGTCGACCAGTGCCTGCAGCTGTTCGGCGGTTATGGCTACATGAACGAATATCCGATCGCGCGCATGTTCCGCGACGCCCGCGTGCAGCGCATCTATGGCGGCACCAACGAGATCATGAAACTTCTGATCGCACGGAGCCTTTGACGGTAATGGCGGAAATCCTGCCGGGCTTCAGGGATGAGCATGCGCCGGCGACGGCGCGCTGGCTCGGCATGCGGATCGTCGCCTGGGACCGCGAGGCGATGCGCATGCGCGTCTCCTTCGATCCGCCGAAGGATGTGATCAATTTCGGCGGCGTGGTGCAGGGCGGCTTCATGACCGCCATGATGGACGATGCGATGGGTCTCAACTGCTTCGTCAGCATGGGCATGACGAACCGGCAGGCGTCGATCGACCTGCATACGCATTTCATGCGCCCGGTCGAGCACGGGCGCGTCGAGGTCGAGGCCCGCGTGGTCAAGGCCGGCCGTTCGGTTGCGTTCCTGGAAGCCGAGCTCTTCGACAAGAACGGGGAGCTCGCCGCGCGTGCCGTGTCGAGCATGAAGCTCAGCCCGATCGCCGGGCGCGGGCAAGACAACACGGCGCAGGCTCGCGTCGTCGAAACGAATTGAGAGAAGCCGTCGGCGCCGCGCGACAAGTGCTGCGCCGGCCGTTCCAAGGAGAAATGAAAATGGCTGACGTATTCGTCTATGACGCCGTGCGCACGCCGCGCGGCCGGGGCAAGAAGGACGGCTCGCTGCACGAAGTGCCGGCGGTCAGGCTCGGCGCCAAGGTCCTCGAGGCGGTACGCGACCGCAATGGGCTCGACACCGGAACGGTGGACGACATCATCTTCGGCTGCGTCGACCCGGTCGGCGAGGCCGGCTCGGTGATCCCGCGCTCGGCCGCCTTCGAGGCGGGCTACGACCTCAAGGCGCCGGGCATGCAGATCTCGCGCTTCTGCGCCTCGGGCCTGGACGCGATCAACCTCGGCGCCGCCAAGATTGCCGGCGGCGGGGACGACATCGTGATTGCCGGCGGCGTGGAATCCATGTCGCGCGTCGGCATGGGCGCTTCGGGCGGCGCCTGGTTCATGGACCCGTCGGTCGGCCTGCCGGCTTATTTCGTGCCGCAGGGCGTCTCCGCCGATCTGATCGCCTCGAAATACGGGTTTTCGCGCACCGACGTCGATGCCTACGCCATGGAAAGCCAGAAGCGTGCGGCGAAAGCCTGGGAGAATGGCTGGTTCAAGAACTCGGTCGTGCCGGTCACGGACCAGAACGGGCTGACCATCCTCGCCCATGACGAACATATGCGTCCCTCGACCGACATGCAGGCGCTCGCCTCGCTGAACCCCTCCTTCACAATGCCCGGCGAGATGGGCGGCTTCTCGGCCGTCGCCATCCAGCGGCATCCGGAGGTCGAGGAAATCGACTATGTGCACCATGCCGGCAATTCCTCCGGTATCGTCGACGGTGCGGCCGCCGTGCTGCTCGGCTCGAAGCGGGGCGGCAAGGCCATGGGCCTGACGCCGCGCGCGCGCATCAGGGCTTTCGCCAATATCGGCTCGGAGCCGGCGATCATGCTCACCGGCCCGGTGGACGTGACCGAGAAGCTCTTGAAGCGCGCCAAGATGAAGATCGAGGACATCGACCTGTTCGAGCTCAACGAGGCCTTTGCTTCGGTGGTGCTGCGCTACTGCCAGGCCTTCGACATCCCGCACGACAGGATCAATGTGAATGGCGGCGCCATCGCCATGGGCCATCCGCTCGGCGCCACCGGCGCGATGATCTTCGGCACGGTGCTGGACGAGCTGGAGCGTCGCAACCTCAACACCGCGCTGGTGACGCTCTGCATCGGCGCCGGCATGGGAACGGCCACGATCATCGAGAGGGTTTAGCACCCCTTCCTCCTCCCCGTTCACGGGGAGAAGGTGGCCCGAAGGGCCGGATGAGGGGCAACGCCTTTCGCTGCAAGGTCAGCGCCGCCCCTCATCTGCCTGCCGGCATCTTCTCCCCGTGAACGGGGAGAAGATGGAGGCTCCGCCCTCGGCGCCAATCGCCAACGCAAGAATTCGAACCGGGAGAAATTCTCCGATGACCTACAAGAACTTCACCGTCGAGACCGACGCCGACGGCATCGCCCTCATCAAATGGGACATGCCGGGCCGCTCGATGAACGTCTTCACCGAAGAGGTGATGCTCGAGCTGAACGACATCGTCGACAGGCAGACTGCCGATGCGGCCGTGAAAGGCGCCGTCATCACCTCCGGCAAGGAGAGCTATTCCGGCGGCGCCGACCTCACCATGCTGAAGCGCATGTTCAGCGACTTCGAGCGCGACAGCAAGACCGACAAGGCCAAGGCCGTCGCGGCGCTGTTCGAGAATGCCGGCTACATGAACAAGCTGTTCCGCAAGATCGAGACCTCGGGCAAGCCGTGGGTCTCGGCGATCAACGGCACCTGCATGGGCGGCGCCTTCGAGCTGTCGCTCGCCTGCCATGGCCGTGTCGCTGCCGATTCGGAAAAGGTCAAGATGGCGCTGCCCGAGGTGAAGGTCGGGATCTTCCCGGGCGCCGGCGGCACGCAGCGCGTCCCGCGCCTCACCGACACGCAGGGCGCGCTGGAGATGCTCACCTCCGGCAAGAATTTGTCGCCGCAGAAGGCGAAGTCGATGGGGCTGATCCACGAGATCGCCGCGCCGGAGAACCTGATCGAGGCCGCCAAGGCCATGATCAGGAATGGCCTGAAGCCGGTCGCCCCCTGGGACGAGAAGGGCTTCAAGCTGCCCTCCGGCCCGGTCTACTCGGTCGCCAACGCCAATCTCTGGCCGCCGGCGATCGCCATCCTGCGCCGCGAGACCTACGGCAACTACCCGGCTGCGGCCGCGATCCTCAAATGCGTCTATGAAGGCCTGCTCGTGCCTTTCGACACGGCGCTCAAGATCGAGCAGCGCTATTTCGCCAACGTCCTGCAGACCAAGGAAGCCGGCGCGATGATCCGCTCGCTCTTCGTGTCGCTGCAGGAATTGAACAAGGGCGCGCGCCGCCCGGCTGGCATTCCCGAGACGAAGTTCTCCAAGATCGGCGTGCTCGGCGCCGGCTTCATGGGAGCGGGCATCGCCTACGTCACGGCCAAGGCCGGCATCCCGGTGGTGCTGCTCGACCGCGACATGGAAGCGGCCGAGAAGGGCAAGACGCATTCCGACAATTTGATCTCGGAAGCGGTGAAGAAGGGCCGCGCCAAGCCCGAGGAGAAAGAAAAACTCCTCTCGCTCATCACGCCCACCGCCGACTATGCAGCGCTCGAAGGCTGCGACCTCATCATCGAGGCCGTGTTCGAGGATTCGGAAGTGAAGAAGGGCGTGACCGAGAGGGCGGAAGCGGCGATCGCATCGTCCGCGACCTTTGCCTCCAACACCTCGACCATTCCGATCACCGCGCTGGCGAAGAACTCCTCGCGGCCGAAGAATTTCATCGGCATCCACTTCTTCTCGCCCGTCGACCGGATGATGCTGGTCGAGATCATCCTCGGCAAGAAGACGGAAGAAAAGGCGATCGCGGTCGCGATCGACTATGTGCGCGCGATCAAGAAGACGCCGATCGTGGTCAACGACACGCGCGGCTTCTACGTCAACCGCTGCGTGCTGCGCTACATGGCCGAATCCTTCCAGATGCTGATCGAGGGCGTGCCGGCCGCCATGATCGAGAATGCCGCCAAGATGGCCGGCATGCCGGTCGGGCCGCTGGCGCTGACCGACGAGACCGCGATCGACCTGGCGCAGAAGATCATGAAGCAGACGATCAAGGACCTCGGCGAGAAGGCAGTCGACCAGGAGCAGTTCGCGCTGATCAATACGATGGTCGACAGGCACGGCCGCTTCGGCCGCAAGAACGGCAAGGGCTTCTACGACTACCCGCCGAAGCCGGCGAAGAAGAAGCTGTGGCCGGGCCTGAAGGACCTCTATCCGCAGCAGGCGCCCGAAAAGATCGACGTCGAGGAGCTGAAGAAGCGCTTCCTGACGACGATCGCGCTCGAGGCTGCACGCGTGATGGAGGAAGGTATCGTCACCGATCCGCGCGAGGCCGATGTCGGCTCGATCCTGGCTTTCGGCTTCGCCCCCTACACGGGCGGTGCTCTGTCCTACATCGACGGCATTGGCATGAAGGCTTTCCTGGCGCAGGCCAAGGCGCTGCAGAAGAAATACGGCGCGCAGTACAAGGCGCCGAAACTGCTCGCCGCCATGGCCGAGAAGGGCGAGACCTTCTACGACCGCTTCCCGCCCGCGGCGAAGGCCGAGGTCAAGGAAGCAGCGTAAGATCACAAGCGCTCTTCTCCCCGTTCACGGGGAGAAGATGCCGCCCTTCGACGAGCTCAGGAGGCAGATGAGGGGCGGCACCGAGGTCTGAGATGTCATGGCCGCCAGGTCCTCGACCCTCGGCGCCGCCCCTCATCCGACCCTTCGGGCCACCTTCTCCCCGTGAACGGGGAGAAGCAAATGGAGCGCTTCATGTATGTCTGGCTCCGCCTCGCGCGCACCGCGCTCACTGCAAAGCGCCGCGGCCCTTACCGGATGGGCGAGGAAAGCCGCCTCACCTTCCGCTGCCTGCCGACCGACATCGATTCCAACGTCCACCTCAACAATGCCCGCTACATGATGCTGGCCGATCTCGGCCGCATCGACATCTTCCTGCGCGCCGGCCTGCTCGGGCTGGCACGCAGGAATGGCTGGGCGCCGATCATGGGCGGGCTGCAATCCGTCTACGTCCGCGAGATCAGGCTGTGGCGACGGTTCGACGTCGTCTCGACCGTCGAGACCTGGGAGGGCACGCAGGTGATCGGCCGTCACCGCTTCCTGTTGGACGATGGCGAGACGGCTGCGCTGGTGATGACCACCGCCGGCGTCTACGATTCGCACGGGCGCCGGTTCGTGCCGATCGACGATATTGTCGGTGCGCTCGGGCAGAGGGTCACGCCGCGGCCGCCCGATGAGGCCGAGCGCATCTTCATGCAGTCGCACAGCGGATTGCGGGCGCTGGCGAAGGGTCGCGCGTAGATCAAGCGGAGTGCTTCTCCCTTCCCCTTGCGGAGATCGCGCGGCGGCCCGGCCGTCTCCAACGCGGTTACGGAACCAGCGCAGCAGAATAGAGCTTCGCGGCTACATCCGGGTCATCGGGATCATCGACGAGCAGGAGCGTCGCGACGCCGCCTCGCAGGTCGACCGCAACACCTTCGAGCTTCACGCGTTGCTCGACGCGATCGAGCCGGTGAACGACGCCATCGAGCGTCGCCATGCCGATTGCCGCGCCTGCCACAGGCCCGTCGCGGTACGGGTCGGCAGTGTCTTCGGCCACGGCAGTGAAGACGAGGCAATCGGCGGGCAGGCCGGGCGTTCCGTCCGGCAGCACGGCTGCGTCAGTCACGGCAAGCGGAATGCCGTCGAGCGCACCGAGGTCGAGCCAGCTGATGATCGGCGACGGTTGCGCGGCGCGCGTCGGCGCAAGGACCTGCGCAAGGTCGCCGCGAATGATGGCGTTGGCTGGATGAGTCTTGTTGCCGCGATGAAGCAGCACCAGCATGCCGCCCGAGACGATCCCGCCTTCGATGTTGAGCGCGGGAAAGGTCCCGGCCAGCGGCGCATAGAGCCCCGCCAGGTCGATCGGCAGCGGCGGGCCTCCCGGCTGGCCATCCTCGGCAAGCGGCAGCACTGCGCCCCGAAACCGCCGCGCCGTCGACCCCGAGCCCAGCGCAAGCAAAGCGCCATGCGGATGCCTGCTCGCGGGCGGCAGCAACAGCAGCGTCTCGAGATCTGGCTTCGACGCCTTGCGCGCCGCGCGCTCGTCGGGAAGCGCGCCGTCGAAAAGCCGGATCAGGTGACCCGGAGCAGCGCCCGATTTCGGAAAGACACCAAGATTCAGCTCGTCGTCGGCGACGACGTAGAGAAACTCTCCGACCGTCGCCAGCCCGCTTGCGGCGCTGACATGCGCCGGGCGACCGGGCGACGGCGGCGAGGCGAGATCGAGCGTGCGCAGCGGCGTCAGCGAAATCATCGGGCGACGCCGCAGCTATCGACAGTCCCGGAACATCGACCCGAGGCGGCCGGCAAAACGTCAGTGGTTGTCGCGCGGAATGCCCGCCGTGTGAGCCACGTCACGGTATTTGATCGCCGGCTTCAGCACCATGCCTTCGGAGAACTGGTCCACCATCGAGCGCTGGATCTCCTGCCACGGCGTCTGGTGCTTCGGATAATGATAGCCGCCATTGGCGCCAAGATCGGCGCGGCGCTGGTCGAGCTCCTCGTCCGAGATCATGATGTTGGCGGTGCCTTTGCGCAGGTCGATGCGCACCCGGTCGCCGGTGCGCAGCAGGGCCAGTCCGCCGCCGGCGGCGGCTTCCGGCGAGGCGTTGAGGATCGAGGGCGAGCCGGAGGTGCCCGACTGGCGGCCGTCGCCGATGCAGGGCAGCGAGTGCACGCCCTTCTTCAGGAGGTATGCCGGCGGCTGCATGTTCACCACCTCGGCGCCGCCGGGGTAGCCGACCGGACCGGCGCCGCGCATGAAGAGGATGGTGTTCTCGTCGATGGCGAGCGCGGGGTCCTCGATGCGGGCGTGATAGTCCTCCGGCCCGTCGAACACCATGGCCTTGCCTTCGAAGGCCTCGGGATCGGCCGGATTGGACAAATAGCGGTCGCGGAACTCCTTCGAGATGGCGCTCACCTTCATGATCGCGCTCTCGAACAGATTGCCCTTGAGATTGATGAAGCCGGCATGCGCCTTCATCGGATCGGAAACCGGGCGGATGACCTTCGTGTCGAGGTTCTCGACCTTGGCCGAGTTCTCTCCGATCGAGCGGCCGTTGACGGTGCCTGCGTTCGGGTTGGGCAGCAGCCCTGCCTTCATCAGCTCCGCCACCACGACCGGAACGCCGCCGGCGTGATGATAATCCTCGCCGAGATATTCGCCCACCGGCTGCAGATTGACGAGCATCGGGATCTTCTGGCCGATCGTCTGCCAGTCGTCATTGTCGAGCGGCACGCCGAGGTGGCGGGCGATCGCGTTCAGGTGGATCGGCGCGTTGGTGGAGCCGCCGATCGCCGAATTGACCACGATGGCGTTCTCGAAGGCCTTGCGTGTCATGATGTCGGACGGTTTCAGATCCTCGTTGACCATCTCGACGATGCGTTTTCCCGTGGCATAAGCCATCTGGCCGCGCTCGCGATAAGGCGCGGGAATGGCCGCCGAGCCGGGCAGCTGCATGCCGAGCGCCTCGGCGAGCGAGTTCATCGTGGTCGCCGTGCCCATCGTGTTGCAATAGCCGACCGAGGGTGCGGAGGAGGCGACGAGGTCGATGAACTCGGCGTAGTCGATCTTGCCTTCGGCGTGCAGCTCGCGCGCCTTCCAGGCGATGGTGCCGGAGCCGGTGCGTTCGCCGCGGTGCCAGCCATTGAGCATCGGCCCGACGGAAAGCGCGATGGCAGGCAGGTTCACGGTGGCGGCAGCCATCAGCAGCGCCGGCGTGGTCTTGTCGCAGCCGATGGTGAGCACGACGCCGTCGAGCGGGTAGCCGTAGAGCACCTCGACCAGCGAGAGGTAGGCGAGGTTACGGTCAAGTGCGGCCGTCGGCCGCTTGCCGGTTTCCTGGATCGGATGGGTGGGGAATTCGAACGGCACGCCGCCGGCCGCCTCGATGCCGGCGCGCACCCGCTTGGCAAGCTCGATGTGGTGGCGGTTGCAGGGCGACAGATCGGAGCCGGTCTGAGCGATGCCGATCAGCGGCTTGCCCGACTGCAGCTCCTCGCGCGTCAGGCCGTAGTTCAGATAACGCTCGAGATAGAGCGCGGTCATGCCCGGATTGTCGGGATTGTCGAACCACTCCTGCGAGCGCCGCGTCTTTTTCGTACCGTTCCCGCCGGACATCACCTGTCTCCGCAATCGTCTGACAAATCGATATGGCAATGCGCATGGCGAGGCAAGGGCGACAGGACAGCGCTGCCACGCAATGGACAAACCGCTTGCCCGGGTCTACGCCAAGGCCAGGAGGGGCCCCCAATGGCGATGAACATGGAAGGCGAAGAGCGGATCGGCGCACCGGTGACGGTCGTGTGGGCGGCGCTGAACGACGCCGATGTGTTGCGAAGCACCATTCCCGGCTGCCAGAGCCTGGAGAAGAAGTCCGACACGGAGCTTGCGGCGACCGTGGTGGTGAAGATCGGGCCGATCAAGGCGACCTTCCAGGGCGAGGTGATGCTGGGCAACCTCAACCCGCCGAACAGCTATACGATCAGCGGCGAAGGCAAAGGCGGCATTGCCGGCTTCGCCAAGGGAGGCGCCGACGTCACGCTGGCGCCGGACGGGGCGGATGCGACCGTGCTTCGCTACACGGTGAAAGCCGAGGTCGGCGGCAAGATCGCGCAGCTCGGCAGCCGGTTGATCGACTCGACGGCGAAGAAGCTCGCCGGGCAGTTCTTCCAAAGCTTCGCGGAGAAGGTGGGCGGGGCCACATGAAATCGCGCGTCTTCGCCATTCTGTTGTTCGTCGCCGCTGCCGCGACACCTGCGATGGCCGGCGACGAGGCTTTCATCGAGCACCTGTTGAATCAGTTGTCGTGCCAAAACGACCCCGATCCGACTGCGACGCTCCTCTACCTCAATCGCGAGAAGAGAATCTCGCTCAAGGACGGCGACATGATCGACAGCGAGACCTGCTGGGCCGTCAAACCGCAGCTCGAGATGCGCGGGATGCGCTTCTCGCATGTCTGCGGATCCGCAGAGGACCCGTTGCTGGTCGATCTTTTCCCCAAGCTCTATTACCGCGGCCCCGGCACCTCAGCGGGAACCGGGCTGCGGCTGCTTACCGACGCCGGCCAATCCGAACTCGAAAGCTGGGCGAAGCAGGAACTGGGCGACGGCCCGTATCGGACCGAGGACGCCGCATTTCACGAGGGCAAGCGCGAAGTGTCGTGCAACAACCTCTGGCGCCGCTGATTGCTTCCGCGATCTACTCGAACACGATTGCCGGCGTAGCGGCGTCGGACGCCGTGCGCGCCTGTGCCATCCCGTCCCAGACCTTTGCGGCTATATCGCGATAGATTTTCGCGTGAGGTCCCTCCGGTTCGGAAACCGTCACCGGAGTGCCGGCGTCGGAAGTCTCGCGGATCTGCATTTCGAGCGGCACCTCGCCGAGGAACGGCACGGCAAGCCGCTCGGCCTCGCGGCGGGCGCCGCCATGGCCAAAAATGTCGTAGCGCTTGCCGGTGTCGGGGGCGATGAAATAGCTCATGTTCTCGACGATGCCGAGCACCGGCACGTCGACCTTTTTGAACATGTTCAGCCCCTTGCGTGCGTCGATCAGCGCCAGATCCTGCGGCGTGGAAACGATGACGGCGCCGGCGAGCGGCACCTGCTGCGCCATGGTGAGCTGCGCGTCGCCGGTGCCGGGGGGCATGTCGACCACGAGCACGTCGAGCGGACCCCATTCGACCTCGCGCAGCATCTGGGTGAGCGCCGACATCACCATCGGGCCGCGCCAGATCATCGGCGTGTCCTCCTCGACCAGGAAGCCCATGGACATCGCCTTCAGGCCATACTTTTCCATCGGCTTCAGCACCTTGCCGTCGACGGTCTGCGGGCGGCCGGAGAGGCCGAGCAGCCGCGGCATGGACGGCCCGTATATGTCGGCATCGAGAATGCCGACCGAATGGCCGTTGGCGGCGAGCCCGAGCGCGAGATTGACGGCGGTGGTGGACTTGCCGACGCCGCCCTTGCCCGACGCGACCGCGATGATCGCTTCAATGCCCGGCACGCCGCGCTTGCCGGGCTGGTTGCCCGCTGGCGTGCCGTGGCGTGCCGGCGCCGGGCGCGCGGGCGCGGGTGACGGCCTGGCGGCAGGCGTGGGCGCGGGGCGCGGCGGCGCCGCCCGCTCCATGCCTCCACCCTTCTTTTCGGCGGTGAGCGCCACGACCGCGCCGGTGACACCCGGCATCGCCTTCACAACACGCTCGGCCGCGGCACGCAACGGCTCGAGCTCCTGCGCACGCGCTGCCGGCACCGTGATCGAGAAGAACACTTTGGAATCGGCAATGAAGATGTCGGAGACCAGCCCGAGCTCGACGATGTTGCCGGAGAAGTCGGGGCCGTTGACGGTCCGCAGCCGCTCGATCACGGCTTCTTTGGTGACTGACATTCTTCTGCTTCCGATGCCGGTGCCTGTTTCCGGCTCAGATAATGCATGATGACGCTGGAACCAAGCGGAGCGAGAAGCCTGGAGCGGCCGCCTCGCCGTCCTGAGCCTCCCACAAGGGCGCGCGGGACGTGCGATCTCCTGATCACGCAGCCGCCGAGATCTCAAAATCGACGCGAATCCTGTCGTCAGTCCGGCCTGGTTCGGATGTTGATCGCGACCGCGACCAGCACCGCGGCACAGAGATAATACGGCAGCGCGTCGTTCAATCCGTAGAGCGCGGCGCCGACGAGTGGCCCGCAGACCATGCCGAAGCCTTGCGCAGCGCCCACGGACCCCGCGACCGAACCCTGCTCGCCCTGGCCGACGGAATTGGCCGCGAGCGCGGAGAAGGCCGGGAACACCAGCCCCATGCCGGCTCCCGCCGGCGCGAAGGCCAGCCACAGGACAAGCTGGGACGGCGACAGTGCCGCCACGACGTAACCAATGGTAGCTATCCCGGCGCCGGCCATGATCAGCTGGCGCGGCGGCCAGCCGATGCGCGAGACTGCAGTCTGCGCCACGATCAGCGAGACGCCGACCACGGTCATGGCAATGCCGGCGGAGGTCGCGGCCTGCTCCGGCGACAGGTGGAAGCGATCCTGCACGAAGAACCCGATCGTAATCTGCGAGACGCCGACGCAGAACATTGCCACGAAGGCGATGAGCAATGCCGGTCTGATGCGCGGGTCGCCGAGCCGCAGCACCGACCCGCCGCCGGACGGGCGGGTCGCGGCACGCGGCAGGGCCGCGGCCACCAGCAGGATGCCGACCAGCGGAAGTGCTGCCAGCACGTAAAGCGGGACGACCAGTCCGAAACCCACAAGCGAAGCAGCCAGCGCCGGCCCGGCAACCAGACCGACCCCACCGGCCGCGCCCATCCCGGCCATCGTGCCTGCGCGCCTCTCCGGCGCAACTGCGTCGGCGATCATGGCGTTTCCGACGGCGGGAAGCGCGGCGTAGAAGGCACCCATCAGCGAACGCAAGGCAACGAGGGAAAGCACGGACCAGAGCGGAAGCCAGTGGCCAGCCAGCGCCAGCGTGGCGAAAGCACAGAGCGCCAGATAGGTCAATGCGAAACCCGTCATGCTGGTGAGCAGAACCGGTCGACGCCCGACGGTATCGCTCACCCTGCCCCAAGAGCGCGAGGACAGCATCCACACGAAACCGGCCATCGTGACGGCCAGGCCGGCGTGCCAGGGTTGGAGCTCGAGCGCACGCGAAAGCGGTCCGATGATTGCGGTGAAACCCATGATGGACATGCTGCAGACGAGGTTCGCCGCGAAGAGCGGACGGAAATCGGGCCGCGGAAAAGAGATCGATGCGTCCGTCATGGGTCGGCCTTTAAAGATGAGTATTTTACTCCAGTTAAACACGAACGACGCTGACTGCCAAGACAGGCAGCCGGGCAGTCACATATGCACCTGGCCGTGGGTGAGCTCGCCTTTCGCGATCCTGGTCGTCAGCGCAACCACCAGCAGGCCGACGTAGAAGACCCCCACAGAGAGTATGACGAGCCAGCCGGGAAGCGGGCCGAGTGCGGCTGCGTCGACGAATTGCGGCCAGGATCCGGCCTCGGCCATCAGGCCTTCATATTGCAGCCGCGGGCTGCTGATCTTCAGCGCCCAGGCAAGCAGCAGGATCACGAAGATCCAGATGTAATTGCGCTGCAGCCGGCGCCCGAAGGCCTCGCGCGCGCTCAGGTGGAAGTTCGGCCGGCGCAAATTCTCGGCGAGCTGCTGCTCCCAGTCGGGGTCGTCGGCTTTCGCGTGCAGCATCTCGGCGAAATAGTTGCGCTCGAGCAGGCGGATGCGGCCGCGATAGACGTCGAAGAAGCGATAGCGCCGCGCCTCGATGCCGAGCAGGAGCAGGGTGATCACCATGGCGAACAGCATCACGCCGTGATGCGAGGAGGTCGTCGACAGCGACAGCGACAGCATCGCCGCGACCACCGTGATCGCCCAGTTGGTGGTCTGGTCGATGCGACGGCGCCAGTCGGACAGCCGGCCCATCTCGGCGCGGTGGAAATGCGCCATGGCATTGATCCGCTCGGTCGGGCTGGTCGGCAGGCCGAAGCCGGGGTCAGGGGACTGCTCGTCGGTCATCCTCGCCTCGCTGGGAGCGCGGACAGGATACGCATTTCGCCGCCCGCCTCAATCGGCGGTGGTTGACCGTAAGACGCTCGGGTAAGTTCGAAACATGATCGACAAGCTCGAATTCTTCATCGCGCTGGCCAAAGCGCAGCATTTCGGCAAGGCGGCCGAAGCGTGCGGCGTCACCCAGCCGACGCTCTCGGCGGCGATCAAGCAGCTGGAGGAGCAGCTCGGCGTGCTCCTGGTGCTGCGCGGCTCACGCTTCCAGGGGCTGACCCCGGAAGGCGAGCAGGTGCTGGTCTGGGCACGGCGCATCGTCGGCGACACGCGCACCATGCGCGAGGAAATGCGCGCAGCCCGCAGCGGCCTTTCCGGCAGGCTGAGGATCGCCGCCATCCCGACAGCGCTCGCAATGGTTGCAAAACTCACCACGCCTTTCCGCGAGCGGCATCCGGGCGTCACCTTCTCGGTGCTGTCGCGGACTTCGATCGAGGTGCTGTCGCTGCTCGGCAATTTCGACATCGACATCGGCATCACCTATCTCGACAACGAGCCGCTCGGGCGCGTCACCAGCGTGCCGCTCTATGCCGAGCGCTACCAGCTCATAACCGCCGCGGGTAACCCGCTGGCCGATCGCGAAACCGTGACCTGGGCTGAGATCGGCCATCTGCCGCTCTGCCTGCTCACGCCCGACATGCAGAACCGCCGCATCATCGACCAACACCTGGCCGAGGCCGGCACGTCGACCCGGCCGACGCTGGAGTCGAACTCGATGATCGTGCTTTTCTCCCACATCCGCACCGGCAAGTGGTCTTCGATCATGCCCCTCAACCTCGCGGAAACATTTGGTTTTTCCGAACCGATCCGGGCGATCCCGATCGTCGCCCCCGACGCCAGCCACCTCGTCGGGCTGGTGGCGGCAGAGCGCGACCCGCACACGCCGCTGGTCTCGGCGTTTCTGGAAGAGGCGATGACGCTGGCGGGCGATTTGCGCCGCGCCAGCTAGCGTACTTCTCCCCTCAAGCACCGTTCGATAGAAACTTTCTATCGAACCACGGAACAGCTTTATTGATTTCGCCGGTTTTCTCTGGCTTTGGAAGGACTTAGCCGGTCTCGACCGGCGCGACGCAGGGAGGGCGCTGCAAACCGATGCAGACGCAAGGTACCCAGGCCGCTGCGAGGGCGGCGGCGATCATCGAGGAGCTGAAGGGCCTTGAAGGTCCGCTGCTCCCGATCCTGCACGGCATCCAGGAAGCGTTCGGGCATGTGCCCGCCGAGACGTTGCCGGTGATCGCCGAGGCACTGAACATATCGAAAGCCGAGGTGCACGGCGTCGTCACCTTCTATCACGACTACCGCAAGCAGCCGGCCGGACGGCACGTGCTGAAACTGTGCCAGGCGGAAGCCTGCCAGGCGATGGGCTCCGACGCCATCGCGGCGAAGATGAAGCAGTTGCTCGGCATCGGGTTTCACGAGACGGCAAAGGACGGCTCGGTGACGCTGGAGCCGGTCTATTGCCTCGGGCTCTGCGCCTGCGCGCCGTCTGCCATGCTCGATGGCGAGGTGATCGGGCGGCTCGATGACGAGGCGCTGGAGGCAATCGTGGCGGAGGTGCGGGCATGATGCCTCGCATCTACATTCCCGGCGATTCCGGCGCGATCGCCGTCGGCGCCGACAGGGTGGCGAAAGCGATTGCCGCCGAGCTCGACGCGCGCGGCCTGAAGGCGGAAATCATCCGCAACGGGTCGCGCGGCGCTTTCTTCCTCGAGCCGATGGTCGAGGTGCTGACGGAGAGCGGCCGCATCGCCTACGGACCGGTGAAACCGTCTGACATTAAAAGCCTGTTCGACAATGATTTCCTGACCGGCGGCCAGCATCGCCTCTGGCTCGGCAAGCCGGAACGGCATCCTTTCTTCGCCAAACAGACCCGATTGACCTTCGCGCGCTGCGGCATCACCGATCCGCTGTCGCTCGACGATTACAGGGCGCATGGCGGCCTTGCCGGCCTGCAGCGCGCCGTCACCATGACGCCGGCCGAGATCGTCAAGGAAGTGACCGATTCCGGCCTGCGCGGCCGCGGCGGCGCAGGCTTCCCGACGGGCATCAAGTGGAAGACGGTGATGGATACGCCGTCTGACCGCAAATACATCGTCTGCAATGCCGACGAAGGCGACAGCGCCACCTTTGCCGACCGCATGATCATGGAAGGCGACCCCTTCGTGCTGATCGAAGGCATGGCGATCGCCGGCGTCGCCACCGGCGCGAGCAAGGGTTTCGTCTATATCCGCTCGGAATATCCGCACGCCGTGCGGGCGATGGAGAAGGCGGTCGAGATCGCGCGCCGTGCCGGCGTTCTGGGCCTCACCGTGCTCGGCTCGCCCAATGCCTTCGACATCGAGATCCGCATGGGCGCCGGCGCCTATGTCTGCGGCGAGGAGACCTCGCTGCTCAACTCGCTCGAAGGCAAGCGCGGCGTGGTGCGCGCCAAGCCGCCGCTGCCGGCGATCCAGGGCCTGTTCGGCAAGCCGACCGTCATCAACAACGTGATCAGCCTCGCCTCCGTGCCGGTAATCATGGAGAAGGGTGCGCAACATTATAAGGATTTCGGCATGGGCCGCTCGCGCGGCACCATCCCGATCCAGATCGCCGGCAATGCGAAACATGGCGGCCTGTTCGAGACGGCCTTCGGCCTGACGCTCGGCGAGATCGTCGACAACATCGGCGGCGGCACGGCGAGCGGCCGCCCGGTCAAGGCGGTGCAGGTGGGCGGCCCGCTCGGTGCCTATTTTCCGCGCGCGCTGTTCGATACGCCTTTCGATTATGAAGCCTTCGCGGCCAAGGACGGGCTTATCGGGCATGCCGGCATCACTGTCTTCGACGACACCGCCGACATGCTCAAGCAGGCGCGCTTCGCCATGGAGTTCTGCGCCATCGAGAGCTGCGGCAAATGCACGCCCTGCCGCATCGGTTCCACCCGTGGAGTCGAGACGATCGACAGGATCGCGGCCGGCGTAGAGCCGGAGAAGAACCTCGCTCTGGTCACCGACCTCTGCAACACCATGAAGTTCGGATCGCTCTGTGCGCTGGGCGGCTTCACGCCTTATCCGGTGATGAGCGCGATCAAACATTTCGGTGAAGATTTCAAGCCGAGCGCGGTGGCGGAGGCGGCAGAATGAGACCGCGCGCCAAAGCGATTTCGCACCTGCTGTTCGCCTTTGCGGTGAGCTGTGCGCCGCTTGCGGCGAGCGCTGAGGAGTCCCTCGAATGGGTCACGGTGCCCAATGGCGTAAGCGAGATCGAAGTTCCGGCGTTCCTGGTCGAAGGTCCGGCGAAGGCCCTGTTTGAAGATGGCGTCGATATCGGCACCAGCTACGACGCGGAAGGCAGTTCGCTGGGGCTGAAATCCTACTGGGCCGGCTCAAATGAGCGTCCATACGTCTACCTCACCGAAAACGTCGCCGGGACATCCAGCTCCATCACTTACAGCGTCGACGAGGACGCGCTCGGTGTGATCTCCGGGTTCGAAGACGGTCAAAGCACGATCTACTACGCGATGTGTCGCAAATTGGACGAGCGGAACCGCTGCATCGTCATGGACTACGCGGCGACCGAACGAGCCTTCCTCGATCCGATCGTCGATCGGATCGCAAAGTCATTCCGGAAATAGGGAAACCTGGCCATGGGTCTCATCCAGGAAATCGACTTCGGCACGCCGGCCTCCAAGAAAGAGAAGCAGGTGACGCTGACGGTCGACGGCTTCACCGTCAGCGTGCCCGAGGGCACTTCCATCATGCGCGCCTCGATGGAAGCGGGTATCGCCATCCCGAAACTCTGCGCCACGGACATGGTCGACGCCTTCGGCTCGTGCCGGCTCTGCCTGGTCGAGATCGAAGGCCGCGCCGGGACGCCATCCTCCTGCACCACGCCGGTGATGCCGGGCATGGTGGTGAAGACGCAGACCGAGCGGCTGAAGCAGATCCGCAAGGGCGTGATGGAGCTTTATATCTCCGACCATCCGCTCGACTGCCTGACCTGCGCCGCCAATGGCGATTGCGAGCTGCAGGACATGGCCGGCGTCGTCGGCCTGCGCGACGTGCGCTACGGCTATGAAGGCGACAACCACGTCTTCAAGAAGCAGGACGGGGACACGAACTTCCGCTGGATGCCGAAGGACGAGTCGAACCCGTATTTCACCTACGACCCGTCGAAATGCATCGTCTGCTCGCGCTGCGTGCGCGCCTGCGAGGAGGTGCAGGGCACCTTCGCACTGACGATCGAAGGCCGCGGCTTCGAGAGCCGCGTGTCGCCGGGCATGCACCAGCCCTTCATCGATTCCGAATGCGTGTCGTGCGGCGCTTGCGTGCAGGCCTGTCCGACCGCGACGCTGACCGAGAAGAGCGTGATCGAGATCGGCCAGCCCGAGCATTCGGTGGTGACGACCTGCGCCTATTGCGGCGTCGGCTGCTCCTTCAAGGCCGAGATGCGCGGCGACGAGCTGGTGCGCATGGTGCCGTGGAAAGATGGCAAGGCGAACCGCGGCCATTCCTGCGTGAAGGGCCGCTTCGCCTACGGTTATGCGACCCACAAGGAGCGCATCCTCAACCCGATGATCCGCGACAACATCGCGGATCCGTGGAAGGAAGTGAGCTGGGAGGAGGCCTTCTCCCACATCGCCAAAGAATTCCGCCGCATCCAGTACCAGTACGGCAAGGGCTCGATCGGCGGCATCACGTCCTCGCGCTGCACCAATGAGGAGACCTATCTCGTCCAGAAGCTGATCCGGCAGGGGTTCGGCAACAACAATGTCGACACCTGCGCGCGTGTCTGCCATTCGCCGACCGGCTACGGGCTGGGCCAGACCTATGGCACGTCGGCCGGCACGCAGGATTTCGACTCGGTCGAAGATTCCGATGTCATCGTGGTGATCGGAGCCAACCCGGCGGCCGGCCATCCGGTGTTCGCTTCGCGCATGAAGAAGCGCCTGCGCCAGGGCGCCAAGCTGATCGTGCTCGACCCGCGCCGCACCGAAACGGTGACGGCCGTGCATGCCGAAGCCGATTATCACTTGCCGCTCAAGCCCGGCACCAACGTGGCCGTCGTCACCTCGCTGGCGCATGTGATCGTCACCGAAGGCCTGTTCGACGAAAAGTTCATCCGCGAGCGCTGCGACTGGTCGGAGTTCGAGGACTGGGCCGCGTTCGTGGCCGAGGAGCGCAACTCGCCGGAGGAGGTCGAGAAGCTGTCGGGCGTGCCGGCCGAGCTGATCCGCGGTGCGGCCCGCCTCTACGCCACCGGCGGCAACGGCGCGATCTATTACGGCCTCGGCGTTACCGAGCACAGCCAGGGCTCGACTACGGTGATGGCGATCGCCAACCTCGCCATGGCCACCGGCAATATCGGCCGCCGCGGTGTCGGCGTGAACCCGCTGCGCGGCCAGAACAACGTGCAGGGCTCCTGCGACATGGGCTCCTTCCCGCACGAGCTGCCCGGCTACCGCCACATCTCGGGCGACGCGGTGCGCGACATCTATGAAAGCCTCTGGGGCGTGAAGCTCGACAACGAGCCCGGCCTGCGCATCCCGAACATGCTCGACGCCGCCGTCGAAGGCACGTTCAAGGGCATCTACATCCAGGGCGAGGACATCTTGCAGTCCGACCCCGACACCAAGCATGTGTCGGCCGGTCTCGCCGCCATGGAGTGCGTCGTCGTGCACGACCTCTTCCTGAACGAGACGGCAAACTACGCGCACGTGTTCCTGCCCGGCTCGACCTTCCTCGAGAAGGACGGGACCTTCACCAATGCCGAGCGCCGCATCAACCGCGTGCGCAAGGTGATGGCGCCGAAGAACGGGCTCGCCGACTGGGAGGTGACGCAGAAGCTCGCCCAGGCGATGGGGCTCGACTGGGCTTATGCCCATCCGTCCGAGATCATGGACGAGATCGCCAAGACCACGCCGAGCTTCGCTTACGTCTCCTATGAGAAGCTCGATCGCGAAGGCTCGGTGCAGTGGCCCTGCAACGAGAAGGCGCCGCACGGCACGCCGATCATGCACATCGACGGTTTCGTGCGCGGCAAGGGCAAGTTCATCCGCACCGAATATGTGGCGACCGACGAAAAGACGGGCCCACGCTTCCCGTTGCTGCTCACCACCGGCCGCATCCTGTCGCAGTACAATGTCGGCGCGCAGACGCGGCGCACCGCCAATACCGTGTGGCATGCAGAGGACGTGCTGGAAATCCATCCGCACGATGCCGAGCAGCGCGGCATCCGCCACCGCGACTGGGTCAAGCTGAGAAGCCGCGCCGGCGAGACCACGCTGCGCGCGGACGTGACCGACCGGGTGTCGCCGGGTGTCGTCTACACGACCTTCCACCACCCCGACACGCAGGCCAACGTCATCACCACCGACTTCTCCGACTGGGCGACCAACTGCCCCGAATACAAGGTGACCGCCGTGCAGGTCTCGCCGTCCAACGGACCGTCGGAATGGCAGGAGGAGTACGAGGCATTGTCGAAGCGCAGCCGACGCATCGAAGGCCGGCTCGAGGCGGCGGAGTGAGCGCCGGATCCTGCGATGTGGAGTTCCTTCGCGCCCCCCTCTGTCCTGCCGGACATCTCCCCCACGAGGGGGGAGATTGCGCTCTCGTTAGCGGTTTCGCCAATCGCCAACGTTGAAGTTTGGCGAAACCAGAGCGGCCGGCTGATCTCCCCCCTTGTGGGGGAGATGTCCGGCAGGACAGAGGGAGGCAACGTAAAGCGCCGACCTCGCCGAGGCGCTCGATGACCCGCCCCGCCATCACCTCGAGCCAGCGCCTTGCCCGCCGTGCGAGCGGGACGTCGGCTGCTGCCCGCATGGTGCCGGAGGAGACCCCAATCGCGCTGAGCTATGGCGGCACCACCCATGCGGTGATGATGGCGACGCCGGCTGACCTTGACGACTTCGCGCTCGGCTTCTCGCTGACCGAAGGCATCATTTCCTCGGCATCGGAGATCGAGGAGATCGCGGTCGAGGAAGCAGGCGAAGGCATCGACATTCAGATCCGGCTCAAGGACAAGGCGAACACGCGCTTCGAGGCGCGGCGCAGGCGGCTGGCCGGGCCGGTCGGCTGCGGGCTCTGCGGCATCGAGTCGATCGACGAGGCGATGCGCTCGGTCGATGCCGTCGGCGGGTCGGCCCTGGCCCTTTCGGCAAACGACATCACACAGGCGGTTCGGCTGCTGTCGAAGGCGCAGCCCCTGCATGCCGAAACCGGCGCCGTGCACGCGGCCGGCTTCTATGTCCCGGGCAAGGGCATCGTGGCGGCGCGTGAGGATGTGGGCCGGCACAATGCGCTCGACAAGCTGGCCGGCGCGCTGAGCAGGGCCGGCATCGAGGGCACGGGCGGCGCCGTGGTCGTGACCAGCCGCGTGTCGGTCGAGATGGTCCAGAAGACCGCCTCGATCGGCGCGCCTTTGATCATCGCCGTTTCGGCGCCGACGGCGCTGGCGATCCGCACTGCTGAAGCCGCGGGCATGACGCTCGTCGCGCTGGTGCGCGACGACGATTTCGACATTTTTGCGCATCCCGAGCGCGTGACCGACGGAGCCACCCGCAATGTCGCATGATGAAGAGTTGCACGACGAAGACGGGCACCGCGCCAGCCCGCGCGACAAGATCATCCGCATGGCGAACCAGATCGCAACTTTCTTCGAATCGAAGCCGCACGATCTCGGTGTCGCGGGCACGGCCGAGCACATCAACAAATTCTGGGAACCGCGCATGCGGCGCATGTTCTTCGAGATCGTCGATGCCGGCGGCGAAGGGTTGCGGCCGCTCGTCATGGATGCGGCAGGGCAGATCAGGCGCCCGGTGGAAGCGACCGGCGCGAGCTGATCTCCCCCCTCGGGGGGAAATGGCCCGCAGGGCCAGAGGGCGTCCTTTCAGAAGGCACCGCCAGAAACCTCCCGCGCTGCCGCGAGGGCCCCACCCGGGCGCGGAGCGGCCGACCTCCCCTCAAGGGGAGATAGAGCAGAGCTGCTACGGCCGCAGCAGCACCTTGCCCTTGTTCGGGCCGGCGAGCAGCGCGGGCAGGCGGGTGAGCGCATCGCGCAACGGCACGCGCTCCGCGACGTCGGTCTTCCAGCGGCCCGACGCGAAACGCGAGCGCACGGCCATCAACACGCGAAGGCGCGACAGGAAGGGTGTCTCGGCCGCCCAGTTGGACAGCAGGAAACCCTCGACCCGCTTGTCGTCGGCGATGAGCTGACGTGGGTCCGGCATCGGCGGCGCGCCAGCGTCCAATGCGCCATAGATCACCCAACGGCTTTTGCGCGGCATCGCGCTGAAGACCGACGCCGACAGTGGGCTGTAGAGCGCGTCGAAAAGCAGACGCGGCGATTCTGCTTCAACAGTCTTGCGCAAGGTTTCGTCAAAGTCGGGCGCGGCGGTGTCGAGCACGTGCGCCGCCCCGAGGCGTTTCAGCGGCTCGATCTGATCGGCGCGGCGGACGAGCGCGATCGGACGACCGCCGCGTTCGGCAGCAAGCACGATCAGCAGCTTGCAGAACTGGCTCGTGCCGGCGGTCATGACGAATGCTTTGGATTCGCTGCGCCTTGCCATATCGGCCAGCAGCCATACGGCGGCGGGATTGACGATCAGGGTCGCGCCCTCGTCGTCAGCAACGCTGCGCGGCAGCGGGATGCAGATTGCGGCTTGGGCAACGGCGTATTCAGCCCATGCTCCGGAGATGCCGGCGAAGAACGAGACGCGCCGGCCGACAAGAGTGCGACCCAACAGCCCGCCGCCCGAAGCGACGACATCGCCGACGGCCTCGAAACCGGCGGGAGCGCCGGCAACCCTCGGCGTCGCGTAAGCCCCCTGGACAAAGGCGATGTCGGACGGGTTCACCGCCGACAGCCGCACCTTGATCAACACCTGCCCGCGTCGAGGGGTCGGCGTCGGAATGGTCTGCAAGGCCAGGTATGGATCGAGGCTGCCGGGCTGCCAGGCCGGCACATCGTCGGCGAAACCGCTCGCCGTCTGCACGAGCGCCAGCATCTTGTCGGGCACAGCCATCGCGGCACTTCCGGCTAATGTCAGCGACGATACGCGGGCTGCCACCGCCAGGCAATGCCGGGCAGCCGTCGGGCGGCCAGCCCTTCAGATCGGGCGCGACATGAAAACGTCGGTGTGGGCGACGATATCGGGCGACGCACGGAAGCGATCGCAGCGGACGAAGTCGAAGCTTTCATAGAGCGTGATCGCGCTCTCCATGTAGTGGGCCGTGTGCAGCACGACCCGGCGACGATGCGTCCTCCCGATCTCGGCCAGGACTGCCTCGATCAACGTCCTGCCGATACCTTTGCCGCGGAACTGCGGGTCGACATAGAATTTGTGGATCTCGGCCGTCGTCTCGTCGAAGCCGTTGAACGCGATGCACCCGGCAGGTGCGCCGTCCCAGCGCGCGATCAGCATCAGCGAGTCGGGCGGCGCGTGGTATTTTTCCTTCAGCGTGCTGCTGGTGTCGGTGTAGAACAGGCTGAGCACGACGTCGGAAGGAACGCCGTGCGACGGCGACACTGAAGCATCCCAGTCGCCGAACTGCCGGCAATAGAAGGCAGCGACATCGAAATCGTCAGCGCTGTTCGCGCGCGAGATGGAGAGCATGGTTCGGGCCGCCCAGAGGTCCGCGAAGATTAGCCGCTACATTCCCCAGCGCAATCCGGCCGTATGCACCGGCGCGTCCCAGAGTTTTGCCGAGCGGTCGTCGAGCATCGACAGCGTGATCGAGCAGCCGGCCATGTCGAGCGATGTGACGTAGGAGCCGACCAGCGAGCGGGCGATCTTGACGCCCTGCTTCTCGAAGATCTTTCGCGCCGAATTGTACATCAGATAGAGCTCCATCGACGGCGTGCCGCCAAAACCGTTGATGAAGAGCAGCGCATTGCCCCTTGCGGCCGCGCCGAGGTCGCCCGTAATCGCCGCGCAGATTTCCTCGGCGATGGCGTCGGCGCTTTTCAGCCTGTCGCGGCGGCGGCCGGGCTCGCCATGGATGCCGACGCCGAACTCCATCTCGTCATCGCCGATCGCGAAGGTCGGCTTGCCGGCGGCCGGCACGGTGCAGGAGGTGAGCGCCACGCCCATGGAGCGGGTCGCGGCGTTGACCTTTTCGCCGAGCGCCTTCAACTCGGCGATCGGTGCCCCCTCCTCGGCGGCGGCGCCGACGATCTTCTCGACGACCAGCGTGCCGGCGACGCCGCGGCGGCCGATGGTGTAGAGCGAGTCCTCCACCGCCACGTCGTCATTGGTGATGATCTGCACGACGCCTTCGGACATCTCGGCGGCCATGTCGAAATTCATGCGGTCGCCCTCGTAGTTCTTGACGATGAAGAGCACGCCGCCGCCGGTGTTCACGGCGCTTGCCGCCTCCATCATCTGGTCGGGCGTCGGCGAAGTGAAGACCTGGCCGGGGCAGGCCGCATCAAGCATGCCATGGCCGACCAGGCCGCCATGCAGGGGCTCGTGGCCGGAGCCGCCGCCGGAAACCAGCGCAACCTTGCCGGGTTTCAGATTCTTCCGCCGCACGAATTTGTGGCCGTCGCCGAGGACCAGGATGTCGGAATGCGCGGCGACGAAACCGTCCAGGCTTTCGGTCAGCACGTCGTCGACGGCATTGATGAACTTCTTCACGGCATGCCTCCCCTGTCAGCCGCCCTTGCCGGCGATGCTGGTGATCCTGTGAATGAACTCGTTGATGGCGCGGTCGAGCGCGGCGTTCTGCTTCTCATCGCCAAGGTCGGGCACGGCGAGCGAGATATGCCGCACCTTGCGGATGCCGCCAGCCGCCTCGACCTTGCCCGGGTGGGCAATGCGGTAGGCGGAGAGGAACGCTTCACGCTCCTGCGCGGAGAAATGGCAGACCGAGAAGATGAGCTGCAGGTGCTTTGACGGGATCGGCGTCGAATAGGTCGGGCTGGTGATCTGGGTGACGAAGCTGCGGTGCTTTCCGAGTGCGTCCGCCAGCCGCTGGCGCGTGCCCGAGGGGCGCTGGTCGATGACCGAGGAGAGCACGGTCTTGTAGACGCGGATCGCCGCTTCCGCGTCGGCGGGCAGCACCGGCTTCTTCGCCATCGTCAGGCCGAGGCCACCGCCGCCTTGGCGGCGGCAAGCTGGGCGGGGGCGACGGAGAGGTCGCGCAGGCCGGCCTTGACCAGTGCGGGGATGGCAATCGGGTCGCCACCGGCATCGCCACACAGGCTGACGGGGATTTTCCTGTCGCGGCCGAAGGCGGCGACCTGGCCGATCAGGCGCAGCACCGCCGGGTTGAGCACCGAGTTGAGCGCGGCGACCGCGCCATTGTCGCGCGCGGCGGCCATCACGTATTGGGTCAAATCGTTGGAGCCGATCGAGAAGAAAGCCGCCTCCGCGAATTCTTCCGGGGCGATGGCGACGGACGGCACCTCGACCATGATGCCGAGCGGCGGCATGCGGTGGGCGACACCGCCGGCCTGCAGCATCAGCGCCTCTTCCGTGAACATGGCTTTTGCCCGGCGGTATTCGTCGGCAATCGCGACCATCGGGAACATGACTTTGAGATTGCCGTGCACGCCCGCCCGCAGCAGCGCGCGGATCTGGACGCGGAAAATTTCAGGGCGGGACAGCGAGAGGCGGATGCCGCGCAGGCCGAGGAAGGGATTGCTCTCCTCGACGGTGAAGCCGGGTACCGGCTTGTCGCCGCCGGCGTCGACGGTGCGGATCGTCACCGGCTTGCCCTTCGCCCATTCGAGCACGGTGCGATAGGCGCGGTATTGTTTCTCCTCGTCGGGCAGACTCTTGCCGAAGAGGAACTCGGTGCGCATCAGGCCGACGCCGTCGCAATGGCCGATGTCGATCGACGCCACGTCCGACGGATCGGCGACATTGACCTGCACCTTGACCGGGGTGCCGTCGCGGGTGGCGGCCGGGCGGGCCAGGTAATCGCGAGCACCAGCCTGGCGGGTCGACCAGGCATTGGATGCGGAGCGGAAGCGATCGATGTCGGAGGTGGTGGGACCAAGCACGATTCCGCCCTTCTCGGCGTCAAGCAGGGCAAGTCCGCCCGGCTCGAAGGCGGCGCGGCCGAGGCCGACCACCATCGGCACGCCGCGCGCGCGCGCCAGCATGGCGACATGGCTGGCGGACGAGCCGGCGGTCAAAGCGACGCCGCCGCCCCGGCTCCAGTCGGTTTCGAGGAAACGCGTCGGCGCGATGTCCTCGCCGAACAAAATGGCGCCGGGCGGGCTCTTCTCGCCGCCCTCGTCGGAAAGCGCGGCAAGAACCTGCGCGCGGATGTCCTTCAAATCGGCGGCGCGGGCGCGGAAATATTCGTCCGCCGCGACCTCGTAGCCGACGATCTCGGCGTCGATCGCTTCCTTCCAGGCGTCGTCGGCGGCCTTGCCTTCGGCGACCGCGGCGAAGGCCGGGCCGGTCAGGGCGTCGTCGGCAAGCATGGCGAGCTGGAATTCGAGGATGGCGGCACTCTCGGCGTTGGCGGCGCTCATCAAAGCTTCGATGCGGGCGGTGGCGCGATCGAGCGCGACACGCAGTGCGCGCTCTTCTTCCTCAGGCGAACCGGAAGCGGTGTAAGCCGGGCCGGCGCGGTCGAGGTGGAATACCGGACCTTCCGCATAACCCGGGGACGCGGCGACGCCGGAGAGGCGGAGCGGGGTTGCCGAGAGGGACCGCATCAAGGCGCTCCCGCCCTGTTCGGCCTCGACTCGCCAATCGCGAAGGACTGCGCTCTACGTTGCCCCCCTCTGTCCTGCCGGACATCTCCCCCACAAGGGGGGAGATCGGACGGCCGCTCTATCTTCGCCAAATTGCAACGTAGGCGATTGGCGAAAGTCGTGATGACAGCCAATCTCCCCCCTCGTGGGGGAGATGTCCGGCAGGACAGAAGGGGGCGCGAAGGAACGCCGGCGCTGACGACTTCACGCACTGCGGGCATGGCTTTCGTCCTCGTCGAAGTCGCGCTCGACCAGCGATACCAGCGCCGACACTGCGTCGCCTGCGCCCTCGCCGGCGGCGCGCAGGTGCAGCGTGGTGCCCTTCGGCGCCTTGGTGGCCATGACCTTCACGATGGACTTCGCATCGACCCAGGGGCCTCCTTCGGCAAGCGCCAGCTCGATCTCGGCCGGAAAGCTTTTGGCCAGCTTGGTGAGCTTCACCGAGGGGCGGGCATGCAGCCCGACCGCGTGGGTGATCAAGACCTTGGCTTCGGCTTTCGAGGACATGGTCACCACTCAGGCCGGCGAGAGCTCATGCGCGGTGGCGACCACCTCGCGCAGCGACGCACCGCCCGACGCCTCGGTCGCGGCCATGACCGCGCCTTCCACGATCGGGGCGTTGCAGATGACGATCTTCTCGGAGCGCGGCGCGCCGATCATCTCGACCGCCATCTCGCTGTTGGTCTCGGCGCCGCCGAGATCGACCAGGATGGCGACGCCGGCATCCGACCAGGCTTTGTCGATCGCCTGCATGATCGCCTCGACGCTGGTGCCCAAGCCGCCATGGCCGTTGCCGCCGCACCAGGCGAGCGGCACCTCCTCGCCGACCATCTGGCGCACCATGTCGGCCGTGCCCTCGGCGATCTTGGGCGAATGCGAGACGATGACGATGCCGACATTCATGCGGATTTCCCGAGAAAAGCGGCGACGACGCCGGTGATGAGAGCGGAGGAGCGCGCGCCGGCGTCCATATGGCCGATGGAGCGGTCGCCCAGGAAGGAAGCGCGGCCGCGGATCGCCTTCATCGGGACCGTGGCTGCCGCGGCCTGGTCGGCGATCGCCACGATCTCGGCCGGCGACTTGCCGGCGACGAGCGCATCGCACACCGGACAGAGCACGTCGAGCATGGTCTTCTGCCCGGCCTCCGATTTTCCGCGCGCAGCGACGGCATCGACGGCCTTGCCGAAGGCCGCAGCAAAAGCGGCGCGATCGGCAGCGGCCGGCAGCTCCTTGCCAAGCGCCATGAAGAAGGTGCCGAACAGCGGCCCGGATGCGCCGCCGACCGTCATCACCAGCTTGGTGCCGGCCGCCTTCAGCGCCTCGGGCAGCGGCAGCGCCGCAAGCTTCACCGTCTCGCCGCGCACGGCCTCGAAGCCGCGCTTCATGTTGACGCCATGGTCGCCGTCGCCGATCGCCTGGTCGAGCGCGGTCAGCTCGTCGGCATGCGCGGATATGGCGTCGGCGACCACCGCGACCAGCGCCGCGATGTCGATGCCCGACATGGTGAGGCCATTGCCCATGCTTCAAGCCGCCTTTGCCGGCGCGGCCTTGCGCCAGCCATTCCTGATGTGCCGGAAACCGTCGCGATAGACGGCCTCGGGGCTCTCGGCGAAATCGCGCCAGACCTTGGTCGCGGCAGCCAGGTCCTTCAGGCCGCGGCCGAAAGATTCGATGGTGAGCCAGCCGTCATAGCCGGATCTGCGGATCGCCGCGAATGTTTCCGGCCAGGGGATGTTGCCGCGCCCCGGCACGCCGCGATCGTTCTCCGAGATGTGGATGTGCACGATGTTCTTCGCGTGTCTGGCGTAGGCCTTGATCGGGTCGGCTTCCTCGATGTTGGCGTGGAAGGTGTCGTACATGGCCTTGATGTTGGGATGGCCGATCTCGTCTATGTGCGCCGACAAGTCGGCCATGGTGTTGACGAGGTAGCATTCGAAGCGATTGAGCGCCTCGAGCCCGACCGTCACACCCACCCTGGCGGCGTGATCGCCGATCAAGCGCTGGGAAGCGACCGAGCGCTTCTTCTCCTGCGCGGTCGGCCCGGTGCCGGAGAAGGCGCCGAGGGTCGAATGCAGCGGCCCGGACAGGAATTTCGCGTCGAGCGCGCCCGAGCAGTCGAGCGCCCATTTCATGTAGTCGACGCCCTTTTTGCGCACGGCCGCGTCGGGCGAGATCAAATTCATCGCGGGGTCGCCCATGGCCGAGACGGCAGTGCGCTCCAGACCGATGCGGTCGAGCATCTCGCCGAGCCGCTTGTAGTCGTCGGGCGTGCCTTCGAAGATCGGGATCTCGACGCCGTCATAACCCGTGGCGCGGATATCCTTCAGCAACGCCTCGTGCTTCTTCGTGACGTTGGTGGTCCACAGGAACATGCAGAAGCCGATCTTCATTGCACGGCCTCCGCGTTCCCTTCTCCCCGTTCACGGGGAGATGGTGGCCCGAAGGCCCGGATGAGGGGTAAGTGCTGGTTTCTGAGAGCGCGGCGCTGCCCCTCATCTGCCTGCCGGCATCTTCTCCCCGTGAACGGGGAGAAGGGCGCCGGCATCGGCCGCGCCGCTCTTCCCCAAACGTTGCTGAAACCAGTCATCGTTCGCTTCACTCCCCCTATCCGGCGATCCGGTTGCCCGCGGCGTCGAACCAGAGCGGGTTCCTCAACCTTATCGTGACCGAATCGCCCTTCCTCAAGGGGGTGTCGGGATCGGTGAGCGTGGTGAGCTTCCTGCCTTTGACCAGAATGTGAAGGTGGTTCTGGTCGCCGAGATGCTCGATCCAGTCGACCGTGCCGTCAAAATGGCCGTTGAGCGCCTTGTCGATGGCGAGATGCTCGGTGCGCGCGCCGATGGTTCTGGTGCCTGCCGGCGCGCCGGATGTTTCGAGAAGATCGGCCGGCAGGAGATTGATCGCCGGCTGACCGAGCCGGGCGGCGACATGCAAATTCGCGGGCTCGGTGTAGATGTTGCGCGGGCTGCCGATCTGCACCAGCCGGCCCTCGGCCAGGATGCCGATGCGGTCGGCCATGGTCATGGCTTCGATCTGGTCATGGGTGACGTAGAGCACGGTGGCGCCGAGCTCGGTCTGGATGCGCTTCAGCTCGAGGCGAAGCTCGCCGCGCAGCTTGGCATCGAGCGAAGAGAGCGGCTCGTCCATCAGGAAGATCGAGGGCTGGCGAACCAGCGCGCGGCCGATCGCGACGCGCTGCATCTCGCCGCCTGACAGCTTCGTCGAGCGGTTCTCCAGCTTGTGGTCGATGCGCACCAGCCGCGCCACTTCCTCGACGCGGGCGCGGATCTCGGCGGCCGACAGCTTGCGGGCGGGCGAGCGCAGCGGGAAGGCGAGATTGTCGAAGACCGACAGGTGCGGATAGAGCGAATATTGCTGGAAGACGAAGGCGACGTCGCGCGCTGCCGGCTCGAGCCGCGTAGCGTCGCGGCCGGCAATCTGCACGGTGCCGGCATCCGGCTTCTCCAGCCCAGCGATCAGGCGCAGCGTCGTGGTCTTGCCGGCGCCGGTCGGTCCGAGCAGCACCACGAACTCGCCGTCGGCAATCCGCAGATTGAGATCGTCGACGGCCACATGGTCCTTGAAGGATTTGCTGATGCCGTGAAGGAGCACGTCAGCCATGGCGGGCCCCGTCATGGACGGCAGTGCGGATGGCGCGGCCGGAGCCGCGCTCGAACAGCGATAGCCTCCCGGCATTGAGAGACAGGCCGACATGGTCGCCGACATTGAGGCTGACATCGGCCGGCACGCGCGCCTTCAGCATGCCGTCGGCGGTGTCGACGGCAACGATCTGGGTCGAGCCGAGATATTCGGTGCCGTAGACCGCACCGCGCAGCTTCGAACTGTCGTCGAAGCGGATGTGCTCGGGGCGGATGCCGAGCGCCAGCTCGGCCGGCGCCACATCCTCGCGCAGCTCCGGCACGGCGACGGCTGCGCCCTGCACCATTATCTCGCGCGCGCCTTTCGCCAGGCCGGCATTGAAGCGCAAAAAATTCATCGGCGGCGAGCCGATGAAATCGGCGACGAACATGGTGGCGGGACGATCGTAGATCTCCTGCGGCGTGCCGAATTGCTCGATGATTCCGTGGTTCATCACCGCGATCTTGTCGGCCATGGCCATGGCTTCGAGCTGGTCATGGGTGACGTAGACCGTGGTGGCATGGATGCGATTGTGCAGCTCGCGCAGCTCATGCACCATCAGGTCGCGGAACTCGGTGTCGAGCGTGCCGAGCGGCTCGTCCATCAAGAAACATTTCGGGCGGCGCACGATGGCGCGGCCGAGCGCCACGCGCTGGCGGTCGCCGCCGGCGAGCCGCGACACCGGGCTGTCGAGCAGATGGTCGATGCGGAGCAGCCGCGCCGTCTCCTCGACGCGCTCCCTGATCCCGGCAGACGGCACACCCTGGGCGAGCAGCGGGAAGCCGATGTTCCTGCGCACGTTCATGTGCGGATAGAGCGCGAAGAGCTGGAAGACGAAGGCGATGTCACGGGCCCGCGCCCGCAGCATGGTGACATCCTCGCCGTCGAGCAGGATGGCGCCGCCGGTCGGCAATTCCAGCCCGGCGATCATGCGCAGCGTCGTGGTCTTGCCGCAGCCCGACGGCCCGAGCATGACGAAGAACTCGCCGTCGTTGACGACGAAATTGGAATTCTGAACCGCCGTGAACGACCCGAATTCCTTGCGCAGATTTTCGACCCGGATCTCCGCCACTGCCCTACTCCGGAAACTTCGAGACGATGATGAACATGGCCGTGCCGGCCAGCATGGTGACGAACGACCAGGTGTAGAGGTCGATCGAGAAGGGCTGGAACAGCATCAGGAAGCCGATGCCGATCACCGCCGTGGCGATGTTCTCCATGACGCCGCGGCGGGCCCAGCGCGGCCAGGACGAGCGTTTGACTGCACGTTCGCTCATGCTGGCCACCGTGGCTGCGACCATGAACCGACGACGGTCTGCGCTCTACGTTGCCCCCCTCTGTCCTGCCGGACATCTCCCCCACAAGGGGGGAGATCGGACGGCCGCTCTACTTTCGCCAGCCTGCAACGTCGGCGATTGGCGAAAGTAGACGTGACAGCCAATCTCCCCACCTGTGGGGGAGATGTCCGGCAGGACAGAGGGGGGCAACGTAGAGCGCTGCCGGTTTCAGACGATCCGCTAAACCACGTCGTCATTTGCGCACCGCGCCGAAGGTGATGCCGCGCAGGAGATGTTTCCTGAGCAGGATGGTGAAGACCAGGATCGGCACCAGGAAGATGGTCGTGCCGGCGGCGACGGCGGGCCAGTCCATGCCGCCCTCGCCGATGATGGTCGGGATGAAGGGCGGCGCGGTCTGCGCCGCGCCGGAGGTCAGGAGCACGGCGAAGGCATATTCGTTCCACGCGAAGATCAGGCAGAAGATCGCAGTGGCGGCGATGCCGGTGGTCGCCTGCGGCAGCACCACTTTTCGGAACGCCTGCAGACGCGTGTAGCCGTCGATCATGGCGGCTTCCTCGTACTCGCGCGGGATCTCGTCGATGAAACCCTTGAGCAGCCAGACGGCAAGCGAGACGTTCACGGCGGTGTAGAGCAGGATCATGCCGAGCGCGGTGTCGGAGAGGCCGAGCTCGCGGTACATCAGATAGATGGGGATAGCGACCGCGATCGGCGGCATCATGCGCGTCGACAGGATGAAGAAGAGCAGGTCGTCGGCGAGCGGCACCTTGAAGCGCGAGAAGCCGTAGGCCGCGAGCGTGCCGAGAAACACCGCCAGGAAGGTCGAGCCAAAGGCGATGATCAGCGAGTTCTGGAAGCGCGGCCAATAGTTGGACGGACCGGCGATCACCATGTTGCGCGAGCGGGTGATCTCGTCGCAGGTGGTGGTCGGCGGCCCCAGCGCCTCGATATACTCCTTGGTCTGGCGCGTGCGCGTGGTGAAGAGGTTGCAATAACCTTCGAGCGTCGCGGAAAAGACGATCTTCGGCGGATAGGAGATCGAATCCGGCGGCGATTTGAGCGAGGTCATCACGATCCAGGCGAGCGGGATCATGGAGATCACCGCGTAGAGGATCACGAAAAAGCCGGCGATCGCCTTCGATTCCGGGCTCGGCGTGACGACGGAATGGGCGGACGCGCTCATCTGTTCTTCACCCGGTTAAGCGCCTTCACATAGATGTTGGCGAGGCCGAAGACGGCGACGAAAAGGATGATGGCAAAGGCCGAGGAGAAGCCGGTCCGCCACTTCTCGAAAGCTTCCCGCTTCAAGGTGATCGAGGCGACCTCGGTGGTCGAGCCGGGTCCGCCGCCGGTCAAAAGGTTGACCATGTCGAACATCTTGAAGTTCTCGATGCCGCGGAAGAGCACCGCCAGCATGATGAAGGGCAGCGCCATCGGCAGCGTGATCGACCAGAACTGGCGCCAGCCCGAGGCGCGGTCCACCTCGGCCGCCTCGTAGATGTATTCGGGGATCGATCTGAGGCCGGCGAGGCAGATCAGCATCACGTAAGGCGTCCACATCCAAGTATCGACGATGATGATCGCCCAGGGCGAAAGCCTGACCGAGCCGAGCATCTCGAAGGAGTCCGGCTCGACGCCGGTGAAGAAGGAGACGATGTAGTTGAAGAGGCCGATCTGCGGCTGGTAGAGGAAGCGCCAGAAGTTTCCGACAACGGCCGGCGACAGCATCATCGGGATGAGGATGATGGTGGTCCAGAAGGCATGGCCGCGGAATTTGCGGTCGATCAGCCAGGCGAGCGTGAAGCCGATCAGGGTCTGCAGCACGATCGTCCAGAAGACGAAATGCGCCGTCGTCTGCATGGCGATCCAGATATCGCCGTCGGTGAGGATGCGCGTGTAATTGTCCACGCCGACATTCAGCACCTCGGCGTTGGGCCGGTTGGCGCGGTAGTTGGTGAAGGAAAGCTGGATCGCCCAGATCAGCGGGAAGATGTTGATGGCGAGCAAGAGCAGGATGGTCGGCGCGATGAACAGCCACGCCACCGAGCGATCGCCCAGGCCGCGCACGGCTTTGGCCAGCGGGGCGGGTGTCGCGCGCGCCGCCACATCGGCCGCACGGTCCAATATCGATGTGTCGGTCACGCGGGGTTTTCCGGTCTGTCGGTCCTGCATCGGCTGAGGCTCCGTCCCGCGCCATTGTTACACGACGCGGGACGGTTTCGGGAGGACGCCCCCGCCCTCGCTCATGGAGGGCGCGCGTCGCGCGCGCCACCCTGACTTCGGCAAGCTCAGAGCGTTCAGGTGGGCGGCGGGACCCTTCGACCAGCTCAGGACGCCGCGCCGCCCTCCCTCAGATCTTGCCTTCGTCCTGGAACACCTCGGTCCAGTCTTCGATCAGCTTGTCGAGGGCTTCCTGCGCCGTGCCCTGGTCGGCGACGACGTAGTCATGCAGGCGCTTCTGCATGGCCTGGAGAAGCTGGGCGTAGGCCGGCTCCTGCCAGAAATCCTTGACCTGGTTCATCGCCACGAGGAAGTCGGCCGCGAAAGGCTGGGAGTCCTTGAAGCTCGGGTCGTTCAGCACGGCGACGTGGCAGGAATAGCCGCCCAGCGCCCACCACTTCTTCTGCACGTCAGGCTGCGCAAACCATTTGATGTATTGCAGCGCGCCTTCCATGTTGTCGGTGTTGGCGACGACCGAGATTCCCTGGCCGCCGAGGGTGGAAGCCGCCGTCGTGCCCTTCGGGTTGACGAAGAAGCCTATTTTGTCGCCGCCGACATTCTCGTCCTTGTAGAGGCCGGGGAAGAAGGCGAACCAGTTCATCGCCATCGCCGCCTGACCGGATTTGAAGGCGTCAAGCGTCTCGCCCATGTAGGCGTCGGTGTAGCCGGGCGGGGTGCAGCACTTGTAGAGCTCCTTGTACTCCTCGAGCCCCTTGACCGCGTCGGCCGAGTTGACCGCGCCGTCCATGTCGTATTTGCCGGCGGTCTTCTCGTAGGCAAAACCGTTGGCGTAGAGCGCCTGGGTGGCGCCCATGGTGATGCCCTCGGAGGCACGCTCGGTGAAGATCGCGGCGCCATAGACCTTCTTGCCGTCGATCTCCCGGCCCTGGAAGAATTTCGCCACTTCTATCAGTTCCGCCCATGTGGTGGGTACGGCGAGATCGCGGCCGGCCGTCTTCTTGAACTCGGCCTGGATCTCGGGATTGGCGAACCAGTCCTTGCGGTAGAACCAGGCATTGGCGTCGCCCATGGCCGGCAGCGCCCAGTAGTTCGGCGTGCCCTTCGGCCAGGTCGAGTAGGCATAGACGGTCGCATCGGCAAAGTCGGACATCTTGATGCCCTCCTTGTCGAAGAAGTCGTTCAGCTTGACGTAATAACCGTTCTCGGCCGAGCCGCCGAGCCACTGCGAATCGCCGATCAGCAGATCGCAGAGCTTGCCGCCGGAATTCAGCTCGTTGAGGATGCGGTCGGCGAAGTTCGGCCACGGCACGAACTCGAATTTCATCTCCGTGCCGGACGCCGCGGTGAACTCCTTGGAGAGCTCGACCAGCGCGTTGGCCGGATCCCATGCCGCCCAGCACAGTGTCAGCTCCGCCGACTGCGCGGCATCGGTCAGGGCAGTCGAGGCGACGAGCCCCGAGGCGAGACCAAGCGTGACTTTCAATCCTGCTTTCATGCCAAACCTCCCATTTGAAAAAACCGCCGGAATGACGGTCCGAAGCTCACCGCCCCTCCTCCGAGAGACCTCTCCAGCGCGCGAGGCGATGTTGAGTAATTTGTTTAGTGATGCAGATTTTACTAAACACGGCAAGCGCGAAATGTTGCTGCACTGCAGCAATTGAGGTGCGCGCAAACCGGAGGAATTGGACAGAAATGCTGACTTTTTGTCGGGAAGGCGAAGGTTTCGAAGGACTTAGTTTCTCACGCGGCCCTGATCAATATCGTGGCCAACTAAACAACTGGCCGTCGACAAAATCGCCCCGGCACGCGTCAAGGCTGCTTGACCGAGCGACCTCGGCGATCGATTCGCCGTCCGCCCGGAGCCCCGCCCGCACTGAGGTCAACGCAGCCTTGCCTCTGCTTTCATTCACCGAGCAGTGCCTGGGCTCTGTTCATCGTAGCGCCGACGCGCGGCTTCGATCCCCGCCTGTCGTGCCCGTGCCCAGCCGGCGAGCCGTTCCAGCGGCTCCTTGAGCGAATGCCCCGCTTCGGTGAGTTCATAGTCCACGCGCGGCGGTATCGTCGCAAAGGCGATGCGGTTTACCAAACCGTCGCGCTCCAGCCCACGCAGAGTCATGGTGAGCATCCGGTGAGATACTCCCGGGATGGCACGTTGCAGCGCATTGAAGCGCATGGGGCCGTGCGACAGAACGCCGACAACCATGATCGTCCACTTGTCGCCGATGCGCTCCAGTATCTGGCCAAGCGCCTTGCAGTTCGCAGCACCTTCGGCCGTGTCGTCCGCGACCACCAGTTTCAAGCTCGGCTTGCTCAAAGCTCTCTCCTCCAGGCGGTTGGCACGAACAGCCGTGTTCGTGACGCTCATCCGCGTGCGTTCTTGCGCACCGTTCCACTTACCATCATATCGCTACGCACCAAAAGTTCGTAGAGAAAAGGTTTCTTCCCATGAATATCGGTATCGGCGGTGCGAGTGGCAAACTCGGCCAGGCAGTGCTGCGTGAACTCCGGGCACGCGTACATGGTCACGAGGTGATCGCGGTCTCGCGCACGCCTGAGACGGCGGAATTTGCCGAGGGGCGGCTTGGCGACTACGACCGCCCGGAAACGCTGGCCACTGCCTATGCCGGGCTCGACCGGCTGCTGCTGATCCCCACTGCCGACCTGCGGCGCGGGAAGCGGGGCGAACAGAATGTGACCGGCATCAAGGCGGCGATCGAAGCGGGCGTGAAGCACATTGTCTTCATGTCCGCCGCCGGCACGCGCGAGCAGTCCGAGCCGGACGTCGGCGCCTCCTACTGGACGGGCGAGCAGTACCTGATCAAGCATGCGCCGCGCTGGACCATCCTGCGCATGAGCTACTACGCGCAGTCGCTCGCCCAGGAAGTGACCATGTCGCTGGCGCAGGGTGGCCTGACAGGCGTAGCCGAGAACCGCGTGGCGTTCGTCTCCCGCGACGACATCGCAGCGGCGGCGGCGGGTATCCTGACCGACGAAGGCCATGCCGGCGCGATCTACACGGCCACCGGTCCGAGAGCCTATTCGGGTGCGGAGCGGGCGGCCCTGATCTCCGAGATCATCGGCAAGCCGTTCGGCTTCACCACGGTTCCGGCGGAGGCGTTGCGTGCCGGCCTGGGCCAGGCGGGCTTACCCGAAGATATCGTCAATGCGGTCGTCGGTATCCAGAACGACTTCGCCGCAGGCGCATTCGACATCGTCACGGGTGATGTCGAGCGCCTCGCCGGCCGCCCGCCCCAGGCGCTGCGCGACGTGCTGAGCAGTGCGCTGAAATGAAGACCACGCACCGGAAGGCGAGCGCAGGCGTCGTTCCGGCTTACCTCGTCCAGGGAACCCCTTATGGAAATCGGCGTCTATACATTCGGCGACATCGTCGCCGATCCCCACACGGGCCGGAAGCCGACGCCTGCCGTTCGGATGCGGCAGATGCTCGACATGGCGAGATCGGCTGACGAGCTCGGCCTCGACATCGTCGGCGTGGGCGAGCATCACGGATCAGGCTTCGTCAACTCTGCCACGGCCACCACAATTGCGGCGATGGCTGCCCAGACGAAGCGCATACGCTTGACCAGCGCCTCGACCCTTCTCAGCACGGCTGATCCGGTCCGGACCTATCAGGAGTTCGCCACGGCCGACCTGGTGTCAGGCGGGCGCGTCGAGATCATCTTCGGGCGTGGCGCCTTCTCCGACAACTTCCCGCTGTTTGGCTTCGACCTGAAGGATTATGACGCCCTCTTCGCCGAGAAGATCGGGTTGTTCGCGGCGCTCAACGCGTCCGATCATGTGACGTGGTCTGGGCGATACCGGCCGGCACTCAAAGGAGCCGAGATCGCACCACGTGCGGCGCAGGCAAGACTGCCGGTATGGATTGGCGCGCTCTCGCAAGGCAGCGTCGAGCGTGCGGCCCGGCTCGGTTACCCGCTGGTGCTTCCCGTGCTTGGCGGGTCATTCGAAGGTTATGCCAATCTCGCGGCCTACTATCGTGCCGTCTGGGAACGCGCGGGACACAAGCCGGAAGATGCCAAGGTCGCAATCTTCTCGCACCTTCATGTCAGCGAAACCTCACAGGAGACCGAGCAGGATTTCTATCCTTATTATTCAGCCTACCTGCGGCCACTCTTCAAAGGAGCGGTTCCCCCTGCCGCCTACGCGCACATGCTGTCTCGCGAAGGAATGCTCGTCGGCGGCAGCATCCAACAGGTCGTCGACAAGATCGCCCGGCTGGTGGAGGCAACCGGCGCCGTTCGCTATGTGGGTCAGATCGACATCGGCGGGCAGCCATATTCCGATATTGCCAACGGCATTGAGCGGTTCGCGTCGAAAGTCGCGCCGCAGTTGCGATAGCGACTGGAAAATCGTTGCGATGATCTTGAAGACAGGCAGGTTCAGGCGCCGGCTCGCGTAAACATAGTACCTCGGGACAGGAGTTCGAATCTCCGGGAGCGCCCGCCCCACGGTGCGACAGCCTAGAGCAGGTCGCGTGAAATAGGATTCACGCGACCTGCTCTAGGCTCTTGTTTTTGCGCATGTCTTTATCCCGAAACCGCGGACACTTTCGGGAGACATGCTTTAGGCCCAAGCGTTACTGCCGATACCGGAGCGCCTCGATGACGACACCCATGGCAAGCGACACCTGGCGGCGGCTCGGGTAGTAGAGGTGATAGCCGGCGAAGGCGGGGCTCCAGTCGTCGAGGACGATTTGCAGCAGGCCGTCGGCGACGTGGCGACTGACCAGGTTCTCGGGGAGGTAGGCGACGCCAAAACCCTTCAGCGCGGCGTCGATCATCGGGAGGGTGGAGTTGAAGGTGAGGCGACCATCGACCCTGACCCTCAGCTCGCGACCGTCCTTCGCGAACTCCCAGGCATAGAGGCCGCCGAGCGTGGTCAGCCGCAGATTGATGCATTCATGCCCGACCAGGTCCTGCGGGACGACCGGCACCGGGTGGCGCGCGAAATAGTCGGGCGAAGCCACGGCCACCAGCCGCCAGTCGGGCCCGATCCGGACCGCGATCATATCCTTGTCAATGTTTTCACCGAGCCGCACACCGGCGTCGAAGCGCTCCTCCACGATGTTGCGCATGCCGTTGTCGCTAAAAAGCTCGACGTGGATGTCGGGGTAGTCGCGCAGAACCGGCTGCAGCTTCGGCCAGACATAGGTCTGCAGCGCGTGGTCGGAGACCGTGATGCGGACCGTGCCGGCGGGTTTGTCGCGAAATGCGCCGAGGCCCGCGAGCTCGGTTTCGATCTCCTCGATGCGCGGCGCGATCGACTGATAGAGCCGTTCTCCGGCCTCGGTCGGCGCCACGCTGCGGGTGGTGCGCGTGAGAAGCCGCACGCCGAGGCGTTCCTCCAGATCCTTGATCGTGTGGCTGAGGGTCGACTGCGAGGTTCCGAGCTTCGCGGCCGCTTTGGTGAAACTGCGCTCCCTGGCGACGGCCAGGAACCAGAGCAAATCCTTCATGTCGTCGCGCTGCATTCGAACAATCCCTCTCGCATGCCATTCATATCACGGATCGATAAGTTCATGCGGATTGTCCTGCCTTATCGGATTTGACGAGGCGGCCTATTTCCCCGGCATCGCTGCGGCCTCAACTGAAAAAAAGGCCTCGGCGAGGATTGGAGCTTGCCCATGACCGCCGCTTTGTCGCGCATCAGTCGCCGGAGCTTCCTCGGTACCGCGCTTGCGGCCACCCTGCTGCCGCGCATCGCAAGCGGCCAACAGGGCATTGATCCGGCGAACCAGGAGCCCAGCGATATGCGGATCAGGATGACATTCGACGGCCGCAGCATGACCGCCACGCTCTACGACAATCCTTCCGCGCGTGATTTCTACGGCATGCTGCCGCTCGATCTCACGATCGAGAATTACGGCGGCAACGAGAAGATCGCCTACCTGCCGCGCAAGCTCACCGAAGAGGGAAACGGCCCGTTCGGCAGCGAGCGTCCCTACGACCTCTGCTATTTCATGCCGTGGGGCAATCTGGCCATGTTCTATGCCGACTACAAACATCCCGGGCTGATCAGGCTCGGCCGCTTCGACGAAGGTTACGAAGCGCTGCACGTGCCGGGCGAGTTCGCGCTGCGCATCGAGCGCATCTGAAAAACGAGGACTGGAAACGACGATGGACATCGTGCGCGCCGGCTCGCGGCCCTCCGGCAAAGGTCCGGAAAACTGGTTCACCGGCGCGGTCCGGATCGACCCGCTGTTCAACCCGTTCGATGCCGAGCGGGCGCAAGGGGCGCAGGTCACCTTCGAACCGGGCGCCCGAACGGCCTGGCACACGCATCCGCTTGGCCAGACGCTGATCGTCGTTTCCGGCCTCGGCCGGGCGCAACGCGCCGGCGGCGCGATCGAGGAACTCCGGCCGGGCGACGTCGTGTGGTTCGCGCCGGACGAGAAGCACTGGCATGGCGCATCGCCGAAGGCCGCCATGGTTCATATCGCCATCCAGGAGGTCAAAGACGGCAAGGTCGTCGACTGGATGGAACACGTCACCGACGGCGAATACGGCGTTTGACGCCGTCGATCGACAGGAAGAAAGGAAAAGAAAAATGCTTGCAACCGTGCTTCACGGCCCGGGTGACATCCGCTGCGAGGAAGTCGCCGATCCCCGCATCCTCAAGCCGACGGATGCGATCATCAGGCTGGCGGCGACCTGCATCTGCGGCTCCGATCTCTGGCCCTACCGCGGACTGCAGCCGACCGGCGGCCCGGCGCATATGGGCCATGAATATTGCGGCGTGGTGGTCGAGGTCGGCAGCGAGGTGCGGACCATTCGGCCTGGCCAGTTCGTCGTCGGCTCGTTCTGCCTTTCCGACAATACCTGCCCGCACTGCCGGTTCGGCTTCCAGTCGTCCTGCGAGCAGCGCGAATTCATGACCGGTGCGCAGGCACCTTATGCGCGCGTGCCTCTGGCGGACGGCACATTGGTGGCGACCGCCGAGGTTCCGTCGCCGGATCTCGTTCCGCATTTGCTGGCGACGTCCGACGTGCTCGGCACGGGCTGGTACGCGGCCGACGCGGCGCAAGTTCGCGAAGGCTCGACCGTCGTCGTGGTCGGCGACGGGGCCGTCGGCCTGATGGGCGTGCTTGCGGCGAGCGAAATGGGCGCCGGGCGCATCATCGTCATGAGCCGCCACGAGACACGCCAGAAGCTGGCGCTCGAATTCGGTGCGACCGATATCGTGGCGGAGCGCGGCGAGGAAGGTGTGGCGCGCATCAAGGAGCTGACGCGAGGTGTCGGGGCGGATTCGGTGCTCGAATGCGTGGGCACGATGGAGTCTTTCGACCAGGCGCTGGCCTGCGCGCGTCCCGGCGGGACGATCGGTTATGTCGGCGTGCCGCACGGTGTGACGTTCGAGGGCCGGCAATTGTTCTTCGGCCAGAAGCGGATGCTGGGTGGCCCGGCACCGGTCCGGCGTTTCCTGCCCGACCTCATGGATCGCGTGCTTGCCGGCAAGATCAAGCCGGGCAAGGTGTTCGACCTGGAGCTGCCGCTGGCGGAGGTGGCAGAGGGTTACCGGGCGATGGATGAGCGGCGTGCGGTGAAGGTGCTGCTGACGGTTTGAGCCTGCCGGCGCGCCGCTCGTCCAAGACCGGCGCTCACCGCCAGCTCTCGAACGAGCACGAAACTCGCCCGAAGCGTCAGGGAACCATCGAGCGCGGGTTGCGCAGGAGATAGATGGCGGTGAAGAAGCCGACGATGAGATAGGCGCCGAGGTAGATCCACTGACGCGGCCGGTTGGCGAAGTCGAACTCGCCGATGAAGGCAAGAGCGGCGACGGTGATGAACAGGATCAGGCCCCAGCTCAGCAGCGTGTGGCTCAGCATCATCGCCCTGTCGCGGACGATGAGCAGCACGACCGGAGCGAGCGCCACCGAGAGATAGAAGGCGCCGAAGGCGCGCAGGGTGAACATGGAGATCACCTGCGGGAAGATCGTGCCGCCGAGGCCGCGGGCGCCCTCCGGTGCGAGCAGCCCGTAAAGGCCGAGGAAGCCGACGACGATCACGAAGACCACGCCGAAGATCATGCCGACCGGGCCGAGACGGGCGCCGGAATGCTCGCGCCCCGGCCTGCGCGTCAGCCATTCGAGCAGCCAGAGCAGCGCGGCGAGCAGATTGACGGCGAGCGTGGCCACGTACAGCCAGCCGAGCCAGTGGCCGAGCCTGAGCTTGTCGGCAAAGGCGATGGCCACACCCGTCTCCAGGATGCCGAACAGCGCGAGATAGATCATGCCGGAGAGGGTGAGCATCAGGCGCCAGCGTTTCGCGACAACGAAGGCGGCCCAGGCATTGCCGAGGCACCAGCCGCCGATGGTCATGGCGACCATGGGCGAGACGTTCCAGGCGAAATTCGCCGAGGCCCATTCCGGCGCCAGGAAGAGGATCGCTCCAAGCAGGAAATAGAGCGCGGCGACGGCGAATGCGGCGAACCGCGACAAAGACGAAAGCAAGCAGCCCTCCCCGCCGGTTGCGCAGCCAAGGTGGCGCGAGGCGCAATGGCGCGCAAGAAGAATCGCCGGCGCAACGCTTCAGAACCCCCTCTCCCCGTTTTTACGGGGAGAGGGTAAGGGTGAGGGGCCTGGAGACTTTCTCTGACGCGGCAGAACGGCTTTGAAGCGTAGCGGCCTTCGCCAAGCCCCTCACCTTACCTCTCCCCGCTCGCGGGGAGAGGGGGCATCCGCGTCGCGCTTCGCCGGAAGGCCATACGCTCCAAGCTCAAGCCTCCACGCGAGCGCAGCCTACCCATGAAGCCGCTGACGATACGGTATGCCCGCAATGGCGGGGTGCATATCGCCTATCAGGTGATCGGCCAGGGGCCGTTCGACCTGGTGTTCGTGCCGGGCTTCATCTCCAATCTCGACGTGCATTGGGAAGATCCCGGCTATTCGCATCTGCTGCAGCGACTCTCGGCCTTCTCGCGGCTGATCCAGTTCGACAAGCGCGGCACCGGGCTTTCCGACCGCACGGCGGCTTCAGAGCTGCCCGACCTCGAGACGCGCATGGATGATGTGCGGGCGGTGATGGATGCGACCGGCAGCGGCCGCGCGGCGATCCTCGGCGCCTCGGAAGGCGCGCCGATGGCGATCCTGTTCGCCGCCACCTATCCGGAGCGGACACGGGCGCTGGTGCTTTACGGCGGCTACGCACATTTCCACAGCTGGGTCATGGGCGCCAAGGCGCTCGCGCAGTTCGTCGCCGATGCGGCGAGCGGCTGGGGCAGCGGCGCATCGCTCAAACATTTTGCGCCGGGTCGGGTGGAGGACCCGCGCTTCGTCGCATGGTGGGCGCGGTTCGAACGCCTGTCGGCGAGCCCCTCGGCGGCGACCGCGCTGGCGCAGATGAATGCCGCGATCGACGTGCGCGGCATGCTCGCGGCAATCAAGGTCCCGACGCTTCTCATCCACCGCAGGGACGACGTGCGCGTCAGCCCCGACGGCAGCCGCTACCTGCACCAGCATATTCCGGGCTCGCGGCTGGTCGAGATCCCCGGCCGCGACCATCCGATCTGGACCGGCGATGTCGACCGGGTCGCCGATCTGGCAGAGGAATTTTTGACCGGCATGCGGCCGGCGCCGCAGTCCGAACGTGTGCTCGCGGCGCTGCTTGGCGTTCGCATCGCGGGCGTGGAGCGGCTTGCGGCCAGGCTCGGGGACGAGCGCTGGCTGGAGCGGCGGGAGCGGATGCGCGAGACGGCGGCGGCAACGCTCGAACGGTTCGGCTGCCGCGAGCTGCAATGGGATGCGGATCGCCTGGTTGCACGCTTCGACGGACCGGCGCGCGCGGCACACGCGGCTTTCGCGCTCAAGGAAACGGCCGGCGACGACCTCCTGCTGGCGCAGGGCGTGCATGCAGGCGAGATCGAAACGCGCGCCGGCAGCATGTCGGGATTCGCCGTCCACGTGGCTGAAAGGATCGCGGTCGAGGCCAGGCCCGGCGAGGTCGTGGCCTCGTCGCTGGTCGCCGAGCTCTGCGCCGGCTCCGGCCTGCGCTTCGATCCGCGCGGCGCCATCAGCATCGAGGGATCGGCAGCGCCGACCGGGCTGGTCTCAATCAGCGCCGAGCAGCATCTCGAGCCAACAGCAAGGAAGGTCTTGGCCGAACCGGCGCTCGACACGCTCACGGCGCGCGAGCGCGAGGTGCTGGTGCATGTGGCGGAAGGCCTGAGCAACCTGGCGATCGCGGTGGAGCTCGGCTTAAGCGAGCACACCGTGAAGCGGCACGTCGCCAACATTCTCGCCAAGCTCGACTTGCCGACGCGCAGCGCGGCGGCCGCTTTTGCGGCGCGCAACCCTTCCGGGTGAATGGCCCGAACGGGCCAGGGCGACGATGGCCCTTCCGGGCGAAGCGGCAATTGCGCGTCCTGCCTAGACTCCTCCCCCATGCATGGCCGCGGCGAATGGGCGTTGCGGCTCGAGCGACAGGAGGAGCACATGGCGCAGACGACGAAAACCGTTGATGGCGCGGCGATCAAGAAGGCCATCGAAGGCCGCGACGGCAAGATGCTCGCCGGCTTCTACAATGACGATGCGGTGGTGCGCGTCATCGACAAGAACAACCCGCCAAGCAAGCCGCGCGTGGTGCACGGCAAGGCGGCGATCGCCACCTTCTGGGACGACATCTGCAGCCGCGCGATGACCCACAAGGTCGAGAACACGATCGTGAGCGGCGACAGCCTCTCCTTCACCCAGGCCTGCGCCTATCCGGACGGCACAAAAGTGTTCTGCGCCTCGGTCGTCGCGCTGGAAGGCGGACGGATCGCCGAGCAGACCGTGGTGCAGGCCTGGGACGAGTAGGCAAGTCGTTTCCCACATTCTGAAAGGATCAGACGATGTTCGTGGCGCGGTGGCAGATCGACGCGAAGTTCGGGCACAAGCAGGCGGTGGTCGACAGCCTGAAGCAGTGGGAGAAGGATGTCGGCCGCGGAGCCGGGACGGGCGAGATGGATTTTCGCATCCTCACCGGCTCGATCGGCGCGCGCGAAGCGACGGTGGAGTCGCATCATACCGTGGCGAGCCTGACGCAGTTGGAGAGCTTCTTCCAGGCGCTGGGGAAGAACGACGCGCATGGCCAATGGAGCAAGAGCCTCGAGCCGCACATCGTGTCGGGCACGGCGTTCTGGCAGATTTTCAGGGTGGTGTGAGGGGGGCGACTTCGCAGCCAGGCGAGGCGGCGCAGGAAGCGCGCAAACGCGGACGCCCTCCTCTCCCCGTTCTTGCGGGGAGAGGGTAAGGGTGAGGGGCCTGCAGGAGCGCGCTGCGAGGGCAGAAAAGTCGGTCCGCAGCGACGCTGTGGCGAGGGGTTTCCTGAAAGGTGGCGGCCTTCTCCAAAGCCCCTCACCTGTATCCTCTCCCCGCTTGCGGGGAGAGGGGTCGTCATCGTTGGCGAGAGCCCGTCGGCCGCTACATCAGGCCGAGCTGTTTGAAGAAGCCCAGTGCGTCGTAATAGTCGCTCTGGACGGCGATCTTGCCGGCCTTGATCTCGAAGACAGAGACGCCCGGGAAGGCGAACGGCTTGCCGCTCGCCGGCGCGCCGTCCGGCCAGGCGCCGGTGTTGGTGCCGGAGAACTCCCACTCGAAGGCGACGCGGCCGTCCTGCATGATCGGCGCGCCCTTCATCGTCCATTTGGCGTCGGGCACGGCGGCGAGGAAGCCGTCGATCACCGCCTTGGCGGCATCCTTGCCGTTCATCGGCTTGCCGTAGGTGGCGTCGTAATAGACGACGTCGTCGGCGAAATAGCTGGCGGCCTTCGCGGCATCATGCGCGTTCCAGCCGGCGAGATAACCTTCGATCACGGCCTGCGGGGTGTCTTCGGCGAAGGCGGGCGCGATCGCTGCGAAGAAGAAGGCTGACAGGGCTGCGAGAAAATGGCGGCGTAACATTGTTGAGTTCCTCCTGGGTATCAGTTGCAATGCACGTCGGTGTGGGGGGCCGCCTGCTGATTGCCGGGGTCAGCGCCGCCCCCCTCTCAAGCGACCCCAAGGTTTGGCTTTGCCAAACCCAAGGTTCGCTATCTCCCCCGCCAGGGGGGAGATAAGGCGGCCTAGCCGTGCGCGACCATGACGTGACGGACGGCGGTGTAGTCTTCGAGCGCGTAGAGCGACATGTCCTTGCCGTAGCCGGACTGCTTTACGCCGCCATGCGGCATCTCATTGCAGAGCATGAAGTGGGTGTTGATCCAGGTGCAGCCATATTGCAGGCGCGCGGCCGTCGCCATGGCGCGCGCGACATCCTTGGTCCATACCGACGAGGCGAGGCCATAGTCGGAATCGTTGGCCCAGGTCACCGCCTCGTCGACATCGGAGAAACGGGTGACGGAGACGACCGGGCCGAAGACCTCGCGGCGCACGATCTCGTCATCCTGCTTCGCACCGGCAACGACGGTCGGCTGGTAGAAGAAACCCTTGCCCTCGCCCGGCTTGCCGCCGGTGGTGATCTCGATGTGCTTCAGCTCCGAGGCGCGCTCGACGAAGGAGGCGACGCGGTCGCGCTGGCGTTTCGAGATCAGCGGGCCGATCTCGTTCTCGGTGTCGTCGGGTTTTGCGTATTTGATGGTCGAGACGGCGGAGGAGAGATCGGCGACGAGCCTGTCGTAGATCTTCTTGCCCGCATAGATGCGGCAGGCGGCGGTGCAGTCCTGCCCGGCATTGTAATAACCAAAGGCGCGCAGGCCGTTCACCACGGCGTTCAAATCGGCGTCGTCGAAGACGATGACCGGGGCCTTGCCGCCGAGCTCGAGATGCGTGCGCTTTACCGACTTGGCGGCGGCCTGCAGCACCTTCTTGCCGGTGGCGACGTCACCAGTGATCGAGATCATGCCGATCTTCGAATGGTTGATGAGCGCGTTGCCGACGGTCTCGCCACGGCCGAGCACGATGTTGACGACACCCTCGGGAAGAATCTCGGAGAGGATCTTGCCGAGCTTCAACGCGGTGAGCGGCGTCTGCTCGGACGGCTTGAACACGACCGTGTTGCCCCCGCCGATCGCCGGCGCCAGCTTCCAGGCCATCATCATCAGCGGGTAGTTCCACGGCGCGATCGAGGCGACGAGGCCGATCGGATCGCGGCGAACCATCGAGGTGAAGCCCGGCAGATATTCGCCGGCGGTCTGGCCGGGCAAGGTGCGCACCGCGCCGGCGAAGAAGCGATAGCAGTCGACGATGGCCGGGATCTCGTCATTGAGCACGGCGTTGATCGGCTTGCCGCAATTGAGCGCTTCAAGCGTTGCGAACTCCTTCGCCTCGGCCTCGATGCGGTCGGCGATCCTGAGCAGGTAGCCGGAGCGTTGCGCGGGCGTGGTGCGCGACCAGGTTACGAAGGCTTTTTCCGCCGCAGCGACCGCAGCTTCGATCTGCGCCTGGCTTGCTTCGGGAAGATCGAGGATCGTGTCGCCGGTCTTCGGATTGAGGATCTGTTCCTCGGTCTCGGTCCCTTTCTCGAACTTCGAGCCGATGAGCATCTTGGTTTGCATTGCGGTTCTCCCTTAACAAGGGTGAATAGTGACTAGTGAATAGTCAGTGGTGAAAATGAATCTCATTCACGCCCAATTTTGTATTTCTGGCGTATCACTACTCACTATTCTCTACTCACTACTCACTTTTTATTTTCCTCCCCCGGCAACCTGGTCGCCGTCGCGGGTGAGATAGAAAGCGGCAAGGATCGGAAGCAGCGTCACGATGACCACAACCATGGCCACGACATTGGTGACGGGACGCTGGCGCGGCCGCACCAGCTCTTCCAGCATCCAGATCGGCACGGTCTGCTGCTGGCCGGCCGTGAAGGTGGTGACGATGACCTCGTCGAAGGAAAGCGCGAAGGCGAGCATGCCGCCGGCAAGCAGCGCCGTGCCGATGTTGGGCAGCACGACATAACGAAAGGTCTGGAAGCCGTTGGCGCCGAGATCCATCGAGGCTTCGATCATCGAGCCCGAGGTGCGGCGGAAGCGCGCCACCGCATTGTTGTAGACCACCACCACGCAGAAGGTGGCGTGGCCGAGGATTATGGTCCAGGTGGAGAAGGGAATGTCGGCGAGGCTGAAGGCGGAGCGCAGCGCGATGCCGGTGATGATGCCGGGCAGCGCGATCGGCAGGATGACGAGCAGCGAGATCACCTCGCGGCCGAAGAAGCGCGAGCCGGAAACCGCAGCGGCGCAGAGCGTGCCCAGCACCAGCGCGATAACGGTCGCGATCGCGGCAACCTGAACCGAGAGCTGCAGCGCGTCCCAGACGTCAGGCCGGTTCCACGTCGCCTCGAACCAGCGCAGCGTGAAGCCGGGCGGCGGCCACTGGTAGGAACGCTCTTCGGTGGTGAAGGCGTAGACGAAGATCAAAAGGATCGGCAGGTGCAGGAAAGCGAGGCCGACGCCTGCCGCGATCTTGATCGAGAGGGGGGCGCGTTCGCCGCGGTCAGAGCGCATGGGCGGCTCCTTCCAGCGGACATGCAGGCCTTGAAACGCCGCACCCCCTCTCAAGCAATTCCAAGGGTTTGGTGGACCAAACCCAGGAATTGCTATCTCCCCCCTGGTGGGGGAGATAGCAATTCTTTGGCTTGGCAAGGCCAAGCCTTAGAATTGCTTGAGAGGGGGTCGCGGCGCCGACTTTGCAGATCAACTCAGAGCGCATCGAAGGCCCCCAGCCGCTTGGCGCCCCAGAGATAAAAACCCATCACGACGATCGGCACGACGGTGAAGGCGGCGGCGAGCGGGATGTTGCCGGCCGTGCCCTGGAAGGAATAGACGGCCTGGCCGATGAACAGCTCCGACGTGCCGATGATCTGCGGGATGATGTAGTCGCCCAAGGTCAGCGAGAAGGTGAAGATCGAGCCGGCGACGATGCCGGGCAGCGCCAGCGGGAAGATCACGCTGCCAAAAGTCTGGCGCGGCGAGGCGCCGAGGTCAGCCGAGGCTTCCACCAGATTGGCCGGCACGCGCTCGAGCGAGGCCTGGATCGGCAGGATCATGAAGGGCAGCCAGACATAGACGAAGACGATGAAGGTGCCGGTCCAGCTCACCGACAGCGAGTTGCCGCCGACGATCGGCAATGCCAGCCAGGCGTCGAGCAGCCAGGACAGATGCAGCGTCTCGAAGAACCAGGTGAGGATGCCTTCCTTGGCGAGGATCAGCTTCCAGGCGTAGACCTTGACCAGGTAGCTCGACCAGAGCGGCAGCATGACGCCGAGATAGAACAGCGCCTTCCAGCGGCCGCGGGCGTAACGCGCGGCAAAATAGGCGATCGGGAAAGCAACCACCGCGGAAGCAAGCGTGACCACCGCGGCCATGCCCACGGTGCGCAGGATGATGTCGAGATTGGCCGGCTGGAAGAGCTCGCCATAGGTCTTCAGCGTGAGCTCCCGGTTGATCATGCCGGAGAACTCGTCGATCGAGAAGAAGCTTTGCGCAAGCAGCGCAAAGAGCGAGCCGAGATAGACGATGCCGAGCCACAGCACCGGCGGCAGCAGCAGCAGGAAGAGCAGGAATTTCGGGCGCCGCCAGAAAAGGTCGGAGAGCGCACCGCGCAGGCCGCCGGTCGCCGGCAGGATGGCGCGGGTCGGGGCGTGGGCGATGGCGGAGGCGGTCATGGCGCTGTCTCCATCAGCCCCAGTTCGCTCAGGATTTCCTCGATGCATCCGTTGAACGAATTCTCAAGGTCTGCCGTGGTCAGGCGAAGGACTTTGTAGCCTTTGCCGCCAAGCCAGAGATCGCGTGCCGCATCCTTCTTCATACGATCTGGGAGGAAATGGTGCTCGCCGTCGACCTCGATGATCAACGACTTGGTGTGGATTATGAAATCAACGATGTAAGGACCGATCGGTGCCTGCCTGCGAACGTGCAATCCGTACAGTCGCCGAAACTCCCTCAGTTCAGACCATAGCTTGCGTTCGCCGTCGGTCATTTCGCGGCGCAGCTTGCGCGCACGTCGAATAGCGCCTGGCATGACCTGCGTCGGCATCAGGCGAACCCCCACCCCATACCCCTCCCCTCAAGGGGGAGGGGGGTCTTGAAGCGCCTGCGCCTCTCACTTTCTGTCAAAGCATGAACGGTGCAGAATCCCCCTCCCCCTTGAGGGGAGGGGTATGGGGTGGGGGTACTCCTTTCAAACATCATGCCCCCTCGTCCATCAGATGCAGCTGGTCACGGTTGAAGGTGAGGATGACGGCATCGCCTTCGGCGGGCAGAGCGGTTCCGGCAGGCACGGTGGCGTGCAGGCGGAGGCCCTCGACGTCGAGTGCGACACGGGTCGAGGCGCCGTGGTAGTTGCGGGCGACGACGCGGGCGGGGACGCCGTCGCCGCCGGCCTGGTGCTGAATGCGGATCGATTCAGGCCGCAGCGAGCCCCAGCGGCGCTGGCCGGCATAACGCTGCACGAAATCCGGCGGCAGCACGTTGGAGGAGCCGACGAAATCGGCGACGAAACGCGAGGCCGGCTTCTGATAAATCTCTTCCGGCGTGCCGATCTGCATGATGCGGCCGTCATTGAAGACGGCGACGCGGTCGGCCATCGACAGCGCCTCGCCCTGGTCATGGGTGACGAAGACAAAAGTGATGCCGAGCGACTTCTGCAGCGCCTTCAATTCTTCCTGCATGCTCTCGCGCAGTTTCAGGTCGAGCGCGCCGAGCGGCTCGTCGAGCAGCAGCACCTTCGGCTGGTTGACCAGCGCGCGGGCGAGCGCCACGCGCTGACGCTGGCCGCCGGACAGCTGGCTGGGGCGGCGGGCGCCGTAGCCGGGCAGTTTCACCAGCTTCAGCGCATCTTCCGCCCGGGCGGAGCGCTCGGCCCTGCCGACGCCCTTCACCATCAGCCCGTAGGCGACGTTGTCGAGGACGTTGAGATGCGGAAAGAGCGCATAATCCTGGAAGACGGTGTTGACGTTGCGGCGATAGGGCGGGACGCCCTCGGCACGCTCGCCGAAGATCGAAATCGAGCCCGCCGTCGGCTGCTCGAAGCCGGCGATCAGGCGCAGGCAGGTGGTCTTGCCCGAGCCGGAGGGGCCAAGCATGGCGAAGAACTCGCCGGCGGCGATGTCGAGATCGACTGCGTCGACCGCGCGCACGGTGCCGAAATGGCGCGATACTTTCGCGAAGGAAACGGCGGGGGTCATGGGCGCTTTGTTTAGGGTGCTGAACGGGGCATCCACGTCGGCGACCCCTCTCCCCGCTCGCGGGGAGAGGTAAGGTGAGGGGCCTGGAGAAGGCCGCTGCCCTTCGAAGGAAATCCTTCGATCTCGGTGGCCTGCTCCAGGCCCCTCACCCTACCCTCTCCCCGTAAAACGGGGAGAGGAGATCTGAGATGTTTACGCTCAGCGGCCGCCGATCACGCCGATGTAGTCGGAGACCCAGCGGTAATACGGCACGCACTGGTCGTTCTGGCTGGCGCATTTCGAGGTCGGCGTCGTCCAGAACTTCACCTTCTCGAAATTGTCGAGGCCGTTCACGGTGCAGCCTTCCGCGGTCTGCATGCCGCGGCCGTCGGTGCACGCCGCCGGAACCGACGGGTTGGCGCCGAACCAGACCGAAAGATCCGACTGCAGGTTCGAGGAGAGCTGGTGCTCGAACCACATGTAGGCGCAGTTCGGGTTGGCGGAATCGACATGCATCATGGTGGTGTCGGCCCACCCGGTCACGCCTTCCTCAGGGAAGACCGATGCGACGGGCTGGTTCTCCGACTTCAGGATGTTGACCTGGAAGGGCCAGGAGCCGGACGCGACGACGCCTTCATTCTTGAAGTCGTCCATCTGGATGAAGGCATCATGCCAATAGCGGCCGACGAGCTGGCGCTGCTGGCGCAAGAGGTCGAGCGCGGCCTTGTACTGGTCCTCGGTCAGCTCGTACGGGCTCTTGATGCCGAGCTCGGGCTTGTGGGTCATGAGATAGAGCGCCGCGTCGGCGACATGGATCGGGCCGTCATAGGCCTGCACGCGGCCCTTGTTCGACTTGCCGTCGTCCAGCGTCATCTCCTCGAACACCACCTTCCAGGAGGTCGGCGCGTTCTTGATGGCGTTGGTGTTGTACATGAGCACGTTCGGGCCCCACATATAGGGAACGCCATAGTGGACACCGTCCACTGTGTGCCAGGGCGCGTCCTTGAGGCGGTCGTCGATGGTGGACCAGCTCTTGACCAGGTCGACATTGACCGGCTGCACGCGCTTGCCGGCGATGAGGCGGAGCGAAGCGTCGCCGGAGGCGGTGACGAGGTCGAAGCCGCCCTCGTTCATCAGCGCGACCATCTCGTCGGAAGTGTTGGCGGTCTTGACCTGGACCTTGCAGCCCGTGGCCGCCTCGAACTTGGTCACCCAGTCGAATTTCGGGTCGGTCTCGCCGCGCTCGATGTAGCCGGCCCAGGCGATGATGTTGAGCTGGCCTTCACCAGCGCCGATCTCCTTCACCTGCGCGATCGCCTGGCCGGAAAAGGACAGAGCGAGCGCCAAAGCAGTGCACGAATTCAGAAGAGCTTTCATCGTTCACATCTCCCATTTACGTCATCTGCGATGACGGAATTAACGTCACCGTTCGGTGACGGAATTAACGTCATCGTTCGATGACGATTCAGAGGGTGCCGCTCGGACGGCGGCTTGCCCCTGAGGGAGAACGTGCTGCGAATCCCCAACATTCGCAAATTCATTTGTCAGAAAGGCGGTATCGGTTTTTCCGATAGATCTGAGAGCGGGCGTCCCGCCCACCTGAGCGGCGGGCGCCGCCCGTCCAAGCCAATCATGCCTTGGGTTTCTCCAGATGGCCGCCGAAAGCGAAACGCATCGCCGAGAGAAGCTTGTCGGCGAATGCGGACTCGCCCTGGGAGGAAAAGCGGCTGAACAGCGCCGAGGACAGGACCGGGGCCGGCACGCCGGTGTCGATCGCCGCCTTCAGCGTCCAGCGGCCTTCACCGGAATCGGAGACGCGCCCGCCGAACTGGCTGAGCGCCGGGTCCTTCTTCAGGGCGGCCGCCGTCAGATCGAGCAGCCAGGAGCCGATCACGCTGCCGTGCCGCCAGACCTCGGCCACGGCCGGCAGGTCGATGTCGAACTGGTAATATTGCGGCTGCTTGAGCGGGCTCGTCTCGGCGTCGGCGGAATGGTGCTCCCTGCCGGAATTGGCCTGGAACAGGATGTTCATGCCTTCGGCGTAAGAGGCCATGACGCCGTATTCGATGCCGTTGTGGACCATCTTTACGAAGTGGCCGGCGCCGCTCGGCCCGCAATGCAGGTAGCCGAGATGGGCGGTGCCCGCGACGGCACCGGACGCTCCATCGCCACCCGGAGCGAGCGTGGCGAAGATCGGATCGAGGTGCTTCACCGCCGCCTCCGGCCCGCCGATCATGAGGCAGTAGCCGCGCTCCAGGCCCCAGACGCCGCCGCTGGTGCCGACATCGACGAAGCTGATGCCTTGCGGCGCCAGCTTTGCGGCGAGGTCGACGGCGTCATGGTAGTGCGAGTTGCCGCCGTCGATGATGATATCGCCGGGCTCCATGAGGGCAGCGACCTGCTCGACGATGCGGCCGGTGATGGCCGCCGGCAGCATCAGCCAGAGGCAACGCGGCTTTGCCAGCTTCGCCACGAATTCTTCGAGCGAAGCCGTGCCGACCGCGCCTTCGCCGACCAGCGCGACGACACTCGCGGCGTTGATGTCGTAGACAATACATTCATGGCCGCCGCGCATCAGGCGGCGAACCATGTTCGCGCCCATCCGACCCAAACCCATCATTCCGAGCTGCATGGCGCCGCCTCCTTCGATGATTGAACTTCATTCCTCTTACGCAACGGCCGAAGCAAGCATGATGACAGCAGATGCGCAAAACGCATGTGGAGCGATGTCGATGGCCGGAATGGTCGGCGCGAGGCGCCCCCCTCTGTCCTGCCGGACATCTCCCCCACAAGGGGGGAGATTGGCTGTCATCACGACTTTCGCCAATCAGCAACGTTGCAATTGGCGAAAGCCGAGCGGCCGTCCGATCTCCCCCCTTGTGGGGGAGACGCCGGCAGGCAGAGGGGGGCACGAAGGATCGCTACGCAGCCAGAAAAACAGAACGCGCCTAAGGCCGCTGCCTTGTCGGCCGGTGCGACTGGGCGATGCCGATGAAATCGCGCGCGGCCTGCGGCAGGCCGGAGCCGCGGCGCCAGACCATGCCGACCTGCACGGCGGGCAGCGAGCCGGAGACGTCGCGGCTTTCGATGCGGTCGCCTTCGAGCGACCAGGGGCGGTAGACGAGGTCAGGCAGCAAGGCAATGCCGGCGCCGGTGGCGACGAGCGAGCGCACGGCTTCCACCGAACGGGTGCGGAAGGCCACATGCGGGCGCGCGCCGAGCGCCATCAGCAGCTTGCCGGTGTTCTCCTCGATCTCGTCGACGGTGAGCATGATCAGCGGCTCGCGCGTCAGGTCGGAGACGCCGATGATGTCGGCGCCGGCGAGATGATGGCCGAGCGGCAGCCACAGGCGATAGGGCGAGACTTCGAGGATTTCAGCCTGCAGGGCCATGCGGTCACGCAGGTTCGAGATGACCATCACGGCGACGTCGAGCTCACCGCCGACCAGCAGGTGCTCGAGATAATCGCCATTGTCCTCGATGGCCGAGACATCGACGGCCGGATAGGCGCGGCGGTAGCGGGCGAGCAGGTCCGACAGCACATAACCGGCGACCAGCGAGGTGACGCCGAGCTGCAGGCGGCCACCGCGCGTCTCGGCTTCGCGCGAGAAGGTGAGGCGCGCGTCCGAGACATCGGCCAGGATCTTCGTCGCGTGACGCAGGAACTGGTGGCCCTTGTGGGTGATGTTGAGGCCGCGCGGATGGCGCTCGAACAGTTCGACCCCGAGGTCGCCCTCCAGCTCCTTGATCGCCTCGGTGACGGAGGATTGCGAGATCGACAGGCTCTGCGCGGCACGCGACACCGTGCCCTGCTCGGCGACGGCCACGAAGAACTGCAGCTGACGGATGGTGAAAGCCATGGCGCAAGACTAAACACGCGTCGTGACGGTGTGGAAGATGTGGCCCACCAGTTGGCCCCGGCCCGATCCTGTGGCTACAGTCGGGCATGTCGACTGAAAACCGCATCCGCGCCATCCCGATCTGGAACGGCTTGATCGAGATCGCGCCGCTCAAGGGCGGGCTGTCGAACGAAAGCTGGGTGGTGACTGACGGCAATGGCCGGCATGTCGTGCGCTTCGGCCAGGATTTTCCTTTCCACCATGTGTTTCGCGAGCGCGAGATCATGGTGGCGAAGGCTGCGCACGCGGCCGGCTTCGCGCCGGAGGTGCGCTACGCCCAGCCCGGCATGATGGTGACGCAGTTTCTGGGCGCCAAGACCTACGGCGCGGAAGACGTGCGGGCCAACCGGGTGCGCATCGCCGGCTTGATCAGGCGCTTCCACGAGGAGATGCCGCGCCACGTCACCGGGGCGGGTTTCATGTTCTGGGTCTTCCACGTGATCCGCGACTACGCACGCACGCTGCACGAAGGCCGCAGCCGGATGGCGGCGAAGCTGCCGGCCTATCTCGCGCTCGCCGCCGAGCTCGAGAAAGCGCAGGCGCCGCTGCCCGTCATCTTCGGGCACAATGATCTGCTGCCGGCCAATTTCCTCGACGACGGCAAGAAGCTGTGGCTGATCGATTTCGAATATGCCGGCTTCAACACGGCGATGTTCGACCTCGCGGGTGCCGCCTCCAATGCGGGCATGAGCGACAGCGAGGCCGAGGAATTGCTGGCTACCTATTTCGGTGCGGAACCCGGCGACGACGTCCGCCGCTCGCTTGCCGCCATGCAGGTCGCATCGCTGCTGCGCGAGGCGATGTGGAGCATGGTTTCGGAGCTGCATCTCAATGCGCCCGGCGCCGACTATGTCGCCTATACGGCCGAGAACCTGGCGCGGCTCGACGCCTCACTCGATGCCTACCGCACATCGTATGAATAGGAATTCAAACGATGTGCGGTAGGCTGCTGATTTTGCGCATGTCTTTGTCCCGAAACCGCTCCACACTTTCGGGAGACATGCGGCATCGAAGCAAATACGGGAAAACCGCATGAGCCTGCCTGCCCACGCAGAAATCGTCGTGATCGGGGGCGGCATCATCGGCTGCTCGACCGCCTATCACCTGGCCAGGGACCACAAGGCCGACGTGCTGCTGCTGGAGCAAGGCAAGCTCACCTCGGGCTCGACCTGGCACGCGGCGGGGCTGGTGGGGCAGCTGCGCTCCTCCGCCTCGATCACGCGCGTGCTCAAATATTCGGTCGAGCTCTACAAGAAGCTCGATGCCGAGACCGGGCTCGCAACCGGCTGGAAGATGACCGGCTGCCTGCGGCTCGCCACCAGCCAGGACCGCTGGACCGAATTCCGCCGGCTGGCGACGACGGCAAAAAGCTTCGGCATGGAGATGCAGCTCATCTCGCCGGCCGAGGTGAAAAAGATGTGGCCGCTGATGCAGGTGGACGACCTGGTCGGTGCCTCGTGGCTGCCGACCGACGGGCAGGCAAGCCCATCCGACATCACCCAGTCGCTGGCGAAAGGCGCGCGCATGCACGGCGCCAAGCTGATCGAGGCGGTGAGGGTCACCGGCTTTGCCATGAAGGGCGGGCGCATCACCGCGGTGAAGACCGACAAGGGCGACATCGCCTGCGAGAAGGTCGTCAACTGCGCCGGCCAGTGGGCAAGGCAGGTCGGCGCGATGGCCGGCATCAACGTGCCGCTGCAGCCGGTGAAGCACCAGTATGTCATCACCGAAAGGATCCCGGGGCTCGCGACCGACGCGCCGACGATCCGCGATCCGGACCGGCGCACCTACTTCAAGGAGGAGGTGGGCGGGCTGGTGTTCGGCGGCTACGAGCCGAACCCGCAGGCCTGGACGACCGGAGACGTTCCGAACGACTGGGAGTTCCGGCTGTTCGACGACGACTACGATCATTTCGAGCAGCATATGGCGCAAGCCCTCGAACGAGTGCCGGCGCTTGGCCAGATCGGCATCAAGCAGATGATCAACGGGCCGGAGAGCTTTACGCCGGACGGCAATTTCATCCTCGGGGTCGCGCCGGAATGCGAAAACATGTTCGTCGGCGCCGGCTTCAACGCCTTCGGCATCGCCTCGGGCGGCGGCGCGGGCTGGGTGCTGGCGCAGTGGGTGGTGGACGGCGAGGCGCCGCTCGATCTCTGGGTGGTCGACATCCGCCGCTTTTCCGGCCTGCACGCGAGCCGCGACTGGGTGCGCGACCGCACGCTGGAAGCCTATGGCAAACACTACACGGTCGGCTTCCCGCACGAAGAATATGAAAGCGGCCGGCCGCGCATCGTCTCGCCGCTCTACGAGCGGCTGAAGCGTCACCGCGCCGTGTTCGGCTCGAAACTCGGCTGGGAGCGGCCGAACTGGTTCGCGCCGGCAGGCATGGAGCCGCGCGATGTCTACTCGATGGGCCGGCAGAACTGGTTCGACGCCGTCGGCGACGAGCACCGGCATGTGCGCGAGAAGGTCGGCATCTTCGACCAGTCCTCCTTCGCCAAATACGAGTTGGCGGGCAAGGATGCGGGCAAGGCGCTCGATTGGATCTGCGCCAACGATGTCGGCAGGCCGGTCGGGCGGCTGACCTACACGCAGCTTCTCAACACGCGCGGCGGCATCGAAGCCGACCTGACGGTGGCGCGGCTCGGCGAGGACAGATTCTATATCGTCACCGGCACCGGCTTCCGCACGCATGATTTCGGCCGGATCCGCGACCATATCGGCGAAGGGCTGGATGCGACGCTCATCGACGTGACGGAGGAATTCGGCACGCTGTCGCTGATGGGGCCGAGGGCGCGGGACGCGCTGGCGGCGGTGACGAAGGCGGACGTGTCGAACGCAGCGTTCCCGTTCGGGCATGGGCGCGAGATCGAGATCGCGGGGACGGTGGTGCGTGCGTTGCGCGTGACCTATGTGGGCGAGCTCGGCTGGGAATTGCACGTGCCGATCGGGGCGACCGGCACCGTGTTCGACGCGCTGATGGCGGCCGGCGAGCCGCATGGGATCCGGCCGGTGGGATATCGCGCGCTGGAATCGCTGCGGCTCGAAAAGGGCTATCGCGCCTGGGGCTCAGACATCACGCCGAATGACAACCCGCTCGAGGCGGGGCTGGGCTGGGCGGTGAAGCTCCGGAAGAACACCGATTTCCTCGGGCGCAAGGCGCTGGAAGCCGCAGTCGCAAGGCCTATGGCGAAGCGCTTCGCCGGCTTCACGGTGGACGATCCGGACATCGTGCTGGTGGGGCGCGAGACGATCCTTCGCAATGGCGAGGCGGTCGGATACCTCACCTCGGGCGGCTACGGCTATACGATCGGCAGGCCGATCGGGTTCGGTTACGTCCGCAATCCGGGCGGCGTCGATGACGCGTTTCTGACGTCCGGCGAATACGAGCTCGTCGTGGCGATGGAGCGCACGCGGGCGAGGATCGCGCTCGAGCCGCTCTACGATCCGCAAGCCATGAAGGTGAAAGGATGAATGCAATGCCTCGTCACAGTCTCTCCGCTTGCGCCGCAGGCATGTTGTTTGCGTCCGTGTCGCAGGCTGCCGAAACGATGATCGACATTCGCGACTGCCCACTCGACACGACCGTCTTTGTCGATCCGTGGGCTGGCAAGACCTTCCAAGTCAAACGCGTGGGCACCGACTACACCTATCTCTGCGCCGACGAAACCAAGCCGCCGGACGATTCATGCCGCGGTCCCTTCGGGGAGCTGGTGCTGGAAGGAGAGCTGTCGGAGTATGAAGGGCAGCCAAGCGAAACCATGTACGCAACCTGGACCGTCATCGCCGGCGTGCCCTGCTGCGACTGGTATGTGCACAAGCCGGAAGAGATGAAGTTCGGCGGCGGCTTCCAATGGCTTGAGCCGAAGGATGTGCCGCTGCTCAGGGGGCAAGGCTGGCTGTCGATCGATGCGGTCAACTACGGCAGCGATTTCGGCAACCCGCTCTACGCGGCCTCCTGCACGCTGCGACAATAGGAGCGGCGGCGTCGCGCCGCCGTGGGCGCGCAAGCGCGCCCGTGGTGCGCGGGGACGGCGCACCCTCCACAGGCTGCCCGCGAATTGCCATGATCGCCGTCACATTGCCGTCGCAATGCCGAAGGGGAACCTGATTCCACTGCCAGCCAAACGCAGGCTCAGCGACGCCGACCGCCGCTGGCTGATGAAGGCCGTGGGCGCTGCAGCACTCGCCACCCTGCCCGCCTGCCAAAGCGTGTTCGACATCGGCGCCGCACCCGTCGTGATCGAGGCGAAGTCGGGTGAGGAAGCGCTGACCAAGATCCGCAGCTCGCACGGGCTGCCGCTGCTCACCAGCGACCCGGCGCTCGAAAAGGCGGCTGCCGAGCAGGCGAGCTTCATGGCACGGGCCGGCAAGATGGAACACACGACCGGCCGCGGGCGCGATTTCGCCACCCGCATCCGGGCAAACGGCATCGACGGCGCGGCGGCCGAAAACATCGCGCAGGGGCGGTTCGATGCGGGCGGGTTGTTTACTGCCTGGATGAATTCGTCGGGCCACCGCCGCAACATGCTCGATCCGCGTTTCGCGCGCTTCGGGCTGGCCTCCGCCGAGGCGCAGAACGGCACGCGCTACTGGGCGCTCGTGCTGGCGCGTTAGAGGCCCTAACTCGGTCCTATTGACCCGCGCCGGTTTAGGCAGGATCGTTCGGACAGGAAGGCGTCACGCCTTCCGGCTGAGGAGCGACCCATGGCCACGCGTTTCGTGGAAGGCGAGAAGATCGACGTCGGTTATGACGGGCATCGCTGCATCCACGCGCGGCAATGCGTGCTCGGCCGGCCGGAGGTGTTCCAGGCCAATGCGCCCGGCGAATGGATTCACCCCGATGCGGTGTTGCCGGATGCCATTGTCCGGGTGGTCGAGGCGTGCCCATCGGGGGCGCTGAGCTATCGCCGCAAGGACGGCGGCGCCGAGGAGGCTCCGCCGCCGGTCAATGTGGTGCGGGTTCGCGAGAATGGACCGCTCGCTTTTCACGGCGAGTTGGACATTGCCGGCGAGACGCTGCTGCGTGCCATGCTTTGCCGCTGCGGGGAATCAAAACGCAAGCCGTTCTGCGACCGCAGCCATCTGAAGAGCGGCTTTGCCGCGACCGGCGAGCCGGCGGCGAAGGAATCGCCGGCGCTCGCCGTGCGAGACGGGCCGGTGAAGGTCACACCGCAGACGAATGGGTGCCTTAGGGTCGAAGGCAATCTGGAGATCGTGAGCGGGACGGGGCGCAGGGTCGAGCAGACGACCAAGGCGTTCCTCTGCCGCTGCGGGCATTCGAAGAACAAGCCGTTCTGTGATGGCAGCCACAAGGCGGTGGGGTTCGTGGCGTAGCGGGTGCCTGAGCCTGCAGGGTCGATGCCGCCCCCTCTCAAGCAATTCTAAGGCTTGGCGTTGCCAAGCCAAAGAATTGCTGTCTCTCCCGCCAGGCGAGAGACAGCGGCGCTAGTTCACATTGCTCGGCACGTTCTCCGGCGGCACTTCGGATTTCACCTTCTGGCGGTGCACGATGAAGAGGCCGGCGAGGACGACGACGCCGGCGCCGGCGAGCGTGCGCCAGCCGGGCACGTCGCCGAAGAAGGCCCAGCCGAAAACGATCGCCCAGAGCAGCAGCGTGTAGTGCAACGGCGCCAGCGTGGAGGCCGGCGCCATTTTGAGCGCGCGGGTGATGAGCATGTGGGCGACGCAGGAGACGAAGCCGAGCACGATCATGGCGCCGTAGTCGAATGACGTTGCCGGCACCCAGTTGCCGATCGCCATGACACCGGCGATTGCCGCCGCTCCGATGGTCTGCCAGGTGACGAGCACGGTGTCGCTGGTGCCGCGCAGCATGCGGCTGAAGATGATGGCGAGCGCGAAGCCGAAGCTGCCGATCAAGGCGTAGAGCGAGCCGAAGGAGAAGACGCCGGAGGTGGGCTGCAGGATAATCAGGACGCCGACGAAGCCGAGCAGGATGGCGATCCAGCGGCGCCAGCCGACGCGCTCGCCCAGCATGAAATGCGACAGCGCCGCGACGTAGATCGGGCCGGCCATGTAGAAGCTCATCACGTCGGCCAGCGGCAACCGGATCACCGCGCCATAGAAGAAGAACACGTCGACGGAGATTGCTGCCACGCGCATCAGCTGAATGACCGGCCGTTCCAGCCGGACGAGGCTGCCGATGCCTTGCCGCATGATCATCGGGGAAAGGAAGACCAGCGAGGCGAGCGAGCGCACGAGCACGACCTGGCCGATCGGGAAACTGGTGGCGAGCCATTTGGCGAGCGCGTCGAGCAGCGCAAAGACGAAGTCGCCGGCGAGCATGAAAAGGATGCCGGCCAGCAGCATGTTGCGCGGTTTCAGCCAGGTGCCGGGAGCATTTGCCATCGGCGCGGGTGTTACAGGGCGCGCCGCGCGTTGGCGAGTGCAGCACCGGCCAAAGCAGCGGGCCAGGCTATTTTCCGGCGCTCGCCGCCTTCGCCAGTTCGTTGATCCGCCAGCGCTGGTAGAGAAAGAAGATGAGAAGGAAGGCGAGACCGGCGGCCGCACCCCAGACCAGCGCCACCACGAACGCGACGCCGAGCCATTGCGCCAGGAAGGTGACGCCCGCGCCCGCGACCATGGCGTTCACGGTGGCGATCATCATCGCCGCCGACGTCAGGTAACCGGCCAATCGGCCGATCCTGAGGCCCGGTATGTACCGGCCTTCCGGCCAACGGCCGTACTCGGCCGCAAACTGGCGCTCCGCCTCAGGGCCCAGCGTGCGGTAGAAAGCCCGGATGCGGCCTATGGCAATATAGGCCTGCATGCTCTCGGTGGCGATGTCGACCATGCGCAACACGGTGAAGATACCAAGCACGAAGATCGCCGGGATGAGGCACGCCATGAAGGTGCCGAACCCTGCCGTGTTGGCGGCAAAGCCGAGCGCCAGCAGCGAGCTCGACAGGGCCATGATGTAGATCGTGGCGCGCGACATGGATTCGCTCGCCGTCGTGCCGATCACCGTCTGCATGATGAAATGCTCGGTGGTCATGGCCGACAGCAGCGCCGTGCCGGACTGGTTTTCCGGATGGGGATCGGTGGCGGCTTCGCTCATGCGACGCAGGTTAGGGCGGATGGCGCCGCTTGGCGAGCGTCAGCCGCGTGTGGTCTTGCGTGGACGTCCACCCTTGGCGCCATTCGCGCGGGCCGCCGCGGCCTTGGCGTCGGAGCGCGTGCGACCGGCCTGCTGAGCCATGTACCTGGCCGTTCCGAAGATGCCCGCAGCCAGTCCACCTACGGTATAATCAACGTCCAGCTTTTCCCAATGGAGGCCATAGCCGTCGCCTTCGATTTCGACTTCGGCGAGTTCAGAATCGTTAGCTCCAATAAGGCCCTGAACCTTGTCGACCGGGAAAGAGAAGGACGCGCCGCTGCGCAGTTCGACGGTGATGACGCGCCGTTCGGGTTCGTAGCGAACGGCACTGGCCAGTTGTCCCGGCGGCATTTCCGCCCCCTTTCGAAGGGCCGCGTCGATCTGCTCATCAAGGGAACGGTCAGCCATGCAGCTCCCGCCATTTCTCCAAAAGGAACAACCGGTTCTCCGACACCAACCGCAAGGCTTTCCTGGCGGTCGCCTCCGTCATGCCTCTTGCGGAGTCCAGTTCAACATTAGGGATCAAAAGCACTTTCGCGATCCCGTCGCCCACGACATGAACGTGGGCCGGTTCATGGTCATCCGTGTAGATGCGCACTCGAAGGCCGCCTTCACGAAGAACCGTAACCATCATTTATCCCATCTAGATGGGTTTTTCAATGCTTCAGTCCGTCTTGTGCCGCCGGTTCACAGCCGCCGGCCGGCCGGGCAACGCGAGCTTCGTGTCGCGCTTCTCGCGCTCGGCGACGACCTTGCCGCGGGCGATGACGCAGAGGCGCTCGGCGCGGAGCCGCACGGCTTCGACCGGGCCGCCGGCGTCGAGCACGACGAGGCTCGCCTTCTTGCCGACGGCGAGCCCGTAATCGGGCAAACCCATGATCGCGGCGCTTTCGACCGTCACCATGTCGAAGCATTTTTTCATCTCGGCCGGGTGCGACATCTGGGCGACGTGCAGGCCCATGAAGGCGACGTCGAGCATGTCGGCGGTGCCGAGCGAATACCACGGGTCGAGCACGCAATCCTGGCCGAAGCCAACGCGGATGCCATAGGCCAGCATCTCCTTCACCCGGGTGAGGCCGCGGCGCTTCGGGAACGTGTCGTGGCGGCCCTGCAGCATGATGTTGATCAGCGGGTTGGGGATGGCCGCGACCTCAGCTTCCGCCATCAGCGGCAAGAGCTTCGAGACATAATAATTGTCCATGGAGTGCATGGAGGTCAGGTGCGAGCCCGCCACCCTGCCGTTGAGGCCGAGGCGCTGGGTCTCGTAGACGAGCTGCTCGATGTGGCGCGACAGCGGGTCATCGGTCTCGTCGCAATGCATGTCGACCATGAGGCCGCGCCCGGCCGCGATCTCGCAGAGCTCGGTGACGGAGCGGGTGCCGTCGGCCATGCTGCGCTCGAAGTGCGGAATGCCGCCGACCACGTCGACCCCCATGTCGAGCGCGCGGATGGTGTTCTGTCTTGCCGTCGGGTCGCGGTAGAGGCCATCCTGCGGGAAGGCGACGAGCTGCAGGTCGATGTAGGGCGCGACGAGCTTCTTCACCTCAAGCAGCGCCTCGACCGCGAGCAGCCGGTCGTCGCAGGTGTCGACATGGGTGCGGATGGCGAGCAGGCCCATCGACACCGCCCAGTCGCAATAGGCCAGCGCCCGTTCCTTCACCGCCTCGTGCGTCAGCAGCGGCTTCAGCTCGCCCCAGAGCGCGATGCCTTCGAGCAGCGTGCCCGAGGCGTTGATGCGCGGGATGCCGTAGGAGAGCGTGGCGTCCATGTGGAAATGCGGATCGACCAAAGGCGGCGCGACGAGGCTGCCGGTGGCATCGATGGTGTGGTGGGCCTCGGCGTCGATCTTCGGCTCGATGGCCGCGATTTTCTCGCCGCGAATGCCGATGTCGGCCGCACGGCCGTCGGGCAGCGTGCCGCCCTTGACGATCAGGTCGAAGCTCATCTCTCGCCTTTCCGGTAGGGGATCATCAGCGCCTTCGGGTAGGTGGCGCGGCGCGCCACCAGCACCAGGGCGGCGATCGACAGGATGTAGGGCAGCATCAGGAAGACCTGGTAGGGCACGATGCCGCCGGAAAGCTGCTGCAGCCGGATCTGGTAGGCATCGAAGGCAGCGAAGAGGATGGCGCCGATGAGCGCCTTGCCCGGCCGCCACGAGCCGAACACGACCAGCGCGATGCAGATCCAGCCGCGGCCGTTGATCATCTCGAAGAAGAAGGAGTTGAAGGCCGACATGGTGAGGAAGGCGCCGCCCACCGCCATCAGCGCGCTGCCGGCCATCACCGCGCCGATGCGGATGCCGGAGACGGAGATGCCTTGCGCCTCCACTGCGGACGGGTTCTCGCCGACGGCGCGGACCGCGAGGCCGAGCGGGGTACGCGTCAGAACCCAGGCCACCACGGCGACGGTGACGAAGGCGAGGTAAGTGAGCGGCGTCTGGTTGAACAGCGCCTGGCCGACGACCGGGATGTCGGAAAGCCAGGGGATAGCCAGCGGCTGGAAGGGCTCGATCTTCGGCGGCGAGGTGACCTCGGGCAGGACGACGCGATAGGTGAAATAGGAAAGGCTGGTGGCGAGCAGCGTGATGCCGATGCCGACCACATGCTGCGACAGGCCGAGCGAGACGGTGAGCAGCGCGTGCAGCAGGCCGAAAGCCATGCCGACGCCGGCGGCGACGGCGACGCCGGTCCAGAGATCCTGCCCGGAATAGACGGTGAGCCAGCCGGCGAAGGCACCGGCAACCATGATGCCCTCGATGCCGAGATTGAGCACGCCGGCACGCTCGCAGATCAGCTCACCCATGGTGGCGAAGATCAGCGGCGAGGCAATGCGGATCACGGCCACCCAGAAGGAAGCGGAGATGAGGATGTCGAGGGCTTCGGTCATGGTGGGCGCCTCGTCAGGAGAGCAAGCACCCCCACTCCGTCCCTTCGGGCCACCTCTCCCCCTGCCCGGGGGAGAGGAACCCAAGCTGGATGAGCGCCGACATGGCGGCAGCGTTTCCTCTCCCCCGGGCAGGGGGAGAGGTGGCACGCGAAGCGTGACGGAGTGGGGGTGCTTGCCATCACCGCCACCTCAAACGGAACCGCGTGAGCATGATCGCCACCACCATGGTGAGCAGCGAGAGCGCCACCATGACGTCGGCGATGTAGGAGGGCACGCCTGCGGTGCGGCTCATGGCGTCGGCGCCGACGAAGATGGCGGCGACGAAGATGGCCGAGACGACCACGCCGAGCGGGTTGAGCAGCGCCAGCATGGCAACCACGATGCCGGTGTAGCCGAAGCCCGGCGACAGATCGAGGGTGAGGTTGCCCTTCAGGCCCGAGACTTCCGAGAAGCCGGCGAGTGCTGCGAGCCCGCCGGAGAAGAGCGCGGTCTTGATCAGCACGCGGTTGACCGGAATGCCGGCAAAGCGCGAGGCTTCCTGGTTGTTGCCGACCGCGCGCATCTCGAAGCCGAGCGCCGTCTTCTTCATCACCACCCAGACCAGCAGCGCCGAGACGAGCGCGAGTGCGAAACCGTAATGCAGGCGCTTGCCGGTGATGATGCGCGGCAGGCGGGCCTCGGCCACCAGTTTTTGCGATTGCGGCCAGCCGAGGCCGGTCGGGTCCTTGAGCACGCCTTCGAGCAGCATCGAGACGAAGAGCAGCATGATGAAGTTGAGCAGCAGCGTCGTCACTACCTCGTCGACGCCGAAGCGGGTCTTCAGGATGGCGGGGCCGAGCAGCAGCAGGGCTCCGGCGATGACCGACGCAATCATGATGACGGGTATGAGCAGATAGGGCGGCAGCGGCAGCGCGCCGGTTCCAAGCACCACGGTGATGATGGCGCCGGCGTAGAGCTGGGCCTCGGCGCCGATGTTCCACAGGCGGGCGCGGAAGGCGACGGCGACGGCAAGCCCGGTGAAGATCAGCGGCGTGGCGCGGGTGAGCGTCTCGAACAGCGCGAATTGCGAGCCGGCCGCACCCCTCGCCACCAGGCCGAACACGTCGAGCGGCGAGGCGCCGGCCGCATAGACCAGCGCGGCCGACAGGGCGCAGGCGACCAGCACCGCCCCGAGCGGGTAGAGCAGCGTTGCGAGCCTGGAAGGAGCAGCGACCGGCTCAAGTCGCATGGACGACCTCTGTACCCGGCACGATTGCACCAGGCGCCCCCGGGCGGGGTTGGCTCGCAGGCGCCGCGCCGGCCATCATCGCGCCGATCTCGGCGGTCGTCTTCGAGCCGCGCGGGAAGGGCCCGATCAGGCGGCCGCGGAACATGACGGCAATGCGGTCCGACAGCGCGAAGAGCTCGTCCAGATCCTCCGAGATGAGCAGGATCGCAGCGCCCCGCTGGCGCGCCGCAAGCAGGCGCTCCTGCATATAAGCGACGGCGCCGACATCGAGCCCGCGCGTCGGCTGGTTGGCCAGGATGATGCGCGGATCGCCGTCAAGCGCACGGCCGAGGATGAGTTTTTGCATGTTGCCGCCCGACAAGAGCCGGATGCGCGCATCCGGCGACGGGCATTTCACCTCATATTCGCGGATGATCAATTCCGCGAAATCACTGATCGCCTCGGAATCGAGGAAGCCGCGCTTCGAGAAGCGGCCGGAACGGTAGCGTTCGAGCACGAGGTTTTCGGCGATCGACATGTCGCCGATCGAGCCGACGGCGTGGCGATCTTCCGGGATGCGGCCGATGCCGGCGGCGAGCGCGGCACGCGGCGACCATTCCGCAACCGGCCGGTCGGCGATGAGCATCTTGCCGCCGACCGGCGTAATCATGCCGGCGACGACACCGGCGAGCGTCGCCTGGCCGTTGCCCGAAACGCCGGCGAGACCGGTGATCTCGGAGCGCCTGAGGTCGAGCGAGATGTTGTCGAGCGGCACACCGTGGCGCGCGGCGGTGGAAAGATTGGCGAGCGACAGCATCGGCGCGCCGCGCAGGGCCTCCTCCACCACCGGCGGCTGCACGTCGTGGCCGACCATGAGCTGCGCCAGCTCGTGCGGATTGGTCGTCGACGTCTTCGTCTCGCCGGCGAGCCTGCCGCCGCGCAGCACGACCACGCGGTCGCTGACCGCCATCACCTCGTGCAGCTTGTGCGAGATGAAGATGACCGAGAGGCCGCCGGCGGTGAGCTTGCGCAGCGTGGCGAAAAGCGCGGTGCTTTCCGCCGGCGTGAGCACGGCGGTCGGCTCGTCGAGGATGAGGATTTTTGCCTCGCGGTAGAGCGCCTTGACGATCTCGACACGCTGCCGCTCGCCGACGGCGAGCGAGGCCACGATCGCGGACGGATCGATCTCGAGGCCGAAATCCGCGGCGAGGCTGGCAATGCGCCTGCGCGCCCGCTCGCGGCCGAGGCGCGGCGAGAAGAGCGACTGCGTGCCGAGCGCGATGTTGTCCAGCACCGACAGGTTCTCGGCCAGCGTGAAGTGCTGGTGCACCATGCCGATGCCGGCCTTCAGCGCGGCGCGCGGGTCGCCGCGCGAAAGCCGTTTGCCGAACGCTTCGACTTCGCCGGAATCGGCCACGTAATGGCCGAACAGGATGTTCATCAGCGTCGTCTTGCCGGCGCCGTTCTCGCCCAGCAGCGCCAGCACCTCGCCGGGCGCGAGCTCGAACGAGATGGAATCGTTGGCGGTGAGCGTGCCGAACCGCTTGGTGATGCCGGAGAGGCGAAGGACTGGTGCGGTCATGGGTGGGCAGCTCTCTTCTCCCTCCTGAGTTTGTCGAAGGATCGCGGGGAGAAGACGCCGCCCTTCGACAAGCTGAGGAGGCAGATGAGGGGCTGCGCTGAAGTCCGAGATGTCTGCGCCGCCCCTCATCCGACCCTTCGGGCCACCTTCTCCCCGTACACGGGGAGAAGGAAAAACTAGCTCGACTTCGGCTCCTCGTCGTTGATCGCGACGGTGAAGGAGCCGGCCATGATGCCGGCCTCCTTCTCGGCGGCCTTCGCCAGCGCATCGGCGGGGACCTTGCCCTCGAAGGTGCCGAGTGCTGCGAGCGAGCAGCCGCCTTCCTTCATGAAGGAATAGACGCCGTAATCGGCCGCCTTGAAGGTGCCGGCCTTGACCTCGGCGATCGCCTTGTCGAGCGTCGGCTCGAAATGCCAGAGCGCGGAAGCGACGACGGTGTCGGGATAATCCTTCTGCGTGTCGATGACGTTGCCGATCGCCAGCACGCCCTTCTCCTTGGCTGCGTCGGAAACGCCGAAACGCTCGGCATACATGACGTCCGCGCCGGCATCGATCTGCGCGAAGGCGGTCTCCTTGGCCTTGGGCGGGTCGAACCAGGAGCCGATGAAGGCGACCTGGAAGGTGGCGTCAGGCGCCGTTTCCTTCACGCCCGCCATGAAGGCGTTCATGAGCCGGTTCACCTCGGGGATCGGGAAGCCGCCGACCATGCCGATCTTCTTCGACTTGGTCATGGCGCCGGCGATGATGCCGGTCAGATAGGAGGCGTCCTGGATGTAGTTGTCGAACACCGCAAAGTTCGGGTTGGCATCGTCCGGCTTGAAGGACGAGCCCATCAGGAAGGCGGTCTCGGGGTAGTCGGCCGCCACGGTGCGGGCGGCATCCTCGACGCCGAACACCTCGCCGACGACCAGCTTGTTGCCGGCCTCGGCATATTCGCGCATCACGCGCTCATAGTCCGTGTTCGAAACGTTTTCGGTCGCGACATATTCGATGTCGCCGCGGTCCTTGGCGGCATTCGCCGCCTTGTGGATGCGGCTCACCCATTGCTGCTCGAACGGGACGGTGTAGATCGCCGCCACTTTCAGCTTCTCCTGCGCGAAAAGCCGGGAGGGCGAGGAGAGCGCCGCGAGTGCCGCCGTGCCGGCGCCGAGCTTCAACGCCTGACGGCGCGATATGATTGATCTTGCTGGGTTTCTTACCATTTTTCCACCTCTGGCTGGACTTCTTCGGACGAAAGGACATCCCGTCTTTTTTTATCGTTTGGTCAAACGATAGCGGGAAAGGGCGAGCCGTGGAAGGCCGCGCGGGCGGGCGCCAACAAGCATTTCGGATCGCAGCGCCGGCTGCTATAGTCCGCAGAAGGGGGAAGCGGGTCGCGTTCGGCGTGACCGCCGAGCGCGCCGCCGGGGCCGGTCAGAGGAGAACCAGCCATGGCACGTTTCCATGTGTATGCCGGCGCGGCCGAAGCGGCCGACCAGCCCACCGTCCGCCGCATCGGCTTCGACGACATAAGGATGGCGCTGCGCGAGGGTTTCGACGATTTCTTCGAGAAGCCGTCGCATTACGTCTTTCTCTGCGTCATCTACCCGCTCGCAGGCATCCTGCTGGCGGTCTGGACCTCGGGCCAGAACGCGCTGCCGATGCTGTTTCCCCTGATGTCCGGCTTTGCCTTGCTCGGGCCGCTCGCGGCGATCGGGCTCTACGAGATCAGCCGGCGGCGCGAGGCCGGGCTCGACACTTCGTGGCGGCATGCCTTCGATGTCAGGCATTCGCCGGCCCTGCCCGCGATCGTCGCCGTCGGCGTCATGCTCTTCATCATCTTCATCGCCTGGCTGCTGACGGCGCAGGCGATCTACACGTCAATCTATGGCGATGAGTTGCCGGCGTCGCTCGGCAGCTTCCTAGGCGAGGTGTTCAGCACCGAGCGCGGCTGGCTGCTCATCGTGGTCGGCAATCTGGTCGGAGCGCTCTTCGCGCTGGTGGTGCTGTCGACGACGGTGATCGCCTTCCCGCTGCTGCTCGACCGAGACGTCGGCGCCTATGAAGCCGTGCGGACCTCGGCGCGCGCAGTGCTCGCCAACCCGGTGCCGATGATCGCCTGGGGCATCATCGTTGCCGTGCTGCTGCTGCTCGGCACGATCCCGCTCTTTGCCGGGCTGGCGGTCATCATCCCGATCCTCGGGCATTCCACCTGGCACCTCTACCGCAAGGTGATCGAGCCGGAACGGCAGCCGCTGCGTCAGAACCCGAGCGCGCACCCGTCCTTGCGCGGGTCCGAGCCGCCCGAGAGAATGCCGCGCGCATAGTCGATAAAGACGGCCTGGCCGCCGCCAAAAGGCCTTTCGGCCACCGCAACCCGGTGGCCGAGCGCGGTCAGGCCCTCGACCACCTCGATCGAAAAGGTCTTTTCGAGCTGGACGGTGCCGTCGGAGGCGAAGACGCGCGGCGCGTCGATCGCCGCCTGCGGGTCGAAGCCGAAATCGATCATGTTGGTCAGGACCCGGACGTGGCCGAAGGGCTGGTAGTCGCCGCCCATCACGCCATAAGGCATCAGCGCGCGCCCACCTTTGGTCAGCATGCCAGGCATGATGGTGTGGCGCGGGCGCTTCGACGGCGCAATGCAGTTCGGGTGGCCGGGGTCGACGGAAAAAGAATTGCCGCGGTTCTGGAACATCACGCCCGTCGCCGGGCAAAGGATGCCGCAGCCGAAGGAATCGTAGACCGAGTTGATGAAGGAGACGGCGTTGCGCTCGGCGTCGACAACGCTGACATAGACGGTGTCGGAGAGCCGCAGACCGAGATCGGGCAGCGAGGCCATCGCCCGGTCGCGGCGGATCGAGCGGGCGAGCGAAGCGGCCCAGTCCTTGGACAGCAGCCGCTCGGTGCGCGCCAGCATGGCGGATTCTTCCGCAACTTCCGCGTTGCGGACGGCGAAGGCCAGGCGTCCGGCCTCGATCTCGAGATGCGTGCGCTCGACCGAGAGCGGGTCGAGCGATGCCAGGTCGAACCCTTCCAGCAGGTTGAGCATGATGAGCGCGGTGATGCCCTGATTGTTGGGCGGGATCTGGTGCACGCGATAACCGCGGTAATCGGTGCTGATCGGCTCGACATAGTCGCCGTGCACGGCGGCGAAATCGGCGAGCGTGTGCAGGCCGCCTTCGGCGTTGAGCGTCTTCACCATGGCCTGCGCGACGGCGCCTTCATAAAAACCGGCGCGGCCAGTGTCGGCGATCGCCTGCAGCGTGTCGCCGAGCGCCTTCTGGACGTGCAGATCGCCTTCCGCCGGCACCGCGCCGCCGGGCAGGTAGACGGCGGACGCCGCCGCGTTCTTGCCAAGCAGCGGCGCTGCGGCAAGCCAGTCGCGGCGCACACGTGCGTGCACGGGATAACCGTCGCGCGCGTAGCGGATCGCGGGCGCGAGCAGATTTGCGAAAGGCGTGCGGCCGTGGTCGGCGTGGAGCGTCAGCCAGGCATCGACCGCGCCGGGAAGCGTCGCGGCGTGGACGGAATCTTCCGGGATCTCGGTGAAGCCGCGCTCGCGATACCAGGAGAGCTCGGCGGCGGCGGGCGAGCGGCCGGAGCCGTTGAAGCCGATCACCTTGTCCGAGCCGGCCCTGGCCATGAGGACAAAACAGTCGCCGCCGATGCCGGTCGATTGCGGCTCGACCACGGCGAGCGTGGCGTTGGCGGCGATGGCCGCGTCGAGCGCGTTGCCGCCGGATTTGAGCACGTCGAGCGCGACGCCGGTGGCCAGCGGGTGCGAGGTGGCGGCGATGCCGTTGGCGGCGTGCACGGTCGAGCGGCCGCCGAGCTGAAAATCGCGTGTCATCTTTACGCTCCAGACAGGACTGCCGATGGCGGCCACTCTTTACCAGTCAATGGCACGGCAGTTGCGCGGCGGTGAAGCACCCCCACTCCGTCTCCCCCGGAAAACCGGGGGAGACACCTCTCCCCCTGCCCGCGGGAGAGGAAGGGCGCCAAGCTCGCCGGCCTTCCTCTCCCCCGTCGATCGGGGGAGAGGTGGCACGCGAAGCGTGACGGAGTGGGGGTCGACTGCGCTGCCATTTGCGATTTGCGCTACCGCGCGCGGCGGAAGGTTCAAGCGTTCGCTGCGACCAGCGCACGCTCGAGCATGCCCATGCCTTCGTCCAGCACCTTGTCCGAAACGGTGAGCGGCATGAGCAGGCGGATGGTGTTGGCGTGCACGCCGCAGGAGAGCAGCACCAGCCCCTCCCCGATGGCGGCCTGGGTCACGCGCTTGGTGGCGTCGGCGTCGGGCTCGTTGCCGCCGCGCGACTTGACGATGTCGAAGGCGACCATGGCGCCGGGACCGCGAATGGCGGCGATCGGCACGATGTCGTTGCGCTGCGACATCTTCGTCAGCGCGCCGCGCAGCTTTTCACCAAGCTTGCCGGCACGTGCGACAAGCTTCTCTTCCTTGATCACGTCGAGCACGGCGAGTGCAGCGGCGCAGGCGATCGGGCTGCCGGCATAGGTGCCACCCAGGCCGCCCGGCTCGGCCGCATCCATGATCGCGGCGCGGCCGACCACGCCCGACAGCGGAAAACCGCCGGCCAGCGATTTCGCCACGGTGATGATATCGGGCTCGACGCCGCTCACCTCGATGCCGAACATCTTTCCCGTACGGGCAAAGCCGGTCTGAATCTCGTCGGCGATCAGCAGGATGCCGTGCTGGGTGCAGATGGCCCGCAGCGCCTCGAGCAGCTCGGTCGGCGCGGGATGGAACCCGCCCTCGCCCTGCACCGGCTCGATGATGATGGCAGCAACCTGGCTCGGCTCGAGGTCGGCGCGGAAGAGCGTGTCCAGCGCGCGCAAGGTCTCGGCGACGCTGACGCCATTGTCGGGGGTCGGGAACGGCAGGTGATAGACCCCGGAGGGAACCAGGCCGAACTTCTTGCGATAGGGCGCGACCTTGCCGGTGAGCGCCATGCCGAGATGGGTGCGGCCGTGGAAGGCGCCGGCAAAAGCGATGACGCCGCTGCGCCCGGTGGCGGCGCGCGCGATCTTGACGGCGTTCTCGACGGCTTCGGCGCCGGTCGAGAACAGGATGGTCTTGGCCTCGCCCTTGAACGGCGCGAGCGCATTCAGCCGCTCGCAAACCTCGACATAAGGCTCGTAAGGCAGCACCTGGAAGCAGGTATGCGTGTAGCGGTCGAGCTGGTCCTTCACCGCCTGGACGACCTTCGGATGTCGGTGGCCGGTGTTGAGCACGGCGATGCCGCCGGCGAAATCGACGTAGCGGCGGCCCTCGACGTCCCACACCTCGCAATCCTCGGCACGGTCGGCATAGACCGGAAAGGCGTTGCCGACGCCGCGCGGCACGGCGGCGACCCGGCGGGCCTGGAGCGAAGCGTTTGCGTTCATCGGACGTCCCTCTCGCTTGCGATGTTCCACCATCTTTAGCACTGGTGTTGGGAGGGGAGTAAGGGAGTAGGGGAACAGGGGAGTAGGGCCAGCACGTCGGATCGGTTCGGCGCTTCAGCCGGCAGCCTCACCCGGACTGCACGTACTTTTGCACTCCCCTATTCCCCTATTCCCCTATTCCCCTTCCATCCGCCCAACACGAAAGCATTTTGACTGTTATATTCGTCTGTATATAACGGGTGGCAGCCGCGACCTGCGGGCTCTCAGGATCAAACAGGAGGAATTCCATGCTGACACGCAAACATCTCGGCGCGGCAATCGCGCTGACCTTCGCCGCTGCCTTCGCGGCGCCGGCGCTGGCGCAGGACACCACGGTGACGGTCTTCGCCGCGGCCAGCCTGAAGAACGCGCTCGATGCGGTGAACGATGCCTGCGCGGCCGATGTCGGCGAGAAGGCGACGATCTCCTATGCGGCGAGCTCGGCGCTGGCCAAGCAGATCGAGGAAGGCGCACCGGCGGATGTGTTCATGTCGGCCGACCTCGACTGGATGAAATACCTTTCGGACAAAAACCTGACCAAGAAAGACACTGAGACCCAGTTGCTCGGCAACAGCATCGTGCTGGTGGCGCCGGCCGGTTCCAGCGTTGCGCTGAAGATCGCGCCGAATTTCGACCTCGCCGGGACGCTGGGCGACGGCAAGCTCGCCATGGCCAATGTCGAAGCCGTGCCGGCCGGCAAATATGGCAAGGCGGCACTGGAAAAGCTTGGGGTATGGGCCGCGGTCGAGGGCAAGGTCGCGCAGGCGGAGAATGTGCGCGCAGCACTTGCGCTGGTGGCGACCGGCGAGGCACCGCTCGGCATCGTCTACAAGACCGACGCAAGCGCCGAGCCCAAGGTGAAGGTCGTCGATACCTTCCCGGCCGACAGCCATCCGGCGATCGTCTACCCGGTGGCGCAGACGGCGGAATCGAAGGACGACGACACCCCGGCGTTCCTGGCATGCCTCAAATCGGCCAAGGCCAAGGAACTGTTCGAAGGCCAGGGCTTCACCGTTCTCGGCAATTGACGAAAATACCGGGCCGCTGCGCGAGCATCAGGGGATGCAGCGGCCCTTTCGTTTTACGAGTGGCAAGCGTAAGGGACGAGATGCGTATGCTCCGGGTTGTTACGCTTTTTGTCGGTTTCATCCTGTGTGGCCTGCCGGCCTTCGCCCTCGATCCGGGCAAGTTTACCATCGAGCTGCTGGGCATCGGGCAGAACCCCATCACACTGACACCCGACACGCTGAAATCATTGCCCGTCGTCGAGATGGACGTGACCTTTCAGACCTCGAAGGGCCCTTCGAGCGGCCACTATAAGGGCGTGCTGTTCTGGGATGTGCTCAAGGCCAACGGCGCTTTCGAGGGCGTCGAGCACAATCAAGAACTGAAGAAGGTTTTCGTCGTGAAAGCGAGCGACGACTACCAGATCGCCTTTTCGGTCGGTGAAATCCATCCTGATTTCGGCAACACGCCGATGATGCTCGCCGACCAGGTCGACGGAAAAACATTCGAGGGCGGCTACCGGATCATCATGCCGGGAGATACGCGCGGCGCGCGCAATGTGCGCGACGTCGTCGGGATAGAGATGCGCTGAAACGCATCGTCAGGAGCAGTCATGAAGCTGAGCGCGCGCAATCAGATCAAGGGCAAGGTCGTTTCCGTCACCAAGGGCGCGACCACCTCGCATGTGAAGATCGACATTGGCGGCGGCACGATCGTCACCGCCTCGATCACGAACGATGCAGCGAGCGAGTTGGGGCTGGAGGCGGGCAAGCAGGCCTACGCCATCGTCAAGGCCTCCGACGTGATGATCGCGGTCGACTGAAATGGTCCGCGAAAGCGAGATCAGGCAGGGAGAGGTCGCCGTCGATTTTCCGGCAGCGACGGATGCCGGGCTGGTTTTCATCGGCACCATCCGCACGCCCTGGACATCCCGCATGGAGACGCCGCGCCAGGGCCGGCCGGACGGACCGCCCTGCCGGCTGGAGCTGTTCGAGCCGTGGCCCGCGGCGCTCTCCGGCGTCGAAAAATTCGAGCGGCTGGAGGTGCTTTACTGGCTGCATCTGTCGCGCCGCGACCTCGTTCTGCAAAGCCCGGCCAACGACGGCAGCGTGCGCGGCACCTTCGCGTTGCGGTCGCCGGTGCGGCCCAACCCGATCGCCACGCAGATCGTGACCTTCGTGGCGATCGAAGGCACCGCGGTGATCGTACGCGGTATGGACTGCATAGACGGCACGCCGCTGCTCGACATCAAGCCGGACCGCACGCTGTTCACCCCGATCGCGCCGCCGCAAGCGGGGGACTTCGAGACAGGCTGAGCTTCGCGGCAGTTTCCGATCGGCCGATCGCACAGCCGGCCTTCAGGCATGCGGCTTGCCGTAGCGCCAATAACCCATCAGCGACATCAGCCGCCGGTCGAGCCCACGCTCGTTGATCAGCATCGCCCGGATGCGGCTGACGGCCGCCGTCTCGCCAGCAACCCAGCCGTAAAAACCGGCTCTGGCCTGGTCGGCATCAATGCCGACCAGGTCGGCGTCAATGCCGACCGGGTCGGCGTCAATGCCGCCCGGGTCGGCGCGGTCCCAGAGGATGTCGCGGTCGGGGTCGACCTCGGCCAGCACGTCGCCATGGTGACCAAAGAATGCCGAGGATGGGATGTCGGCGCGGGCGGCGGCGGCGATCATCTCCGCGCCGTAGGGTTTTGAGCCGCGCAAGAGCCATTCGAGGCTCAGCCCCGGCCAGGACGGCAGCGCAAGCCGGTCGGCTTCCGCCGCCACCTCGATGAAGACCTGCGCGCGCGGCGGCTTCGGCCATGCGGCCAGTTGCTCGAGAATGCCGGCTGCGGCCGGCAGCGCCGTCTCGTCGGCGATCAGGAGCACCTGCTTCACGCCGACCGGAGGCTCCCATTCGTAACCGCCGATCTTCGCGTCGCAATGCGCGTTCGGAGCCGAGATCTGGATGGCGTCGCCCAGCCGCGCGCGCATGGCCCAGCGCGAGGCCGGCCCGTTGTCGCCATGCAGGACGAAATCGACATCGAGCCGGTCGCCGGAAAGGCGACGTATCGTGTAGGTGCGCATCGGCGCGCGCTCGGCGGGCGGCAAGGTGCGGTAGATATCGTACCAATCCGGTCTGTTGGGGATCGCCGAAGGCGTGCCGTCGGTCTTCGGGAAAAAGAGCTTTATGCGCTGGTCGGGCGCCAGGGTCCGCATGGCGGCAATCTGCTCGCCGCCGAAAGTCAGCCTGGACATGTGCGGCGACAATACGCGCCGATCGGTGAGCACCGCGTCGAAGATGCGGTAGGCGGTTTGCAAATTCAGCTCCTGTCGCTCGCTCGCGGCCGGATCGACCGTTGCACCGGCCGGCGGGCCGTCGCAACGCGGCGAGGCAACCCTTCCGGCGTGCTTTTGGTCACGAATGCCGGCCCTATCATATCATGAGTGCAGCATTCAAGTTTTACGTGATGTTCACCAGAACATAACGCTTTCGAGGGCCGGGGATTCGCGGTACTGGTGCCGTCGATATCGAACCAAATGGGGTGCGACCGATCGCATGGAGTGGCTGGACCTCAGTCCTGAGGAGTGGGCCGCGGTCCGCCTGTCGCTCAAGGTTTCCACCTGGGCGGTGGCCGCAAGCCTGCCGGTCGGCATCGCCATCGCCTACATCCTGGCGCGCGGCCGGTTCCCGGGACGCTCGCTGCTCAACGGCATCGTGCACCTGCCGCTGGTGATGCCGCCGGTGGTGACCGGCTACCTTCTGCTGCTGACCTTCGGCCGCCGCGGGCCGGTCGGCTCGTTTCTCGACGAGCATTTCGGTATCGTCTTCTCGTTTCGCTGGACAGGTGCTGCGCTGGCGGCCGCTGTGATGGGCTTTCCGCTGATGGTGCGGGCGATACGGCTTTCGATCGAGGCGATCGACCGGCGGCTGGAAGCGGCCGCCGGCACGCTCGGCGCAAGTCCGTTCATGGTGTTCCTGACGGTGACGCTGCCGCTGGCGCTGCCCGGCATCATCGCCGGCATGATCCTCTGCTTCGCCAAGGCGATGGGCGAGTTCGGCGCAACCATCACCTTCGTCTCCAACATTCCCGGCGAGACGCAAACCCTGCCTTCCGCCATCTACACCTTCACTCAGGTGCCGGGCGGCGATGCCGGCGCGCTGCGGCTGACGCTGATCTCGATCGCCGTGTCGATGGCTGCGCTGGTCGCATCCGAAATCCTGGCGCGGCGGGTCGGCCGGCTGGCGACGGTCGAATGATCGAGCTCGACATCCGCAAGCGGCTTGGCGCCTTTCTCCTCGACATCAAGCTCAAGAGCGCCGGCCGGGTGACGGCGCTGTTCGGCCCGTCCGGATCCGGAAAGACCACCGCGGTTAATCTGCTCGGCGGGCTGTTGAAGCCCGACGCAGGGCGCATCGTCGTCGACGGCCGTGTGCTTGCCGACACGAGCCGGCGCGTCTTCGTGCCGAAACACCGACGCCGCATCGGCTATGTGTTCCAGGATGCGCGGCTCTTCCCGCATCTTTCGGTGCGGAGCAACCTGACCTTCGGCCGCTGGTTCACGCCGGCAGCCGAGCGAACCGAGGATTTCGGCCGCATCGTCGAGATGCTCGGCATCGTCGGCCTGCTCGGTCGCCAGCCGGATTCGCTGTCGGGCGGCGAGCGGCAGCGCGTGGCGATCGGCCGGGCGCTGCTTGCCAGCCCGAAGCTGCTGCTCATGGACGAGCCGCTTGCCTCGCTCGACGAGGCGCGCAAGGCCGAGATCATGCCTTATCTCGAAAGGCTGCGCGACGAGACCAAGGTGCCGATCGTGCTCGTCAGCCATTCGGTCGCGGAAGTGGCGCGGTTGGCCGACACGGTGGCGGTGCTGGCCGACGGCAGGCTCACGGCGCAAGGAAGCGCATCCGACGTGCTCGGGCGGCTCGACCTGCTGCCGGCGGAAGAGCGCGGCGAGGGCGGCGCGGTGATCGACGCGGCGGTCGTGGAGCACGACCCGCGCTACGGCATGACCGTGCTCGAGGCACGCGCCGGGCTGGTGCGGGTGCCGCGCATCGATGCCGAGCCCGGCAGTGCGGTCCGCCTCAGAATCCGGGCGCGCGACGTGATGGTGGCGATCGAGCCGCCAAGAGGGCTGAGTGCGCTCAACGTGTTCGCCGGGCGTATCGCGGCGGTGCAGAGCGGCAGCGGCCCGCTGGCGGAGGTGCGGATCGATTGCAATGGCGACGTGATCGTCGCCAGCATCACCCGCCAGTCGCTGGAGACGCTCGGCCTGGCGCAAGGCAGCACGGCCTATGCCGTGGTGAAGACGGTCAGCTTCGACGCACGCAATGTGAATTGAGGCAGTGGAGCCGGCCCGGCTCCTGGGTTACCATCGCCTCGCTACCGGAAAACGAAGATGCCCTCACTCAGCCTGCGCATCGACCTCGACCCGGAAGGCCGGATCGGCCCGGGCAAGATCGCCTTGCTCGAGCAGATCGGCAGGCACGGATCGATTTCGGCCGCCGCCCGGCACATGGACATGTCCTACAAACGCGCCTGGGACCTGGTCGGCGAGATGAACCGCATCTTCGGCAAGCCGGTGATATCGGCGAAAACCGGCGGCCGGGCCGGCGGCGGGGCGGAGCTGACGGCGATCGGCCTGGCGCTGGTCAGCCGCTTCCGCGCCATCGAAGCGGCGGCGGCGGCGGTTGCGCGCAAGGAGCTCGATGCGCTGCAGGCGGAGATCGAGGCAGGTTGAACCGCCAAAAGGCGGCCTATAGCGTTTTCACGATTCTTAGAATCGTGAAAACGCTCTAGGTCCCTGTTCTGGCGCAAATCCGGACGGAAAACCGGTTTCCACTTTTCCTGGATTTGCTCTATTCGGCAGCGAGCTGCGGGCGCCAGGCCTCGTACTCTTTCTTGCGTTCGTCGAGCCTGGCCTGGGTCTTCTCGGCTTCCCGGCGCAGCCAAGCTCGGAACGCTTCGAGCTTGGGCGAGCCGAGATTTCCCTTGGGGCAGACGAAATGCCAGCCCATGCGGTTTGGATGCTCGACCCGGAAGGGCGCCACCAGCCGCCCCTCATCGATATCCTCCTGCACATAGGCGCGGTTCGCCACGGCGAAGCCGAGGCCGGCATTGGCGGCCTGGAAGGAAAGCATGCAGGAATCGAAGGACATCGCCGGCGCCTCGTCCATCACCTGCGGCGCACCGACATGCTCCAGCCATGACTTCCAGTTGCTGGTGCAGGTGTCGGAGTGGAGCAGCGTGAAGCGGCTGAGCTCGCTCGGGTGCATGTCGGTGAACGGGCGGTCGCCCAGAATGCGCCGGAACAGCGACACGCTGCAGACCGGCGTCAGATCCTCCCTGAACAGCGGCTCGGAATAGAGCCCGGGAAACCGGCCGTCGCCGTAGCGGATCTCGAGGTCGAGATCGCCCTGGCGGAAATCCGTTTCGTCATAGGAGGTGGACATGTGCAGGTGCGTGTCGGGCTGCTCTTCCTGGAAGCTGCTGAGGCGCGGCATCAGCCAGCGCGTGGCGAAGGTCGGCAGCACGGAGATCTTGAGCATGTGCTCATGCTCGCGCCGGCGCACCTCGAGGCCGGCCGCAACGATGCGATCCAGCGCCTCGCGCACCTTGCGCACGAACTCCTCGCCCTCCGGCGTCAGCGAGACGGCATTCTTGCGGCGTTGGAATATCTTGAAGCGCAGTTGCTCCTCGAGCCCCTTGACGCGCTGGCTGACGGCAGACGCCGTGATGAACTGCTCTTCGCCGGCACGGGTGAAATTCTGATGCCGGGCGGCGCTCTCCACGATCTTCAGAGAGTTTAGGTTCATTTGCCGGAGGACGCGCAATGCCGTCACCTTAAGCTGATCTAAAAATGGCTCGATCTAATCTAAATTTACAGGGCAAATGGTTTTCGTTCAACTCGCCTCGAAGGGCGGCGCCGCCGCACCCGGTAGAGGAGCGCGTCAATGAACGCACACACCATTCCAGACCTGCGCTACGCCATCAGTCGCGAAGCCATCATCGGCCACGACACCGCCTGGAAAATCTCGAACTTCGGAGCCGCACAGTACCTGCACGGCTACGACCCGGTGCTGCTGGAGGCGATTCGCGTCTCGGCGCTCAAGCTGAAAGAACAATATGCGGTGCACAAGCACCTCGATCTGACCTTTATCACCGGCGCCGACCGCTACATCCCGGAGATCAAGGAACTGATCAACGACAGACTGCGGCTGGAGCGGCTCTCCGACATGATGGGCACGAAGCTGGAGCCCTATCCGCTCTCGATCGTGGGCTCCACGGTGACCTTCATGAACCCGGCCGACGGCGCGGTGGACTGGCATTCCGACGGCGTGCCGGTGACCGAACTCGTGCCGCTGTCGATCAGCGATCCGATCGTGGGCGGACATCTCGAGATCTATTGCGACAACGCCGACAAGGGTCGCGCCATCCTGGAATCCGGCCGCGAGCTGCCGCGCAACAAGATCCTCAAGATCGACCACAAGATGGGCTACGCCACGCTCGGCCAGTTCGTCGGCGTGCTGCACCGCACTGCCCCGATCAGGCTCGGCGACCGCGTCACCCTGGTCCTCAACCAGCGCTCGTCGGTAAAACCGTTCGTCGACGACAACCGCATGTTCTACCTGGCCGCCGACAACGACGTCGATCGCAGCTGGGTGCAGGAGCTGTCGGAGGACGTCTGGAACAACCAGCTCCCGGCCTATCGCCGCTGGGAAGAAAGCCACGCCAAGCGCGAGCCGGCGCCGGCGACCGAGAGCGAGTCGGTCCAGTCCCGCTCGGTGTGGTAGTGGAACGACCCCTGCTCCTGGCGCTCGCCGCGATCGCGCTCTGGTCGACGAACGCGGTCACGGCCAAGCTGGTGCTTGCCGACCTTCCGGTCTCGCTGGTGCAGTGCCTGCAGTTCACCGGCGCCACGATCGTGTTCGCCTGGATGCAGTTTTCCACGCGCCGGCGGGCACCGCTTCTCCGGGGCGTCGGCGCCAGGGCGCTCCTGCTCGGCCTGATCGGCCTCACCGGCACCATGGTGCTGCAATACCTCGCCTTCGCATCGATGCCGGTGATCGAGGCCAATCTGATCGCCTATACCTGGCCGCTGCTCGTCGCCGCCGGACTGATCCTGCTCCGGCGCACGCCGCGGCCGCTGCGTCTTGCCGTGTCCGCGCTTGCCGGCTTTGCCGGAGCAGCGCTCGTCATCACCGGCGGCGAGCGCGCCCTGACGCTCTCCGGCGAATTCTACGGCTACGCGGCGGCGATCGGGTCGGCGCTCTGCATGGCCTACTACACGCTGATGATCGGAGGCGTTGCGGTCGCCCCCGAGCGGCTGCTCCTGCCGTCGGCTCTCGTGGGGCTTGCCGGCACGGCGATCTGGAGCCTTGTCGAGGGCCTGCCGCACGCCTCGATCACAACCTTGCTCGGCGGCCTCTATCTCGGCGCCGGTCCGATGGGGCTCGGTTATCTGTTCTGGTCGAAAGCAATGCGTGGCGACGACAGCGGCCGCATCGCGATCCTCGGCTATCTCACGCCGATCGGATCCACGGCGCTGCTGGTCGCCGCCGGTGAAAATCTCAGCCAGGTCGCAGCCGTGGGTGCGGTCCTGGTCATTGGCAGTTGCCTGGCGGTGGGGCTCCAGCAGATGGAAAGGAAAGCCCATGCCTGACGAGGATGAACTTCATGCCCAGGAGGAAGCAAGGCTGCTCGCCGCCGAATACGGCCGCGAGGCCGCACTTTACGCCGCGCTCAAGGCGCAGCACGCGATCGAGCGGCGCGATTACCGGCGCTGCGCGAAATGGAAGCGGGTTCTGGAAATATTGTCGGCGGAGAGCCCTGCAACAGGCATGCAGACGTACAATTAGATTATCTTACTGGAAAGGCACGGCAGTCCAGCCGAATATGTCTGCCGTGATCCCAGCCTAGCCCATTTGGAATGCGTTGACGAAATTTTTAAACCGCCAGGCCGGCAAGAAAACCTGCGACGGGCGCCGCACAAGAAAGCTTGGCTCGCCTCTGTCGGCCAGTGTTTCCAAAGGCCCCGCCAGATGGCCAGAAGACTATGGCGGCGGCGGTAAATGTCTTGCTGCCCGCAGAGCGATGGCCGCCAGCCATTATCCGCGGCAGACGTCAGCGTCTTTTTCCCCGGACCTTTGGCTGGGCACCCGGACGACGGAGTTCGTCCGGACACCTCCCACCCGGCGCCGTGAGAGCCGTGCGGGATTTCTTCGCGGAGCCGCAATTGCGGGCCCGCGGGCCGGAAGCCTCCGGCTGAGTTCTTGATCTCGATCCGGGCACGCGTGCCCGCTCACATTCCTCGAACTGGAGTACCGATTTTGACACAGGAAAACAGCAATGGGCTGCTCATCTCCCTCACGGCAGACATTGTCGCGGCATATGTCGCAAAGAACAACGTCGCCGCAGCCGACCTGCCGACACTGATCGGACAGATTCACGGCTCGATGTCCTCGCTCGCCGCCGGCGGTCCCGCCGTGAAGGAAGCGCCGAAGCCGGCGGTGCCGATCAAGAAATCGATCACTCCCGACTACATCGTCTGCCTCGAGGACGGAAAGAAGTTCAAGTCGCTCAAGCGGCATCTCGGCAGCGCCTACGGCATGACGCCGGACGAGTACCGGCAGAAATGGGGCCTGCCGATCGACTATCCGATGGTCGCGCCGAACTACGCGGCCGCTCGTTCCGAGCTCGCCAAGCAGACCGGGCTTGGGCGCAAGCCGAAGGCCGCGGTCGTGAAGCTGAGCGGTCGCAGGCGCGCTGCCTGAAGCATGTCGCGTGAATTGGGATTCACGCGACATGCTTTAGGTCTTTGATTTTGCGCATGTCTTGGGGGGCCACTTTTGGGAGACATGCTGTAGAGAGCTTTCGCGATCGCGAAAGCAGATGACTGGAATCGGTCAGCGCCGAGGCCCCTCACCCTTACCCTCTCCCCGCAACGCGGGGAGAGGGAGCCTGAAAGGTTGGCGCCGGCGGGCCTGCTACGGCTCACGTGGATAGGCGCGTGCGAAAGCCTCGATGCTGTCGCACGCCTTGCCGATGGCAACGATGCGCGGCATGGCGCTGAGATCGACCTCCCAGCGCACGGCGTTGTAAAGCTGCGGAACGAGGCAGAGGTCGGCCATGGTCGGCGTGTCGCCATGGCAGAAGCGGCCGGTTGCCGGATGGTCGAGCAGGATCTCGAGCGCTGCAAAGCCTTCGCCGATGAATTTCTGCATCCAGGCCTTGCGCACGGCGTCGCCGCCGCCGGTAAGCTCCATCACATAGCCGGTCGGGCCGAGGTTGCAGACCGGGTGGATGTCCATCGCGATCGCATCGGCCAGCGCCCGCACCCGCGCGCGGCCGGGCGCGTCCGGCGGCAGCAGGGTCGAGCGCGCCCTGGTCTCGTGCAGATATTCGACGATCGCGAGCGACTGGGTGAGGCGCTGCCCGTCGATGTCGAGCACCGGCACGGCGCCGCGCGGATTGCGCGCGACATGCTCCGGCGATTTATGCTCCTGCTTCAAGAGGTTCACCGCCACGGCGTCGTATTCGATGCCAAGCAGATTGAGCGCAATGCGAACGCGATAGCTCGCCGAGGAACGCCAATAGTCGAACAGCACCGGGCGGCTCATGCGCGAAGCCCTTCCGCCGCCCGGGCAATGGCCGCGCTCAGCAGCGCCGGGTCTGCGACCTGGTTGGCGAGGATGAGCAGCAGGCGGGCGTTGAGCCGTGCGCTCGCCTCCGGCGACAGGCCTTCATGGGCGGCGAGCAGCTCGGCATAAAAGAGGTCGCCATGGGCTCCGAGCCTATCCGTTCCAAGCTCGATCATGGTCCACTCCTTCAAAGGCCGAGCGCGCGGTTGCGTGCGGCCATCACGGCTGCGGCATCCGGCTCGCGAAACGCCGCGGCGACGTGCTGGTCCGGACGCACCAGATAGCTGATCTCCGAGCCGTAGCGGCGGAAGGCATGGCCTTCGCGGTCCTGCAATTCGCCCTCCCCCGGCCGCGCCACATGCACATGGTCGAGGCCGTCGAGGCGGATCGAAGGTTGGTCGCCGAGCGACAGGAGGCTGAAGCGGCCGCCGATCTCGTTCATCAGCCAGGTGCCGCGGTTGCCGCGCAGCAACGGCGCGTCGAGCAAGGGTGATCCGATGGGCAGCACGGCATCGGCTGACGGCGTCTGCAAGGAAAGGCCGGCGAGCGAGCATGGGGCCGAGAGCCGGCCGGAATTGATAAGCCGGCGCGCGAAAGGCAGATCGGCTGCGAGATCGAGCGCGGCATTGCGCAACAGCGCCTCGGCCGGCGATTTCGGCGTCATGAAGCCGGTGGCGCGGGCGGAGTGGCCGATATTCTCGTCGGCACCGCGGATGCGCTCCTCGTCATAACTTGCCAGCAGGCTTTCGCCGGCCTCGCGTCTGAGCACCGCTGCAAGCTTCCAGCCGAGATTGTCGACATCCTGGATGCCGCCATTGCCGCCGCGCGCGCCGAACGGCGACACGACATGGGCGCTGTCGCCGACGAAGATCACGCGGCCATGCACGAAGCGCTCCAGCCGCCGGCACTGGAACGAATAGACCGAGACCCAGTCGAGCGTGAAATGGTCATGGCCCGGAGCACGTTCTCCATTCGCGGAATGGCGAACGTGCTCCGGCTTTTCGTTTTGCCGCAAACCCGGACGGAAAACCGGCTTCCACTTTTCCTGGGTTTGCTCAAGCATCTTTTCGATGCGCGGCAGCACGTTCCCGGGGCGGCGCTCGACCTCCGGATCGGCGTCGGGCCCCAGTTGCAGGTCGATGCGCCAGATATCGTCGGGCTGCTTGTGCAGAAGTGCGGAGCCGCCGGAATGGAAGGGCGGATCGAACCAGAACCAGCGCTCCGACGGGAAATCCGCCTTCATCTCGACGTCGGCGATGAGGAAGCGCTCCTCGAAGAAGCGGCCGGCGAAATCGAGCCCGAGGGACGCGCGAACCGTCGATTTCGCGCCGTCGCAGGCGAGCAGCCAGCCGGCTTCGAGCCTGTAGCTGCCGTCCGGCGTCTCGACTTCGGCGGTTGCGTGATCGGCGTGGCGGGTTACGCCGACGAGCCTGTTCTTGAAGCGCAGATCGATCAGGCCGGGAAAGTCGCGTGCGCGCTCGACCAGATATTGCTCGACGTAATATTGCTGCAGATTGACGAAGGCCGGCATCTTGTGTCCGGCCTCGGGCAGGAGGTCGAAGGCATAGACCTCGCGGTCGTGGTGGAAAAGGCGGCCGACCTTCCAGGTGACGCCCTTCTCGACCATACGCTCGCCAATGCCGAGGCGGTCGAAAATCTCGAGCGTGCGCTTGGCCCAGCAGATGGCGCGGCTGCCGACCGAGACGACGTCATTGTCGTCGAGCACGACGGAGGCGATGCCGTGCAGCGCCAGCTCGATCGCCATCGAAAGGCCGGTCGGCCCGGCGCCGACGATGACCACGGGATAACGCGACGGCGCTGCGCGGCCCGAGACCTCGGGCGGCGGCGCATAACCGAAAGACTGGTAGGAATAGCGCGGCACGGTTATCTTAGCCTTCCGACCGAGGCCGTGATCCTTCGCGCCCCCCTCTGTCCTGCCGGACATCTCCCCCACGAGGGGGGAGATTGGCTGTCATCACGACTTTCGCCAATGGCCAGCGCTGCAATTTGGCGAAAGCAGAGCGGCCGTCCGATCTCCCCCCTTGTGGGGGAGATGG